>Ga0228699_1001334_pt1 | contig 12962 bp, 7 predicted proteins | sample McNCre217_Aug_MG_FD_178016 | JGI IMG/M metagenome (GOLD analysis project Ga0228699, IMG submission 178016) | Freshwater microbial communities from McNutts Creek, Athens, Georgia, United States - 2-17_Aug_MG | ecosystem: Environmental > Aquatic > Freshwater > Creek | place: USA: Georgia...
CGTCAACCAAACGAGTGGCATACGGGCGGGCGATGGTGGATTTAACGTCAGTGTGGGTGGCAACACCACGCTGATTGGTGGGCAGATTACATCGAGCAGCAATGCAACCAACAGCTTCCAAACCAATGGAACACTAACGACCAGTGATCTCAACAACAGCGCGGCGTTTGATGCCAATGGTTATAGCGTGACCATAGGCACAGGCGGTAGCGCAGGGGTTGGGTCAAAGAGCGGACAAGCCAGCAGCGCCACGCAAAGCGGTATTACGGGGATAGCGGGTAACACCACGCTCACCACAGGCGGAGCGGGAACGAGTACGGGTATTGCGCCTATCTTTAACAAAGATGCGGTACGGGCTGATGTGAATGCGCAGGTGCAAATTACGCAGACGTTTGGGCGGCAGGCGGCGCAGGCTATAGGTTCTTATGCCGATCAAAAACTCAAAGAAGCTAAGGCAAAGATTCCACCAGATCAGGAGTCTATTGACGCATGGAGTGAAGGCGGTAGTTCACGTGCCGCACTCCACGCTGTAGCGGGTGGAATGACTGGTGGAATTGGAGGAGCACTAGGAGCAGGAACGGTGTCTGCTGTTGCGCCATTGTTAGAGACGCTGCAAAACAGCATTCAAGCGGGGCTGACGAATGCGGGTATGAGTCCTGCCGCAGCAGGTGCAATTGCTAGAGCGCTCACACAGACAGTTGCACTGGGCGTGGGTACAGTTGCGGGCGGTGGCCTTTCAGGTGCGGCTACTGGACTCAATACGGATGCTAATAACAGGCAATTACATCCAACAGAAACCAAGCTGATTAAAGACAATGCGGCGCGTTACGCAAAGCAAATCTTTAATACAGACAACCCGACACAAGAGCAAATAGATATTGCTACTGCAAGACTTGCAAGCACGGCACAAAGTATGCTGGACAATAATCTCGATGCCAGTGTCCCGAAATTTCAATCAGCAGAAGCATTTTTAGCACAACTAAAAATTGAATACATGCAGCAAAATGGCTCCTTAGTTCTTCCCAATACCAGCGGAACACAGCAGCTTTTTTATGCAACAACTGAACAAAAAAATCAATCTTGGTTGAATCAAGGTTTAGGTGATCCTGCGGTGACAGGGCTAATCATTCGCATACCGCGAGTTGATACAAGTACGACGACTCAAAATGCTTCCAATCGTGATCGTTTGACGGGGTTGCCGCTCGACGACAAAGGGCGATATACCTTATCGATCAGTATTGATGGCAAAGAATATACGCCTACATTTTTTCCATGTGCTACGACTGAATGTGTTGCTGGGAAGCAAAACTACGATACGTCTGATCCCAATACACAAGCGTACCTTAAGGCATTAGATAAGAAGATTTTGGATGACATCAATAAGGGGGCGACAGTTGCAACCGTTATTTCTCCTACTGGGGTTGTGGGTGGTTTGGCTGGCTATTTGGGGCCGATTACCTCTGTGGCTTCAGGATATGTGGAAGATCAAACATCTAAAGCCGTTGCTAAGGAGACCGTTCAAGAAGCAGCAGCGCGATACCTTCAATACGTTTATGGTGTTGGAGAAGGTGCGGCAAAACGAATTACGGCGGTAGTTGATTTGGCTGGTGGATGGCAGGCGTTTGTAGATAGATTTCAGCAGGCAGGACAAGGGGGAGAAAAATGAAGCTCATGATCCATGTCAGAGTTGCTCTTTGGTGGGGATTTGTTATTTTGGCCGTTGGAAAAATAATCTCAGTTGTGGTTAATACCTCACCGCCAATGTTTATTGGCTATTTTTTAGGTTTTGGATGGATGCTCTACAACATACGTGGCTACCTTTTCAATAAAGACATGAGTTTAAGAGGTGCTATCCCATTTTCAAATGAGGGAGATAGAAAGATATTGCGTGGCGCTGCTTTTTTTGCCTCGCTCACTATCTATGCAATGCTAATTTTTTCGTAAATCAGCTTGGTAATATCATGAACGCCACACGTCACCGCACCATCTTCAACCGCTCACGCGGCTGCTTAATGGCAGTAGCCGAAACCGCAAAAAGCAGCGGCAAAGCCAGCGGTGGCAACCTCATCGTCAACACTGGTGGACTCACAGGCGACGGCAACGTCAGTAGCGCAGGGGATGCTAATCTCCAGCTGCAAAGCGATCTAAATATCATTGCCAGCAGCCAAATCGTCGCAGGCGGCAATACCAATCTTCAAACCACGGGCGTAGTCACCAACCGAGGACTCATCAATAGCGGCGGCGCAACCAACATCACCAGCAGCCACCTCAATAACCTAGGCACAGGGCGCATCTACGGCAACGATATCCATATCAGCACGGGCAACCTCATCAACACCAACGAGACCGTAGCAGGTGCGAGCACCGCCTCCGTAATTGCCAGCCGAGGCAACCTTACCGTATCAGCAGCCAACATCCTTAACTCTGAAAACGCCACCCTCATGAGCCTAGGCGACATGAACCTGACCGCAACTGGCAGCATCATCAACGGCAGCGCTTTGATTCAAACAAGCGGCAACCTCACCGTCAACTCCCCCGATATCCAAAACAACAATAACCACTACAGCGTGGTGCAAGTGCCTTACGGCAATGCCACCAGCGTGACGGCGTTTCAATCCCCCACCAGCGTAGGCGGCAGCGGCATCATTTATCTCAACGGCAACGTCAGCGGTGCAGGCTGTCCAGCAGGCCCGTGCTACATCTCGGATACAGGTGAGTATTTCGAGAACTACGTTGTTTACAACTACACGGAGAGTAAAACCATCACCACGGTAGCCACCACAGCCCCCGCGCAAATTTTGGTTAGCAAGAACTTCAACCTAGCAGGCGGCACGCTGACCAACAACCTGAGCAGCATCGTGGTGGGCGGCAACATGACGGGCAACCTTGCCAACCTCATCAACACCCCATCGCCTGGCAACATCACCACCACCGACAGCGGCACCAGCCAATACACCAACACGTGGTATCACGGCAAAATTGGCGGACATGGACGCGACTGGGGGAGCGTCAATCCTTACCTGAACGTCACCATCCAAAGCATCAGCCTAGGCGTGACCAACACCCAATTCAACACCGTGCCCGTCACCAACCCCAGCGTCGCCAATGGCACAGTCGCCAGCAGCATCAGCGCAGGCTCCGTCACGGTCTCCAACAGCGCCCTGTACAAAGTCACCAGCAACCCAAGCGCCAACTATCTCATAGCCACCGATCCCAAGTTCACCAACTACCAAACATGGATAGGCTCAGACTACCTACTAGCCCAGCTCAACCTAGACCCCACCACCACCCAAAAGCGACTAGGCGATGCGTTTTATGAGCAGCAACTGGTTCAGCAGCAAGTCAGCGCATTAACAGGCAAGCGATTCCTAACGGGCTACCAAAACGAGCAAGACCAATACCAAGCGCTCATGACAAACGGCGCCACCTTTGCACGCGCGCACCAGCTTACTGTAGGAGTCTCCCTCACAGCCGACCAAATGGCGCAGCTGACCACCGACATCGTCTGGCTAGTCTCCAAGACCGTCACGCTACCCAACGGAAGCACCACCACCGCGCTCGTGCCGCAGGTGTACGTCGCCGTTCAAGCAGGCGGCCTTGCTAAAGACGGCAGTTTGATTTCAGCAACGAACCTACTCTTAAACGTTAAAAACAACGTCAGCAACGCAGGCGTCATCGCAGGCACTAACCTTCTATCCATCCAGTCACAAAACATCAACAACAGCGGCACTCTCTCGGGTAGCAGCGTAGGTCTAGCCGCAAGCAACGACATCAACGTCAATGGCGGCACAGTGCAAGCGGCCAACCTCCTAGCCATGAGCGCAGGCAACAACATCACGGCGCAAAGCACGACCAGTACAGCCAGCGGCTCAGGCTACAGCAACACTGTGTAGACCGCATGGCAGGCATCTACGTGACCAATCCGAGCGGCACACTCTTAGCCAGTGCAGGCAATACGCTCGCCCTCAATGCCGCCACGCTCTCCAGTAGTGGCAGCATCCAAACAAGTGCCCGCAACATCGTGCTAGGCACACTGGCCACAGACAACCAAAGCAATCTCAGTTTAGGCGGGGGCAACTTTATTAGCCAAAGCACCAGCACAGATATAGGCAGCACCATCAGCGCCAAGGGCAACGTCTCCATGAGTGCCAGCAACCAAATCGTGGGCGTTGCAGCCAACATTGCAGGCGGCAACGTGAACCTCTCAGGGGCAAACGGTGTGGATCTTTTAGCAGGGCAAAGCCTGAGCACAGGCGCGATGAGCTTGGCCTCAGGCAGCAGCGGACTCTTCTCAAGCCAAACAAGCACCCAAGGGCAAGCGGCATCAAGCAAGGCGCTTGGCACAACCGTCACAGGAGGCAATGTCAGCATCACCAGCAGCAGTGGAGACATCACGCTGCAAGCGGCGAACATCAATGCCGCTAACGCACTCAATCTCTCCGCAGTCAATGGCACAGTGGCATTGACCTCAGCCAATCAAACCAGCTTTTACAGCACATCAAGCACCAGCAGTAGTACGCTGACAAGAGGGGCATCGGGTAATGGGCAAAGCAGCACAAACGCCAGCTTCACGCAATTGAAGTATGGCAGCGGCGGTTTAAGCATTGCTGCCAAGCAAACCACGGTGGATGTGCCTGTAGGGCAAGCCGCAGCAGACCTAGCCACGCAGCCCGACATGGCGTACATCGGTCAGCTACTTGGCACCACAACGAGTAGCTTTGCAGGTAACGTGACTTGGAACAAAGTGCAGCAAGCGAGTCAGAGTTGGAACTACAACCAGCAAGGGCTCAGCCCTGCGGGTGCGGCGATTTTGGCAATTGCGGTTGCGGTTGGGACGAGTGGGATGGGCAGTTCATTAGCGACGACTTCAGAGGCTCTTGGTACAGGCACAACGATGACGGTTGCCTCTTCTGGCGGTGTTGCACTGTCAAGCGTTGGTGCGACAGGTTTAACAACTTACACAGCAGCGGGGGCTGCACTTAACGCTGGATTTAGCTCTCTAGCGGCACAAGCTGCGGTATCCCTTGCAAATAATGGAGGCGATATTGGTAAGACCTTGCAGCAACTGGGGTCGAGTCAAAGCATCATGCAAACATTAGCGGCAATGGCGACTGCTGGAGTAGGGACTGCGGCCTCTAGCGCGACGTTGAGCGGTGTGGCGACACAAACATTAGCAGGTTGTGCAACTGGTGAAATGACGGGCGTTGGTTGCAATAGGGGGGCAACGAATGCGGCGGTGTTGGCAGGGGCAGCAAACATTTATACCAATACCGTGGGGTATGCGGCTAATGCGGGGCCGGGATTTAATAATCCTAATGCGCCGTTTTATGAGCCAGACCCAGTTACTGGGCAGCAGCCTGTTTCTACATTTGGGCAAAATGTTATTGGGTTTAATGCGGCAGGGTCGGCTGGCTCGCAAGGTAGTGCAATAAGTAACTTCCTAAATAACGTTCCCTTCATCAACGCAACCGCAGGGCTGCATGATTTCATTTTTAATGCGCCGAATGGAAGCGGCGGTGTTGGATTGATGCCGCAGACAGCATGGAACAATATTTGGACAATGGGTGCGGCTGCCGTACCTTCGATTGCAGCATCGCTGAATAATCCAAATATATCGTGGATGCTTATAAACGGTACCCCCTATGTGACAACGCCTAAGCAGCCTGTTATTCCAAGCGTGATTCGTATTCCGCAGCCAACCTTTAACGGCGGTGCAAGATGAAGCACACTAAATTAACATTAGTTATTGTTGCATCCTTCGCCCTTTTGGCTTGCGTACTGCCATCAATTGAAACACGCCACGCAATGTGGATACAAAATAATGAAGCCCTAGTAGGGGCTGATTTTTTTCAAACATATTGGGGGCGCGTACAAATGAGTGGTTCTGGAGTGTTCCATGGTGCGAAGCAACTACCAAATGGAAATACAGAAAGTAAGTTCGGGAATAACAATAAAAATTGCACTCATTTTTTTGAGTATGAGCCTTCAACTGGAAAGATTATTAAATTTCGATATGAAACAAATGGGCAGGAAAAATATGTTTGCTATCAGATTATTTAATTTAAGTTTCACTTGCCTCAATGTCCCAACTATGACTCCAGCCGCATTGATTTCAACACCTGCTGCATTGAATGACCCGAACGTTTCGTGGATGTTCACAAACGGAACACCATATAGAAACTTTACACCGCCAAAACCGCCTGTAATCCCTAGTGTTATTCGCATTCCCAGTATTGGAGTGCAGCCATGAAAAATGCTACGTTTAAGATTTTTACGATGAGTTTTGCTCTTCTATTTTTGACGGGATGCTACAACGTGCATCAAATTTGGGTGGATCAAAGTAAGGCTATGGTCGGGAAAAATATTGCGTTGCATAAAAAATTTCATGAAAATCCTAGGCTCTCCTCTTATGTCCGTGAAGAAGTGCTTTTACCAAACGGTAATATCGAAGCTGGATATGACGATGGGTTTATGCCGAAACGAAACGGTAAGTACCCCTGCCGTTATTACTACGAATACGAACCAAAATCAGGGTTAATTGTTGGCTTTAGGTTTGAAGAAGATTTCAAACACGCTTGTGTAGTTTCAGGCGCGTAATAGGCTATGAACCATCACACTCACTGCACCATCTACAACCACGCTCGCGGTTGCTTGATGGCAGTAGCCGAAACCGCAAAGTCCAGCGGCAAAGCCAGTGGTGCATCACGTCCACATGTCAAATCAAAATCCAAAACCCCAACGTGCCGCAAGGCACGTTCTGCTTTGTCTTCGGGCGATAACAGTACACTAAAAGCACTTCTTTGGCTTTTTCGGACTTATTTCGTGACCTTTTTGAATTATAAAAATAAAAAAATTGCCTCGGCACTTGGTACAAGTGCTTTGCTTTTCGGTTTATCAGCCCTAGCTCAGAGCCCGCCTCTTCCAGCCAACTTACCAGACCCCGCGATAGAGTTGCGTCGCCAACAAGAACAAGAGCGAGCCCTTCGCAGCCAGCAAGAACAAAACGCCAACGTCCAATTAAAAACGCCGACGGGCAAGGAAACAGGACGCATCCCGCAAGACGAAACCACCTGCTTCAAAATAGATCGCCTGACGCTTACCAGCCTCAAACCTGATGAGGCCAAAGCCTTTGAATGGCTCATCCCGTACGCTAGCGCCTTAGACCCCAAGCGGGGTTTTTTTACATTTACCCGTCCCGATAATTTTGATAGTCCTATCGGTCAGTGTTTGGGCGCAAACGGCATCAATATCGTTATCACCCGAATGCAAAACGCACTAGTCGCTAAAGGCTACACCACTAGCCGAGTACTCGCCCAGCAGCAAGACCTCAAGAGCGGTACACTCAATCTGCACCTGATGCTAGGGCGAATCAAAGACATCAAATACACCAGCACCTCTAAAGCAGGTGTACCCAGCTATCCACAGCAACCAGACCCCAAGCCGTCCCAGTTCACCGCTTTGCCAATGGACGGCGGCGACGTACTCAATCTGCGCGATGTGGAAATGGCGCTAGAGAACTTCAAACGCGTCCCGACAGCCAATGCCGACATTCAAATTGAACCCTCTAAATCACCCAGCGCAGGCATTAGTGAGAGCGATCTCATCATCACCCAACAACAAAAAAGCCCTTACCGCTTCTCTGTAGGTCTCAACGATTCAGGCTCAAAAGCCACAGGTCAATACCAAGGCAGTGCCACCATCTCGCTCGATCAACTCTGGTGGAGCAATGATCTTTTTTACGTGACATTAAATGGTGCCGCGCTCAATGGCACATTTGGCGGCATGAACTCCACCTTGCCAGGAGGCACACAAGGCTACATCCTGCACTATGCCATTCCCAAAGGCTATTGGTTACTGGAGAGCACAGTCAGCCGCAACGCCTATAGCCAAACGGTACTGGGTACGACCACTAACTACGTCTATAGCGGCACTAGCAACAATGCCGAGGTCAAAGCCAGCTACCTGTTCTACCGCGATGCCAGTGTTAAAAGCACCGCCAGCCTCAAAGCGTGGCAGCGCAGAAGCAACAACTACATCAACGACGCTGAAGTTGACGTGCAGCGCACCGTCGTGGGCGGTTTTGATGCAGGGCTGAACTATCGACAAGTGTGGGGTCAAAAAAGCTTAGACAGCACGTGGACATACCGCCAAGGCACCAATGCTTTTGGAACGCTCCCCAATCCTGCTGAACTCTTTAATCAAGGCAGTTCACGCGACCGCACGCTCAACACCGACACCATTCTCACGATTCCGTTTAAGGCGGCAGACAAAGACTGGAAATACAACACCGAGTGGCGTGCGCAGTGGGCGCGTAACCCACAAACCAACTATCTGCTGCCTGCTAATCAGTTTGTTATTGGCGGACGCTACACCGTAAGGGGCTACAACATCAGCCTAGCCGCAGAAAATGGCTTTTTACTTCGCAACGATCTAGGCATCACCATCCCAAGCACCCAAGTCGAAGCCTATATCGGCTATGACTATGGACAAGTCGGCGGTGCCAGCAGCCCCCTTTTGGTTGGGCAATTCTTAGCAGGTGCAGCGCTGGGTTTGAGAGGTCGTATTGGCACTCCCCAGCAAAACTTGAATTTCGATGTGTTTGTAGCAACGCCCACCAGTAAACCTCAGCTCTTTGTTGCTGCGCCATCAGTGACGGGCTTTACGATGACGTATAACTTCTAAACTTAGAAGTCCAGCCATGAACATCAACGGCATCGACTACGTATCCCCCGTGCTCTTAGGCGCAGGGCAACCCTATGCCCACCGTGAAGCCGAAGTGCTGGGATCAGCCGTTTGGCTATGGATGCAGTCCAAATCGCACTGGGGCTACAAACTTCATAACTTGGCGCACCTGCTGCTCCCCGCCATTAAGAGCGGGCAATACATCCTAGCCTCACAAAATAATCAGCCCGTCTTTTATCTAGCTTGGGCAAACTTGAATGAGGATGCTGAAACGCGCTACTTAAACCGCGCCAATGATGGGCTTCAAGCGCTTGACTGGACGAGTGGCGATAGAACGTGGATGATTGATTGGATTGCCCCCTTTGGTCATACCGCCAAAGTGCAATATGCCATTCGTCACCGCTTATGGCGGAGTTTGCTTGCTCGCTCCCTTTATCACCGTGGCGCAGAAAAAGGCATTCGCGTCATGGGTCACTTTGGCAAAGACGTGACACCCCAAGCGGCTAAAGCCCATTACGAGCAGCATGCCCTCGCACCCAATAGCCATAGCGTCAAGCAGACCTTTCTTGCCCGTCACGCCTTTCACCCCAGTCCACAGACCCCAAAGACCTGATGAATAAGCACAGTTTTAGAACGATTTTTAATAGCAAACGTGGGATGCTCATGGCTGTCTCTGAGGCAGCCACCAGCAATGGCAAATCCGCTAAAGGCGAAGGAGTGATCGGCCTAAGCATGATGCTCGGTGCAACTCTCCTAGCGGTTATGCCTGTGCTCTTTCCGCTGACGGCGATTGCCCAAATCATCGCAGACCCGAGCGCACCAAGAAGCCAGCAAGCCGTGATCCTGCCAGCAGGTAACGGCGTCCCCATCGTGAACATTCAAACCCCCACCGCAGGCGGGGTGTCGATGAATCAGTTCAGCCAATTTAACGTCAACAGCAACGGCGCAATCCTCAACAACGGTAGGCAAAACATCCAAACCCAACTGGGCGGCTGGATACAAGCCAATCCCTACTTAGCCACAGGTAGCGCTTCGGTTATTGTGAATCAGGTCAATAGCAACAACCCAACACTATTGAACGGCTACATCGAAGTCGCAGGCCAAAGAGCCAGCGTCATCATTGCTAACCCCAGCGGTATATCCATCAATGGTGGTGGCTTCATCAACGCGCAAAGCGCCACGCTCACCACAGGACTTCCCAACTTCAACGGCAATGTCATTACGGGCTACACCGTTAATCAAGGGCAAATCCAAATCAACGGTGCAGGCCTAGATGCCAGCACCACGGACTACACCGCCATCCTCGCCCGAGCCGTGCAAATTAACGCAGGTATTTGGGCAAAGAGTCTTGATGTGGTGACGGGTGCAAATCAGATCAACGTCTCCTCCGTCGCGGCAAGTCCAAGCTCCATCAGTGCAGCCACAGCCACGGGAGCAGCTCCGTTCTTTGCGATTGATGTCTCCAGCCTTGGGGGTATGTACGCAGGCAAGATCATGCTCATTGGCACCGAGGCAGGACTAGGCGCCAGAAACAGCGGCACCATCATGGGCACCAACAGCTCACTCTTTGCAGGTGCAGGGGACGTCACGATTAGTGTGGACGGCATCCTGAGCAACAAAGGCACCACCGTTGGTACAGACAACGTCAGCGTGACCAGCAATACATCCGTTGATAACACGGTGACAGGCAATATCAATGGCGCAACTACTCGCATCAACGCGCCCAATATCACCAACCGAGGGGTGATAGACGGCGGCACGACTACCCTAAACGCCACAAGCAGCATCACAAATTTTGGTACAGGGCGTATTTACGGCGATCAGCTCAGCATCCAAACAGGCATACTTACCAACACCCCAGAAACTCTCAACGGCACCGCCACCGCTCCCGTCATAGCTGCCCGAAGCCTCATGGACATTGGCGCAGCCAACATCAGTAACAGCGACCACGCCAGCATCCTTAGCCTAGGCGACATGAACATTGGCGGCACACTAGACGTAAGCGGTCATGTTGTAGGTAGCGCACAAACCCTTCGTAACGGCAGCGCTACGATTGAGGCACTGGGAAATCTTGTCATCACCAGCCAAAATATTGCCAACGCTAACGATCACTTTGCTTACAGCATTCAACTGGTCAACACCACACTTGGCGTGCGGGAAGATTTAAGCCCCACTTACTACCGCATCTTTGACCGCTACACCTACGAGCCCGTCGTCAGTCAAGACGATCCAGGGCAAATCTTGGCAGGCCGCTCGATCACTTTGAGCGGCACGACCATCACGAACCAGCAAAGCAAAATCGTTGCAGGCGGGGCACTTACCGTCACAGCAGGCGCGATCAACAACATTCAGATCACCGACCAGCGCCGCGTCAACGACGTGGGCACCCAGTGGAGCTGGGGAGTTACGGGCGGGCACGATGATTGTTGGCCTTGCCACTGGGTGCTTGATTGGGGCATGGTACCAAGCAGCTACAACGCCAACACCTATGCCAACCTTACCGTCTCGGGAGGCGTATCACCTAGCAGTACCGCCCTTGCCAGCGGCGTTAAAACCACCTTTGTTGGCACAACGGTCACGCCTTACAGCGCCAATCAAAGCACCGCTGCTCAATCCGCGCTCTTTCAAACCCCTAGCAGCGTTAGCGCCACCTACCTGATTGAGACCGACCCAAGGCTTACTAATTACAGGGCGTGGCTGTCTTCAGACTACCTACTCGCCGCCCTGACTTACGACCCCGCCACCCAGCAAAAGCGTCTAGGCGATGGTTTCTATGAGCAGCGTTTGATTCGAGAACAGGTATCGACGCTCACAGGCCAACGCTTTTTGGCAGGCTATCGGTCTGATGAAGAGGAATACCGCGCCTTGATGGACAACGCGATTACGGTAGCTAAGCAGTTCAATCTCAGACCTGGCATTGCCCTCACAGAGGAACAAGTTGCGCAACTCACCAGCGACATTGTTTGGTTGGTAGAGAAAGACGTACTCCTTCCCAATGGAACAACAGTCAAAGCCTTAGTCCCGCAGGTTTATGCCAAGCTCAGAAACGGCGACTTGCAAGCCGACGGCAAGTTACTGGGGGGGGCGCTTCTATCAGGCAACAGCGTCAACCTAGAGGCCAGCGGCAACATCACGAACGGCGGCACGATCCTAGGGCGCAAACTGGTCTCCCTCACCGCAGACAACATCAACAACAGCAACCTGATAGCAGGCGGCGTGGTGGCACTATCAGCCAAGACCGACATCAACGTGATAGGCGGCAACGTCACCGCGCAAAATGGGCTCTATGCGGACGCAGGGCGCAACCTCAACGTCGTGACCACGACGAATAGCACCAGCGCAGGCAGCCACAGCCAAACCACACTAGACCGCGTGGCGGGGCTCTATGTCACCAACAGCAACGGCACACTGATTGCCAACGCAGGCAACAACATCACCCTGACGGGAGCGCAAATTGCAAGCGCGGGCGCGGCGCAGTTTCAGGCTAATGGCAGTATCAATTTGGGTGCAGTCAACACCAGCAGCGCAGACCGCTTCGACTTTGGCGCAGACGATGCGCGCGGGCATCAATACCTAGCCAGCAGTACGCAGACAGGAACAACCATTAGCACAGGTGGCAACCTCACTGTGGTGGCTAACGGCGACATCACGGGCGTGGCGTCTAACCTCAGTGCAGGCGGGGCTTTAGGCGTCGGTGCAGGCGGTAATATCAGCTTCACCGAGGGGCGCACTACGAAAAGTGAAGACTTGGTTTATGTGACCAAGCAAAAAGATTTAGTCTCTAGTAGCGAGACCACGCATACCAGCAACTTCAGTTCTAGCACGGCCATAGGCGGTACGCTATCAGGTGCAAAGGGCGTGACGGTACAAGGCAATGGGCTTGTCCTCCTCTCCGACCAAAACGTCAGCGCAGCGCAGGGCAACGTCAGTATTGCAGGCGGCGCGGTGTACATCACCAGCACCTTGAATAGCAATAGCAGCGCCAGCGGGACTGTGACCACAGGGCAAGTCTTAGGCACGAGCAAGGGCGGCGAGAGTGGTTCGGACCAAGCGAGCACCACACTCGCGCAAGGCAGCATTACAGGACAAAACGTCAATATCTTTAGCGCCAGCAATATGACGCTAGGGGCAGTCAATATCACGGCAACAGGCGCTCCAGCGGGCAATGGAACAACAGCAGGCGCAATCGTCTTAAACGCTACGGGCAATATCGACTTTGCCAGCGTGACGACCACTAACTACACCAGCACCTACAGCAAAGATAAAAACTTGGTGTGGCA
>Ga0228699_1001336_pt1 | contig 12939 bp, 9 predicted proteins | sample McNCre217_Aug_MG_FD_178016 | JGI IMG/M metagenome (GOLD analysis project Ga0228699, IMG submission 178016) | Freshwater microbial communities from McNutts Creek, Athens, Georgia, United States - 2-17_Aug_MG | ecosystem: Environmental > Aquatic > Freshwater > Creek | place: USA: Georgia...
GCAACACCACTTGCATAGAAATCCGCACCGATAACAACGAGCTGATCATTCTGGATGCGGGCACTGGCATTTTTCCACTATCGCAAACGCTATTGGCCGAAATGCCGGTGACCGCCAACGTGTTGATCACCCACTCGCACTGGGATCACATCCAAGGCCTGCCCTTCTTCATCCCGAACTTCATCCCCGGCAACACCCTGCGTTTACACGGCGGCTTTGATCCGGTGTCGGGCAAAGGCATAGAGCAAGTGATGGCGGTTCAATTGCAGTACAGCTACTTCCCGGTCCGCGAGGAAGAAATGAAAGCCCGCATTGAGTACGTCACCTTGATGCCCGACCAGCCCGTGCAAATCGGTAGCGCCACCGTCACGCCTTGCCTATTGAACCATCCCGTCGTGGACTTCGGCTACCGCATCGATTGCAATGGCAAATCGGTCTTTTTCACCGGCGACCATGAGCCACCCTACAACATCTATCAGCCCGGCGAAGAGGGCTATGCTGATTACCAAGCCTTTGTCGACGAAAAAAATCGCGCCATCCTGGAGGCTATTCGGGGTGTTGATGTGTACATCGCAGACACCTCTTACACCGATGCGGAATACCCCAGCAAAAAAGGTTGGGGACACGGCACCTTCAGCACCAGCATAGCCTCCGCACACGCAGCAGGCGCCAAGGTGCTTTTTTGCACCCACCACGAACCCACCCGGAGCGACGATGCACTGGAGGCCGCATTTGCAGATGCCCTGCAACACCAGGCATCACTGACACAACACATGGATATCCGTCTCGCCCGCGAGGGCGACACCTATGAATTCTGAGTGGGTGATTGGTCCCTCGGGCCCGCGCGTCGAATCGCGGCTGCCCCTTCTCGATACGGCCAGTTCCCGCGTGCTGGAAGCACATGCTGCGCGCCACCAGCCCCTAGGCTTTTTGATGCAACGCGCCGGGCTGGCGCTTGCCCAACTGGCCCTTGCCGCAGCGCCTCATGCCCGCCTTTTTTGGATTGCCTGTGGCCGTGGCAATAACGGGGGAGATGGCCTTGAAGCCGCCCTCCATTTGCACCAATGGGGCAAAGGCGTTTACATCAGCATGCCTCCCGGACCGCGTGCATTGCCCACTGACGCGGCACTGGCGTTAGAAAGAGTCAAACAAGCGAAGCTGCCTATTCACTCGGATGCGCCCGACCACTGGGATGCCTGCATCGACGCCTTGCTGGGCATAGGCTTGCAGGACGCCCCCACTGGCACCTATGCCGAATGGATTGAGCGCATCAACGCCGTGCAGCGACCCGTCATCAGCGCAGATATTCCCAGCGGCTTGGTCGCAGACACGGGAGAGGTGTACGGCGCCTGCGTCCAAGCCACCCACACGCTCACCATGCTGAGCCTGAAACCCGGCTTGCTTACAGCACACGGGCGGGATCAGAGTGGCAACCTGTGGCTCAACACGCTCGGAGCAAGCGTCAGCCTCAACCCCACCGCATGGCTGAACCCCGCACCCGCAGCGGGCTCGCGCCTACACAGTTCACACAAAGGCAGCTACGGGGATGTTGCCGTTGTGGGGGGCACCCAAGGCATGCAAGGCGCAGCATTGTTAGCGGCCCAGACGGCACTGCATGCCGGTGCGGGCAGGGTCTATCTCACGCTGCTGGCGTCATCCCAAGAAGCGCCCGGTGTCTCCCCGCCACCCGACCTGATGCTGCGTACCACCGATACGCTAGACACCAGCGCATGCACGCTTGTCGTGGGTTGTGGTGGGGGTGGCGAAATCGCCCTCACACTTTCCCGTTGGCTGGTCAACGCAAACCAACTGGTGCTTGACGCGGATGCACTCAACGCGATTGCAGCCTCCTCCGAGCTGCAGTTGCTGCTCCAGCGCCGCCCTGCGGACACCACGATCCTCACACCTCATCCGCTGGAGGCTGCACGCCTGCTGGGTTGCGATGTGGCAAGCGTACAAGCGGACCGCATAGCGGCAGCCCAACGCCTGGCATCCATCTTTCAATGCGCGGTGATTCTTAAAGGTTCCGGCAGCGTCATCGCAGCTCCGCAACAAACGCCCCACATCAACCCCACAGGCAACGGCAAGCTCGCCATTGCCGGTACCGGAGACGTGCTGGCCGGCATAGCTGGCACAGCCTTGGCGCAAAGCCATAGCGCGTGGACAGCGGCTTGCACCGCGTGCTACCAACACGGCGCACTGGCAGACCGCTGGCCAGCAGGCCACGCACTTACAGCCAGCCGACTTATTGCTTCCATATAAAAATAGCTGCCAGCCCACATGCGATGTGCGCTAGCAGCTACTATTTTTATAGCAAAAGCTAGGTGAAACTAACGCCGCTTTTTGGCCGTCTTTTTGCTGGAGGCCACCGGCTTTTCACCGCCCCGACCGTTGCGCGCTGTTTTGGCAGTGCTGCGTTGCTGGCGCGCCTTGCCTTTGAAGGGCGCCCCACCGCCCATCTCTGGCTCCGTACGGCCAGCAAAATCACCACGCCCGGACTTGCTGTCCCGACCCGCCCCTTTTTCAGGCGGCAGTTTGGGGATGGCGCTAGCTCCCTCCTGCACCAAGCGGAAATCAATCTTGCGGCCATCCAGGTCCACGCGGCTTACCTGGATACGAACGCGGGTGCCAATGGCATAGCGGATGCCCGTACGCTCCCCGCGCAATTCCTGCCGTGCCTCATCAAAGCGGAAGTACTCCCCGCCCAGCTCCGTGATATGAACCAGGCCTTCCACATACATGGCGTCCAGCGTCACGAACAGGCCAAAGGTGGTCGCAGAAGACACAACACCTGAATACTCCTCGCCCAGATGCTCGCGCATGTACTTGCATTTGAGCCAAGCTTCCACATCGCGGCTGGCCTCATCCGCACGCCGCTCGTTCGCGCTGCAATGCAAGCCCGCAGCTTGCCAAGCTGTACCTTCTGCGTTGAGCTTTTTCGGCTTGGTATCAGGGCTGGCCACCCGGGAGGCCAAATTTTTCTCCAAACGTCGTGCGAGCTTCGCGTGCGCTTCGCCGGGGGTCGGCAGTGCCGGCAACTGGTATTTGCTCTTGGCGAGAATCGCTTTGATCACACGGTGCACCAACAAATCCGGATAGCGCCGGATCGGGCTGGTGAAGTGGGTGTAAGCATCAAACGCCAAGCCAAAGTGTCCGCTATTGATCGGCGTGTAAATGGCCTGCGACATGGAGCGCAAGAGCATGGAGTGGATCTGCTGCGCGTCCGACCGGTCTTTGGTGGCATCCGCAATCGCCTGAAATTCGCCTGGGGCCGGCTTGTCGCTGATCGTCATGCCAATGCCGCTGGCTTTCAGGTAATTGCGCAAAATTTCCTGCTTTTCCGGCGTCGGCCCCTCATGGACCCGGAACAAGCCTTGGTGCTTGTTCTGAGCAATGAAATCAGCACTGCACACATTGGCCGCCAGCATGGCCTCTTCAATCAAACGATGCGCGGTGTTGCGGGTGCGTGGGACGATTTTTTCGATACGCCCGTTCTCATCACACACGATCTGTGTCTCTGTGGTTTCAAAGTCCACAGCACCCCGCTTGTGGCGCGACTTGAGCAACGCCTGGTAGACGCCGTGCAGGTTCAACAAATGCGGCACCAGTTCTTTGCGACGGCTGGCCTCAGGCCCCCGGGTATTGCCCAATATGGCAGCCACTTCGGTGTAGGTGAACCGTGCATGGCTCCACATGACGGCGGGATAAAACTGATAAGCCTCGACCTCGCCGTCTTCGGTGACGAACATGTCGCACACCATGCACAGGCGCTCAACTTCAGGGTTCAGCGAACACAAACCGTTGGAGAGCTTCTCCGGCAGCATGGGTATCACGCGGCGTGGAAAGTACACGCTGGTCGCACGGTCATACGCGTCCACATCAATAGCATTGCCTGTCTCTACGTAATGACTGACATCCGCAATCGCCACCAACAAACGCCACCCCTTGAGCGCGGACTTGCCACGCCCTTTGCTGGCCGGCTCGCAATACACCGCGTCATCAAAATCGCGTGCATCTTCACCGTCGATCGTGACCAGCGGAACGTCCGTGAGGTCTATGCGTTGCACCTTGTCTTGAGGCCGCACTTTGTCAGGCAGCGTGCGGGCAAGCGCCACACAGGCGTCAGAAAATTCGTGCGGCACGCTGTACTTGCGCACGGCAATTTCAATCTCCATACCCGGGTCATCGACCTCGCCCAGTACTTCTTTGATACGACCTACCGGTTGCCCAAAAAGCGCAGGCGGCTCAATCAACTCCACCACCACTACTTGCCCCGGTTTGGCCACGCTGGTGGCACCCTTGGGAATCAACACGTCCTGGCCATAGCGCTTGTCTTCAGGCGCCACCAACCAGACACCGCTCTCCTGCAGCAAGCGGCCAATGATGGGCTGCTTGGACCGCTCGGTAATTTCTACAACACGACCTTCGGGACGTCCTTTGCGGTCACTGCGCACGATGCGCACCTTGACGCGATCCTTGTGCAGCACGGCCCGCATTTCATTGGGGGGGAGGTAAATGTCAGGAGCACCGTCATCGCGGGACACGAAACCGTGCCCATCCCGATGCCCTTGAACAATTCCTTCAACTTCTTCCAGCAAATTGCTGTTTGGGGCTAAATGTTTGATATACTTCTCTCTTTCCTGAGATGCCCAGATGGCGGAATTGGTAGACGCACTAGTTTCAGGTACTAGCGAGTAACATCGTGGAGGTTCGAGTCCTCTTCTGGGCACCAACAATGGTAATGTAGATATAGAAAAGCCGCTGTGAAAACAGCGGCTTTTTTTTGCCTGTGTGATTCGTGCCACTGACCCATAAATACATCGGTCAGCGGCACAAAAATCAGATGGGAAGCGCCACCAAATCGTGGCCTTGCGCACTCACAATGCGCGCTTTGGTGAACTCGCCCACCTTCAGTGTTTTGCTGATTTTCTCGGGTGGCAACAAACGCACCACACCATCGATTTCAGGGGCATCCGCGTAACTGCGCCCCACCCCGCCCTTGCGGCCCAAAGCAGGCGCGGAGTCCACCAACACCTGCATCACAGAACCCACTCGACGCTGCAAGCGCGCAGCAGAAACTTCTTCGGCCACCTGCATGAATCGAGCGCGACGTTCCTCGCGCACTTCCACCGGCAACATGCCAGGCAAATCGTTGGCAGTGGCACCATTGACCGCGCTGTAAGCAAAGCAACCGGCACGATCAATTTGCGCCTCACGGACGAAGTCCAGCAGGTGCTCAAACTCCTCTTCCGTCTCACCGGGAAAGCCAGCAATAAACGTACTGCGCACCACCAACTCGGGACACGCCTCACGCCACTGTTGCAATCGCTCCAGATTTTTTTCACCGCTCGCGGGTCTCTTCATGCGTCGCAATACATCGGGGTGGCTGTGCTGCAAAGGCACATCCAGGTAAGGCAATACACGCCCGGTCGCCATCAGGGGAACAATCTCATCCACACTCGGGTACGGGTAGACGTAATGCAAACGCACCCATGCGCCATAGGGCTCCGCAATATCGCCCAAGGCCTGCACCAATTCCAGCATGCGCGTCTTGACAGGCTTGCCATCCCAGAATCCGGTGCGGTACTTCACATCCACGCCGTAGGCGGAAGTGTCTTGGCTGATAACCAACAGCTCTTTCACCCCTCCCTCGAACAAGGCACGGGCTTCTGTCAGCACATCACCGATGGGCCGCGACACCAAGTCACCCCGCATACTGGGGATGATGCAAAACGTACAGCGGTGGTTACACCCTTCGCTGATTTTCAAATAGGCATAGTGACGCGGCGTCAGCTTGACCCCTGCCACACCAAAGGACTGTGGAACCAAATCCAAAAACGGATCGTGAGGCTTGGGCAAGTTCTGGTGCACAGCATCCATCACCTCTTGCGTGGCGTGCGGACCGGTGACGGCGAGCACCTTGGGGTGCATCTGACGCACCATATTCTCTCCACCGTCGGTGGTCTTTGCACCCAGGCAACCTGTCACGATCACGCGCCCGTTTTCTGCCAGCGCCTCACCAATGGTGTCCAAGCTTTCTTTGACGGCATCATCGATAAATCCACAGGTATTCACGATCACCAGATCCGCACCCTGGAAGGTCTTGGAAGTCTGGTAACCCTCTGCGCTGAGCTGGGTCAAGATGAGTTCAGAGTCGGTAAGCGCCTTGGGGCAACCCAAGCTCACAAAACCAACTTTGGGGGCAGCTTGCGCTGTCTGGGTGGGAGTCAAAAAATCAGTCATAGTGAGAAGTTCCGGAGCCTTCTCCCCAGACACCCGCCCTTGCGATTAACGCTTGAGGCCAAAAGTGCCGAGGAATTGCTCGGTTTGTTTTTGCATCTGTTCCTGCATTTGCTGGAACATATTGTTGCCCATGACCCCTTGGACCATGGGAGCCTGCATCTCCATCAGGGCTTGCATGTTCTTTTCCAAGTAGCCGCCCATCATGCCCTGCATGGCATGCCCGTAAAAACGAATGATGTTGGAGAGCACCGGCGTGGTGAACATAGGAGAGCCATTGGCTTCCTCTTCCAAAATGATCTGCAACAGGATGCTGCGCGTCAAGTCTTCACCCGTTTTGGCATCCACCACCGCAAACGACTCACTGTCCATCACCAGCTGCTTGATTTCAGCCAAGGTGATGTAGGTGGACGTATCCGTATCGTAGAGACGGCGGTTCGGGTACTTTTTAATAACCCGCTGAGCGTTTTTGGATTCTTTGGAGGAGGTTTTTTGCATTGCGATCGCTCATCACGAAATGTGGGAGCCAAGTAAGTGTTGCACTGCAGCACATTCTAGAGAGAGACCGGCTGATGCTGACCTAGGATTACCCTAGCTGCAAGAGACATCCGGAGAAATGTGGTAGGCGCAATTGGACTCGAACCAACGACCCCCACCATGTCAAGGTGGTGCTCTAACCAGCTGAGCTATGCGCCTACATTTATCCGAGAGGCCGAAGTATAGCAGCATAAAAACTGCCTCCCAGAGAAAACGACCCAAAAGACCCGCAAAAGGTCTAGTCGCAACGCGTCATAATTGACGTTTACGTAAACGTAACTTCCCCACTTTTAACAAGGAGTTTTTCATGGAAATCGCAGGAAAAGTTTTCATCGTCACAGGAGGCGCATCCGGCCTGGGCGAAGGCACTGCCCGCATGCTCACCGCCAAAGGCGGCAAGGTCGTGATTGCGGATATGCAAGCAGAAAAAGGCGCAGCGATTGCCAAGGAGTTGGGCGGTGCTTTCGTGAAGTGCGATGTGAGCAATGAAGCCGACGGCCAAGCCGTTGTTGCACAAGCGGTTTCCATGGGCAAACTGATGGGCTTGGTCAATTGCGCAGGCATTGCGCCAGCCGAAAAAACAGTCGGCAAAAACGGAGCACACGCACTCGCCTCTTTCAGCAAAACCATCACGGTGAACCTGATCGGCAGCTTCAACATGATCCGCCTAGCCGCAGACGCGATGAGCAAGAACGAACCGGAGCCCACCGGCGAACGTGGCGTCATGATTTCCACCGCGTCGGTGGCCGCCTATGACGGACAAATCGGGCAAGCGGCCTACAGCGCATCCAAAGGCGGCGTGGTTGGCATGACCCTGCCCATCGCACGCGATTTGGCACGCAACGGAATCCGCAACATGACCATCGCACCCGGCATCTTCGGCACCCCCATGCTGTTCAGCATGCCGCAGGAAGTACAAGACGCCTTGGCCGCGGGCGTCCCGTTCCCTTCACGCCTGGGCACTCCGCAGGACTACGCCAAGCTGGCGGTGCACATTTTTGAGAATGACATGCTCAATGGCGAAGTGATTCGTTTGGACGGCGCAATCCGCCTTGCACCGAAATAAACCAAGGGCATCTCTGTGGCGCAGCGCTCAAGTAACGCTGCGCAACACATAAACACAAAACAAACGGCTTACAAAATAAATAAGCGCCGTTCAAATCCCAAAACCATCGTCCGCCGCAATCACCGCGCCATTGATGAAATGACTCTGGTCAGAGCACAGCGTGACAAGCATGGCATCGAGATCTGCAGGATGCCCGATGCGCTTACGGGGCAGCATTTGCACCAGCTTCTGACCGCCTTCGGTCTGCCAGTGGTGGTGGTTGATTTCGGTATCGATATAACCGGGGCACAAGGCATTGACGTTGATGCCGAACTTGCCCCACTCCAAGGCCTGCGCCTTGGTCATCTGGATCACGGCAGCCTTGCTCATGCAATACACGCCGATCTGTGGCAACACCCGCAAACCCGCCATGGACGCGATATTGATGATGCGCCCGCCGGTATAGCTGCCCGGCGCAGCACCTTTGGCGCGGGCCAACATCCGCTTACCGACCTCTTGCGCCACAAAGAACGCACCTTTGACATTGGTGTTGAACATGAAGTCGTAGTCCTCCGGGCTCACGTCTTGCAAACGCTGCGTGGTACTGACACCGGAGTTGTTGATCAGGATGTCGATGGAGCCGACCTCCGTTTCGGCGTGCGCCACTGCCGATTTGATGGAGTCGTGGTCGGTCACGTCGAGCTCAATCACATGGGCATCGCCTCCTTTGCCCTCAATTTCAGCGCGCAAATCTTTGAGCTTGTCGATGCGGCGGCTGGCCAGCACCACCGCAGCCCCGGCTGCCGACAAGGTGCGGGCAAACTGCGCGCCCAGCCCGCCGGAAGCACCGGTAATGAAAGCAATGCGCCCCGAAAGATCGATGCTGTAAGCCATTTAGAGTGCCTCCACAAATTAAAAAAGAACGGTCGTTCTTTTTTGAAAAATCAGCGAATAAAATCTGCTGCCGCTCGTGTACGCACCAGCGCACGAACGCTGCCCCATAGACCACCCATTATCAAGCGAGACACCCCATGACAAACCAGGAAATACTGGCTCAATTCGGCCCCCGTGAATCCATGGAATACGACGTGGTCGTCGTTGGCGGCGGCCCCGGTGGCTTGGCCACGGCCATCCGCCTCAAGCAACTGGCAGCTGAAAAGGGCACCGACATTTCTGTGGTGGTTCTGGAGAAAGGCTCGGAGCCCGGTGCCCACATCCTCTCGGGCGCCATCATGGACCCCAAGGCGCTGACCGAACTGATTCCCGACTGGAAGGCGCTCGGCGCCCCGCTGAACCAAGCCGTCACAGACGACGCCTACATTTTCCTGAGCGAGAAATCCGGCTTCCGTGTACCCAACCCCTTGCTGCCCCCCTTCGCGCACAACGAGGGCAACTACATCATCAGCCTGGGCGCAGTCACCAAATGGCTGGCCGAGCAAGCGGAGGCCCTGGGTGTGGAAATATTTCCCGGCTTTACGGCGGCGGAAGTGCTTTACACGGATGGTTCTGAAAACGGGGGCGTACCTGCGGTTCGGGGCGTGGCCACCGGCAACATGGGTGTGGGCAAAGACGGTGAACCCATGGAGAGCTTCCAGCTTGGTATGGAGTTGCTGGGCAAATACACCGTGTTTGCTGAGGGCGCCCGCGGCCACCTGGGCAAACAGCTCATTGCCAAGTACCAACTGGACGAGGGCCGCGACCCGCAAAGCTTCGGCATCGGCATCAAAGAATTGTGGGAAATCGACCCCAGCCGCCACAAGCCCGGCTTTGTGATGCACACCGCCGGTTGGCCCATGGAGTCGGACACTTATGGCGGTGCCTTTTTGTACCACCTGGACGGCAACAAGGTGGCACTCGGCTTCGTCACCGGCCTGGGTTACTCGAACCCGTACCTGAGCCCGTTTGAAGAGTTCCAACGCTGGAAAACCCATCCGAACGTGCGTTACTACTTTGAAAACGACAAGGGTGAAGTCACCGCCAAGCGCCTGTCCTATGGCGCCCGCGCCATCAATGCCAGCGGCATCAACGCCTTGCCCAAAACCGTGTTCCCCGGCGGCTGCCTGGTCGGCTGCAATGCGGGCTACCTGAATGTGAGCCGCATCAAAGGCAGCCACGCGGCCATCAAGACGGGCATGCTCGCCGCAGAAGCAGCGTATGACGCGGTGGTGGCCGGTCGCCAGCACGATGAGCTGAGCGCCTACCCCGACGCATTCGACAAGAGCTGGCTGCACACCGAGCTGAACAAAGACCGCAACTTCAAAAACTGGTTCAAATACGGCCTCACCGTAGGCACACTGATGAACGGGTTTGAGCAATTTGTGCTGCGCGGCCACATCCCCTGGACCCTGCGCCGCGACAAGCCTGACCATGCATACCTGAAACCCGCTGCCGAATGCAAACCCATCGTCTACCCCAAGCCCGATGGCAAGTTGACCTTTGACCGTCTGAGTAGCGTGTTCATCAGCAACACCAACCACGAAGAGCAGCAACCGGCTCACCTGACGCTCAAGGACGCGTCGGTGCCGGTGAGCATCAACCTCGCCAAGTACGCCGGCCCCGAAGCCCGCTACTGCCCTGCCGGTGTGTATGAATTCGTCAAAAACGAAGACAACAGCGACCGCCTGCAGATCAATGCCCAGAACTGCGTGCATTGCAAGACGTGCGACATCAAGGACCCCACGCAAAACATCGTCTGGGTCACGCCCGAAGGTGGCGGCGGGCCCAACTACGCGGGCATGTAAGCCGCGTTACGCCACAAAAAAAGGAGGCCCAGGCCTCCTTTTTTATCGGGTGTGGCGTCGGTTAGACCTGGGTACGGGCATCCAGCTCTGCAATGCACGCCACCATCTGCGCCCGGCACTGCTCCATCAGGGCGGGCATGTCGTCCAGCGTTAACCCGGCGGTGGGAATGGGTGCCAACGTCTTGACGATGATGTTGCCACTGCGCCAACGGTTGAGGTTCATGGTGCTTTTGTAGCTGCTGCAACACAGCGGCACGATGGGCACACCTGCGTTGATAGCCATCTGAAAGGCCCCTTTCTTGAAAGGCAGCAGGCCTCGCCCGAGGTTGCGCGTACCTTCGGCAAACACCCAGATCGACGTGTCCTGCTCCTGCATCACCGCGGTGGTGTGCAGCATGGCCGCCTTGGCTTTGACCGCATTGCCCCGGTCAATCAGGATGTTGCCGGCCAACCAGTAAATCTGGCCGAAAAAGGGAATCCACTTCAAGCTCTTCTTGCCCAGCGACACGGTGCGCCGGGGCACAGCGGAGCCCAACACAAACAAATCCCAGTTGGACTGGTGATTGGCCACCACCACAAACGGGTTAGGCAGCGATTGAAAATCCGCCGTCTCCAATCGCATTTTCAGCCCCAGCAGCTTCAAGGCCGGCGCCGAAAACATCCACCCGCAAAGCCGCGAGTTGTCCGGATTGAACGGACGGACAAAACAAATCAGAAGATTGACCACCGAGGCCAACAGAAACTGGATGCTGATCAGCACCAGCCGTACAAAGTGGAGCATGCAAAAGAAGGTAAGAGTCGGCAAATGCCAACCGGCATGGTAACCAATGCGCCGCAGGCACCATGGCTGGTTTAGAATCCGCTGCTGTCAGGAGAGAGCCCCACACACCGGGCCGCCGAAGGCGCAGGACGGCTGATTGCAGCGGTCTGAACGCTCAGGCAAAAGGACTGACAACCGCCGGCGGTGCAAGCGCCTCCGGCAACACCCCACTGGAGAGAGTTGGCACCGCAATCACGGCGGCCTGCCAACCACCGAAGGAGCAACCCGCAGTCTGCGCACTGGCTAACCGCCGGGTGCACGCAGGCCCGGCGAATCTCTCAGGTAAAGCGGACAGCGGGGGCAGCACCGGATGGGCGCCAGCAGGCGTGCGTCCGGGATTCGATTGCCCCTCCGGCGCCTGGCGCCGGGCCCTGTTTGGATCGCCGCCATGTCCGCTTCTGACGCCTCTTTGTTGACCACCCCGCTCAACGCCCTGCACATCGAACTGGGCGCCCGCATGGTGCCGTTTGCCGGCTACTCCATGCCCGTGCAGTACCCCGCAGGCCTGATGGCCGAACACCACCACACCCGCAAAGCCGCCGGCCTGTTTGACGTGTCGCACATGGGCCAGCTGCGCCTGAGCGGCCCGGACGCCTGCGCGGCCTTCGAGAGCCTGATGCCGGTGGACGTGATCGACCTGCCCGTGGGCAAGCAACGTTACGGCCTGCTGCTCACCGAAGAGGGCACCATCATTGACGACCTGATGTTCTTCAAAAAGGCGCAGGACGAGCTGTTCGTCATCGTCAACGGCGCCTGCAAGGCGGGCGACATCGCCCACATCCAAGCCCAGATCGGCAGCCGCTGCCAAGTCACCCCCCTGCCCGACTACGCGCTGCTGGCCCTGCAAGGCCCCCAGGCGGTGACGGCGCTGGCCCGCCTTGCGCCCGGCGTGGAAAAGCTAGTGTTCATGACGGGTGGGGACTTCACCGTAGATACGGGCAGCCAAAAGATTGACGTGTTCCTCACCCGCAGCGGCTACACCGGCGAAGACGGTTTTGAGATCTCGGTCCACAACGACCACGCCGAAGCACTGGCCCGCGCCCTGTTGGCCCAACCCGAAGTGCAGCCCATTGGCTTGGGCGCCCGCAACTCCCTGCGCCTGGAAGCCGGTCTGTGCCTCTACGGCAACGACATTGACACCAGCACCACACCGGTCGAAGCGAGCCTGAACTGGGCCATCCAAAAGGTGCGCCGCACCGGTGGTGCGCGTGCGGGCGGTTTCCCCGGCGCTACAAAAATCCTAGCTGCTCTCGCAGATTCCACGGGGGCTAGCGGCACAAAAGGCACCAAAAAGCGGGTGGGCCTGATTGCGCAGGAGCGCATTCCGGTGCGCGAGCACACCGAGCTGCAAGACGGCGCGGGCAACCGCATCGGCGAAGTCACCAGCGGTCTGCTCGGCCCCACCATCAACCAGTGCGTGGCTATGGGCTACATCGACGCATCGCTGGCGGCTTTGGGCACCCAAGTGGTGGCTATCGTGCGCGGCAAGCCAGTGCCCATGGTGGTGAGCGCCATGCCCTTTGTGCCCACCAACTACTACCGCGGCTGATCCGCAA
>Ga0228699_1001345_pt1 | contig 12842 bp, 12 predicted proteins | sample McNCre217_Aug_MG_FD_178016 | JGI IMG/M metagenome (GOLD analysis project Ga0228699, IMG submission 178016) | Freshwater microbial communities from McNutts Creek, Athens, Georgia, United States - 2-17_Aug_MG | ecosystem: Environmental > Aquatic > Freshwater > Creek | place: USA: Georgia...
CCTCAGCGCCTTCGTGTAGGGCGCCCAGTTCTTCGTCTTGTACTTCTTCTTGGCCGGCTTGCTCATCCCGTCAGCCTACTTCACCGCTCGGCCATCGGCTGTCAGGGCGGGTTGTGCAACAAAGCCATCGACAACACTGTTCTGACTTGACAGGTGACAAGTCAGATGTCAGCTGTCTGGCTATAGTGGCCGGCCATTTGATGTCCGTTCACGATTGCCCATTTCCGATGAAGGCCCTGCTTGTCGATGACCATGCGCTGTTCCGCTCCGGACTGATGCTGCTGCTGGCCGCCCGTTTTCCGGAGGTGGCCATGTGCGAGGCGGACGGGCTGACCTCCGCACTGGCGCATCTGTCGACCCAGCCCGACATCGAACTGGTCCTGCTCGACCTCGGGCTGCGCGACAGCCAGGGCCTGCCGACCCTGCGCCAGCTGCGTTCCGTGTCGGACGAACGGACCATCGTGGTGCTCTCCGCCAACGACGACGTCGAGACGATGATCGCTGCGCTCAACGAGGGCGCTGCCGGCTTCATCCCCAAGACGACCCGCGGCAAGGGGGTCGAGCAGGCGCTGCGGGTGGTGCTCGGCGGCGGCATCTACCTGCCGCCGGCGGTGTATAGCGCCGTGGCCCCGCTGCCCGTGCTGGAGCAGACCGACGAGGAGCGTGCCGCCGAAGCCATCGACCGCCTCGGCCTGTCGCCGCGCCAGATCGACGTGCTGCGCCTGCTGACGGCCGGCCAGTCCAACAAGGTGATCTGCCGCGAGCTGGACCTGGCGGAATCCACCATCAAGACGCATCTGCTCGGCCTGTTCCGCAAGCTCGGCGTGCGGTCGCGCACCGAGGCGGTGGTGGCCGCGGCGCGGATCGGACTGAAATTCCCGATCTAGAATTTTCGAGCCATGTTCTTGCGATTCCGGCTGACCATCACGCAAGTGGCTGCATTGCTGGCGAGGCTCAACGCCGAGCGCATGCTGTTCCTGACGCCGGCCTGAGCATGGCGGCCAGCATGGCGATCGATCCGCAGGACATCACTGGCCTGGTCCTGGCCGGGGGCCGCGGCAGCCGCATGGGTGGCGTGGACAAGGGGCTGCAGAACTTCCAGGGCATGCCGCTGGCGCTGCATGCCGTGCTGCGCCTCGGGCCGCAGGTGGGCGCGCTGATGGTCAATGCGAACCGGAATCTGGCCGCCTACGAATCGATGGGCGTGCCGGTCTGGCCGGACGCGACGACCGATTTTCCGGGGCCGCTGGCGGGGTTCCTCGCCGGCCTGGAGCGCTGCGAGACGCCGTACCTCGTCACCGTGCCCTGCGACTCGCCGCAGTTTCCGGCCGATCTGGTGGCGCGGCTGGCGGCGGCGCTGCACGCCGAGGCGGCCGATCTGGCGCTGGCCGTCACCCGCGAGGCGGATGGCACGCTGCAGGCCCACCCCGTGTTCTGCCTGATGAAAGCCGGGCTGATGGAGAGTCTGGTCGCGTTCATGGCCGGCGGGCAGCGCCGCATCGACCGCTGGACCGGCCAGCACCGCTGCGCCCAGGTGCTGTTCGACCGCGACGGCGACGCGGCCGGTTTCTTCAATGCCAACACCCTGGATGAGTTGCGCAGCCTGTCGCGCTGATCTGCCAAAGCGGTGACCGCGGCACAATCGATGCATCTGGTACCGCGGGGATGGACGATGAAGACATGGATGCTGGGAATGGCGCCGGCCGCACGGCAATGGGGCGCGGCGGCGCTGATGGTGGGGGCCCTGACCGCCGCCGAGGCGCAGTCCGTGCTGCGGGTGGCGATGGCCCCCGAGACCACGCCGGCCGAGCAGGCCGCACGCTTCGAGCCGCTGGGGCAGTTCCTGGAGACGCGCTTCAAGATGCGCGTGAAGTGGGTACCGGTGGCCAGCGAGGCGTTCGCCGTGCGGGCGCTGCTCAACCGCGAGGCGGATCTGGTGTGGCTGAACGGCTTGTCCTATGTGCAGGCCGTGGTGCGTGCGGGGGACCGCGTCGTGCCGCTGGTGCAGCGCGAGGAAGACCAGAAGGCCCGCTCTGTCTTCATCAGCCGGGCCACGTCCGGCATCCGGAAGCTGCAGGATCTCAAGGGCCGCACGCTCAGCCTGGGCCCGACCGCCAGCACCGCCGACAACCTGATGCCGCGCAGCGCACTGCTGGCCGCCAGGCTGAACCCGCAGACCGACCTCAAGCCGCTGGCGCCGGCGGCGCATGCCGAGGCGGTGGTGGCGGCCGTTGTCGCGGGCCAGGCCGATGCGGGGGCCGTGGGTCAGGCCACCTGGGAGCGGATGGTCGCCGACAAGCTGGTTGATCCGGTGACCGTCAAGGTCTTCCACACCACGCCGGTCTACACCGACCACACCTGGGCCGTGCTGGCCGACCTGCCCGAAGGCAGCCGCAAGGCGATCACCGGCGGGATGCTGGTGCTGGAGGCGGTCAAGGGCGGACGCGAGGTCCTGAAATCCCAGCGCGCCCACCGCTACACCGAGACCAAGGACGCCGGATACGCCGCCGTGCGGGCGGCGGCCGAGCAGACCGGCCAGCTGCAATGAGGCCCTGAGCGGGCGCGCCTGGCGGGCACGGCACAATCCACGCCTTTCGGCGCTCTGCAGCGTGGACGCCGGCAACTGACCAAGGCGTGAACATGACCAGAATCCCGATGACCGCTGCCCGCAGCGTCCGACTGCTCGCACTGGCTGCGGCCCTGACCGGCGCCGCCCTGACCGCGCAGGCCCAGGCCGTGCTGCGCGTGACCGCGATCCCGGATGAGTCCCCGACCGAACTGGCGCGCAAGTTCGAGCCGCTGGGCAAGTACCTGGAAGCCAAGCTCGGCATGAAGGTCGAGTGGACGCCGGTGACCGACTACGCCGCGGCCGTCGAGACGCTGGTGAACAAGAAGGTGGATCTCGCCTGGTTCGGCGGCTTCACCTTCGTGCAGGCGAACGCGCGCTCGGGCGGCAAGGTGATCCCGCTGGTGCAGCGCGCCGAGGACGAGAAGTTCCGCTCGGTCTTCATCACCGACGCCGCCTCGGGCATCACGAAGCTCGAAGACCTCAAGGGCAAGACGCTGAGCTTCGGCTCGGCCTCCAGCACCTCGGGCCACCTGATGCCGCGCAGCTATCTGCTGGCGGCCAAGATCAACCCGGATGCGGACCTGAAGCGCGTGAGCTTCTCCGGCGCCCATGACGCGACCATCGCGGCGGTCGCCAGCGGCAAGGTCGATGCCGGCGCGCTGAACATCTCCGTCTGGGAGAAGTTCGTCGCCGACAAGAAGGTCGATCCGGCGGTGGTCAAGGTGTTCTACACGACCCCCGGCTACTACGACTACAACTGGAGCGTGCACGCCGACATGCCCGCTGCGCTGCGCGAGAAGATCGCCGCGGCCTTCCTGGCGCTGGAGTCGGCGCCGGGGGGCAAGGAGATCCTGGCACTGCAGCGCGCCAGCCGCTTCATCCCGACCAAGGCCGAGTACTACAACGGCATCAAGGGCGCTGCCGAGCAGGCCGGGCTGCTGAAGTGAGTCTGTCGGCGCCGGTGGTGGTCGAGCTGGGCGGACTGCAGGTCGCGCCGATGCCGGGGGCGGCGCCGGTGCTGAAGGGCCTCGATCTGCGGCTGACGGCGGGCGAGCAGGTCGCGGTGATCGGCGCCTCGGGCGCCGGCAAGACGACGCTGCTGCTGGCGCTGGCCGGCATGCTGCGGCCTTCTGCGGGGCGCTTGGCGTTGTTCGGCCAGGAGCCGTGGACGCTGGGCACCGCCGCGCGGCAGCGGCAGCGGGCGCGGGCGCTGCTCGCGCCGCAGGTGCCGCCGCTGCCGCCGCGCCAGCGGGTGGTGACGGCGGTGCTGGCGGCGCGGCTTCCGCAGATGTCGCTGTGGGCCAGCCTGCGCACGCTGTGGACGCCGCGGGTGGCCGATGCCGAGCGTGTGCAGCGGGCGCTGGTGGCGCTGGACCTGCCCGACAAGCTCTGGCTGCGTGTCGACCGGCTCTCCGGCGGCGAGCGCCAGCGCGTCGGGCTGGCGCGGCTGCTGGTGGCGGACGTGGACCTGTGGCTGGTCGACGAGCCGCTGTCGGCGCTCGATCCGGCCCGGGCCGAGCTGGTGATGCGCCAGCTGACCGAGACGGCGCGTGCCGAAGGCCGCACGCTGGTGTGCTCGCTGCACCAGGTCGAGGTGGCGCGGCGCTGCTTCGCGCGCACGGTGGCACTGCGCGAGGGACGGGTGGTCTACGACGGGCCGTCGTCCGGGCTGGACGATGCGCGGCTGCAGGCGTTGTACGGCGGGGCCCTCTTCGCGTCGCCCGCCACGCCAGTCGCCGAGAGCCTGCCCGCCGCTGCACCGCTGCCGCAGGCGATGTGCCGATGAGCGCGGCCCTGGTGGCGAGCGCGGTGGCCGCGCGCGATCCGGCGCTGCAGCGGCGCTGGCTGGCGCTGCTGGCGGCGGCGGTGGTGCTGTGGCCGCTGCTGGTGCTGGCCGAGTTCCAGCCGTGGACGCTGTTCGACGCCCGCAGCCTGCGCGTGACCGGGCGCTTTCTGGCGCAGTTCGTGCCGCCGCGCCACGACGCGGAGTTCCTCGCGCTGCTGGCCTGCGAGACCTGGCGCACGGTGGCGATCGCGACGGCCGGCATGGCGCTGGCGGGCCTGATCGCGCTGCCGCTGGCGCTGGCGATGACCGAGCGGCTGTCGGTCAGCGCCGTCGGCGGGCGCATGGCGCGCGGGCCGGCGTGGCTGCGGCAGGCGGTGCGGGCGTGCACGGTCGTGCTGCGCTCGGTGCCGGAGCTGGTCTGGGCGCTGGTGTTCGTGCGGGTCGTGGGGCTGGGGCCGACCGCGGGCGTGCTGGCCATCGCCATCGCCTACGGGGGGATGCTGGCCAAGGTCTGGGCCGAGATCCTGGAAAGCGCCGATGCCGCTCCCGCGCAGGCGCTGCTCGGCCACGGTGCCGGGCGGCTGCAGACCGGGCTGTACGCCGCGCTGCCGGCCTCCGCGCACGAGCTGGCGAGCTACACCGTCTACCGCTGGGAGTGCGCGATCCGCTCGTCGGTGGTGCTGGGCTTCGTCGGCGCGGGCGGGCTCGGGCAGCAGCTCGACAACGCCGCCAAGCTGTTCGCGGGCGGCGAGGTGAGCGCGATCCTGCTGGTCTTCATGGCGCTGGTGGCGCTGTCGGACCGGGTGAGCGCGTGGATCCGCCGGGGGCTGGCATGAGCCCGGCACCGCAGCCCTTGCCGCCACGTCCGCCGCACAGCCGCGCCTTGCCCGCGCTGGGTCTGGCGCTGCTGGCCCTGGTGGGCGCGAGTTTCTGGAGCCTGTCGCTGCGCTGGGCCGACTTTCTCGGCCCGCAGGCGCTGGGCCAGATGGGCCACTTCCTGGCCGGCTTCTTTCCGCCCGAGACCAGCGGCCCCTTCCTGCGCAAGACCGGCTGGGCGGCGCTGGAGACGCTGGCAATGTCGCTGATCGGCACCGGGCTGGCGGCGGCGGTCGGGCTGCTGCTGGCCCTGCCGGCGAGCTTGTCCGGCGGTGCGCTGGCGACCCTGCTGCACGCGGCGGCGCGCGCGGTGCTGAACCTGCTGCGCTCGGTGCCGGAGCTGGTGTGGGCGTCGCTGCTGCTGGTCTCGGCCGGACTGGGGCCCTTGCCGGGCACGCTGGCGCTGGCGCTGCACACGACCGGCGTGCTGGGCCGGCTGCTGGCCGAGGCGCTGGAGAACGTCCCGCCCGAGCCGGCGCAGGTGCTGCGCAGCCGCGGTGCGGGCGTGGTGCCGGTCTTCCTGTTCGCCACGCTGCCGCAGGTCTCGGCGCAGTGGCTGGCCTACAGCCTCTACCGCTGGGAGAACAACATCCGCGCCGCGGCCGTGCTCGGCGTGGTCGGTGCGGGCGGGCTGGGGCAGATGCTGAGCTTCCACCTCGGGCTGTTCCAGATGCGCGAGGCCTGCACGGTGCTCCTGGCGATGATCGGGCTGGTGGCGCTGGTGGACGCGCTGTCGGCGTGGCTGCGGCGCGGCGCCTGAGCCGGCGCACCGCGCCTCAGTGCACCAGCTCGTCGAACAGCAGCTGCCGCAGCCGCCGCGCCATCTCGCCGGCCAGGCTCACGCCTTCGGCCTCGATCACCACCAGACCGCGCCGCTGCACGGCGTCGGTCGGCGTGTCGGCGGCCCCGGTCGGCTCCAGGCCGACACGCCGCTGCGCCACCACCGGCACGGCGCGCGACCGGGCGTCGCTGCGGGCGCTGATCGGCCCGCCGTGCGGGGAGGCGAGCAGGCGCAGGTCGATGTGCTCGCTGGCGGCCTCGGCCACGGAGGCCAGCCGCAGCGGCAGGGCCGGTCGGGCCGGGTCGTCGGCGATGAAGCGGGCCGCGGCGTTGCGCGACAGTCGCCAGGCGTCGCTCTGCGGCACGAAGCCCTGCACCGCCGCATGTCGGGTATCGACGATGCGGGCGAGCTGCTGCTCCGGCGCCACCCAGCGGCCCGGGTGCAGCGTGGCGTCCAGGTCGGTCACGGTGCCGGCGTGCAGGGCGCGCAGCTCCAGCGCGGCGCGGCGTTGCGCCAGGGCGTGCAGGGTCGCCTGGCTTTCTTGCCACTGCTCCTCGAACACGGTGCGCTGTCCGCGGTCCGCAGCGTCGGCCACGCCACGGTCCAGGCGCTCGTTCTGCAGCAACTGCGTGATGCGTGCCCGCGTGTCGTCCACGGCCAGATCCGGCACGGCCAGGCGCAGCAGCAGCGTGCCGGCCTCCACCGACTGGCCTTCGCGCACCAGGACTTCCTCGATGCGGGCCGGCTCGGGGGCATGCACGGGGGTGTGGCGCGTCGGTGCCAGCACGGCGGGGGCTTCGACCTGGCGGTCCAGCGGCAGCCCGAGCAGCGCGAGCAGCAGCGCACCGCTGGCGAGCAGCCGCCAGCGTGTGGTCGTGCCGCGCCACAGGCCACGCGCAAGCCCTTGTTGCACCCACAGCACGACGGGTTTCAGCAGCAGCATCCAGACCTCCAGCGCGAGCAGCGCCACGCCCAGCGCCTTGAAGAACAGGTGGTAGACCAGCAGCGCCACGCCCAGCCCGAGCGAGAGCCGGTACAGCCAAGTCAGCGTCGCGAAGGTGAGCAGCCCCGCCAGCCGCCGCCCTGACACCACCTCGGGCGGCGCCGAGTGGTGGCCGAGCAGCGTGTCCTCGATCCACCACTGCGCCAGCGCGAAGGCGCGCGGCTGCAGGTTGGGCATGCCCAGCCAGTCCGAGAGGAAGTAGTAGCCATCGAAGCGGGCGAAGGGGTTGAGGTTGACCGCCAGCGTCAGCAGCCAGGTGCTGGTGGCCAGCGCGAAGGCCACGCTGCGCAGCGGCCCCTCCGGCAGCAGCGTCCAGGCCAGCGTGGCCAGCCCCGCCACGCCGGTTTCCACCAGCACGCCGGCCGCGTCGATCCACAGCCGCTGCGCCCGCACGGTCAGGCGCCAGGCGGACGAGGTGTCGGTGTAGAGCATCGGCACACCGAGCATCAGGTGTATCCCCATCGAGGAGACCCGGCAGCCGAAGGCGGTGGCGGTGTAGGCGTGGCCGAGTTCGTGCAGCACCTTGGTCGCCGACAGCGCGGCAGCCATCAGCAGCAGCCCGCCGGGCGTGAGGAACTCGGGCGCCGTGCCGAGAAAGGTGTCCCACTGCTGCAGCACGAGGAGCAGACCGAGCAGCGCCAGCGCGGCCCAGGCCCGGTGTGCGCCGCGCTGGCCGAGCCAGGCCACCGCGGGCAGCGTGCGCTCCAGGAACGCCGCGGGCTGCACCAGCGGCAGCCGCAGCGACAGGTGGTGGCGCAGCAGCCACTGCCACGGGGTCGGCCGGCTGGCCAGCTGGCGTGTGGCCAGCGCGCTGGCGGCCTCGGCGCCTTCGGCGCGCAGCAGACGGTGTTCGGCGAGGAAAGCCAGCAGGCCCTGCAGATGCGCCCGCAGCACCTCGGTCTGCGGCAGGCCCGGATCGGCGCGGCACTGCGCCAGCAGCGGCTCGCGGGCACCCGCCTGCCAGCGAGCGAGCAGCGCGACGTCGAGCGGATCCAGCTCGAAATGGCTGTGCTGCACCGGGTCGTGCAGCATCCAGGTGGCGGAGCCGTCCGGGCGCACGGCACCGGCTTCGAGGCGCAGTTCCTGGCGCAGCGGCGGCAGCGCGTCGCTCACCGGGTCACCAGCCGATGGCCTGGCGCACGGCGGCGATCGGCCGGCGCAGCAGCTGGTAGGCCAGCCGCACCGTCGGGCCCTGCAGTTGCGCGGTGCCCCGGGCGCCGATGCGCGGCCCGGCGCGGTGCGGGCCGTCCGGACGCTGCGCATGCAGCACGTAGACCAGCTCGCCGCCGGGGCGCTGGACCGGCTGGAAGCTCAGTGTCTGCAGCGTCGCGGGCCAGCCGCCGGCCGGGCCGTCGTCCAGGTGGATGCGCACCACCGCGCCGCGCTGCAACTCGATCGAGTTGCCCACCGGCAGGTCGATGCGAAAGCGCACCCGCGCCGGATCGGCCACCTGCAGGATCTCCTGGCCGATCACCACCGGCCGCCCCTCCAGCTCGCGTCGGTCCGCGTAGAGCACGCGGCCGGCCCGGGGGGTGACCACGCGGGTGCGTTCGAGCACCTCGCCGGCGTAGCGGGCCGTGACCTCGGCCAGCTCGAATTCGGCCCGCGCCATGGCCAGCTCGTGGCTGGCCTGCGCGTCCTTGAACGCGGCCGCACCGAGGCGGCTCAGGCGCGCCTGCGCCACGGCCAGGCGCTGGCGCTGCAGCAGCAGCTCGTTGCGGGCCTGCAGGTCCTCGAACTGCACCAGCAGATCGCCCGCCTGCACGGCGGTGTCCGGATCGGGCAGGAGGTGGCGCACGACGCCAGCGATCGGCGCAGTCACCACCAGCGGCTCCTCGGCGATCACCTCGACCGGCGCCATCACCGTCAGCGGCACCGGCCAGCACAGCGCGACGGCGCAGGCCGCCAGCGCGGCGAGTCCGGCCGGGCGGTGCCAGCGCCCGCCGAGCGCCAGGCTGCGCTGGGCCGGCAGGGCGCGCCAGGCGTGGGCGTAGGTCTCGCCCAGCCGGCCGAGCAGGGTCAGCGCCCGGGCGTCAAAGGGCTCCGCGCGCACGAACAGCGCACCGGCGCGCACCTGGCCGTCGCGGTCCGGCAGCGGCATCCAGGCGGCTGCGCCGAAGGGGTAGTGGTCGAGGCTGCCGGCGTGGCCGTCCGGCTCGGGCCGCAGCGACAGCGCGGTGGCCACCGACCAGCCGGACCCGGACAGGCCGAGCCGGACCCGGGCCTCGATGCAACGCACCAGCGGCGACTCCCGCTCCACCACGGGCAGGCTGGAGACAGCGCAGACCTGCATCCGGTGCGCCCGGCCCGATCCGCGCAGCACCCAGACCTGGCCATGCGGAACGACCGGCTGCAGCGCGTTGGCGAGGTGGTGCAGCAGCTCGGTCTCGCTGCCGAGGCGGCGGATCTCGGCCTCGGTCTGCAGCAGCTGCAGGGCGGCGGTGCTCACGGCGGCGCGAGGCTGGCGGAGCCGCTCATGCCGGGCAGCACGCGCTCGGCATTGCCGGCGAAGCGGGCGACGATCTTGACCGTGCGACTCACCGGATCGACCGCTGCGCCCAGCCGGTGCACCCGGGCGTCCAGCGTGGCCTGCGTCTCGTCGATGCGGAAGCGGAACGGCATGCCCGGCTGCAGCCAGGCCAGCCAGGTCGACGGCACGATCAGGTCCAGCTCCAGCGCGCCCGTGTCCTGGATGCGCAGCAGCGGCTGGCTGACCGCCACGCCTTCGTGCGCCCGCGCCAGCCGTTCGACGACCCGGCCCGAGAAGGGCGCGCTGATGCTGCAGTCGCGCAGCTGGGTCTGCAGCGCGTCGGCATCGGCGCGGGCCTTGTCGGACTGGGCGCGCGCCATGTCCACCTCGGTGCGCCCGGTGGCGCCGTGCTTGTCGAGTTCCAGCTGGGCCTCCAGGTGGCGGCGCTGGACCTGGAGTGCGGCCTGTGCGGCGCGCAGCTCGGCTTGCTGGCGGTCGCAGTCGAACTGCACGAGGACGGCGCCACGCCGGAACGACTCGCCTTCCTGCAGCGGCAGCGCCAGGATGCGGGTGGCCAGGCGCGAGGTCAGCGTGGCTTCGGCGCCGGCCCGCACGACACCGCGCACCTGGCTCGACGCGGGTGTGGGCGCCGTGGTCGAGGCCGACAAGACGGGCATCCCCGTTCGCTGGGCGCAGGCCAGTCCGGCGCAGCCTGCCAGCAGCAGGCCGACGAGCAGGTGTGTCCAGGATGGGCGGATGGACGTGGCTGGGTGCATGAGGTGGAGGGTTGGTTCTTACAGCTGGTCCGAAGCCCGGGCACGCCAGAGCTGTTCGAGCGAACGCGACAGGGTGGGCAGGTCTTCGCGGCCGGTGATGTCCGGCCCGAAGGTGTCGATGCCGATCGAGGCATAGAGGTTGGCGTAGGCGTTCTGCATGTCCGCGTAGGCCAGATCGAACTTGATCTCGCTCAGCACGGCCGCCATTTCCTCCCGCACGAGCTGCTGGCGGCTGATGGTGCTGGCCGTGTGGCCGGCCCGGGTCATCGACAGGATGCGTTCATGCACCATCTGCTGTCGGCGCGCCAGGGCCAGCTCGCGGCCGACCTGCGTGAAGCGCACCCGGGCCACGCTGACCTGGGTCAGCACGGCCATGGCCAGGGCAAGCTGGCGCTGCTGCAGCACGTCACCCTGGGCCTGCAAGGTGCGGCGCACTGCCGGGTAGCGGAAGACGTTGAGCAGGTTCCAGCTCGTGCGCGTGCTGGCGGTCAGCCAGTTCTGGTGGTCGAGCAGGGCATTGCTGTCGTGGTTGATGCCCAGGACACCGCGCAGGCTCGGCAGGTTCTGGATCAGCGCGGCCTGCAGTTCCTGGTCGTTGATGCGCATCCGGTAGGCCCCTTCGCGCAGCTCGGGACGCAGCTGGAAGGCCAGCGTGACCATCTCGCCCACGCTGCCCGGCAGCTCCGGGACCGATTCGGTGCGGTCGGGGATTTCCAGCTGGAAGTCCTGGTCCGGGGCGATGTTCATCAGCGCGGCCAGCTGGCGCTTGGCCAGCACCAGCTCGCGCTGCAGCTTGGCGACATCGGCCTGGATCTGGAGCAGGTCGCGCTGGAAGTTCAGCGCCTGCAGCGGCGCGACCACCTTGCGGTCCTCCAGTTTCTGCGAATCGCGCAGGGCCTCGATGGCCATGGCGTTGACGCGGCCCAGCTGGCCCAGCGTGCGGTCGGCGCTCACGGCGCGCCAGTAGGCGGTGCGCACGTCCTCGATGATGCGGTTGATCACCTTGCGGCGCCGCTCCAGCGAGATCAGCGATTCATTGGCGCCTTGCTGCGCCCGCACGTAGGACAGCCCGAAATCGAGCACGTCCCAGCTCAGCGACAGATCGGCGGTGCGGGCATTCTTGTCGCTGGACGTCGAGGATTCCTGCGATTCCAGCCCGGTGACCAGCGAGCGGCTGCGGCCGCCGGGCTGGTTGTTGCGCAGGGACTGGTTGCCGGTGGCCACCAGCTGCGGCAGCTGGTCGTGGCTCTTGAGTTCAAGCTGGCGGGCCCGCAGGAGCTCGTCCATCATCTCGATCTTGTAGTCGAGGTTGTACTTGACCGCCCGGGCCATGGCCTCGTACAGGCCGATCGGGCCGGTGATCGCTGCTTCGCTGGCGATCACCGACTTCAGCTGCTCCTGCAGTTGTGCGCCGTGGGCAACGGGATCGATGGGACGTGGGATGACGGTGCAGCCGGTCAGCAAGCCGCCGATGCTGGCCCAGGTGGCAACACGGCGCAACACCGAGGGTCGTTTGTCGATACGGCCAACCGCCATGGCGTGCTACCTCTGTTTCAGGTTCAAGTTAACGCCTGTGCGAGGGCCAGGAGTTCCCGCTCCCGCGCCGAGGTCATCCGGCTCAGTTGCTCGGCCAGGGGCGCCGAGGCCAAGGAGGCAGGGTCCGTGGCGCTTTGCTTCTCCACGGCTGGTGGCACGAGCGCTGCCGCCGTGGCGGGCTGTTCTGGTGACGTGGTGGGCCCCTGCGCCGATGGCTGTGCCGGTTCCGCGGAATCAGGTGCCACTGCAGGGGCGTCGCCCGGTGGTTCAGCGGGTGAACTGATCCCGAAAGGCCCGCTTGTTGCCTCCGCGATGCGGTTGAAGCGGCTGACTGGGGCGGCGGTGGCTTGCTGCATGAGCCCGCCCTGCGTGTCCGCCAGCACGGTGGTGCTGGGACTGTTGACCTGGTCGATCGCACCCTGCAGTGGCGCCTGGTCCTGCATCTCGGTGGTGCCGCCGAGCGAGCGCAGCCGGTTGATGGCTTCGTTCAGGATCAGCGATGTCGGTGTGAATGTCGGCGCGTACAGCTCGACCGACTGCACCGGCGCGATCTGGATGGCCTGCTCTCTGGCATCGGAGTAGGCCGTCGGTCGGACTGTCAGCACGAAGCTGGTCTGCACGCTGCCGCCCGCGCCATCGTCTGCCGTGACCGACACGACATAGCGTCCCTCCGATTGCCTGGAAGCGTCTGCTGCCAGCGTGCCGGAGATGGTGCCGCTGTCGGGATTGATCGACAGACCATTCGGCAACCCCTCGGTCGAGAAGCGTAGCGCGTTGCCGTTGGGGTCCAGAAAGACGGCGCCAGCCTCCAACTGAATGAACTCGCCGTCGGTCAACTGGGTGTCTGGCAGGGTGCCGATCAGTTCCGGGGGCATGTTGGTCGAGATGACCTCGATCTCCACCGTGCTGGTCGTCGCCGCCCCGCTGGAGTCTTGGCTGCGGATGGTGAAACGGTCGGCGCCGCTGAAGTTCGGATCGGGGGTGTAGGTGTAGCGGCCGTCGGCCTGCAGCAGGAGCGTGCCGTGGGCGGGTGCGGCGACGGGGG
>Ga0228699_1001349_pt1 | contig 12793 bp, 9 predicted proteins | sample McNCre217_Aug_MG_FD_178016 | JGI IMG/M metagenome (GOLD analysis project Ga0228699, IMG submission 178016) | Freshwater microbial communities from McNutts Creek, Athens, Georgia, United States - 2-17_Aug_MG | ecosystem: Environmental > Aquatic > Freshwater > Creek | place: USA: Georgia...
AGCCGAGCTTTTTGTAACTTGGCCAAAAATAGTTGGCGAGCAAAACGCGCTCAATTCCACCCCGGAGGAACTACATAACGGGCAGTTATTGGTGCGCTGTAAGTCCACGGCCTGGGCAACCCAATTGCGCCTAATGCACAACAGCATTTTGGAGCGGGTGACCGCCGAATTCCCAAGCCTAAAGGTAGAGTCAATTCGTTTTGTTGGCCCCGATGCACCGAACTGGAAAAAGGGAAAATTCACCGTCCCCGGCCGTGGCCCAAGAGACACCTACGGATAGCCCCAGATTGCCTCGCGAGGCCTCGAAATCCCAATAAATGTCTGCCCAAAAGGTAGAATTCCAGGTAGTTAGATAACCCGAATGTAAGTCCCGTCATCGGGCGGGCAGTTCACCGGACCTAACCCACCTAACAAGGAGATTCAACTGAATATGGCAGCGCCAGAAAACAATTACGACGCCGGAAATATCCAGGTTCTCGAGGGCCTCGAGGCAGTCCGCAAGCGTCCGGGTATGTACATCGGTTCAACCGGTCCCCGCGGTCTTCACCACCTCGTTTACGAGATCGTGGATAACTCAGTTGACGAAGCCCTCGCCGGCTACTGCGACACCATCAATGTGACTATCACCAAGGATGGCTGGATTCGCGTAAAGGACAACGGTCGAGGCATTCCAGTTGCGGTTCACCCAACCGAGGGAATCTCTACAGTTCAGGTGGTACTTACCATTCTTCACGCCGGCGGAAAGTTCGGCGGCGGTGGCTACGCGGTTTCGGGTGGTCTGCACGGTGTGGGTGCATCGGTGGTTAACGCACTGAGCTCACACCTCAAGGTGGAGGTGGCCCGCGATGGCTTCCTCTGGAACCAGAGTTACAAGATTGGTGTGCCGGATGCACCGCTCGCCAAGGGTGCTGCAGCGAACTACACCGGAACTACCACAGAGTTCCTGGCAGACCCAAACATCTTTGAGTCTGTTGAGTATGACTACGAGACTCTCCGCCAGCGTTTCCAGCAGATGACCTTCCTTAACAAGGGTCTGCGAATCACACTTTTGGACGAGCGCGACGGCCGAAACGACGACTTCTGCTACGAGCAGGGCCTCAAGGATTACGTTGAGTACCTCAACGCAGCCAAAAAGGCCGACGTAGTTCACGACGAGATCATCTCCTTTGAGTCTGAGACAAAGGAGAAGAACCTCAGCGTTGAGCTGGCCATGCAGTGGACCAACGCCTACACCGAGAGTGTTCACACCTACGCCAACACCATCAACACTCACGAGGGTGGAACGCACGAGGAAGGTTTCCGAGCCGCGCTCACCAGCCTCATCAACAAGTACGCCCGCGAGAAGAACCTGCTCAAGGAGAAGGACGAAAACCTCTCCGGAGACGACTGCCGCGAGGGTCTGACCGCCGTAATCTCGGTGAAGATTGCCGAGCCACAGTTTGAGGGCCAGACCAAGACCAAGCTGGGTAACACCGAGGCCAAGGCCTTTGTCCAGCGAGTGGTGAACGAGCAGCTGGGCGACTGGTTCGACCGCAACCCAAACGCCGCGAAGGAAATCATTCGCAAGGCAATCCAGGCAGCAACCGCTCGTCTAGCGGCCCGAAAGGCGCGTGAGGCAACCCGCCGTAAGGGTCTGCTCGAGAGCGTGGGAATGCCTGGAAAGCTGCGCGACTGCTCCAGCCGCGATCCAAAGGTCTCAGAAATCTTCATCGTTGAGGGAGACTCCGCAGGTGGTTCCGCAATGCGTGGCCGCAACCCGGAGACTCAGGCAATCCTTCCGCTACGAGGCAAGATCCTCAACGTGGAGAAGGCTCGCCTAGACCGCGCCCTGGGAAACACTGAGGTTCAGTCTTTGATCACCGCTTTCGGAACTGGCATCGGTGAAGAATTCGACGTTGAGAAGATCCGCTATCACAAGTGCGTTCTCATGGCCGACGCCGATGTTGACGGTCAGCACATTCGAACCCTGCTGCTCACCCTGCTGTTCCGCTACATGCGCCCGCTGATTGAGCACGGCTACGTTTACCTCGCGCAGCCACCGCTCTACAAGATCAAGTGGAGCAACGCCGCGCATGAATACGTTTACTCCGATGCCGAACGCGACCAGAAGCTGGCCGACGGTGCCGCTGCGGGACGCAAGATTCCTAAGGAAAACGCCATCCAGCGTTACAAGGGTCTTGGTGAGATGGACTACGACGAGCTCTGGGAAACCACCATGGACCCGGCACGCCGCACCCTGCTCCAGGTGACCATGGAGGACGCCGCCATTGCCGACGGAATCTTCTCCACCCTGATGGGCGACGACGTGGAAGCACGCCGTACCTTCATTCAGCAGAACGCAAAGGACGTCCGCTTCCTAGACATCTAGGAACCGGACGACCAGAGACTCTAGAGAGCAAAGATTATGGCTAACGAGATTCCAGAAGTTCCACAGGACGCAGTTACCCCGCACGACAACGTTGAGCAGGTTGAGCTCAACACCGAAATGCAGCGCAGCTACCTCGACTATGCGATGTCGGTCATCGTGGGTCGAGCCCTGCCAGATGTTCGCGATGGACTAAAGCCCGTGCACCGCCGCGTGATTTACGCAATGTTCGACGGTGGCTACCGCCCGGACAAGCAGTTCAGCAAGTGTTCGCGCGTGGTTGGTGACGTGATGGGTCAGTACCACCCGCACGGTGACAGCGCAATTTACGACACCCTGGTTCGTCTGGTTCAGGACTGGAACCTGCGTTACCCGCTGGTTTCCGGTCAGGGTAACTTTGGCTCCCCCGGAAACGACCCTGCTGCTGCTCCGCGTTACACCGAGTGCCGCATGGCTCAGCTGGCCATGGAGATGGTCCGCGATATCGACGAAGACACCGTTGACTTCCAGGACAACTACGACGGCCGCACCCAGGAACCAACCATTCTGCCAAGCCGTTTCCCAAACCTACTGGTAAATGGTTCCATCGGTATCGCCGTTGGTATGGCCACCAACATTCCTCCACACAACCTGCGTGAGGTTTCGGAGGCCGCCCTCTGGTACCTGGCCAACCCAGATGCAGACCGCGAAACCATGCTCGAAGAGTTCATGGCCCGCGTCAAGGGTCCAGACTTCCCAACCGGCGCAACCATTCTGGGACGCAAGGGCATCAACGACGCCTACCGCACCGGCCGTGGATCCATCACTCAGCGTGCAGTTGTAAACGTTGAGGAACTGCAGGGTCGCGTCTGCCTAGTTGTCACCGAATTGCCATACCAGGTCAACCCGGACAACCTAGCCCTGAAGATCGCCGAGCTGGTCAAGGAGGGTCGCCTCACCGGCATCGCCGACATTCGCGACGAGACCTCCGGACGCACCGGCCAGCGCCTGGTGATTGTGCTCAAGCGCGACGCCGTTGCCCGCGTGGTTTTGAACAACCTCTACCGCCACACTCAGCTGCAGGAAAACTTCGGCGCCAACATGCTGGCTCTCGTTGACGGTGTTCCTCGCACCCTGAGCCTGGACGGCTTCATCACCAACTGGGTCTCGCACCAGATTGAAGTGATTGTTCGCCGCACCCAGTTCCGTCTGCGCAAGGCCGAGGAACGAGCCCACATTCTGCGCGGTTACCTCAAGGCCCTAGACGCCCTAGACGCAGTTATCGCCCTCATCCGTAAGAGCGCCAACGTTGACGAGGCCCGAGATGGTCTGATCCAGCTGCTGAGCATCGACGAGCTGCAGGCCCGCGCCATTCTCAACATGCAGCTGCGTCAGCTGGCAGCACTTGAGCGTCAGAAGATCATCGACGAGGCGGCCGAGCTAGAGAGTCAGATCCTGGACTACCAGGCAATCATCGCCGACCCGGTTCGTCAGCGCAGCATCATTTCGGAAGAGCTAACCGAAATCGTCAACAAGTTTGGCGATGACCGTCGCACTCAGATTGTTGCTGGCTTCGACGGAGATGTTTCTGAGGAAGACCTCATTCCTGAAGAAGAGATGGTTGTCACCGTTACCCGCGGCGGCTACATCAAGCGCACCAAGAGCGACAACTACCGCCAGCAGCACCGCGGCGGCAAGGGCGTTAAGGGCGCCAACCTGCGAGCCGATGACATCGTGGACCACTTCTTCGTGACCACCACGCACCACTGGTTGCTGTTCTTCACCAACAAGGGCCGCGTCTACCGCGCCAAGGCCTACGAGGTATCCGAAGCCGGCCGCGACAGCAAGGGCCAGCACGTAGCAAACCTCCTGGCCATGCAGCCGGATGAACAGATCGCACAGATCCTGGACATCAAGGACTACGAGCAGGCTCCTTACCTGGTGCTGGCTACCAAGAGCGGTCTAGTCAAGAAGACCTCCCTCGATGCCTACGACACCGCACGCAGCGGTGGAATCATCGCCATCAAGCTTCGCGAGGACGACGAACTCGTCTCGGCGCTGCTGGTGGATGAGACCGACGACCTGCTACTGGTGAGCCACAAGGGAATGAGCATTCGCTTCAGCGGCTCCGATGAAAGCCTCCGCCCAATGGGTCGAGACACCAGCGGAAACATCGGTATGCACTTCCGCGAGGATGACTACCTGCTTTCGGCCACCGTGATCAAGGACGAGGGATTCGTCTTCGTGGTCACCGAGGGCGGATACGCTAAGCGCACCGGTGTCGACCAGTACCGCCTGCAAAACCGTGGCGGTATCGGAATCAAGGTAGCCAAGCTCGAAGAGAAGCGCGGAGACCTGGTGGGAGCCATCATCGTGGCCGAAGACGACGAGGTTCTCGTAGTCCTGGAAAGCGGCAAGGTTGTACGCAGCGCCGTGGCCGAAGTACCCGCTAAGGGCCGCGACACAATGGGCGTGGTTTTCGCAAAGTTTGCTGATGATGACCGCATTATTGGACTCGCACGCAACACAGAGCGTAATTTGGAATCTCAGGGTGCAGACGGCGAAGCCGCAGCCACCGATGAAACCGAAGGCGTTGCCGACGGCGAAGCCAGCCAGAGTGTTGAGGAGTAGCAGTGAGCAACATCGTAGATAAGGTTCGCAAGAGCCGTCCCAGCTCCGGCAAGCAGGTAAAGCTGAATCTGGTTCACATCGAGTTCTGGTCTGCAATCAAGGTCGGCTTTACCATTCAGCTGGCGCTGGCAATTGCAAACCTGGTTGGGTTCTTTATTCTCTGGCTCGTGGCATCGAAGACCGGTCTGTTCAGCAGCCTAGGTGGCGTGTTGAATGCCGTGGTCGGTGGCTCCAGCTCCTCGGTTGCCAGTTCGCTTAGCCTTCCACGCGTGATGTCATTCGCCGTTGCCCTGAGCGCCTTCAACATTGTTGTCGGCACCCTCTTGGCCGGCGTGATTGCACTGATTTTCAACCTGATCTCGCGAATCGTGGGCGGCATCGGTGTTGGTTTCACCAACAACCAGTAGAACTCGGTTTGTGCCGTCGGTGAAATTAGAGTAAAGTCATAAAGGCTCTAACGGGCCTATAGCTCAGGTGGTTAGAGCGCTTCACTGATAATGAAGAGGTCGGAGGTTCAAGTCCTCCTAGGCCCACAGTGACCGAGGAAACTTGGACACAAATGGGGACTTAGCTCAGTTGGTAGAGCACCTGCTTTGCAAGCAGGGGGTCAGGGGTTCGACCCCCCTAGTCTCCACCCAAGAAATGCCCTCCCTCGGGAGGGCATTTCGCTTTAACCCGGGCATTCACTCCCGGGATTTACCTCCCAAGTAACTCAAAACCTTCGGTTAGCACCCTGTTTGGGTGAACGCCAGGCGAGAAGCCGGTTGGCACTACAGACAATGTCCGGGGTTCAAACTAGTTTTGAGACATGCGCGCTTACTCGTGGACTAAGTACTTTGCGGCCCTGGGGCTTATTGCAGCAATCACATCGCAGCCTTTGGTAGCAATGGCTGACGGTACCGAGAATGACAATTCTCAAGGTGGGGATCAGAGCAAGAGCCAAGTGAGTGCCGGCGGTGGTCTTGACTGGAATGACGGGCAGCCGGCTCCCGAGGTATTCAACGCGCGCCCAGTCAATACCTACGGTGCCGTTGGTGGCGCGGCGGGGTTGGCTCCAATTACTTTTCACGGTGGCGTCACCCCCGTCGGTGGCGGTACGAAGGTTGGTGTTACAACCGGAAAGCCACAAATCTACCTGGTGTTTTACGGAACCCAGTGGGGTACCAAGACCACCACGGCTGGAATCGACTCCTTCTCGGGTGACACTCTGGGCGTTGCCCCTTACCTGCAGCGTTTCCTAGGTGGTCTAGGTACCGCCGGTGATAACTGGTCGGGTGTGGCCACCGAGTTTTGCGATCAGCTTGCAGTTGGTGCAACAGTTTGCGGCGTCAACGACACCTCTAACCGAGTGGGCTACCCAACGGGTGGAATGCTGGCGGGCACCTGGTACGACAACAGCGTGGCCAGCCCCAGCAGCGCAACCCAAACCCAACTCGCTAACGAGGCAATAGCAGCCGCGAAGCATTTCGGTAACACCAGTCAGAGCGGCAACCGCTCAACCCAGTACGTGATTGTTTCGCCAACCGGCACTCACCCCAATGGTTTTAACACTCCAAACGGCGGGTTCTGCGCCTGGCACTCTTACGCCAGTCTCACCAGCCCGGCCAGCGGCTACATTGCCTACACAAACCTTCCCTACATCCCAGATATGGGCGCCAGCTGCGGGCAAAACTATGTGAATGCGGGTGCAGCCGGTTTGCTGGACGGCGTTTCGATTGTCGAAGGTCACGAACTCGCGGAGACCGTCACCGATCAGTGGCCAGCTTCCACCACCGGCGGCTATTGGGATTCCAGTGGCTACGAAAATGGCGACAAGTGCTCCTGGACCAACACCGCGGACAGTCGTAATGGCGGAAACATCACCACCACTACCGGTACCTTCGCCATGCAGGGCACCTGGAGCAACCTAAACGCCTGGTGTTCGATGGGCTCGGCCCTGGCCGGAACCACGGCCATAACCACCATCCCGTCGGCAACTATCACCACCCGAATCGCCACCGGCGGTGCGTTCCCCTATTCGGTGGTGACAAACACCGCCTTTCCAAATGGAATGTTCATCGCCAATGACGGTCGAATCATCGGAGTTGCCTCGGCAACCGGTACCTACCCCTATGACTACTCAATCACCGATGCCGTTGGCACAGTAGTTCAGGCAAAGGGAACGCTAACCGTGGTGGCGTCAACCCCAACCAGCCTTGCGCTATCGGCCTCGGGTACTTCGGTGACCACCACAACAACTGTGACCCTAACCGCTACTTCTAGTCCGGCGGTGTCGGGAGCATCGGTGACCTTCTACGACGGCACCACCGCGATTGCCACTGCGGTAACTTCAGCAACCGGTGTGGCCACCCTTAAGAAGACCTTCTCCGCTGGCTCACACTCGGTTAGCGCGAGCATGGCAGCGTCGGGAACCTACGCCGGATCAACCTCGCCGGCGGTTGCCATTACGTCGATTCAGTCAACTTCACTGACCCTGAAGGCAAGCACGACATCAACCACCAAGGGCACGGCAATAACCCTCACGGGCACACTCTCGGTGAAGGTTTCGGGGCTAACGATTGTCTTCAGTGACGGATCCGGGCAGATTGGTACCGCAACCACAAACACCTCAGGAGTTGCAACGCTCTCCTACGCCTGGCAAACCTCTGGAACGAAGGCCGTGAAGGCTACCTTTGCGGGCTCAGGATATTACGGCGCGTCGAGTTCGGGAACCGTCTCGATTTCGGTTCAGTAGCCAAAGGAATATCAGGGGAGTCACCACGGTGACTATGCCGCACAGCAGCATGGTTGAGCGGACACCGGCCTGCTGCGCGTAAATTCCCAACAGTGTGGAACCGATGGGCGTCCCACCCATAAAGATAAGCAGGTAGATGCCCATGACTCTGCCGCGCAGAGATGCATCGGTGTGGGTTTGAACATAAGAGTTTGAGCTGATCAGAGCGATCAGTGCGAGCACCCCGCAGAACGGCAGCATGATGCCGAATGACAAATAATTTGGTGCAAACGAAAGCAGCGAAAGCGCCACTCCAAACACCGACATGGTGAGCATGATGTTTCGCGGCAGACGGTAGCGTTCGAGCCTAGCCGAAATGAGCGCCCCAGAAAGCGTGCCGATGGCCAGGGCAGTGCCGAGAATACCGAAGTCGCCAGCCTGCTTGTGGAACTCCTTAGTTGCCATCACCGCGATGAAGATCTGGAAGTTGAGACCGAAGGTGGCCGTGGTGAACACCGCCGCCATCAGCCAAAGCAGGTTGGGACGTTCCAGCAGATACCAAAACGCCTCGCGAATTTGGCTGCCCTTGGCCACCGGCGGAGTTACAAAAAGCTCGCGCTTGCGCATGGCCATCAGGGCGAAGATCACGCCGAGGTAGGAAACCGCGTTGATCACAAACGAGGGACCGGTTCCGAAGGCCTGAATCAGGAATCCGCTCACGGCAGGGCCAACCAAGCGGCCCACATTGAAGTTGGCTGAGTTCAGGCTGATTGCGCTGCCAACGTCGGCAGTTCCAACTATTTCGGAATTGAAGGATTGCCGAATGGGGGCATCGATGGCCGTAAAAATACCGAGCACAAAGGCCAGGACGTAAACGTGCCAGAGCTGCACCTGGTTGGTGAGAATGAGCCAACCCAAGAGGCCCGAGGTGAGGCCCGCACCCAGGTTGGTGTAAATGACAAGAATTCGCTTGGAGAAGCGGTCGGCGAGCAGGCCGGCCCAGGCACTCACAAAAACGGTGGGCAGGAACTGGAGGGCGGTAACTATTCCAAGGTCTTGCGCGTTTTGGTGAGTGAGCTGCAGCACCAGCCAGTCTTGCGCAATGCGTTGCGCCCAGCCGCCAATGTTGCTGATGGCATTCGCGGTGAAAAGGAGCCGGAAGTTGCGGTGCTTCAGGGCACGGAACGCACCCTTTGAACTGGCCGGCAGCTCAATTGAACCGGTGTCCGCAGGGATGCTCATGTGGTTAGTCTAGGCCCGCTTGTTTCCGGCTGCTCCAGCCACCAGTAGGGCTACGAGAAGGAACGCGCCAATCACGAAAAACATGTTCAACATGCCCAGTTGATCGGCTAGCAACCCAAGGAGCGGAGGACCGGCAAGGAATGCCCCGTATCCCCAGGTGGCCACAAAGCCAACCCGCTTTGCGGAGTTTTCCCCCTCACCCGCCGCCGAAAGGAACAGCGGGAAGCCAAGGGCAACGCCTGCGCCCCAAAGGGCAGCGCCAATCCAACCAACAATCAGGTTTGGCGCCCCAAAAATAACCATCAGCACACCCGCCACACCGATGGCCGCGAACAGCTGTAGCGCGCGACCCTTGCCAATCTGGTCGGCCAAGGCGCCACCGTAGAAGCGAACCAGAACCATGCCCAGAAAGAACAGGGTGAAGCCAAATCCGGCATTTGGAGCCGAAGCGTGATATCCCTGAGTGAAACCGAGCGCCATCCAGTCTCCCGCGCCACCCTCGGCGAGAGTGATTCCGAGGATTCCAAGGCCAAACAGAACCAGCACGAAGCTAAACCAGTGGGCAGGTTTCGGGGTGCCATCGGTGTGGGTTTCTTCGGCAGCTTCAACACCGATGCCGGCGGGCAAGTGACGGGCGAGCAGGAATGGAAGTATCGCGGCCATCAGCGCTAGGGGCAGGACTGTCCAGAGCAGGCTGAAATTGCCGGCGGCGGCCAACGCGCCCCAGCCCGAACCGGCCAGGGTGCCCACCGAGTAGCCGGCGTGCATTCGAGGCATCAGAGTTTTGCCAACGGCCTTCTCCAGGGCGGTACCATCCACGTTTACCGAGACATCGGTGATGCCCATCATTCCGCCCATGAAGAAGGCAAGGATTATGTAGGGAACTGTGGAGTGGGACTCAATGAGCATGCTGTTGATAATCACAACAATCGCCAACGCCGGGTAGAAAGTGAGGATCCAACGCTTGGTTCCCCAGCGGGCAATCATGCGGCCCACCAGGTTGAGCCCGATGATGGAACCAACGCCGGTACCGAGCAGGATCAGCCCGAGCTGGCTGGCGGAAACTCCGAGGTCTGCCTTGACCAGAGGCATTCTCGTCAACAGTGCCGACCAGGAAGCACCCATGAATACGAAGAGAACCACATTGCTTCGGTGCCAGTTTTTGATCTGTGCCGGGCTGAGGGCATCGGTGTTTGAGCTCATTGCTTCAGTCTAGGGAAGCGACAGCCCAAATACCCTTGTAAACCCTTACAGTTGAACGGTTTTAAACCGTGTCACTGGCAACCCTCTTGGCGTAGGCTATGGGGGTGAGTCAAAGGTTTGGACAAAACGCCCGAAGTGGTTCGAAGGTCGCCTTTATCTTGCTTGAGGCCGCCTCTTTCGTTGGCATCCTTGGCGGCTCAATGGTGTTTATGCTGCTGCCTTGGACCGCGGTTAACCTGGCCCACTCCTCGCTGACCGCCGGCATCATGATCTCGCTGAGTAACATTCCGGGCCTGCTGCTTTCCCCGCTGATGGGTTCGGCCATCGACAGATTCGGTCGCCGCCGCATGGCCATAATCATGCAGTTTGTGGTGATCGCAAGCTCGCTCTCGTTCCCGCTAATCGCCATGTTCGGTGGCATGAACGTGCCGGTGCTAATACTGCTCGCAATGCTTCGAGGCATGATCGGCAACGGTCCGATGTCGGCGCGCAAGGCGCTTCTTCCGGATGTTGTGGCGGGTTCGGAAATCTCGCTCGAAAAAGCAAACGGGTTGCACGAATCCATCGCAGCCGGCGGTTTCGCAATTGGTCCGGCACTGGCATCGGTGCTTATTGGTGCCCTGGGAACGTTCAACACCTTCTATGTTGTGGCCGGTTTCGAACTGGTGGCCGGTTTGATTGCCACCGCCATTCTGGTGCACGAACACCACGAGGCGCAGGGCGAAAACGAGGAGAAGGTGGGCGTTCTCGGCTACATCCTCACCGGTTTCAAAACGGTTGCGCGAGTGCCATCGGTGCTTATCCTGCTGCTTACTTTTGCCGTGCTGGCAACCGTTTACCTGCCAACCGAGATGGTGGTGCTGCCCAACTACTACTCCAGCATCCACGACGCCAAATCGATGGGTTTCCTACTTTTCGACATGGCCATCTTCACCATGGTGGGCTCGTTCCTGTTTGAGCGCATTGCCCGTCGCCTCTCCTATGCGGCAATCATGCGCTGGGCCATCCTTCTGGTTGCCGGTGCCATGATTCCAATGGCCATGCTGCCGCCAACCTGGGTTATGTTCGTTTGTGGCGCCATCCTTGGCTTAGCCTGGGGTCCGCTGCCTCCTCTGGTGAACGTTGTTGTTCAACGAAAGATTCCGGCAAACCAGCGCGGCCGAGTATTCAGCCTTGAGGCAACGATCTGGACCGGCGGCCCGATGATCAGCATGGGCCTGGTTGGCTGGGGAGTTGACGCCCTGGGCGTGCGAGTCATGTACCCGCTGATTGCCGGTGCAGTTCTCCTGGCCAGCCTGATTCTCTCCACCCGCAAGTCGGTGAAGGACCTAAACACCGCGGACTACACCGATGATGAACCGTCGTCGGCGGGAATGTCATCGGTGCCCACCGAGGTAGGTGCCTAATGTTGGTCACTCCTCAGCAGCAGATGGTGTTCTTCACCCTGCTCTCATTCCTCGCCCTGGGCGCCGGCTCCATCGTCATCAGCTTGCTCACCCTGTTTGGCCGCGGTAACCGCAGTTTCGCCTTCATCATGAGCATCTCCACCATCGCGCTGGGACTCTTTATGTATTTCCAACTGGATCAGGTTGGTTGGGTTCCAACCGCCATGGGCGCGGTTGCCCTAATTGTTGCCTGCTTCCCACCGATGCGCCGAGAGCGCTACAACGAGGATGACGAGCTAGACCGCCAGGGCTACTTTTAGCAGCTAGCTAATTAGTCGATGTCGCGACGCAGGGTGGTTGCAATGCTAATCGCGGCGAACACCAGCGCGTAAACCAGGAGCAGGCCTGCCGCCGGCAGCGGGTCGAGGTAGTCGGCGGTGTTGATTCCAAAACCGGTGGTTCGGTCTTTCACATTGAGGTGCAGGGTCATCATGGCCGTGATCAGTCCGCTAGGCAGGTACTTCCCGGCCTCGGTCCAAATCACCGCGAGAATCCTGTCAACAATCAGGAACCAAACCAGACCAACCGCAACGGCACCATTCTGGTTGCGAATGAGGGTTCCGATGCCAACCCCAACCACGGCAAGTACTGCACCGATGACCACGGCGGCCAGCGGGTAGTTGACGAAGATGTAACTGTGCGGGGTTCCTACATTCTTGAAGAGCGTGAGAGCGAAGGCTCCGCTTGCCATGCCAACTGCGGTGGCTATTAGGTTGAAGCCGGCGCCCCAAACCGCCGCGGTGATTAGCTTGGCGGTGAGAACTCGGCTGCGCTTGGGCTCAACCAAGAAGGTGGCTATGGCGGTGTGGTGGTGGAACTCGCTCGACATGATGACAATGCCAAGAATCAAAGTGAGAATGTAGGCACCCAGCGCCTTGGCGTAGATGCCGTCGATTACATCGGGGCTGCTGAGAGCCATTGGCATTTCCTTGGCCAACTTGGCGATGGCATAGGGCGAAAACGCGGTGGCTAGAACAGCCAAGAAGATTGCCGAGGCCAACAGACCCCAGGTTCGGCGCTGATAGGCCAGCTTCAGAAACTCAGATTTCAGAAGTTTCACTTGGCAACTCCAATCAGGCGCATGAACGCCTCCTCCAGGGTCTGCCCCTGGGTAACTTCAGCAATGGGTCCGGCCGCAATCAGTTTGCCGTGATTGATGATGATGACATCGTCCACGGTGTGCTGCATCTCCGCCAACTGGTGGGATGAAACCAA
>Ga0228699_1001353_pt1 | contig 12735 bp, 13 predicted proteins | sample McNCre217_Aug_MG_FD_178016 | JGI IMG/M metagenome (GOLD analysis project Ga0228699, IMG submission 178016) | Freshwater microbial communities from McNutts Creek, Athens, Georgia, United States - 2-17_Aug_MG | ecosystem: Environmental > Aquatic > Freshwater > Creek | place: USA: Georgia...
GCAAAACTTGGGAATCACTGCCTCCGAAATTTCGCCCCCTGCCCGGTCGCACCAACATCGTGGTCACGCGTCAGCGCGATTGGCAGTCTGATGGTGCCGTGGTGGCCCACTCCATCGAAGATGCACTCACCCACTGCCCCGCCGACGCGCAAGTGTGGGTGATCGGTGGCGCCGAGGTGTACGCACAAGCCATGCCTTTGGCCAAGCGCGCCGTGGTCACCGAAATTGACGCCGACTTTGAAGGCGACGCCTTCGCCCCCACCTTCGACGCCAGCTGGACCGAAACCGAACGCAGCACACACGTAGCCGCCAATGGTTTGACTTACAGCTTTGTCACCCTCACCCGTTAAGCAGGAACTTTTCAATGTCAGACGACGGTTTTCACGTGCACGGCCCGCACGACCATGAACTCGAACACGCCGCGCAAGGCCACGGCAACAGCTTCACCAACAAGGTGGCGATGTTCACCGCCATCATCGCCACGGTGGGCGCGATCTTTGGCTACATGGGGGGTGCCACCCAAGCCGCTGCGGGCTTGTACAAAAACGATGCGGCCATCAAAAAGACCGAAGCGGCCAACCAATGGAATTACTACCAAGCCAAAAGCAGCAAGCAAAACTTGATGGAGCTGGCTTTGGAGTTGGCCCCCGCCAGCAAAGCTGAACACTACCAAGCGCAAATTGAGCGCTACAAAACCGAGAAAGCCGACATCAAAACCGGTGCAGAAAAACTCGAAGCGCAGTCCAAACAATTTGACGAAATGTCTGAGGCACAAATGCACCAGCACCATCGCTGGGCGCAAGCCACCACTGTTTTGCAAGTGGCTATTGCCTTGGCCGCGATTGCGCTTCTCACGCGCAAGGTGTGGCTCGAATACGCCATGTTTGGCACAGGCGCTTTTGGCATTGCCATTGGCATCTTGGCAGCGCTGCACATCTGATGGCCATGCAACTCGCCACCTGGAATGTTAATGAGAACTTCATACACCATCACGAAGACTCAAAAATTTCAGTAACCCGTTGATTTATATATAGCCAATCACTTCAGGTCACTTCAAAAAACCTCACCAAACCGCATAAAATTTGTGTAGCTAGCTAAGTAGCTAGCTACACAAGGTGGGATATGGCACGTACGATCAACAAGCTGACTGACATTCAGCTTCGCTCATGGGTAAAAGCTGGCAAGCCTCTCGCAATTTCGGACGGCGGAGGTCTCACGTTCACCATAGCCAGCACAGGGCACGCGGCTTGGGTGCTCAGGTATCGTTTCGGGGGCAAACAAAAGGAACTCACGCTAGGCAGCTATCCCACCTTAAGCCTTCAATCTGCCCGGGAAAAAGCAAGCCAAGCCAGAGCCGATATATTGGGCAACAAGGACGTTGCCAGCATCAAGCGAATCGAAAAAAAGAGACTCAAGGAAATCGTCACCTTTAGAGGCCTAGTCACGGCATACCAGGCGAACGCCATGAATCATCTAGCTGCCAGCACGGCACAGCAGAGAAATCAGCACATCAACAAGTACATCTTGCGAGATTTGGGCTCATTCAACTGCGCTGACATCACTCCACATCTTGTTGCCGATCTCATCGAGCGAGTCGGTAAAGAAAAAACTCCCAATGTTGCGGAAGTCACTCTGACCGCCGTGTCAGAAGTTTTTAAGTACGGACAACGCAAAGGCGCTGTTGTTAACAATCCATGCTTCAGTCTCAAAGCAAGCTCCATCACCGGCGAGCCAGAACCAACTAGACCGCGCTTAAAACTCAGTGAGACAGAGTTACGCGAGCTGCTTCCCAACCTCCACAGCATCGGTGAACAAAACGCTTTAGCCGTGAAAATTTTGCTGTCAACGTGCTGTCGTATCGGCGAGCTTGCGCGCGCAGAATGGAAAGACATAGACCTAAAAGCGGGAATTTGGACCATTCCAGCCAGCAAAGCCAAAAACGCTAAGCCGCTAGCCATCCCACTGCATACCGCTGTTGTCGAATGGTTTCAGGAGCTTAAGGCTCTTGCAATGGGGTCCAGTTTTGTCATGCCAGCTCGTCAATCCCGGCGTGAGAAAACACACGGCAAGCCAATGCATTATGAGCAAAGAGCGCTGAACTCGATGCTCAAAAAACTGACAAAAAAACTCAATAACGTTCGGGAATTCACGCCGCACGATTTGCGCTCAACCGCACGCAGTCACCTCGCCGCGCTGGGCGTTCAAGTTGTTGTCGCTGAGCGTTGCCTCAACCATTCGCTTGGTAGTTTGATGGAGATTTATGACCAACACGACTACTTTGAAGAACGACGCGCAGCTCTGAGCACTTGGACCTCATTTCTGCTCGCTTGCGAAGCAGGGCAAGAATGGAAGACCCCTCCGCATACATCTCACCTACGCTTGGCCGCCTAATAATGTGATTACAAGAATGCACATTATGAATAACTTTGACTCAACTCTTCGCCCATTCAAGCACTATGACAACGGAAAAGTTGTAGTTTCCGAACTGGTCGAAGCACTTGCAGAGTTCGAGCTTAAAACTGATCTTCAGGCTGTCAAGTCAGCTGTTTTGAAAATAGAGAAAGCTCGCTTCAGTAGACGATCAGCAGTCATGGACACGCACTCAGGAAAGCTGCGTCCGCCTGCCGTTCAGATTCCTGCCGAACTCCAAAAGGCTCATAAGCAACTGAATACAAGAGCGAGTTTCTGGACGACAGCCTTGTACCGTGCCTCGCAAAAGGCCGGGTGGCTACTCTTCAGTTTCAACGGAGCAAAACTGTTTGAGGAGCCGCCATCAGAAGCTGAATTTCAACTTACCGCTGTTAGTCTCTCGGATGTCATCAGTTGGCTGGATGCGACAAGTCAAAGTGAGTTGGCCCTTGCGGTGGCAAGCAAACGCGACGTTACGACAAATCGCCTGCTCCGCTTGGTTGGATCGAACGTTCAGGAACAACGGAATGCTGCCAAAGAATCAATAGCGTGGCCTTGGGGGCGGCACAACACAAAATTGCTTGAAGTGCTTGCGGCAACAGCAGAGGAGTTCTGGTCCCTCTATAACCCCTTAGATGAGACAACCCACGTCCTAAAAGAAGATGTGGTCAAGTGGATTATGAAGTGGCACGGTGACAAAGTTTCAGCCCACATGGCCAACGCGATTGCTACGATATTACGAGCTGATGGCCTTCCGACAGGGCGCCCACGAAAGAGCACCATCGAATAATTGAAATAAGGGTTCAACCCTTTTTGATTAGCAAATATGCGCCCTACAGCCATTTCAGGCGATTAGAAGTTTAATCGTTTCAACTATTTAAAGCGTCTCTTTCTTCGCACACTCCCGTTCCTTCTTAGGAAACGAGAAACATGCAGAAGAATAAAAACGCCATCCAAGCTGTTGCTTCAACCCCGAAATCAGCTTTCGACCTGCTTCCAGACGATGGATACGTTCGGGAGCGTCAACTTGTAGCCAGCGCCAAGTATCCAGGGGAGCCGTTCGTACTCCCTTTCTCTTCAGCCACGCTTTGGCGCAAAGTCAAAGAAGGCAGCTTTCCTGGCCCACGCAAGCTTTCTGCACGTATTACGTGCTGGCGGGTGGGCGATATTCGAGCGTGGCTTTCACTGAAGGCGGCCTGAACATGGGCCGTCATCTCTCCATAAGTAACACGGGGGCAAAGGATCTCATCGAAGCTCAGGATACTGGGCAGAAAAAAGCCCAGCTGTCCGTGTTCATCGATTACTTGAGCGTGACTCTCAAGGTTTCCAATCCAAGCCTTCAGACAGCTCAGCAAGCCTTGCTTGAAGCCTTGCAGAAAGTGAGCATCAGGTTTGTTAATGAAACTTATATTGCTATGGAGACCACTGGCTACCTGGGCTGGCGACATTCCGCACTGGCCATCAGACAGGGAGAGGTATTGGCACTGCTCGCCTGGGGTGGGGAAGCACAGAGAAGCCGAATCTTCGTCAGCCTCACCGGAAAAGGGTGCCAGTTACTGAATCAGCAAGCCCTCCAGTTCCTGCACGAGCAATGCGTCAACCAAGCAGGAAAAATCACTCGAATCGACCTCAGTGTCGATGACATTGATGGCAAGCACACTTTAGGGTCAGTGCGTAGCCGATATGCACGCGGGCAATTCACTGCCGGTGGCAGACCTCCAGAAAAGCGGGAGTTCTCAAGCAACAAGGAGAAAGGCAACTCGATCTACATTGGCAGTAAATCAAGTAGCAAGCAGCTTCGTGTCTATGAAAAAGGTAAGCAGCTCGGAAAGCCGGACTCCCCATGGCTTCGAGTTGAGGTGCAACTGCGGCAGCAATCGAACCGAACGATTCCGCTTGATGTGTTGTTGAGCCCTGCACCCTACTTTACTGGTGCCTACCCTGCTCTTGAGTTGATGTTCAAACACTTGAACGCAACGCCGGCCCGCATAAAGAGCGTCAAGGCGACCGTGGCTCTCAACGTTGAACAACTCCTAAAGAACATCTCTCGCAGCGCAGGGCGTGCCATAGGATTCTTGATCTCAGCAGGCGCCAGCGAACAGCGCCTTATCGATTATGTGCGCCGGGATCCTGGGAGCTACGTCAAACAGTTCAACCAGCACATTGTTCATGAAACTTTGACGGCGTTGCATCTCACCAGCCCACAAGATGAGCCGCCCTAGCCCAAAACTTTCAAGTTATGCGCCAGCCAAAACAGGTGCTTGAAAACGGCTCAAAAGTTATCGCAAGTTGAAATGAGCCTAGCCAAAATTAACTCATGAACTAAAGGACCAAGAAGATGTCGCGAATTGCATACTACAGAGTATCGACCAAGGATCAGTCTATCGAAGCTCAGCGTCATACGCTGGGTGAAGGCTTTGAAGAGGAGTTCAGAGATGAAGGTATAAGCGGCAGTGTGCCTGCAGAAGCTCGCCCTGGGTTTTCAAACTTGATGAAGTTCATCCGAAAAGGCGACAGTCTTCATGTCGTTGCTGTCGACCGTCTCGGGAGAGACGCCATTGATATCCAAACTACAGTTCGAAAATTGCTGCACAAGGGTGTCGCTGTGGAAATTTTTGGGCTTGGACGAATTGATGCAGGGGTCGGGGAGCTTGTGCTGGCAGTCCTCGCTCAAGTCGCTGATATGGAAAGAAAAAGAATTACCGAGAGAACGGCGTCAGGGCGAGCTTTGGCAAAGGAATCACTGAAATCAACTGGGAAAACTCATAGAGGCAAAACTTCTCTTGGTCGACCTGTCTCTATCGACGGCCAAGCCATTAGTGCATGGCGTCAGAAGAATCGGGCCAGCATTTCTGAAACGGCAAAGCAATTTGGGATCTCTTCCAGCAGCGTCAAACGCTACAGCTCGTCTTATGGGTCATCTTCAACTAAAAACGGGGAGGTTGAAAAGTTCGGCAGCCTGTAGTTCAGACTGGGATTTCGATTGCGACTTGAGCCTCTATATGCTGCGCGACTATCGCGTAAAGATCCTGCTGAATCTCGGGCGCCTCGATCGACACAACGAGGCTGTACCTGGCTGCCCTCTCGAACCGCCCGTGGCGAGGGCGGTTCCGCCACCATCCCATCGCAGGAAAGACTGCCAACTGTCCGCGATTGGCGAGGGCCGCGGCGCTTCCACTCCAGCTATCGCTGACGATTGAGCCGCGAGCACGCGTGCGCTCACCGACGGTCCACCCGGCGTCGGCGCCACCGGCTGCGGGAAGCCCTTGCTCTTCTGCCGCAGCTTGGGCGTTGATGCGGCCGCGAAAGGAAGCTTCAGTTTCCAAAGGGCGCCGCACCGCGAACCGTAGCGCGTGTGACTGGTACGCATATTTGTCGATGCCACCGCGTTCGCCAGGGTTGGGCTCGATGAAATACGAAAGCGTGACTCGAAGTGTCACTTGCGCATCGCCGAGCGCCTGAAGCTGCTCAGTCGGCCAAGGCAGGTCGTGAAGATGCATATCGCGGGTACGGACTGTTGACCCAACTTTTTGGTAAGGTTGCAACTGGTCCTGGACAATTAAAGTAAGTGAGTTGCTAGCGCTGTACAACGCCCGCTCCAAACTTGGAACGCCATAGCCGCAATGTCGGAGCAGCTGTCGCATGTTGGCCTGGTTGCGAAGCCCGTTCGGGATATATGCGTCAAGCATTGACTGCGTCCATCGTGCGGAGTGAACCATCAGCGCTCGAACAGTTTCAGGCCAGAAGTCGGGATACGCAGCCTGGATCCGAGCTGCCATGCCCGCTGCCAAAGCAGTAGATGCACTCGTCGCCCAGCTCAATGCAAAAAGGCGGTCGTGGGGGCGATGATTGGTCGTCAGGAGCGAAAGGCTATCCATTTGGCTTGTGAAGCCAGTCCCATCGATTGCCGCATTTCCACCTTCCATAACGATGTCGGGTTTGAACGGCCAGCCTATCTGCCAAGTCGATGATGTTGTAGTGAATGGACTCAACCCACCCGCTGGCGCGATCGGAATGTACTCCTGGCCGAAGGCCTCAGAGATCGTCGATAGCTCAGAGTACGCACCTACCGTCAGCGCATTCCAAGCCTGCCCAGGATCGTGTACCAGGTTCGTCGAGAGGCTGGCTGGGTACTCACCCCAAGCATTTGGATCCTGCGTGTTCCCAGCGCAGAGCACAAACAGGCGCGGCATCTCCCCCTGGCCCTCGTAGTCGCAGGCGAGGCGGTCGACCTCGGCAGACCACGACGAAGGGCGACCTCGATCGCGGCCATCTGTGGACGAGACGGCCATCGCGAATACGCGGCGCCGGTCCTGAGCGGTAATCTCAACACGCGCTACTGCTTCCGCCGTTATCGCACCGTAGGACTGACCGTCGTTGTCGCCTGCTCCCTGCAGGATTTTCACTGACTCAAGGCGATGAGGCACGTACAGTGCGCCTTCGTCCGAAAGCGCCGGTGTCAAGTCACCGAACAATGCCAAGCCGGCCAGTTCAGTACCATGACCATTGGCATCATCGGTGCCCCAACTAGGCTCCACTGTGTGACGGTCGTCATCAGCGACCATCGGAGTCAACAGGGGATGTCCATGATTGACGCCGGTGTCCAGCAAAGTGACGTATGAGTTACCCGTATGCTGCGGCATAAGGCGGCCTTGCAAGTTACCGCTCCACTCCGCCTCTTCCTCCAGCGGTAGTGCAGCGAAGAACTCTGCGGTTGTCTTTGCTCGGCGCAGCTCAGCTACCATGTTAAGGACCAGCACGGACTGTAGCAACTGTGCCTTGCTACCGTACATCTGTACGATCGATCGTTCCGGAAAGTGGAGCGCCCGCTCTCGTACAAGCAAACCAGCAAGTTCAGCCACTTTTCGGAAGTCTGCGATGACCTGCGGCCGGTTGTCACCGGCGGGAAGCCACGCTTCCCACCAGATTTCCTCAGCGTCGCTGGCTGGCAGCGCCTCTGCGCTATCAGTCCACAGGGAGTCGAACGTGGCGACACGCACTGTGCGGATTGCATCGATCAACGACTGGTTGTCGAGAAGACGACCGTTAGCACCAGTTCGTTGTTCGGCGTAAGCTGCGATCAGCTTTTCAAAGTGCGCCAGCTTGCCTTGGGGCACGAAAACTGTAGCCAGCACTTGGTTACCCTGCTCCCGCACATTCATAAGTTCAATGCCCTGACGATCACGGGCCAGACTCTCAGCGGCCAGCTCAACCCCCTGTTGGCTCTCGAACTCGATTTGGATGCCGATTGCCGCCTGCACTTCTGCGGCACTCTGCTCGACCACCAGCTGAAGCTGTGCTGCCTTTACCTGTGCAAACTGGGTGCGCAGCTCCTGCGCGTGTTGTGCACGCGGCTGAGACGGTACGGAAGCCTTGACGACAACAGCCTTCTTAGCGGTGTACCCCTCAGTAGAGCGCGTGCCATTTGGAAAGAGATGCGGGAGCCGCTGTTGGTTCTCTGTGGCCATGCGAAAAATGTGCTTACTTTTTGCTGCCCGCGGTACGGCGGCGTACAAGCTGCCGTTGCTGCAGCAGCATGGTCAGAGCATCGACCGGTATGGCCTCATGATCGTGCATAACGGCCTCTTTGACCGCGTCGTCGATCGCTCGTGCGATCTCCGCATGGCTTAGGCCGTTTGCATCTGTTGCAAGGACTGCGAGATCCTTCTTCGACTTGACGTAGACGGCTAGACGCATCCGCAGCAGCGCAAGAACCTCCGTCTTAGAAGGTACGTGGTATTCGACCACATCGTCGAAACGCCTGAAGAGTGCTTCGTCCAAAATGTCCGGATGGTTGGTCGCTGCAACAATTACGCTGTTGGAATCGTCTTGCTCAATCATGAGCAGGAAGCTGTTCAAGATGCGGCGGATTTCACCCACGTCGTTCGCCATTCCCCGCTGGCTGCCAATCGCATCGAATTCGTCAAAAAAGTAGACTCCGCGAGTCGACGTCACGGCGTCGAAGACTTGACGCAGCTTCGCCGCTGTCTCACCCATAAACTTCGTAATGAGCGCGTCCAGACGAACCACGAATAATGGAATGCCAAGTTCGCCAGCGAGCGCCGAGGCAGTCATCGTCTTGCCGGTACCCGAAGGGCCGACGAGTAGCAGCTTGCGTCTCGGGTGAAGTCCGTGGCTGCGCAACTTCGACAGATGCCTTTGTTCCTTGAGTACGCGTTGCAGGCTCTGCTGTAACGAATCAGACAGCACCATGTCGCTCAATCGTAGCGAAGGGTAGGATACGTTCAATAGCCCTGCTAGCTCACCTTTCGGCCTTGCGAGTGGGACTGCTTTATCGCTGCCGATAGCGTTACTGCGTGCCTTTACGGCATCGATCAGCTCGCGCAATTCTTCGGCCAGCTTACCGTGACCTTGCTTCGCCTCATGGGCCGCCATCTGCATGGCCACCGAGTAAAAATGACGATCATCGCCCTCCGCGTGAGAGCGCAGCAGTGCTTTGAGTTGATCGCCGTTCGCCATAATTTCTATATTGTCTCGCATTCTGGCAGGGTTGCTCAGTCGCCATCGAGAAAGGCCACTCTAGCACTGAGACAGAGGCTGGTATGTGGCGTTTCGAGTCGGACATATGAGCACGGAGCCAGCGCAATGGCCATATCACCGGTCCGATGTTCATAACCTTAAGAATCCCCGTCCAACTGAAACTGCAATTAATGTCCAATCGAATCCGACTGAGTAATCACTGATACCACTATACGCAGGTTAAGAAAAAGAATGGGGCCCCCGAAGGGGCCCCGATTCCCCCACACTTGGTGGAGGCGCCTCATCCCCGGCGGGGATGAAAATCACAGTGCAGGTCTTAGCCACGCCTTTCAATTGCATATGAGATGCACTCCAGCCTTGTGTAATTTCTACTCATAAGGCTTCAACTTTGGTTTTGATGAATGTGATCCGGTGCATTGCATTTTGCAGCGAGGCCGTCATCGGGTAGACCCCCTTGTTCTCACCACCCAGGAACAAATCACCGTCTGCAGATTCGGACCAAGCACGGAAGCTCTGCGAACGCAGCCATCCCTTAAGTGTGCTGATATAGCGCTCAGCAATGCCTGGCTCAATGTAAATCTCGCAACTTGATTTGCTGTCGGACTCTAAAAGTCGCGATAAATTCAAAAGCATTGCTTCCAAATCATGGACGACCTTGCGAGACCTTTCTACTTCAATGTAAGTAGTAAATCCTTTGTGGTCGACGAATGCTCCATCTGGCACTTTCGAGCCTGGCTCGGATGGTTTGATGCTTGAGCGCAATTCCCGCTCACTCATCCAGCGACATCCGTCTCCACCGGCATGGAGCTTGTCTGCAATGACTAGCTGCGCTAGTTGATTGTGTGCGAACGCATGCAGATTGATGTGTCTAGAACCGCTCAAGAGTGCAACTGCATCTCCATCCGGAGACATTGCTCGTAGCAAATCGACACCGGATTTGTTCAGCGCCCAAAATGTCCGACCGAGTACCTTTTCGCAGCGCATGTAGCCATCGTCAAGCAATCGCGCAAGGTAGTTTGATTTACTCGACCCTGTCACAAGCAACAGGATTTTGCGTGTAGTTTGCCCCCAGGCATGCGTCCACCTGAGCGCCGTTTCAACATGCAATCGATGCTGCTCTACAGGTGAACGTCGCATCTCGCGCCTTGCTATCTGAGCCTGCTCTAAGCCGATACGCTGCCCTACAGTCTGGATTCGCTTTCTCTCTGACATAGAAACCCCTTGGTTGTGCGTTGGTCTATGTCAATCGTCAATGAAAAACCACAATAAACGTGCACAAATAACGTCACCAAGCTGTGCTTCTTTGTCTGCTTACAAATAGCTCTACGGCGTCTGCACCTGCGCGTTGACTGAACGAACGAAACAGACGTTATCCCCCTTGCGGGAGCCTGTTTCTTGAGCGGCTGGACGCCTCTCATCCCTCATCCAATTTGCCTTTTGCACTTGAAAGTGCGCCAGCGAAGGCGTCTACCTTCTCGGGGCCCCTACGCCAATGCGCGGGCACCCTGCTTCTTCGCATCCTGGACGTCTGTCGAACCATGGTGCCCGCGCCTTCGGCTACGTGTGGCGGGGCGATGCCCCCCGCTCGCTAACACCGCCTTGGGGCGGCTGCATCAGCCCTCCCTCGCTGCCGCTGGTCGTTGGCAGAAGCTACGCTATCGGCTCCCCCCCTGTCCAAGTTCTGGAAACTTGGATACTCCGGCTGGACGCCCTCGCACCGGACTTCGCCGGCACACATGCGATTTCATCGCCACAAATGTGATCGCAACTTTGCTACCAAGGCTACAGGATCTATCCCCATGATTTGCACGCCACGCAAGACGCAGCGGTCGCAGATTTGAGTACGCCGAGCCGGATGCAGCAAACGTTTTGCACAACTGCGCACCCCACAATTTGTCGCATCCCTATAAATTCCAGTTGTGGGTCCAGTAGACCCATATGATGCAAAAGTCAAGAAAACTGCGCTGCAATTACGTACGCAATAGTCAGTAAGCCAACAACAAACATGTGCTTTACTCCTTTCATCGGGTCTATTTAAAAAGATATCGACAAGAATTAATTTGCACAAAGAGCGGGGGCAATTGATCCGAACAAATCATTAGAACCTATGCCCATCCAGTCAGTATCACCAGTATTTTTGGCTCGTCCTTCTGCGTTAATTTTCTCGTAAACAATCATTTCTTTAACTCTAAATTTCTTATCTTTACAGTTAAAAATCAACAACGCCTTGAGCGATTTTCTTTCTATTTTCTGAGGCTCATTAAGCAAAATTTCAACTGATCGGAGGTGCTCTTTCTTTTGAAATGTTTTTGGGCCAATGAATAACTCAACATTCGGTTCCAACTTAAGCACAGATTGCCATTGTGAAAATGCAGGAAACCACGCGAACAAAGATGCAAAAATAATAAATTTTTTCATTTTGGAACACATATATATGAAAGCAAAAAAATACTGAATTTTGAGAGTGGCAACGACGAACCTTACTAACGTTTTTTACATACCTCTAGTTATTCTTCCGGAGAATAAAAGAGCGTTGTTCCGCAAGACTTACACACATGACGGCGCGTAAATGTTCGTTGCATAAGGCGCTCGGTCGACACATGGCCTGACTTGCATTTGTAGCAAGTGACTGCTCCATCTTTCGTCAACTCGGGAAACTCTCCTCGATACCAGTCAAAGTCAAACTCTCTCATCTGTTTGATCTGCTTGACTCGAAAATAGTTATTTATAGCCACAAAAACAAAAAGCGACAAAAAACCCAGCAGGAATACCAACTCCATCAACATACGTACACGCTTTCCTAGTTATCGGTCTTTAGACTTTTAATGCTAAATGCCTATTGATTTTGACTTTTTTGAATTGAAGTTAGTTCTGATTTGCACCCAAATGAGATGCAAACTCTGTAGATGCAAATTCTACATATAGCGAAGCTGACTTCATGTCAGCACATCTATCAAAAACTAAGGAAAAACCCGAAGGAGACGACCTACGAGCCATCGTTGCTTGGAACGTTCGCCGGTTTCGTACTCTGAACAAGTTAAGCCAAGAACAGTTGGCTTTCGAAGCAAACCTAGACAGAACATATGTCTCCGCTCTGGAGCGCCGGATTTGGAACGTATCGCTTTCAAATATTGAACGACTTGCAAGAGCGCTCAGTGTTCCACCGTGGCAACTGCTCTACCTCCCCGAAAACGTTAGCGAAGAACGGCAAAACAAAGGCTCCTGAAAGCACCAGAAGCCCCCTACTCGTCAAGCTCACTCAATCGAGCAAAATAGCTCTGCTCCTTCTCTGCGCCCTACGTCGTGTGTTGGTCAAAGACAGCGCAAACATTTTGAGTAGCCAGATGAGTAGCTGAGCAAAAGAAAAATTCTCAAGTATTTGATTTTTAAATGTTTTTATGACCTTAAAACTAGCCACATGGAATGTCAACTCGCTCACCGTGCGTTTGCCGCAGGTGTTGGACTGGTTAGCCGCCAACCCTGTGGATGCTTTGGTGCTGCAAGAAACCAAAACCACCGACGACAAATTTCCGCGCGAAGCCATTGAAGCCGCAGGCTATCAAGTCGCCTTCTTCGGCCAAAAAACCTACAACGGCGTGGCCTTGCTCTCGCGCTCGCCCATCGCCGAGGTGGTGAAAAACATCCCCGGCTTTGAAGACGACATGGCCCGCGTGATTGCGGGCACCGTCGGTGATGTGCGCGTGATTGGCGCGTACTTTCCCAACGGCCAAGCGCCTGACAGCGACAAGTTTGTTTACAAAATGCGTTGGCTTGAAGCGCTGCAACACTGGCTGCGCGAAGAGCTGGCACAACACCCCAAGCTGG
>Ga0228699_1001356_pt1 | contig 12713 bp, 13 predicted proteins | sample McNCre217_Aug_MG_FD_178016 | JGI IMG/M metagenome (GOLD analysis project Ga0228699, IMG submission 178016) | Freshwater microbial communities from McNutts Creek, Athens, Georgia, United States - 2-17_Aug_MG | ecosystem: Environmental > Aquatic > Freshwater > Creek | place: USA: Georgia...
CGCCCGCGCAAATTGACGGCTTGATTAGCGATGGCACGATTAGCGGCGGCATGATTCCAAAAATTGCAGGCGCGTTAGATGCGGCCAAAAGCGGTGTGGATGCCGTTCACATCATCGACGGACGCGTGCCTCACGCCATGCTGCTAGAAATCTTGTCGGATGCGGCTTTTGGGACGATGATTCGGGCGAAATGATTTTGCTGACGCTTCGCGTCACTAAGGGATAACACAATCAATGCAGCCAAGCCACGTCACCCGATATAGCGTAGAGCAAGCTGGAAGTTGCCATGACATCTGTGGCGAATATCGCCGAAGACAAACTGGCCGTTGCGACTACTTGCGTGGACGATAACTTACAGATCCAGCGTCAGCGACGCGCCCTTGGCGCGCGAGCAGCAAATCATCATCGACTGCCCCTGGGATTTTTCAAAGTTAGACAGCACGCTGTCGCGGTGATCGACCTCGCCTGCGAGCACTTTGGTCTCGCACGTACCGCAAACGCCTTGCTGACACGAACTAGGAACGCTCACGCCCTCTAGCTCAAGCACATCCAAGATGCTGGCGTCGGCGGGAATATCGAAGGTTTTACCGGTGCGCTCAAGGATGACTTGAAAAGAGGTATCTGACATAGGTGGACGTGATGAAAGTGATTATTCAGCTTGAATTTTAAGGTCTTGAATCACTTTGCCATACTTGGCGTTATCGCCTGCGTGCGCACGGGCTAACACCGATGGCTCGCCGCCCGTAGAAATGGTGCCCATGCCGCGCAAGCGCTGCTGGACATCGGGAGACTTTAAGATTTCATTCATCGCGGCATTCAGTGTGTTCACCACACTGGCTGGCATCCCTTTGGGACCCATCACGCCTAGCCAAGCCGTAATGTCGGCATCCTTGATGCCCCCATCGGCTAAGGTCGGCACATCAGGACTGAGCACCGAGCGCTTGCTGTCAGCAATTGCTAGGTTCACCACTTTGCCACTGGCCACATGCTGCGCCATAGGCCCTAACGTGCTAATCGCTAATTGAAGATGCCCACCCACCAAATCGGTAACCACAGGGCTGGTGCCGCGGTAAGGCACTTGCTGGAGCTTGGTGCTTGCGGAGCGATTAAACATTTCGCCCAAAACATGCATGGGCGAGCCACTGCCAGGTGAGCCGTAAGTCTTGACTTTGTCGGCCTTGGCGGCGTCTAGCAAATCTTTCACCGACTTAATACCCGTGCTGCTGTTGGTAAACAAATACAGTGGCTGCGCACCAATTTGCATGATGGGTGTGAAGTCAGCCAATGTGTCGTAAGGTGCGCCAGAGCCAGGCTTTAAAACCAAGAGCGCCGTGGAGATGGTGCTCGGGGTAAACAAGAGCGTATGCCCGTCTGCTGGGGCTTTAGCGACAATTGCGTTGCCAATCGTGCCGCTTGCGCCAGGCTTGTTTTCAACCACAAACTGCTGACCAAAACGTGCGCCCAAACGCTCGGCAAACACGCGGGCAATCACGTCGGTGTCGCCGCCAGCGGGGTAGCTCACAATGATGGTGACGGGTTTCGTGGGGTAAGTTTGCGCGCTGGCCAAGCTGGGCAATAGCGACGCACAGCACATCAAGGCAGAGGCTGCCAACGCCTCCTTAACAAAGCTTCGTTTGGATGAAAGAATAGAGATGAACACAATAATTCCTTTTAAAAAACAACAAGCTTAACGTGAGATCACCCTTTAGACACTAGGGGAAAACCTTGGTTTTATATACAGTTTAAACTTGGCGAATTTATGACACTTAGCAACCACCGCATTCTCATCACTGGCGCGGCTCGCGGCCTTGGCGAAGCCTTTGCTAGAGCGGCTTTGCAGGCAGGCGCTCGCGTCGTACTTACCGACGTGCTGGACGAGCGCGGAGCGGCTCTAGCACTTGAATTGAATGCCGAGTTTGATGGCCGCGCTAAATATCTGCACATGAACGTAAGCGATAGCGCATCGGTCAATTCGGCGATGACTGCCGCAGTCGAATGGCTCGGTGGTTTGGACGGCCTCGTCAACAACGCCGCCATTACCAACTCGGGCGGCAAGCCAATGGATGCGCTTGCTGAGGGCGTGTGGGACAAGGTCATGGCGGTCAACGCCAAAGGTACTTGGCTGACCACGGTGGCCGCAAAGCCTTATCTAATCAAGGCTAGCGAGGAGCGTGAGAATAAAAATGGAGGAGGACGCATCGTCAATGTAGCTTCCGACACAGCACTTTGGGGCGCGCCCAATTTGATGGCGTATGTGGCCAGCAAAGGTGCTGTTCTAAGCATGACGCACGCCATGGCGCGTGAGCTGGGCGAGTACGGCATCACAGTGAACGCCATTGCACCTGGCCTCACGCTGGGTGAATCGACCGAGTATGTGCCCGCCGCGCGGCACGAGCATTACAAAAATGGACGCGCCATTAAGCGCGAGCAAACGGCGGACGACATCACGGCGGCGGTGCTGTTTTTGTTGTCCAAAGAGAGCGGCTACATCACGGGTCAAGTGCTGCCTGTGAATGGCGGATTTGTGATGAATTGAAAGGAAATTTTTATGGATCAAACAAATTTTGAACAGCAAATGACCAGCCGCGTGGCGCGCTTTGCGACGCGGCAATATGACTGGAATGCGCTGAAGTTTCAAGCCGACTTCGACCCTAAATACGCACGTGCGCAAATGCGCTACATGGGCACAGGCGGCACAGGCGTGGCATCTGACAACAACACCGTGCCCGCTGAACACTTCACGTTTTCAACCATGGTCATCCCCAAGGGCAACGAAGGCCCAGCCCATATCCACCGTGACGTAGAAGAGATTTTCTTTATGCTGAAAGGCACAATGAAAGTGATTTGCGAGCTTCGCGCCGAAGACGAAATCACCGTACTGGGTCGCTGGGAAACGGTGCTCAAAGAACGCGACCTTATCTCTGTGCCACCTGGCGTATACCGCGAAGAAATCAACATCGGCGACGAGGACGCGCTCATGTGCGTGATGCTCGGCTCTCCATCGCCCGTGCGACCAACTTACCCACCTGATTCGCCACTCGCAGGTATCAAGCGTGATTGATTATTTACAAGCTGGCAACGCCGCCAACGTCACGCACGTGCTACTGCACGGCATCGGCTCGAACGCGGGCAGTTGGCAATTCCAATTAGACGCTGCACAAAATCGCAGCGATGTGCGCGTGCTGGCATGGAACGCACCTGGTTATTTGAAGAGCACGCATCTGCCAATGGACGCACCCACCGCCGCCGAATACGCAACCGCGATGTGGGCTTGGTTAGATGAACTCAAGGTCACCACGCCCATTGCTTTAGTTGGACATTCGCTGGGTTGCTTGACTGCCACCGCTGCCGCTGCGATACAACCTGCGCGTGTGAGTGAATTAATTTTGCTCGCGCCAGCGCGTGGTTACGGCGCAGCGAGCGATGCAGAGCGTGCTGAAAAATTACAAAGTCGTTTAGCCACGATGCACAAGCTTGGCATTGCAGGCATGGCAAAGGCAAGAAGCGCGGCACTACTCGCACCAGATGCCCCGCAAGCCATACAGGATATGGCCTCCTGCTTGATGGCACAGCTTAATGAACGCGGCTATACGCAAGCGGCAACGATGCTGACAAACGGTGACATAGCGGCTGATTTGGCAAAAATTACTTGCCCTGTTCGAGTGGCTGTTGGCAGCTTAGACACCATCACGCCACCTGAGGCTTGCGCAGAAGTTGCAGCAGCAGCGAACACCACGCTTGTTGATTTAGGTGCGGTCGGACATTTGTGTGCTTTGGAAGCGGCAGATGCGGTGAATCAATTCATTGGGGTCAGACCCCAATTAATCACCGTCGGCGATCTGTGTGCCGAGTTCCTTGCTGCTATTGGCGTGCGTACCGCGTTTGGCGTGATCTCCATCCACAACATGCCTATCTTGGATGGCTTTCACACACGCGGAAAAATCAGGTTTGTTTCTGCCAGAGGCGAAGCGGGCGCTTGTAATATGGCGGACGCTTACGCAAGAGTGAATCGACATCTTGGCGTGGTGGTCACCAGCACGGGCACGGGCGCAGGCAACGCCGCTGGCGCGATGGTGGAAGCGCTAACGGCGGGCACACCGCTCCTGCACCTCACTGGGCAAATTGAATCACCCTATCTCGATCTCAATCTTGGTTTTATCCACGAAGCACAAGACCAACTCGGGATGCTGCGTGCGGTTGGCAAAGCGGCATTCCGTATTAGCAAACCCGAAGAAGCACTCGATGTTTTGAAGCAAGCCGTGACGCTAGCCTTTACGCCACCGTGCGGCCCAGTGAGCATCGAGATTGCGATTGATGTGCAAAAAATGCAGTTGGAACAACCTTCAGAACTAGTAGGTGCCCTGCAAGCCCCATCAGCATTAACTTTGCAGAGCCTCTTGCCTGTAGCCCAATCCCCGTCCGGCCTACAGCTTGATGCCTTGGTGAAAGTTTTTAAATCCAGCAAACGTCCACTGCTTTGGCTAGGCGGCGGTGCAAGGCAAGCGGGCGCGGCGGTTGATCGCTTCATCAAACTCGGGTTTGGTGTGGTCACATCGGTGCAAGGACGCGGCATTGTGCGCGAGGATCATCCGCAAAGCATGGGCGCGTTCAATCTGCAAAAAGCCGCGCAAGATTTGTACGTTGCGTCTGATGCCATGCTGGTTGTCGGTTCGCGCCTGCGCAGCAACGAGACGTTGACCTACAAATTGCAACTTCCTAAGAATTTGTATCGCGTCGATGCAAACCCAAAAGCGTGTGCGGCACACCCCTACCAAGCGCAGCAATTTGTGTGCGCCGACGCAAGCCTCACGCTGCACGCTTTGGCGGATAAGTTGGAAGGCAACACATCTATCGACAGCACATGGACAGCGCAGATTCAATCAGCACGCAAAGCAGCGGAATCCCAAGTGGACATTGGCCTAGCGGCATATGTCACGCTTAAAAATGCGGTGAAAGATTTAGTCGATGCAGCAACCAAGCGCCATCCTGATGCACCGCCTACATGGGTGCGCGACATCACGCTGTCCAACACCATGTGGGGCAATCGCAGCGTCAATTTAACCAAGCCGTGGCAAGGCGTGCATGCGCTGGGCGGCGGCATTGGGCAGGGTTTGCAAATGGGGATAGGGGCATCCGTAAGCGGTACGCCTGCGGTCGCGCTGTGCGGCGATGGTGGCCTTATGCTGAACGTGGGCGAGCTGGCCTGCGCCGTGCAAGAAAGCGCGAGTCTCTTGCTCATCGTGATGAACGACCAGCGCTATGGCGTGATTAAAAACATTCAAGACGCGGACTACGGCTCGCGCCATGCGTATGTGGAATTGCATACGCCTAACTTTGCAAAACTGTGCGAAAGCATGGGTGTGCGGCATCATCTGTTAGATGTGCCCGCACAGTCAAAAGCCACGCTGGACGTAGCTTGGCGCGAAGTCGAGGCTGGCAACGTGGTGATGGTGGAAGTCGATATGCAAGCCTGGGGTGAGTTTGCCGTCAAGTTTGCGGGGCCACCGAGGAAAGTATGAACACCGCGCTGAACGTCACCTTGATTGGCTACGGCGCCATCAGCAAGGCCATCATCGCTAGGCTTGCTAATCGGACTCATCCACACACCAAACTGCGAATCACGCACGTCGTTGTTCGCGCAGAAAAAGTGGCCAGCGTCCAAGCGGAACTAGATGCCACGTTAAGCGACTGCAGCGCTGTAAGTCACGTCCCGCAAGGCACTGCACTGGTTTTGGAATGCGCGGGGCACTCTGCCATTCACGAGCACGTCATCCCTGCACTCATGCGCGGTGTGCCTTGCGGCATCGTGTCTATTGGTGCGTTATCGGAAGTCGGCCTCGTGGAAGCCTTATCCCATGCGGCTTCCCAAGGAGGTACGCAGGTTCATTTGCTCAGCGGTGCGATTGGTGCGATTGATGCATTAGCCAGCGCAAAACTCGCAGGACTCGACTCCGTAACTTACACAGGTCGCAAACCGCCGCTCGGTTGGAAGGGCTCGCCTGCTGAAGCTGTGTGCGATTTAAACGCGATCACTAAGCCCACGATTCTCTTGCAAGCTACAGCCCGCGAGGCTTCCAACCTGTATCCAAAAAACGCGAACGTCGCAGCTACCGTTTCGCTGGCGGGTCTTGGACTCGATCACACGCAGGTGACTTTGATAGCTGATCCGAGCGTCACCGAGAACATACACGAGGTTGAAGCGATTGGGGCATTCGGTAGCTTCAAGCTAGAGATGCGCGGCAAACCGCTTGCAGAGAATCCCAAAACGTCGATGTTGACGGTGCTTAGCTGCTTACGGTTTTTGGAAAATCAAGTCAATGCTTTGACGATTTGATCTGCTCAATATGACTACTTTGCTCATCATCAAAACCATTCACTATCTATGCTTCGCAGCTCTGCTCTACAGCAGCGCGATGAAGAGCTGGCTTCTCATGCCCGCGAGCATCAGCGCTACGCAAGTAGCTCGTGTACGCAAATTTGACAAACTCTCGGGCGCAGCAGCGGGCATCATTTTGCTCACAGGTCTTGCGATGCTGCTGTGGCTTGCCAAGCCCACGAGTTACTACTTAAGCCAGCCTCTATTTTTTTTCAAGATCAGTATTTTTGTGATTGCTAGCGGTTTGATCGTACTGACCAAAATCGCATTCAAACGAGCACTGCAAGCACCTGAGACCATATGGACTGCGCCCCGCAAGGTCAAAATCATTTTGACATTTGATTTGATTGGTCTGTTCGCTATGGCGACTTTGGGTTATCTGATAGCACATCAATAACGGTGTTGTACTGCTCTATGCACATATCAAGAGATACCCCACAGCTAACGTCCAAAACGTCGTACAACCATTAGACTTTAACTCAAAATATTGACATATGACACACCGCATCCAAACCCTCATAGCAGGCCAATGGCGCGATGCATCGGGTACGCTTTACTCAACCGAATATCCCTTCGATGGTTCGGTTGTCGCCACGCTGCACGCCGCTACTGTTGACGATGTGGATGAGGCGGTACGCGCCGCTGAGTCCGCACGCTTGCAACCCGCATGGGCTGGGCTGTTGCCGCATCAGCGCGCCGCCTTTCTGCACAAAATCGCCGCTAGCATTCGCACACGCGCAGAAGAGCTTGCGCAGCTGCAAATGCTGGATAACGGCAAACCGATTACCGAGTGCCGTGGCTTGGTGGCAAGCGCAGCAGGCACATTCCAATACTTTGCCGCCGTATGCGAAACGTTTGAAGATGCTGTCACGCCGCCGCGCGGTGAGTTCATGTCCATCAGCATGCATGAGGCGCTCGGCGTTGTGGGTGCGATTACGCCGTGGAATTCCCCCATTGCTTCAGAGGCACAAAAGCTGGCACCTGCGCTCGCGGCGGGCTGCGCCGTGGTGATCAAGCCCGCGGAAATCACGCCGCGTATGGCGATTGAGTTGGCGCGGATTATTGATGCAGCAGGCGCGGGCATGGGCGCTGGCGGTGCAGCTATTCCAAAAGCTTTAGTCAGCGTGCTGCCTGGCAAAGGCAGTGTGGTGGGTGATGCGCTGGTGCGGCATCCGCTGGTCAAACGAATTGCCTTTACGGGCGGAACCACCGTGGGCAAAGGCATTGCCAAGTTAGCGGCAGAAAAGCTGATGCCCGTGTCGCTGGAGCTGGGCGGCAAATCGCCCACGATTGTGTGTGCCGATGCAGACCTTGACATTGCCGTTGCAGGTGTGCTCTACGGGATCTTTAGCTCGTCAGGCGAGAGCTGCATTGCGGGCTCGCGCTGCTTTGTGCACGCCTCGGTTTACGACGCATTCAAAGCACGACTCGTGGCGGGCGCAAAGCTGCTGCGACTTGGCGATCCCAGCGATGAGTCCACGCAAATGGGGCCACTGATTAGCAACTCGCACCGCGCATCGGTAGAGCGTTATGTGGCGATGGGATTAGCCGAGGGCGGCACGCTGATGTGCGGCGGAGCACGTCCAGCAAAGCTTTCGGACGGGTCAGACGCAGCGCGCGGCTACTTTTTTGAACCCACCATTTTTGAAGGTCTTGCCAACACCGCGCAAATGTGCCGAGAAGAAATTTTTGGCCCCGTGCTGGCGCTGATTCCCTACAGCGATGATGCCGATTTAATTGCCCAGTGCAATGACAACGAATACGGACTTGCCAGCGGTATTTGGACACGCGACTACCAGCACGCGCTCAAACTGGGTAAGGCTTTACAGACGGGCACGGTCTGGATCAACACCTACAAAGTGTTTAGCATTGCCACGGCTTTTGGTGGTGTCAAAAACAGCGGCATGGGGCGCGAAAAAGGTTACGCATCCATCATGGAATACATGACGCAAAAGAGTTTTTATTGGGGGTTGAGTGAGCAGCCCAATCCTTGGAGCAAATCATGATTGAAGGTATCGATTCGATAACTTATTCCACTGACGGCACAGCAGAGAATTGGGCTGCGTCTAAAAAATTCTTTCTGGATTGGGGATTAGTCCTGCTTAGCGAATCGGACGGCGAGCTCATCTTTGAAACCTTAAACGGCTCTCGCGTCTTGGTGCTTGCGCCCGATCACAAAGCGCTGCTTGGCACGATTCCGATGGAATCTGGCGCTACGCTACGCGAAGTGGTGTGGGGCGTGACCTCGCAGGCCACACTGAATAAGCTCTCCGAGGGCGGCATACTGGAACGCCTTGATCCGCATGGCCTGCGGGTGAGGTTTCAACTGAGTCAAAAACGCACTGTCAATTTGCAAGGCTCGCCCAGCAACGCATGGGGCGATGTGCGGCGAGTGGATGCGCCCTCGCCTGTGTACGAACGCGCCGTGCCGATTGAAATTGGGCACGTGGTTTTATTCACCGATTGCCTTGCAGATGCGGTGGCGTTTTACGAACGACTCGGGTTTACGGTGAGCGATCAATACCCGAATCGCGGCGTGTTTTTGCGTTGCTCTAAAACGGGCGGACACCACGATGTGTTTTTGCTGCAAGTTCCAAACAAACCCAAAGGCGTGAACCACGTCGCGTTTACCGTGCGCGACATTCACGAAGTGTTTGGCGGTGGCCTTGCCATGAGCCGTGCAGGCTGGAAGACCCAGCTCGGGCCAGGTCGCCACCCCATATCCAGCGCCTACTTTTGGTACTTTGAATGCCCCGTCGGTGGCCTGATTGAATACAACGCGGACGAGGATCACCTCACCCCTGCTTGGCAGCCGCGTGAATTTGAACCCAGCCCGACGCGCTTTGCCGAGTGGGCGATTGATGGCGGCCTCGATGGTCATACGCGCCGTCAGCCCAACGCACTAGCAGGCGGTAAATTTTTGACGGAAAAGCGAGACTCCAAATGACAAACTTAAACGCTAATGAGCAAACAATTGGGGTCGGGTGCATGCCGCTTGCGGATCTTGCCAGCTATAGCGCTTGCTTGTGTCGTCAATTCGTCCTTGCCCAAGACAGCTATTGCAAGGCAGTTAGTGATATCATGTAATCACTTTATTCGGGAGACCAATTTTTATGACCGCCATTTTGATTCGTGACTTAGAGCCGCACTTCATCGAAACTTTGAAGGCGGACGCTGCCGCTTTGCAACTCAGCCTCAATCGCTACGTTAAGCAATTGCTCACACAAGTATTGGCGCAGCGTAGCAAGCCTGCCCATTCGTCCGTCCGCAACGATCTTGCGCAATTTGCAGGTGGTTGGAGCAAACGAGACGCACGCGAGTTTGACGCAGCCACCGAGATGTTTAACCAAATTGACCCTGAGATGTGGAAGCAAAGCGGCAAGCCATGAAGACCGTTTGCTTGGACACCAACGCCTATAGCTTGTTCAGGCAGGGCAACGCGTCCATCGTCAAAAAGATTGTGAGTTATGACCGCGTGCTCATGCCTGTGATTGTGCTGGGCGAGTTGCAATCGGGCTTTTATGGTGGCAGCAAACTTGCGCAAAACCAAAGCGCACTGCAAGCATTTTTAGCGTCCGAATCGGTGGCCGTCGTCGCCGTTAATCAACGCACAACTCTGCTCTACGGACAAATCACGCAGCAGCTGCGATTGCTGGGCAAACCCATTCCCACCAACGATATTTGGATCGCGGCGATTGCACAAGAACAACGTGCCCCGCTTCTGACGATGGATGCGCATTTTTCAATCATTAAAGGACTGGAGCTTGTATGAGCCAAACCATTCAATTTCATCCCCAAACAACTGAACGATTTCTAAACCCGCACCAAGCACGCCGCCGTGCACCAACCTCGTTTGAAGACCTGCTGGGCGACGCGATTGAGCGTGCTTTTGCCGCAGGGCATTGGGAGCTTGATGCATTGGTCAATTATTTAAACGCCTCTGGCTCGCAGGCCATATCGGGTAAGCCTTGGACGAGTGCATCGTTTGCAGCCTTTATGGAACAAGGCTCGCAGCCTGATGCCTTTAATAATGTCGCTACGCCCTACATAGCGCCTGCGCTGCCGCCTGCACCGCCAAAGCACGCCGACCCCAAGTCAGTCGATGCAGTTTTGCAACAAGGACTCAAAAATCTTTGGTATCCGATTTGCCCAAGTGACTTCATCACCGACAAGCCGCAAGCCTTGCGCCGCTTGGGACTCAGGCTGGTGCTATGGCGTGATAGTCAAGGAAAAGTACACGCCTTAGAAGACCATTGCCCACACCGAGGCGCACCGTTGTCGCAAGGTGTGAATCTAGGCGACCGCCTCGCGTGCCCGTACCACGGCGTAGAAGTGCGCTGCGATGGCATGGTGACCAAGGTGCCAGCCAGCCCAGGTTGCCCGCTGGAAAACAAGCGTGCGACTAATTCATTTCACACCCAAGAAGTTGCGGGTGCAGTGTGGCTCTACAACTCTGCTGCCTACGTGGAAGCCCCACCGCCATTGGCTTTGCCACCCGAGCTAACCGACGACGACACCTTTGCCCGCTTCATGTGCTACGCCGAATGGAAGGCGGATTACCGCTACGTGATCGATAACGTGCTCGACCCGATGCACGGTACTTTTTTGCACAAGCAGTCGCACTCGATGGCTGAGGGCGATATGCACGCCAAGTTTGATATCCGCGAGACCGAGCACGGCTTTGTGTTTGAAAAAGCGGGGCAGCGCGATGTGAACTTCGACTGGACCGAATGGGCAGATACGGGCACGCATTGGATGCGGCTGGAGATTCCGTATCCCAAGACAGGGGGTCCAGGCGGCAGCTTCATCATCATTGGTAGCTATGCGCCCATCACACCGACGCTCTCAGCGGTCTTCTTTTGGCGCGTGCGCCGCGTACAAGGCTGGCAGCGCCATGTGTGGCAGTTCCTCTATCGCAACAGGCTAGAAGCGCGGCACTGGACGGTGCTAGAGCAAGACCGCGTGATGATGGAAGCGATGGAGCCTGATGCGAACCAGCGCGAGCAGCTTTATGCGCACGATGCGGGCGTGGTGCGTATTAGACGTGTGATGGGGAAATTAGCAGCAAAGGAATTAGGGAGTTAGGGAGTTAGGGAATTAATTAGGGTCTGTCCCCAATTAAATTGACCAATTCATGAATCAGTTGCGCGGTTTCAATTGGCCGCTCCATCGGGAATAAGTGTGGACCTTCGACATGGCGTAGCGTGTTGCCCTTCCGTTCTGCCACCAGTTTCTTTGTCCCCCCAAGTCCCACAGCCGCCAGTTCGCGGGACGACAGCGCGCCAACAAAATGAAACGGGCATTGCAGTGGCGCCTTGCGTAGCATGGGCATCACGTTATCGGGGAAGTAGGCATAAAACTTTGCTTCGATTTCGCGTTTGAATTTAAGCGTTCGTTTGCCTTCCGCTGTCTCAACCGTGCCATGCTCCGCGTAGTCCCGCAGCACGCGCGCATCCCAATGTTTGAAAGCGCGTTTGTGCTTGAGATGCTCCATCACCTGCTCCACGCTATCCCACACAAAACGTCTGCGTAGCGCTACCGAAGCAGGGGGGTGCTTCATTGGTTTGTCGAGCAATTTGGCGAACTTCAATCCCCAGGCTTTCCAACCATAAAACACAAACGACTCCATCATGATGAGGCCACGCGCTAATTCGGGGCTTTGCGACGCCAGCATCAGGCTTGCCGCACCGCCTAGCGAGTGACCAATCAAGATGGGAGTTTGTCCATGCTTGGCTTTAACGCCTTGCACAAACTCCCGCAATTCTTCGACCACATGCGGCCAGTTGTTGGTGACGGGATACTTGGGGTTGTGACCGAATTGATCAAGCGCTTCAACGGTGTGGCCGAGGCGCCGAAGCTCTTCAAACATCACGCGATAAGTGGAGGCGCCAAAACTATTGGCATGAGAGAAAACGAGTAGAGACATATGCGCTATTTTCCGTCTGAATCTAGATGCAAAATAATACATCACATCTCCAGCCATGAGAAACATAATTCATGCATCGAACTTCAAAAGGAATGCCATGACGACTGCTACAAACCCCATCGTTGACTACCGCACATCGCCCGATCAATACAAGCATTGGTCGTACAAAGTTGAGGGTCGCATCGCGACGCTCACGCTCAATATCAACGAAGACGCGGGCATTCGCCCTGGCTACAAGCTGAAATTGAATTCCTACGATTTGGGCGTGGACATTGAACTGCACGACGCGCTGCAGCGCATTCGCTTTTGCCATCCTGATGTTGCCACTGTGGTGGTCACGTCTGGCAAAGATCGCATCTTTTGCTCTGGCGCCAATATCTTTATGCTGGGGCTTTCCACCCATGCGTGGAA
>Ga0228699_1001357_pt1 | contig 12711 bp, 10 predicted proteins | sample McNCre217_Aug_MG_FD_178016 | JGI IMG/M metagenome (GOLD analysis project Ga0228699, IMG submission 178016) | Freshwater microbial communities from McNutts Creek, Athens, Georgia, United States - 2-17_Aug_MG | ecosystem: Environmental > Aquatic > Freshwater > Creek | place: USA: Georgia...
AGCTGCCTTGCGCCACGACATGTATGCCACCTTCATGGCCAAGCCGATTGCCGGCGAGCCGGGAAGCGCCATGCATGTGCACCAGAGCCTGGTGGACATCGAAAGCGGGCAAAACGTGTTCAGCAACCCGGATGGCACGCCGTCGGAAGCCTTCATGCACTACATCGGCGGACTGCAGCGTTACATCCCCGCCGCCATGGTGCTGGTGGCCCCGTATGTGAACAGCTACCGCCGCCTCTCTCGCAATACGGCGGCACCCATCAACATCGAGTGGGGGTATGACAACCGCACGGTGGGCATCCGCTCGCCCATTTCATCTCCTGCGGCCCGCCGGGTGGAAAACCGCGTCATCGGCGCGGATGCCAACCCCTATGTCGCCATGGCCATGACCTTGGCCTGCGGCTACCTGGGCCTGAAAAACAAGATCAAGCCCAAACCCGAAATGCGGGGGGATGCCTACCTGTCGCCCTATGCTTTGCCTCGCAGTTTGGGTGAGGCGCTGGATTGGCTGCGCAAGGAGTCTGATTTGCATGAGGTGCTGGGCAAGGAATTCATCACCGTGTACTCCGAGATCAAGGAGCTGGAGTTTGATGAATTCATGAAAGTGATTTCGCCTTGGGAGCGGGAACATTTGCTGCTCCATGTGTAAACCCTTGTGGCCGGCCACATTTGGGTGCCGCGCCACTTCTATAATATTTTTTGGTCTGAATATTGCTTGAATCAGGCCCTTGGCCTTGTGTGTCTGTTCGAACCCTTTTCACCGGAGATCAACCCCCCATGAATAAGTACCTTTGCTCGTTTGCGCTGTCGGCGCTGGTTTTGGCCGCTTGCGGCAAAAAAGAAGAAGTGCCCGCTGCTGTCACCGCACCCGCGCCGGTAGCCAGCGCCCCCGCGGCGCCTGCAAACACCGAAGAAAAGGTGCTCAACATCTACAACTGGCCGGACTACATTCCCGAAGGAATGGTGGCCGCCTTTGAGAAGGAAACCGGCATCAAGGTGAACTACGACACCTTTGAAACCAATGAAGCCCTACACGCCAAACTAGTGGCCGGCAATACGGGTTACGACTTGGTGGTGCCCGGCACCGTGTTTGCCAAGCCCCAGATCGAAGGCGGCTTGTTGCAACCTTTGGACAAATCCAAACTCAAGAACCTTGGCAACCTGGATCCGGCTTTGCTGGCCACCATGACCAAGGCGGACCCGGACAACAAGCACCTCGTGCCTTGGGCTTGGAGCTTCACCACCGTGGGCATCAACAAGACCAAGGTTGAGAAAGCGCTGGCTGGCATGCCTATGCCTGAAAACGCGTGGGACTTGGTGTTCAACCCCAAGTACACCGCCAAGCTGAAGTCCTGCGGTATTGCCTACCTCGACTCGCCGACCGAAATCCTGCCTGCCGCGTTGCATTACATCGGCAAAGACGCCTACTCCAACAGCAATGACGATTACAAGGCCGCTGCGGCCATGTTGGCCAAGGTGCGCAAGGATATTCGCTTGTTCAGCTCCACCATGATTGACGATATCGCCGGTGGCAAAGCCTGTGCAGTGGTGGGCTGGGCAGGTGACATCAACATTGCCGCCAATCGCGCCAAAGACAACGGCTCGAAAGACGTGATTGAAGCGCTGTTGCCCAGCACCGGTGCACTCATCTTCATCGATTCGATCGCGATGCCCAAGGACGCCAAACACCCCAACAACGCCCATGCGTTCATCGACTTTTACCTGCGTCCTGAAAACGCAGCGCAGATCGCCAATGAGATGAACTACAACACCGGCAACAAGGCTGCTGTGGACAAAATCAAGCCCGAAATTGCCGGCAACAAGAGCATCTTTGTAGAAACGGAATACTTCAGCAAGATGATCCCGCCCAGCAGCTTCTCCAACGAAGCGCGTGAAGCGATGGCCAATGCCTACAACGCGTTCAAAAAGGGCAAGTAATTCCCAGCGTTGAACGCCCGGGGCTGTTTGTACCAAGGTATAAACAGCCCTTTTTCTATTTTTGAGACATCGTCAAAGGTCACTACATGGCAGTACAACCCGACAAAGTGGGCTACCTGGTCACTGAAAAACTGGTCAAGCGCTTCGATGACGCGCTGGCGGTGGATGAGGTGTCTCTGTCTATCGCGCAGGGGGAAATTTTTGCGCTGCTGGGCAGCTCCGGTTGTGGCAAATCCACCTTGCTGCGCATGCTGGCTGGGTTTGAGTCGCCCACGTCCGGGCGGATTTTGTTGGGTGGGCAGGATGTGGCCAAACTCGCGCCCTATAACCGGCCGATCAATATGATGTTTCAGAGCTATGCCTTGTTTCCTCATCTGAATATTTGGGAGAACGTGGCATTCGGTCTCAAGCGCGAAGGGCTGCCCAAAGACGAAATCAAACAGCGCACCGGCGAGATGCTGGACCTGGTGCAACTCGGCGCCTACGCCCAGCGCAAGCCCCATCAGTTGTCGGGGGGGCAGCAACAGCGCGTGGCGTTGGCGCGCAGCCTGGCCAAGCGCCCCAAGCTCTTGTTGCTGGATGAGCCCTTGGGAGCTTTGGACAAGAAGCTGCGGGAGCAAACGCAGTTTGAGCTGGTGAACATCATCGAAAAAGTAGGGGTGACCTGCGTGATGGTGACCCACGACCAAGAAGAGGCCATGACCATGGCCAGCCGTATCGCTGTGATGAGCAAGGGCAGCGTGTTGCAGGTGGGCACACCCGAAGAGGTGTACGAGCATCCCTCCAACCGGTTTGTCGCTGACTTCATTGGCAATGTGAACGTGTTTGAAGGTCGCTTGAGCGTCGATGAGGTGGACCGTTGCGCCGCCATCACCGGTATTGGAGAAATCCACATTGGCCACGGTGTGAGTGGCACGCTAAATATGCCGGTGGGCATTGCCGTGCGACCCGAAAAAATTGAAATCAGCAAGACCCGGCCTGCGGTGGATGTGAATTTATTCACCGGCAAAGTGAAGGAAATTGCTTACTTTGGCTCCTATAACACCTTCATCGTGCTGGCGAGCGATGGCACCCGCGTCAAGATCACCGAGGCCAATACCTCCCGCCAGGAGTTGAGCGACATCACCTGGGAAGACGATGTGTACTTCTGGTGGGGCGACCGCGCAGGCGTGTTGCTGCGCGATTGAGGACCGCCATGCCCCAGACCACCTTGTCCATGCCCGGCCGCCGCTTTGTGATTGGTGTGCCTTACGGCTGGTTGCTGCTGTTCTTTTTGTTGCCTTTTTTGATCCTGCTCTACATCAGCTTTGTGGACATGGGCAACGACATCAACCCCTTCAAGCCTATCTGGGATTCCGGAACCGGCTTGTTGAAATTGAAGTACGAAAACTACTGGTCCATTTTCCGCAACCCGGATGGGGGAGTGTTGTTTCAGACCTTGTATATCGAGGCCTACCTGCGCTCTATCTGGTATGCCTTGTGTACGGCGGTGTTGTGTTTGCTGATCGGGTACCCGTTCGCCTACTTCATTGCCCGCTCCAAACCCAGTGTGCGGCCCGCTTTGCTGATGATGGTGATGCTGCCGTTCTGGACCTCGTTCCTGCTGCGGGTCTATGCCTGGAAGGGCATTCTGGCGGATCAGGGGGTGGTGAATCAGTTGTTGATGGCCTCGGGTTTGACCACTGAGCCGGTGCAACTGTTGTACACCAACGTGTCCATGCTGGTCGGCATGACCTATGTGTACCTGCCCTTCATGGTGTTGCCTTTGTATGCGAATCTCGTGAAGATGGATTTCCGTTTGCTGGAGGCGGCCTACGACTTGGGCACCTCGCCATGGAAGGCTTTTTGGTTGATCACGGTGCCCCTGTCCCGCGCGGGCATTGTGGCGGGCTTCATGTTGGTGTTTATTCCTTCGGTGGGCGAATTCGTCATTCCCTCGCTGCTCGGGGGGCCGGAGAACATCATGATCGGTCGCGTCGTGTGGGATGAAATGTTCACCAGCAACAACTGGCCCCGCGCAAGCGCGCTGGCGGTGGTGATGATTGGTTTGATCGTGATCCCCTTGGCGCTGTACTACCGCTATACCGGTGAATCCGCCGAGTCGCGGGATTGAGGTGAATGATGCAAGCCTGGTTTGAAAAACATTTCGGCAAAGTATGGATGGGCGTGGTCTACGCTTTCCTCTACATGCCACTGGTCTTCATGGTGGTGTTTTCCTTCAACAGCACCCGGCAGGACGCGAACTTCACCGGGTTCTCGCTGCGCTGGTATGAGGCACTGACCAAAGACACCAAAATTGTGGAGGGCTTCTGGTTGTCGGTGCAGGTGGCATTGGTGACCGGGGTGCTCTCTGCCGTGCTGGGGACGTTTGCGGCCTTTGTGCTGGTTCGCTATCGCCGCTTTCTGGGGCGGACAGCGTTCTCCGGCATGGTCAACGCGCCGCTGGTCATGCCAGAGGTGGTGATTGGCCTGTCGCTGTTGCTGTTGATGGTGGGGGCGCAAAACTTGTTGGGCTGGCCGGAGCGAGGCATGTTCACCATCATCCTCGGCCATACCTTGCTCGGGATGGCCTATGGCATGGTCGTGGTGCAGTCACGCTTGCTCGAGGTCAATCGCTCGTTGGAAGAGGCTGCGATGGACTTGGGAGCCCGTCCGCACGAGGTGTTTTTCTTGGTGACTCTGCCCAATATCGCCCAAGGCATTCTGGCGGCTTTTTTATTGAGCTTTACCCTGTCGTTTGATGACGTGGTGATCTCGGAGTTTTTGTCGGGGCCCGGGGTTAACACCTTGCCCCAAGTGATCTTCGGCTACGCGCGCCGCGGTATCAACCCCACCATTTATGCAGCGGCCACTTTGTTGATTACGACCGTGACACTGGTGATTGTGGGCTACAGCATTTGGGTAGCCCGGCAGACGCGCAAACGCGAGCGAGAGATTGCAGCAGCGGCCCGCACTGTGGTGCCCGCAGCCGCCTGAGCGCATTTGGCAGCTAGGTGTGACAACTCCTTAGCGCGCCTGTTGGTGCATTGCAAAGGCCCGGAAACTCTTGGTTTCCGGGCCTTTCCTTTTGGCACCTGACGCAATTTGTTCACATCACGCATGCAAAGTGGATATGCGCAGACGAATTTTTGTGATGCGTGATTTGATTTCTTTATATGAAATTTTCGAAAGAGAATCTCGTATCAAACATTTCATATCAGGCGTGTGCATTTTGTATTGTGGTGTTGTTTGTGTAAGTCGTTGATTTTTAATAAAAAAATTTACCTCTTATATAAGACACAAGATTAAACATATGTCTTATATAAGACTTAGAATTCATCCATGCGCAGTCCAAAACTGCTGAATTGATCCATCAACCTAGGAGTGTTCTCATGCCGCAATCCATCAACGAGCAATTGAGCCGCGAACAACAAATCGCCGCACTGGAAAAAGACTGGGCTACCAACCCCCGCTGGAAGGGTGTGAAGCGCAGTTACTCTGCCGCCGACGTGGTCCGCCTGCGCGGTTCGCTGCCTATCGAGCACACGCTGGCCAAGCGCGGTGCCGAAAAGCTGTGGGACAAGATCAACGGCGGCGCCAAGAAGGGCTACGTGAATGCTTTCGGCGCCATCTCCGCCGGTCAAGCCATGCAGCAGGCCAAGGCCGGCCTCGAAGCTGTGTACCTGTCGGGCTGGCAAGTTGCTGCGGACGGCAACACGTCGGAAACAATGTACCCCGACCAGTCGCTGTACGCCTACGACTCGGTGCCCACCATGGTGCGCCGCATCAACAACACCTTCAAGCGCGCTGACGAAATCCAGTGGGGCCGTGGCATCAACCCCGGCGACAAGGAATTCATCGACTACTTCCTGCCCATCGTGGCTGATGCAGAAGCCGGTTTCGGCGGCGTGCTGAACGCGTTTGAGCTGATGAAGAACATGATTCAAAGCGGTGCTGCTGGCGTGCACTTTGAAGACCAACTGGCTGCCGTGAAGAAGTGCGGCCACATGGGCGGCAAGGTGCTGGTTCCTACGCAAGAAGCCTGCGAAAAGCTGATCTCCGCACGTTTCGCGGCAGACGTGATGGGCGTGTCCACCATCGTGCTGGCCCGCACCGATGCGGAAGCTGCAAACCTGATTACCTCCGACCACGATGCCAACGACAAGCCTTTCCTGACCGGCGAGCGCACGCAAGAAGGCTTCTACCGTGTCAAGAACGGCCTGGAGCAAGCCATCAGCCGCGGTGTGGCCTATGCGCCCTATGCCGATCTGGTGTGGTGCGAAACCGGCGTGCCCGACATCGGCTTTGCCCGCGAGTTCGCCCAAGCCGTGCACGCTGCCTGCCCCGGCAAGCTGCTGTCCTACAACTGCTCACCTTCCTTCAACTGGAAGAAGAACCTCAACGACAGCCAGATCGCTTCCTTCCAGGAAGACCTGTCCGCGCTGGGCTACAAATACCAGTTCATCACGCTGGCCGGTATCCACATCAACTGGTTCAACACCTTCCAGTTTGCCCATGCATACGCACAGGGCGAAGGCATGAAGCACTACACCGAAATGGTGCAGGAGCCCGAATTCGCTGCCCGCGAAAAGGGTTACACCTTTGTCTCCCACCAGCAAGAAGTGGGCGCAGGCTACTTCGACGACGTGACCACGGTGATCCAAGGCGGTTCGTCCTCCGTGAAGGCGCTGACCGGCTCCACCGAAGAAGAGCAATTCCACTAAGCCAACCGCTGTGGAGTCCAGGCCGGGTTGCTCACAAGGCGCCCGGCCTTTTTTCATTCCAAGAGACTGCGGTTAAAATAGTGAATCAACTTTGTATAAGAGCGAGAAAGGCAGTTTGGTTATGACACCGCGAACTACACCGGCAACATTCATCAGCGAATAGGCCGCTAGTCCGCGCGCCTTTTGCGCAGCCAGCTACCAAAATCATAGTAAAGCGCGGACCCTTCCGCGCTTTTTGCTTTTCCAGACACTCTTTTTTCCTGCAATCACCATGATCAACATCACACTCCCTGACGGTTCCAAACGCGAATTTCCCGGCCCGGTTACGGTGGCCGAAGTGGCGGCTTCTATTGGTGCCGGCTTGGCCAAGGCGGCACTGGCAGGCAAAGTGGATGGCAAGGTGGTGGATACCAGCTTCCAGATGGCGGTAGACAGTGCACTGTCCATCATCACCGCCAAGGATGCCGATGGTCTGGAGGTGATCCGCCATTCCACGGCCCACTTGCTGGCGTATGCAGTGAAGGAGTTGTTTCCGGATGCGCAAGTCACCATTGGGCCTGTCATTGAGCACGGCTTCTTTTACGACTTTTCCTACAAGCGCCCCTTCACGCCGGAAGATCTGGCGGCAATCGAAAAGAAAATGACGGAGCTGGCGAACAAAGACGAGCCAGTAGTGCGCCGAGTCTTGCCGCGTGATGAAGCGGTGGCGTATTTCAAAAGCTTGGGTGAGCAGTACAAGGCAGAAATCATTGCCAGTATTCCGTCCAATGAAGACGTGTCGCTGTACCGCGAAGGCAAGTTTGAAGACCTGTGCCGTGGCCCGCACGTGCCGAGCACCGGCAAGCTCAAGCATTTCAAGCTGATGAAGGTGGCAGGTGCTTACTGGCGCGGTGACCACCGCAATGAAATGTTGCAGCGTATTTATGGCACGGCCTGGGCGACCAAGGATGAACTGCAACAACACCTGACCATGTTGGAAGAGGCGGAGAAGCGCGACCACCGCAAGCTGGGACGTGAGTTAGATCTGTTCCACATTGACGAGCATTCACCTGGCACCGTGTTCTGGCATCCCAAGGGCTGGACGCTCTGGCAGGGTGTGGAGCAGTACATGCGCAAGGTGTACCAGGACAATGGCTACTTGGAGGTCAAAGGTCCTCAGATCATTGATAAGAGCTTGTGGGAGAAAACCGGTCACTGGGACAAGTACCGCGAAAACATGTTCACCACGGAGAGCGAGAAGCGTGACTACGCGCTCAAACCGATGAACTGCCCAGGTCACATCCTGATCTACAAACAAGGCATCAAGAGCTACCGCGATCTGCCGCTGCGCTTTGGTGAGTTTGGTCAGTGCCACCGCAATGAGCCATCGGGTGGCCTGCACGGCATCATGCGTGTGCGCGCGTTTACACAGGACGATGGTCACATCTTCTGCACGGAAGACCAGATTCAAGAAGAAGTGAAGGCCTTCACGACCTTGCTGCAAAAAGTTTACAAAGACTTTGGCTTTACCAACATCATCTACAAACTGTCCACGCGCCCGGAAAAACGTATCGGCACCGAAGAAAGCTGGGATCGTGCGGAGAACGCATTGGCGGAAGGTCTGCGTGCTTCGGGCTGCGATTTCGAGTACTTGCCGGGTGAGGGCGCTTTCTACGGCCCCAAGATTGAATACACGCTCAAAGACGCGCTGGGTCGCCCTTGGCAATGCGGCACGATCCAGGTGGATCCGAATTTGCCCGAGCGCTTGGATGCTGAATTTGTCGGGGAAGACGGTAGCCGTCATCGCCCTGTGATGCTGCACCGTGCGATCGTTGGCAGCTTGGAGCGCTTCATCGGGATTTTGATTGAAGAGAGCGCTGGCGCCCTGCCTGCATGGCTGGCCCCGGTGCAGGTAGCGGTGCTCAATATCACCGATGCGCAAGCGGATTACGCCCGAAGCGTCGCTAAAACGCTGCAAAATCAAGGGCTTAGGGTGAATTTAGACCTGCGCAATGAAAAAATAACCTATAAAATACGGGAGCATTCGATGCAGAAGCTGCCGTACCTAGTCGTTATTGGTGACAAAGAGATGGCAGCAGGCGCTGTCGCAGTGCGTGCCCGGGGTGGTCAAGACCTCGGTGCAATGCCCCTGGAGTCGTTCATTGAGCGCATCACCGCGGACATTGCCAACAAATCTTCCTGAGGTCTCCCCAAGGAAACACCGGTTTGACGGCGCGTGCTGTGCGGCAACCGCTACAGTTTGTGTAGCAGATATTGTGAAGGATTGAGCCATCGCTACTGAATTTCGTGACCGCCGCCAGCGCGAAGAACGTAAACACCGTTTGAATCGTGAAATCATGGCCCCGGAGGTCCGCCTCTCTGGACCTGACAATGAGCCCTTGGGCGTTGTCAGCCTTATGGAAGCTCTCCGCATGGCGGGTGAGCTGGATGTTGACTTGGTTGAAATCGCCGCTACCGCCAACCCGCCTGTGTGCCGGTTGATGGATTACGGCAAATTCAAATACCAAGAGCAAAAGAAGGCGGCGGAAGCGAAAGCCAAGCAGACGGTCATCGAGATCAAGGAAATCAAATTCCGTCCGGGTACGGATGACGGCGACTACAACATCAAGATGCGCAACATCCGCCGCTTCTTGGCGGATGGCGACAAGTGCAAGATCACTTTGCGTTTCCGTGGTCGTGAAATCACCCACCAGGAAATCGGTTTGGCCATGCTCCAGCGCATGCGCGATGAGTTGGGTGACACCATCATCGTGGAGCAGTTTCCCAAGTTGGAAGGTCGCCAGATGATCATGATGATTGCGCCAGGCCGTAAAAAGCCCGGTGGCTCTCCCAAACCTGCAGCAGAAGCTGCGGCGTAAATATTTCAGGCAGGTCTGGTCACCTGCCTGGAGTGGGCGATGTACCGAAAGGCACATCGCAAATAGCAAGCTCGGTAACGGGTTTTGCACAAGTGGCTCGGGGCCAACAAGGCTGGAAGTCGTTTTCCAGACGCCTCACGAGCACAAATGAAAAGGAGCATGAATATGCCCAAAATGAAGACCAAGAGCGCGGCGAAGAAACGCTTCCGCGTCCGTCCAGGTGGTACCGTTAAGCGCGGTCAAGCCTTCAAACGTCACATCTTGACCAAGAAGACCACTAAAAATAAACGCCACTTGCGCGGTTCTGCAGCTGTTCATGAGACCAACATGGGTCACATGGCACAGATGTTGCCCGGTCGTGGTATTTAATTAACGACGTACAAGGAGTAATCACATGCCTCGCGTCAAACGTGGTGTAACGGCTCGCGCCCGCCATAAAAAAGTTCTGGCCCTTGCTAAGGGTTTCCGCGGTCGTCGCGGTAATGTCTTCCGTATCGCCAAAGAAGCGGTAATGAAGGCTGGGCAATATGCCTACCGTGACCGTCGTACCAAGAAACGTGTGTTCCGTCAGTTGTGGATTGCCCGTATCAACGCGGCAGCCCGTCAATGCGGTCTGACATACAGCCAGTTTGCCAATGGTCTGAAGAAAGCCAACATCGAGATCGACCGTAAGGTTCTGTCCGATATCGCTATCCATGACATGGCTGCTTTTGCTGGCATTGTGGAACAAGTGAAAGCCAAACTGGCTGCTTGAGTCCGCAGCAGGGTGCTATTGATTCAGTAGCACTCCGCGCACCAGAAACAAGGGCTAGCGCTTGAAAAAGCACTAGCCCTTTTTCATTGATTTGAATCGTCAAGTACCTATTTATGACCGAGTTGAACGACATCGTTGACACCGCCAAAGCCGCTTTTTTGCAAGCCGCTACGCCCGCCGATCTGGAGAATGCCAAGGCCCTGTTTCTGGGCAAGTCCGGCAAGATCACCGAGCTGATGAAAGGCATGGCCGCGCTCAGCGTGGAGGAGAAGAAATCCCGCGGTGCCGCTATCAACTTGGCCAAGCAAGCTATCGAGTCTGCATTGACCGATCGTCGTCAGGCCTTGGCCGATGCCGAATTGCAAGTCCAACTCCAGGCGGAAGCCTTGGACGTGACGCTTCCCGGCCGCCAGCGCGGGCAGGGTGGTTTGCACCCTGTCTCTTTGACTTTGGAGCGCATCGAGGCGATCTTCGGATCCATGGGCTTCGATGTGGCCCAAGGCCCTGAAATCGAGTCCGATTGGTTCAACTTCACTGCGCTGAATACACCGGAAGACCATCCCGCACGCTCCATGCATGACACCTTCTATGTGGAAGGTGGTTCAGAAGCCGCTCCTAACTTGCTGCGCACCCATACCAGCCCGATGCAGATTCGCTATGCGGTGCAGCACGTCAAGGCCCACCGCGCAGCGGCTGGTGCCTCTTTGGAGGGGCTATACGCGGGTGACATGCCTGAGATTCGCGTGATCGCCCCCGGCCGCACTTACCGTGTCGATAGCGATGCCACCCATTCGCCCATGTTCCACCAGTGTGAAGGCCTGTGGGTAGGCGAAAACGTCAGCTTCAAAGATTTGAAGTTTGTTTTCACGGATTTTTGCCGCACTTTCTTTGAATCGGACGATCTGGTGCTGCGCTTCCGCCCCAGCTTCTTCCCGTTCACCGAGCCCAGTGCCGAGATTGACATCCAGTTCCAGACGGGTCCGTTGGCAGGTCGTTGGCTGGAAGTGGCTGGCTCCGGCCAGGTGCACCCCAATGTGATTCGCAACATGGGCTTGGATCCCGAAAAATTCATCGGTTTTGCCTTCGGCATGGGGCCGGACCGTTTGACCATGCTGCGCTATGGCGTGAATGACTTGCGCCTGTTCTTTGACGGTGACGTCCGCTTCCTGTCGCAATTCCAGTAATCCACAAGAACAACAACCACGCCGGTCCCGAACATGCAATTCTCAGAATCCTGGTTGCGCACTTTCTGCAACCCCGCCATTTCTACCGCTCAACTTGCTGAAACCCTGACCATGGCAGGGCTGGAGGTCGAGGAGCTCAAGCCTGTTGCGCCTCCCTTTACCCACATCGTGGTGGGTGAGATCAAGGAAGCCGAGCAACATCCCAATGCTGACCGTTTGCGCGTTTGCAAGGTCGATGTCGGGCAAGCCGAGCTGTTGAACATCGTCTGCGGCGCACCCAATGCGCGCGTTGGCATCCGTATTCCGTGTGCTTTGGTGGGTGCCGAGTTGCCTCCCGGTGAGGATGGCAAGCCTTTCCTGATCAAAGTCGGCAAGCTTCGCGGCGTGGAAAGCCAAGGGATGCTGTGCTCCGCACGCGAGCTCAAGCTGTCGGAAGACCATGGCGGCCTGATGGAGCTGCCCCTGGATGCGCCCTTGGGTCAAAACATCCGTGAATACTTGGATCTGGACGATACGCTGTTCACTTTGAAGCTCACGCCGAATCTGGCCCATTGCCTTAGCGTGTACGGTGTTGCCCGTGAAGTGTCTGCACTCACAGGCTCTCCGCTGTTGTCGCCCGTGTTTACGCCAGCTCCGGTGGCGACACAAGACAAAGTGGCCGTCAACATCAGTGCTCCGGATTTGTGTGGCCGTTTCTCCGGTCGGGTGATTCGCAACGTCAACACCAAGGCAAGCACTCCCCAGTGGATGGTGGACCGTTTGGCACGCTGTGGCCAGCGCAGCGTGAGCCCTCTGGTGGACATCTCCAATTACGTGATGTTCGAGTTGGGGCGCCCTAGCCATATTTTTGATTTGGACAAAATTCAAGGCGGCTTGGACGTTCGTTGGGGCAAACCGGGTGAGCAGCTCAAGCTCTTGAATGGCAACACGGTCACTCTGGACGACAAGGTGGGTGTGATCGCTGACGCGCAGCACGTGGAGTCTCTCGCCGGCATCATGGGCGGTGACGCCACTGCGGTGTCTGATGACACACGTCACATCTATGTGGAGGCCGCTTTCTGGTGGCCCAAATCGATTGCAGGCCGTTCGCGTCGTTTCAATTTTTCGACTGATGCCGGCCACCGCTTTGAGCGTGGCGTGGATCCTCAGCTGACGGTGGAGCACATCGAGCGCATCACGCAATTGATCATCGAGATCTGCGGCACGCCTGAAACCCAGTGTGGTCCGGTGGATGACGTAGTGGCCCAATTGCCCGCTGCGGCGCCGGTCTCCTT
>Ga0228699_1001361_pt1 | contig 12687 bp, 9 predicted proteins | sample McNCre217_Aug_MG_FD_178016 | JGI IMG/M metagenome (GOLD analysis project Ga0228699, IMG submission 178016) | Freshwater microbial communities from McNutts Creek, Athens, Georgia, United States - 2-17_Aug_MG | ecosystem: Environmental > Aquatic > Freshwater > Creek | place: USA: Georgia...
CGCCGGCGTCGTCGGCCGGTGCGGGCACATTCAGGCTGGGGTTGGTGAGCTTGTCGCTGGTGGTGCTCGTCACGGCGGCCAGGTCGGCGCTGCCCGAGGCGGCCACCACGTCTTGCAAGGCGCTGTCGAGCTGTGCGGTCACGGCGGAGCTGGTGCCCACGTACCGGTCGATGGTGGCGTTGCCTGCGAGCTGCTGGGCGGCGCACAGGGTGGCTTGGGGCGTGCCGGCGGCAATGTCGGCACAGCCGATCGCCTGCAGGGCATCGGTGGAGCTGGCCACGTGAGAGGCGGCCGCCAGCATCGCAGCAAGCCGGGCTTCTGCCGGGGTCAAGGCGTCACTGCCATCCTTCGGCAAGGCCTTGGGCACGACGGTGTTGAGGTCGGTGGTGCCGAAGAGGTTGTTGACCATGGCCTGGGCCTTGGCCATGTTGGTCGGGGTCAGGCCACCAGCGGCCTTGAGCGCGGCGCGGATGGCGAAATCGCTGAACAGCGTGACGTTGACGTGCGAGACGTTGTCGACGTTGGCTGGTGGCGCGGTGACGACGGCGCTGATGTTGAAGGCGCTGGGCAGGTATTGCTTGGCGCCCAGGGCTTCGTCTTGGTGGTAAGAGCAGGTCGTCTTGTCGGCGTTGATGCCGGTGCGGGTGTCTTCACAGGCCTTGGCCGTCACCTCCACGATGAAGGGACCCGGCACGGTGAACTCGCCCGTCAGGTATTGGCCGTCGTCATCGGTGACGCCTGTGGCCAAGGGCAGGGTGCGGTCGACCGCGCCGTCCTTAACGGGCCAGACGTTCACATTGGCATGGCCCAGCAGGCCCTTGGAGACCACGCCGCCCAGCTTGATCTTCTCGCCCGTTCGGGTCTCGACGGCCGCAGGTTGGGCTGCCGCGCTGTTGTCGGTGGTGCTGGATGACTGCTTGTCGCTGCCTCCACCGCCGCCGCCACAGGCCGACAAAGCCGCCAGGGCGGTGGCGCTCAGCGCCAGCTTGAACCATGCGGCCTGTGGCCGCGCCTCTCCGAATGCATGCGACATGGGAACTCCAGCTGCTCGTGGATCTTTGTAAGCACTTGCAAAGATCTTAGGGAGCGCTGGAGCGTTTGACGATCGTTCGAACGGTGGATCCCCTGCAATGACGGGGGATCACCAGCAGCAAGCTTGACCGAAATCAGAGCGTCTGTCCGATACCCATAGGCGTATGGGTGGCTCAGTTGGGAGCTTCGGACGCCTTCTTGGCAGCCGGTGTGCGGCGAGGGCGGGCACGGCTGGTCTTCTTGGCCGCAGCCTTGCGCGCGGGCTTGCTTTCGTGGGTGTCGGCCTCAACGGTCTGAATCGGCTGCACCTCGGGCACGGCCTCAACGGGGGCGGCTTCGGCGGCTTCAGCGGGGGCTTGGGCCTTGCCTTTGCCGCGACCGCGTGGGGTGCGGTCGCCACGGGCGGCGCGGCCACGCGGGGCCTGGGCTTGGCCGCCATCGGTGGTGGTAGCGGCGGGCGTGGCGTCGGCAGTTGCAGCGGCAGGAGCGCCGTCGGAGATGACCGGGTCAGCAGGCGTCATGTCTGCGGCCAGCAGCGTCACGCTGTCATCGGCGTGGGCTGCGGCATCTTCGTCCACCACCTCGTGGCGATCATCTTGGCGATCACTTCGGCCCCGGCCGCGGCGGCCCCGGTCGCGCTCGCCTTGACGTTCGCCTTGACGTTCGCTTTGACGCTCACCCTGGCGCTCCACCGCACGCTCGCCGATTGCCGGCGTGTTGGCGCTCAACTCGGCGCCTTGCGGTGCGGCCGCCAGCTGGGCCGCCACTTCGGCGGTGTAGCGGAACACATAGGTGCCCGACTTCTCGTCTCGGCCAAAGGCCATCAGGCCGCGTGCTTGTGCGTCTTCCAGCAGGTTGCCGAAGGTGCGGTAGCCGTAGTAGTTCTCGTTGAAGCCGGGGTTGCGGCGCTTGATGGCTTCTTTCAGCACCGAGGCCCAGATGCGGCCGCCCTCGTCGCGGTCGGTGACCAGCGCCTCGTAGGTCTCGGCGGCCATCTCCACGGCCTTGGCGCGGCGGGTGTCCATCTCGGCCTTGCGGCGGGCTTCTTCCTCGGGGTTGCGCTTGGCTTGCGGCTGGTCGCTGCGCTGGTCGCGGCGTTGCTCGCGGCGCTGGCTGTCGCGCACCAGGTCGTCGTAGAAGATGAACTCGTCGCAGTTGGCAATCAGCAGGTCGGAGGTGGATTGCTTGACGCCCACACCGATCACCTGCTTGGCGTTCTCACGCAGCTTGGAGACCAGCGGCGAGAAGTCGGAATCGCCCGAGATGATGACGAAGGTGTTGACGTGGCTTTTGGTGTAGCAGAGGTCGAGCGCATCGACCACCAGGCGGATGTCGGCCGAGTTCTTGCCCGATTGGCGCACGTGCGGGATCTCGATGAGCTCGAAGTTGGCCTCGTGCATCGCAGCCTTGAAGCCCTTGTAGCGCTCCCAGTCGCAATAGGCTTTCTTGACGACGATGCTGCCCTTGAGCAGCAGCTTTTCGAGCACGCGCTTGATGTCGAACTTCTCGTAGTTGGCATCGCGCACGCCGAGGGCGACGTTCTCGAAGTCGCAAAACAGCGCCATGCTGATGTGATCGTGTTGTTGGGCCATGGGGGCTCTCTTTCGTTCTTGTCGGGGGGCGTGCCGCTCAGATCAGGCCGGCGTCACGCAGGAAGGGGCTGGGGCGGTCTTCGCGGGCCAGCAGGCTCAGGCGCTGCTTGGCGCGGGTCATGCCCACGTACAACAGGTTGCGGGTGTCGGCCTTGCTTTGGCCGACCATGAAGTCACCCTGGTTCAAGCCTGGGATGATGACATGGGCGAACTCCACGCCTTTGGCTGCCTCGATGCTGGACAGGCGCACGCAGTCGGCGGGCCGCATGGCCGACAGGCGCAGCGTCCAGCTGTTGAGGGCGCGGAACAGGGCCGGGGCGCTGTCGAACGCCACCGACACCTGGGCCAGCGCCTGCACGTTGGCGCTGAACTGCACCACGTCAGCGCTTTGCACCCGCACCCGGCGGGCCAGGGCTGGCGCGTCGAAGGCTTGCAAGAAGGCCGTGGCCCAGCCCTGTGCGGCCGGGCTGCCGGCTGGTGCGGCGGCCGCGTCGCGCAGCACGGCCAGGGCCGCCATCAGACGGGGGCGGCTGGTGTGGTGGGCGTTGCGCAGCACCTGGTTGTCGATGAAGTGCGGCGCCAGCTGCGGCTGCGCGGCCACCTGGCGGATGGCCGCCTCGGTGGCCTGCACCCGGGCGAGGTGGCGGGCCTGGTGGTCGAGCGCCGGGGCCGGGGGCGCGTCGCTGTCGGCACCGTCTGGGGAGCCGAGGCGCTCGTCGCCATCGCTGTCGCTCCAAGGCAGGCCGTCGTCATCGGGGCCCAGGTCGTCGTCGGGGTCCAGGGCGTCGGCCATGGTGTCGCTCAGCGAGCCGCCACGGGGCGCCTCGCGGCCATCGTCCACCCAGGCGCCGGCCACCATCACCAGGGCGTGCAGCACGGCCTCGCGCGTGGCCTGGGGCTCGATCTGCTCGAAGCCGCCGAAGGCATGGGCCATCAGGCCGCGCACGCACAGCACCTCGGGGCGCAGCAAGAAGGGCTCGAAGCCCGTGGTGCGGTAGGCCAGGCCACGGTTGAGCATCAGGCACTCCAGCGCCACCGATTGGTGCGGCTGGCGCAGCAGCACGGCCAGCTCGCCCGGTGCGGTGGCCGGGGGCAGCCCTTGCAAATCGGCCAGCAAGGCCAGCACCTGGCGGGCCTCGTGGCTGGTGCTGTGCTGGGCCGACACGGCGAACACGCGCACATCGGTCTCGTGCGGGCTGCGGGCCTCGCAGGGCTTGCCGGCCAGGCGTGACACCGCTTGCGCCAGGCGCGGGCCGAAGCGGTAGGTGGCGTGCAGCGGCAGGTGGGCGGCCTCGCCGATCTCGGCATCGAAGCTGCGGTCCATGAAGCCTGCATCGGCCCCGGCCTGGCCGTGGATCACCTGGTCTTGGTCGCCCACGCCCACGAAGGCGCAGCCGGGGTTGCGCGTCAGCAGCTGCCCCAGCACGGTGAACATGGCGCGGTTGCAGTCGTGCATCTCGTCGACCAGCAGCAGCTGCAGGCCCAGCTCGATGCACGGTGGCAAGCCCTCGGCGAGCGGGGCGTTGTCGGGGTCGATCAGCCAGCGCGCGAGGTCATACGTGGCGTCGTGCGGGCCACGGAAGGCCGGCCGGTCTGGGTGGCCGCCACGGCGGTCGTGCTCGTAGCGGGCCAGGGTGCGCAGGCTGAGGTAATCGACGTCGAACTCGTCGGCCACATCGGGCGAGAGGCTGCGCTCGCCCAGCTCGGTCTGCAGGGCCAGGCGGCCTTTGAGGCGTGCAAAGCTGCCGAGCAAGCCTTCGACGTTGCCCTCGTCGGCATCGCCCAGGGCGTAGAGCTCGCGGTGGCGGTCGTCGGGGTTGTCGAGCACACGCTGCAACGCGCGCAGCACGGGCGGCTTGAGCGATTCAGGCGTCTTGAGTTGGCGCACACCAGGGCCTTCGACGGCGGCCAGGCGCTGGGCGCAGAACTGGTCGAAGGTCTGCACGCGCACGGCGCGGCGCGCGGCGGCATCGAGGCCCAGGCGCAGCATCGTGGCCTGGAAGGCCTGCACCGCCGCCTCGGTGTAGGTCAGCACCTGGATGCGGCCGGGCGGCACGCCATCGGCCAGGGCCTGGCCCAGGCGCAGCACCAGCGAGGTGGTCTTGGCCGCCCCCGCGTTGGCTTGCACGATCACGCGCGGCTGGGCGCTGGTCTGGATGGCGCGCTGCTGTGGGGTGGGGCGCAGCCCGGTGGGCTCGAAGAGGGCCATGGGCCGTCAGGTGTGGGCAGCGTCGTCGGGGTGGCCGTCGCCAGGGGCGTTGGCTTCGTCGTGCTCGCCCCCGTCACCCGCCTCACCCTCGTCGCCACCTTCGGTCTCGTCACCGTTGTCGGCCTGGCTTTGCAACCAGGCTTCGCGGCGCTGCTGGTCGCCCACGCGGCTGCCCGCGCGAGCGGCCTCGCGCAAGGCGGCCTTTTCGGCCTGCTTGCGGGCTTCTGCGGCCAGGGCCTGCTTGAGCCATTCGGCGAACTCGTCGGGCGTCTCCAGCGTCATGCGGCCCAAGGTGCCTGAGCGGAAGTCGTTGAGCACGATCTCGGCCGCCTTCTGCAGGTTGACCCGGCCACCCGACATCACGGCCCCACGGGCCTTGCCGATGGCGGTCAGCAGCTCGTCGTCGTGGGCCAGGCTGATGTCGTCGATGCCCTTGATCTTGTAGCGCTGGGCCAGCAGCGGCGCGTAGCTGCGCTTGATGCTGGTGAGCAGCGCCATCGCGGTCTCTTCTTCGTCGTAGGCGTTGCGGCCCACGGCGCCGCTGGCAGCCAGGTGGAAGCCACCTTGCTCGACCACGATCTTGGGCCACAGCATGCCCGGCGTGTCGTAGAGGTAGAAGTCGCTGGCCAGCAAGATGCGCTGCTCCACGCGCGTGATGCCGGCTTCATCGCCCGTCTTGGCGGCCTTGCGGCCCACCAGCGTGTTCATCAGGGTGGACTTGCCCACGTTGGGCACACCGCAGATCAGCACGCGCAGGGGCTTGTCCATGCCGCTGCGGTGCGGGGCCAGTTCGCGGCAGGCCTTGATGAGCCGCTGGGCCGGGGCCTTTTCGCTGGCGTCCAGGCCGATGGCCTGCGTCTCGCTGCGGCTGTTGTACCAATCCAGCCAGGCCTGGGTGCGCTCGGCATCGGCCAGGTCCTGCTTGTTGAGCACCTTGAGCTTGGGCCGGGTGCCCGTCATGTTGCCCAGCATGGGGTTGGCGCTGGAGCCAGGCAGGCGCGCATCCAGGAGCTCGATGACGACATCGGTCTCCTTCATGCGTTCGGAAATGGCCTTTTTGGTCACGTGCATGTGACCGGGGAACCACTGGATGCCCATCCTTCAAGTCTCTGTCTGGCAAAACGGCTATTGTCCTGCAGACGACCGGCTGATGACGCCTTCTGCCGGTGATTTGCACCGCGACAATTTCGCCACCTGACACCGCAAAGTGAGCTGCCATGTCTCTGCTGTTTGCCCACCGCACCGCCCCCCGACGCCGCTTCCTGACCCTGCTGGGGGCTGGCCTGCTGGCAGGGTGGGGCGCTTTGACGCAAGCCGCCGAGCTGCCACGCTGGGAGCTGGGCGCCGGTGTGGCTTCGCTGTCGGTGCCGGATTACCGGGGCTCCAACGAGCGTCGGCAGTTCGTGGCGCCCACGCCCTACATCGTCTACCGGGGTGACACGGTCAAGTCAGACCGCGAGGGCACCCGCGCCGAGCTCTGGGGCAGTGACAACGTGCACCTCGACATCTACATCGGCGGCAACCTGCCGGTGTCGAGTGCGCGCAACCAGGCCCGCGCCGGCATGCCGGGCTTCAAGGGCTCGCTGGACATTGGCCCCGCGCTCGACATCCGCCTGACCGAAAGCGCCGACGAGCGCATGCTGTTCAAGCTGCGCCTGCCGGTGAGCTACGGCTTCACGCTGGGCCAGTCGCGCCAGAGCCTGGGCTGGGCCACGGCCCCCACGCTCAACCTCTACACCCGCGACACCTTCGGCTGGGCGGGCTGGACCGGCGTGGCCAAGACCGGCCCCATCTTTGCCACCGGCCAGCGCAACCGCTACTTCTATGACGTGGCGCCTGAGTACGCCACCGCCAGCCGCCCGGCCTACGAAGCCAGTGGCGGCTACGCCGGCTGGCAACTGGCCCTGGCGCTGAGCAAGCGCTTTGACCGCTTCTGGGTGGGCGCCTACATGCGCTACGACGACCTCAACCAGGTGGCCTTCAAGGACAGCCCGCTGATGAAGACCTCCACCTACTGGATGGCCGGGCTGGCGGTGTCTTACGTGCTGGGCGAATCGGCGGAGCGCGTGAAGGTCGAGTAAGCTCATCCCCACTGCATTGCACAAGGGGAGGCCGCCTTGGCCGGTTCAAGTTTGCTCGTGCTGCTCGACGACATCACGCTGGTGCTGGATGACGTTGCGGCGATGTCGAAGATCGCGGCCAAGAAGACGGCCGGCGTGCTGGGCGACGACCTGGCGCTCAATGCTGAGCAGGTCTCGGGCATCCGCGCCGAGCGCGAGTTGCCGGTGGTGTGGGCGGTGGCCAAAGGCTCGATGGTCAACAAAGTCATCTTGGTGCCCGCGGCCCTGGCCATCAGCGCCACCGCGCCGTGGGCTGTCACGCCACTGTTGATGGTGGGCGGCGCCTACCTGTGCTTCGAAGGCTTCGAGAAGGTGCTGCACGCGGCGATCGGGGGCCACGAGGCCGAAGATGCCGCCGAACACCAGGCCCTCACCGCAGCTGTGGCCAACCCGGCGGTCGACCTGGTCGCCTTCGAGCAAGAGAAGATCAAGGGTGCGGTCCGCACCGACTTCATCCTCTCGGCCGAGATCGTCACCATCGCGCTGGGCACCGTGGCCGACGCCCCCTTCAGCTCGCAGGTGATGGTGCTGTCCACCGTGGCCGCGCTGATCACCGTGGGCGTCTACGGTTTGGTGGCCCTGATCGTCAAGCTCGACGACATGGGGCTGGCGCTGGTCAAGATGGACGCCGCGCGCGGCCAGCAGGGCTGGCGCCACGCGCTGGGCCGCACCTTGCTGCGCGGTGCCCCGATGCTGATGAAGGCCTTGTCGGTGCTGGGCACCGTGGCCATGTTCCTGGTGGGCGGCGGCATCATGCTGCACGGCTTGCCCGGTGCGCACGAGCTCACCCACGCCGTGGTGCATGCCGTCGAGGGCCAAGTGGGCGCCTGGTCCAGCCACGTCGTGCCGGTGCTGCTCGATGCCGTGGCCGGCGTGCTCACGGGCGCCGTGGCCCTGGCAGGCTTCAAGCTGCTGAGCCCTTTGCTCAAGCGCTTGCGCGGCCGCTGAGCCTCCTGGCTCGCGCGGCGCTCAGATCGCCGCCGAGCCGATCACCATGGGCAGCCAGCGCGCCAGCGTCACCGCCAGCGTGTGGCGGTCAAACGGCTTGGTGATGTAGTCGTCCATGCCGTGAGCCAGACAGTTCTCGCGGTCGCCCGATAAGGCGTGGGCGGTCAGCGCGACGATGGGGGTGTGGCCACGCGCCGGGTCTTGCGTTTCGATGGCCCGGATCAGGCGTGCGGCCTCGAAGCCGTCCATCACCGGCATCTCGCAGTCCATCAGGATCACGTCGAAGCTGCGCTCCTGGCACCACTGCACCGCGATGTCGCCCTGTCGTGCGTGCACGCACTTGATGCCCAGGCTCTCCAGCGTCATCGAGGCGATGAAGGCGTTGACCTCGTTGTCCTCGACCAGCAGCACCTCGCCGCTCAGGCGCCATTCTTCGCTATCGGGTGGCACCGAGTCCTGGAAGCGTTCGGCCTCGGGCGGCGGCTCGGTGGCGGCGGTCTCCGCACTGCTGAACGGCACCTCCAGCTGCATCTCGAAGGTGGTGCCCACGCCCTGCACGCTGCGCACGTGGATGGTGCCGCCCATCTCGTCGATGATCTGCTTGCAGATCGCCAGGCCCAGGCCCGTGCCGCCGTGGGTGCGGGTCAGGCCCGAATCCACCTGGTAGAAGGGCTGGTAGAGCTTGTCGAGCGAAGCCTGGGGGATGCCCACGCCGGTGTCCGATACATCCAGCAGCAAGCGGGCCGTGTCCGGGCCGAGCATCAGCACCGAGGCGCTGACCACCACCTCCCCTTGCTGCGTGAACTTGACGGCGTTGCTCACCAGGTTGAGCAGCACCTGGCGCAGCTTGCTCTCGTCGGCGATGATGCTGCGCACCTCGTAAGGCACGGCCGAGATGTCTGCCCGCAGCTGGATGCCTTTTTGCAGCGCCGTGGCGCGGAAGGCTTCGCAGGCAGTCAGCAAGGTGTCTCGCACGTCGAAGGGGGCTGGGTTGAGGCGCACCTTCTGGGCATCGAGCTTGGCGAAATCGAGGATCTCGTTGAGCAGGTGCAGCAGGCTTTTGGCCGAGTCGCGCGCCGACTTGACGAAGAGGCGATCGCGCTCAGACAGCGCATCGACCTTGAGCATGTTGAGTGCACCGATCACGCCGTTCATGGGCGTGCGGATCTCGTGGCTCATGTTGGCCAGGAAGGCCGTCTTGGCGCGGTCGGCGGCCTCGGCCTTTTCCTTCATGCGGCGCAACTCGGCGATGTGGTTCTTGCGCTTGGACTGCAAGAACAGCTTGCGCTCGCGCAGCATCGAGAAGCGGTAGAGCATGAAGCCCAGCACGTTGGCCGCCGCCAGGTGGATGACCATGCGCTGGAAGCCCACGGCGTCGAAGTCGGGCCGCAACATCGCGTACATGCAGGCCACACCCGTGAGCACGCCGCCCAGCATCAGCGTGGTCAGGGCACGCAGGCGGGCAAAGCCGTAGGTCATGAAGATGGTCAGCACCGTGGACGTGGTCAAGGTCCAGTAGGCCGACACCGTGCCCACATTGAGTTGGCCCAGGTAGGAGATGTAGCCCGTGGCGAAGGCGCTCAAGGCCACAAGCAGCGAGCAGGTGGGGTCGTAGTGGCGGGCAAAAAAGGGCTTGTAGAGCTGCACCAGGTTGCCAAACACCAAGAATCCGGCAGACACGAGCAGGCGCACCACCTGGGTTTGATCGGCCATGGGGCGGCGGCCCAGCAGCGCGTCCATGCCCCAGAAACTGAGGTAACAGCCCGCACCCACCGTGCAGCAGATGAACAGGAAGCGGACACCGAACGACCGGTAATTGGCCAAGAACTCAGCCTCGTTGGCTGGATTCTTGAAACCACGGTGGCCCAGCAACCGCAGCATTCCGGGGAAACTGATCCTCGACATCGCTACGACCCTGTTTGATCAGAACACAACCCGGCCGCGCGCGGACGAACCCACCCTGGGGTGGATCGTCGGGCCAAACGCTGCCAACTTCGGACAAACCGAAGCGAACGTGTGCAGATGATTGCGGGGTGCCCCGGGCGTGTCAAGCGGGCTGGTGCGCAGTTGATACGCGCCAACCCGTTGATCTGGCGAGGAAAGCGAGTCTGGCCCGGGCTCAGCAGATGCCGATGGGCGCGTCCCAGCGGTCGTGGTGTTGTACAGCATGGTGGTCGGATTCCGAAGTGAAGTCCGACGCATTCAAGGCTGCAGCACCTGCGTCATGGAATCGAGCATGGACCACGTCATGGTCGATTTCAATATCCGGGTGATGGGTTTGGGCCATGAACGGATACATCGGACATTCGGCGGCTCGCCACAAACTGTCAGCTTCCCGCACGGGCAAATAATAAAGCCCGTGCGGCAGGTTCAAGACGCTGGGAAGGGCGATTTTTCTGCCCTGAAAGGCGTCTTTGAATTGCATTGCGCGGTAGAGCCGATCCACGGGGCTGCGGGCCGTGACCAGCACCGTGTCGATGCCGGCGTGGAAGCTCACCTCATACAGGGCTTTGTAGAGGGCCGAACTCACCATGCGGGCCTCTTCGGTGCTGCGCACGGTCAGGCGGCCGGCCTCGAGTAACACCTGTCCGTGAAACTGTGATGGCAGGTCCAATTCATGTTCCATGTGCAGGGGCTGGTGGATGTTGGTGATCAGCCGCATCGAGCCCAATACCTGACCATCGAGCTTGGATTCAGCCACCAACAACACCGCATCGCAGCGGCGGTCGTCGGGCTCGGGCGCACTCAGCATGTCGTCCATGCCGGGTACCCGTCGGCCATAGGCCATGGCGCGCACGGCCACGGCTTTGAGCAGATCGGCTTCATCGCTGACCAGCCGCACCCGAAAGGGCAGCAGCTGGGTGGTTTCAGCGTGAACGCTGTAGGGGCGAGAGTGAGATGCAAGCGTGTGGATCATGATGGCAAACCCGTTGTGAACGGCCCGCCAAACGACTGCACCAAGGCGTTATAGGAATACGGTCGATCGGTTGGCGGGTCTGACCTTGGCTCCGACCGTTGGAGCAAGGAACCTGAGATGGCCCCTTGCACCATGTGCAATGAACCTCCCTGCGCCAAGCATGAGGGATGCCCATGGGCTTGCCTAACCCCGTTCAGGGGAATCCAGATTCTCCATTCGCCTCTTGACGATTGGCTTCAAATCGTCATCAAAATTTCATGAAGCAAAAATGAACATGCACGCCCGCAAGACGTGCATGGATGGTCGAGAAAGCGCGCAAAAAAGGTGCTGCGCGCTGGGGTGGTGGCGCTCAGTGGTTGAAGCGCACCACGGCCACGGTGGTGTTGCGCCCCACCGGGGCCGGCGCCACCACGGGGGCGCTGCTGCGCGTGGTGGGCAGGCCAGCGATGTCGACCAGCACGGGGTGGTGGTGGGCGTTGCTGCTGGCGAGGCGCACGCGGCCATCGAGCAAGACGGCGGTGTCGCGGCCATTGGGCAGGCGCTCGGGGTGCAGCAGTTGCACCTCGCGGATCTGGCGCGGCCGCAAGGAGAGGTTGACGTCGTCGGGCAGCATCACGCACAGCGGATCGCGCAGGGCGAGGGTGACGACGGTTTCGCGCACCGTGCGGTTGGCCGCACGGTCATCGAGGCGCGTGACGCGCTGGCGGCTGACGTGGCCGGCGATGCGCACCGACTGGTCTTCACGCACACAATCGCCCGCAAGGGCGGGCAGGGCCACGGCCAGGGCCACGGCCAGGGCCGAAGCCATGGCGATCAAGGCGTACAGCGGCCGCAGCGGGCCCTTCGGGGGGATACGCTTCATGTCCTGCTCCTGCTTTGCGCGATTTGGGATGTGCGCCAGTCTAGGAACTCGGCCCCGCCCAGACAGCCCCCGGGTTAGGGGGCAAATGAGGGGCCACGGGCGATGATGCGTATCCCCTACAAGGGCTAGGTATTTACCCGGGTATCCGGGCGGCTGCGATCACTTCTCGGGCAGCTCGATCTTGACCTCGAGCACGTCCAAGTCGCCCTGGCGCTCCATGGCCACCTTGATGTCGGCCGGGTCGATGGAGACGTACTTCGAGATCACCGCCACCAGCTCGCGCTGCAGGTCGGGCAGGTAGTTGGGGCTGTGGCTGCGGCCATTGCGCTCGTGCGCCAAGATCAGCTGCAGACGCTCCTTGGCCACCGTGGCCGTCTGCTTCTTTTCGCCGAGGAAGAAGGAGAGGAATCCCATGGTGTCACTTGCCTCCGAACAGGCGCTTGAAGAAGCCAGGCTTCTCGGCGTCGATGAAGCGCATCGGCTTGTCTTCGCCCAGGAAGCGGGCGATGACGTCCTTGTAGGCCTCCGACACGTCGGTGTCCTTCATGTGGATGGCCGGGATGCCCTGGTTCGAGGCGTTGAGCACGGTCTCGGATTCGGGGATCACGCCAATCAGCTTGACACGCAGGATCTCGTGGATGTCGTCGAGCGACAGCATCTGGCCGCCCTCAACCCGGTTGGGGTTGTAGCGGGTGATCAGCAGGTGCTCCTTGATGGGCTCGCCGCCTTCGATCGCGCGCTTGGTCTTGCTGTTGAGCATGCCCAGGATGCGGTCGGAGTCACGCACCGACGACACCTCGGGGTTGGTCACCACCAGGGCCTCGTCGGCAAAGTGCATGGCCATCAGCGCGCCGGTTTCGATGCCGGCAGGCGAGTCGCACACCACGTAGTCGAAGCCCATCTCGCCCAGCTCTTTGAGCACGCGCTCAACGCCGTCTTGCGTGAGGGCATCTTTGTCGCGGGTTTGCGAGGCGGCCAGTACGTACAGGTTGTCGCACTGCTTGTCC
>Ga0228699_1001364_pt1 | contig 12632 bp, 10 predicted proteins | sample McNCre217_Aug_MG_FD_178016 | JGI IMG/M metagenome (GOLD analysis project Ga0228699, IMG submission 178016) | Freshwater microbial communities from McNutts Creek, Athens, Georgia, United States - 2-17_Aug_MG | ecosystem: Environmental > Aquatic > Freshwater > Creek | place: USA: Georgia...
CAACCGAATCGAAGAGCCACAACAACCCATACGTCGGTCTCGAACTGCCAGGGCGTGTGTTGCACACGATCTTCCGTGGTCGATTCACCGTGCGCGATGGTGCGCTCGTCGCGCACAGCCAGAAGGGTGCCTAGCCCGATGCGCGATCAACTTTTGCAGATGACCGGCGTGCTAGCGCTGGTGATTGCTGCCCTTGGCTACTTGGCGTTGCGTAGCTGGCGTGGCGCGATAATCGCGCAACAGCGCCTGTTGCCAGAGCTTCCCACTGTGCCGGCAACCGCAGACCGCACCGGCGCTTTCGAGTGCCAGTACGTGGTCTCGACCATTGCGGGCGAACCATTGAATCGCATCAAGGCGCATGGCTTGGGTCACCGCGGCAAGGCGCTGGTTTCGTTCGTACCGGCCGATGGAAATCGCCTCACCGTCGTAGTCGACCGAGTTGGCGAGGCGACGCTCGCGATTGCAGAAGGCTCCATCGTGTCGGTCGAGTTGGCCAGCGCGACCCTAGATCGAGCCGTCGAAAAGGACGGCCTGGTCTGCGTTCGCTGGACGAGCAACGCGACGGCGTTCGACACATACCTTCGGGTCATGAATTCAGAATTGCGCGAGCGCTTGCTCGCGGTCAAAACCCCAACCGAAGCCGTAACGGCAGACTAAGGAGCCACACGTGAACAGAGCGATTCTTGTGCTTGAAGACGGCAAGATATTTGAAGGCAAGCAGTATGGCGTTGCCGGCACGACTCTAGGCGAGCTTGTCTTCGCCACGGGCATGACCGGTTACCAAGAGACCCTCACCGATCCGTCGTACGCGGGTCAAATTGTGGTGCAGACCGCGCCACACATCGGAAACACCGGCGTGAACCACCGCGATGAAGAGTCGAACAAGGTCTGGGTTGCGGGTTACGTTGTGCGCGACCCGAGCCGAATCGTCTCGAACTTTCGCGCCGAAGCCAGCCTCGACGACGAACTTGCAAAGTATGGCATCGTCGGCATCTCGGGCCTCGACACTCGCGCACTGACCCGCCACCTGCGCGACGCTGGTGCCATGCGTGCCGGTATCTTTAGCGGCGAATCGGCCAACCAGTCGATCGACGAACTTCTTGCACAGGTTCGCGGGGCCGTGCGCATGCAGGGTCTGTCGCTTAGCGACGTTGTCACCACGCCAGAGCCTTACACCGCCGAGCCGCAGGGGGAGCGCATCGGCAAGGTTTCGATCGTAGACCTGGGCATCAAGCGCTCGACCATCGAGCAGATGATCGCACGCGGCCTTGAGGTCCAGGTTTTCCCTGCCAAGGTCGATGCGGCAACCCTGTTGGCCTCAAACCCAGATGCCGTGTTTTATTCGAACGGACCAGGCGACCCTGAGGCCGCACGCGGTCAGGTCGAGGTGCTTCGCGAGGTGCTCGGCAAGCGCATCCCGTTCTTCGGCATCTGCTTTGGCAACCAGCTGCTCGGTCGCGCCCTTGGGTTCGACACCTACAAGCTGCCATTCGGTCACCGCGGAATCAACCAGCCGGTGCTCGACCGCAAGACCGGTCGCGTCGAGGTCACCGCTCACAACCACGGCTTCGCGGTAAAGATTGATTCGCGCGGAGACGTCGACAGCCCAGCTGGTTTCGGCAAGGTGCGCGTTAGTCACGTGTCGCTGAACGACGACTGCGTAGAGGGCCTCGAGTGCGTCGACATTCCTGCATTTTCGGTGCAGTACCACCCAGAGGCCGCAGCCGGCCCACACGACAGCAACTACCTATTCGACCGCCTGGTCGACATGATCAAGAACAACAAGAAGGCCGCATAATGCCAAAGCGTCAAGACATCAATTCGGTACTTGTTATCGGTTCGGGCCCGATCGTGATCGGTCAGGCCTGTGAATTCGACTATTCGGGCACTCAGGCGTGTCGTGTGCTTCGCGCCGAGGGCATCCGTGTGATCCTCGTCAACTCGAACCCGGCGACCATCATGACCGACCCAGACTTCGCCGACGCAACCTATGTCGAGCCGATCACCCCAGAGGTCATCGAGTCGATCATCGCCAAGGAAAAGCCGGATGCGATTCTGCCGACCCTCGGTGGCCAGACCGCCCTCAACGCGGCCATGGCGCTGCACGAACGCGGAATCCTTGAGAAGTACGGCGTTGAACTCATCGGAGCAAAGGTCGACGCGATCAAAAAGGGCGAGGACCGCCAGATCTTCAAGCAGCTGGTGCTCGACGCCGGTGCCGACGTGGCCCGCTCGGTCATTTGTGGCACATTGGACGAGGCCCTCGCAGCCGTCGTTGACCTAAAGTACCCAGTGATGGTGCAGCCTTCGTTCACCATGGGTGGCCTGGGTTCGGGCTTCGCGTACGACGAAGAAGAACTGCGTCGCATCGTCGGTTCGGGCCTGCAGGCGAGCCCGGTGACCCAGGTTCTGCTGTCAGAGTCGATCCTTGGCTGGAAGGAATACGAACTCGAGCTCATGCGCGACAAGAACGACAACTGCGTCGTTGTTTGCTCGATCGAGAACGTAGACCCTGTTGGCGTGCACACCGGCGACTCGATCACCGTCGCTCCTGCCCTCACGCTGACCGACCGCGAATACCAGCACCTGCGCGACATCAGCATCGACATCATCCGCGCCGTTGGCGTCGACACCGGCGGTTGCAACATTCAGTTTGCGGTCAACCCAGAAAATGGCCGCGTGGTCGTTATCGAGATGAACCCGCGCGTCAGCCGCTCGTCGGCGCTGGCCTCAAAGGCCACGGGCTTTCCGATTGCCAAGATTGCCGCAAAGCTCGCCGTTGGTTACACCCTCGACGAGATTCCGAACGACATCACCCGCGTGACCCCTGCTTCGTTCGAGCCGACGCTCGACTACGTAGTCGTCAAGGTTCCGCGATTCGCTTTCGAGAAGTTCCCGGCTGCAGACCCAACCCTCACCACCACCATGAAGTCGGTCGGCGAGGCCATGGCCATCGGCCGCAACTACACCCAGGCGCTGCAAAAGGCCCTGCGCAGCCTCGAGCGTCGCGGTTCTTCGTTCCACTGGGGCGAGATTCCGGCATCAAAGGAGGTCTTGCTCGAACAGATCAAGACCCCGACCGATGGTCGAATCGTGCAGGTGCAGCAGGCGCTGCGAGCCGGGGCATCGCTGCAAGAGATTTTCGACAGCACCAAGATCGACCCTTGGTTCATCGACCAGATGATCCTGATCAACGAGGTAGCCGAAGACGTGCGCACAGCCGCAAGCCTGAACGCCACCGTCGTCAAGCACGCGAAGGACCACGGCTTCAGCGACGCGCAGATTGCGCAGTTGCGCAACACCACCGAGGATTCGGTGCGTGCGCTTCGCCACGACCTGAACCTGCGCCCAGTGTTCAAGACCGTAGACACCTGTGCCGGCGAGTTTCCGGCCGAAACGCCATACCACTACAGCACCTACGAGCAAGAGACCGAGGTCATTCCAAGCAACCGCAAGAAGGTCGTGATTCTGGGTTCGGGCCCAAACCGCATCGGTCAGGGCGTCGAGTTCGATTACTCGTGCGTGCATGCATCGTTTGCCCTGTCTGACGCGGGCTACGAGACCATCATGATCAACTGCAACCCAGAGACCGTGTCGACCGACTACGACACCAGCGACCGTCTCTATTTCGAGCCGTTGACTCTAGAGGATGTGCTCGAGGTAATCCACGCCGAGAGCGCCTCGGGCGAACTCGTTGGCGTTGTTGTGCAGCTCGGCGGCCAGACCGCACTCGGTCTAGCCAAGGGTCTCAAGCAGGCCGGAATCCCGATCTTGGGCACCTCGCCTGAGGCGATTGACCTCGCCGAAGAGCGCGGCCTATTCTCGAAGATTCTCGATGACGCCGCGTTGATGTCGCCTGCCAACGGCACCGCCATGAACGTTGACGAGGCCGAGTCGGTTGCCAACCGAATCGGTTACCCGGTTCTGGTGCGTCCGTCATACGTTCTCGGTGGGCGCGGCATGGAGATCGTCTACGACATCGCCTCGATGCGCGACTACTTTGTGCGAATCGCAGACCAGGGCATCGTTGGTCCAGGCCACCCGCTACTAGTCGATCGCTTCCTTGACGATGCAATCGAGATCGACATCGACGCACTGTATGACGGTGAGCGCCTCTATGTAGGCGGCGTGATGGAACACATCGAGGAGGCCGGAATTCACTCGGGCGACTCGAGCTGCACTCTGCCGCCTGTCACTATGAGCCAGTCGCAGATCGACCGCGTGCGCGAGGCAACTCTGGCCATTGCCAAGGGTGTCGGTGTTCGTGGCCTGATCAACGTGCAGTTCGCGCTCGCTAGCGATGTTCTGTATGTGCTCGAGGCAAACCCGCGAGCATCGCGTACCGTGCCATTCGTGTCGAAGGCTCTGGGCATCACGCTGGCCAAGGCGGCCTCGCTCGTGATGGTCGGCCGCTCGATCTCGGAGCTGATCGCCGGCGGTCACCTGCCAGAGCGCGACGGCACCTACATTCCAGCCAACTCACCGATTGCGGTCAAGGAGGCTGTTCTGCCGTTCAAGCGTTTTGCGACTAAGGATGGCCGCTTCGTCGACTCGTTGCTCGGCCCTGAGATGCGTTCGACCGGCGAGGTCATGGGTATCGACGTCGACTTTCCTAAGGCGTTCGCCAAGAGTCAGTCGGCCGCTGGTAGCGCGCTGCCAACCTCGGGCACGGTCTTCGTTTCGGTTGCCGACCGCGACAAGCCACAGGTGGTTCTGCCGGTTCGACGCCTGCAGCAGCTCGGCTATCGCGTGCTGGCAACCGATGGCACCGCGGCGATTCTCAAGCGTCACGGCATCGAGGTTCAAACGGTGCGCAAGCACACCGCCGACACCTCGGTCGACGGCCCATCGATCGTCGACCTGATCACCGCAGGCGAGGTAGACGTGGTTGTCAACACGCCAAGTGGCTCGAGTGCCCGCAAGGACGGCTACGAGATTCGCGCCGCGACGACCGCAGCCGACAAGGCGATCTTCACCACCATTGCCCAGTTGAGTGCGGCCATCGGCTCGTTCGAGACCGTCATCAGCGAGCCATTCAAGGTCAAATCGCTTCAGGAGCACGCACAAGACCGGGCGGCAGCACTTGCCCGCTAGTTTTGGTGCGCGTCTAGGCGCCACGTTCGATAAGTATGGCCACCTCTGCGTCGGCATTGACCCGCACGCCGCGTTGCTCGAATCGTGGGGCCTCGACGACACCGTCGAGGGCTTGCGTTCGTTCGCGTTGACGGTGCTCGATGCGGCCGCTGGCCGTGTCGGCATCATCAAACCGCAGGTGTCATTCTTCGAGCGTCACGGTTCGGCCGGTTTCGCGGTGTTGGAACAACTGGCACAGCGCGCGGCCGAGACCGACCTGCTGGTGATCATGGACGCTAAACGCGGAGATATCGGGTCGACCATGGATGGCTACTTCGACGCATGGCTCGGGCGCAACGCACCGTTTCTGTGCGACGCGCTGACGGTTTCGCCATACCTGGGCTTCGATTCGCTCAACGAGACAATGTCGAACGCACTCGACCGCGGCAAGGGCGTCTTTGTGCTCGCCGCGACCTCCAACCCGGAGGGTAAGGCGCTGCAGACCGCTGAGGTCGCTGGGGGAGCCACGTTGGCCGCCGACATCTGGTCGCGCCTGGCCAAGGTCAACGGCGTCACGCACGAGGCCTCGGGTTCACTCGGATCTTTCGGTGCGGTAGTCGGTGCGACGTTGAACCTGCGTGGATTCGCGCTTGACCTCGAGGCCCCTAACCACGCCAACCTAACGCCAATCCTCGCGCCGGGCTTTGGCGCGCAGGGTGCCGAGCTGGCCGACGCGCGTCGACTCTTCGGCGCCGCGGCGCCACAGCTGATTGCCAGTGTTTCGCGCAGCGTGCTCGGTACTGGTGCCGTTGGCATCGCTGCCGCAATCGAGTCGGCCACGGCCGAGCTCGGCTCGGCATTTGGACGAGAATAAACCCATGGCAGCGCGTTTGACAGTCATCGCCGGGCCCACCGCGGTCGGCAAGGGCACCGTGGTGAAGCACATCCTCGAGAACTATCCCGATGTTGCGTTGAGCGTTAGCGCCACCACGCGTGCTCCACGGCCGGGCGAGGTAGACGGTGTCGACTATTACTTTTGGACTCACGAGCAGTTTGATGCCGCTATCGCGCGTGGCGAGATGCTCGAATACGCGATTGTGCATGGCGTCAACAAGTACGGCACGCCGCGTGGTCCGGTAACGGCGGCAATGGCCTCTGGCAAGCTGGTGATCCTCGAGATCGATCTGCAGGGTGCGCGCCAGGTGAGGGCCGCGATGCCTGAGGCACGTCTGGTGTTCATCGCCCCACCAAGCTGGGATGAACTCGTGCGCAGACTCGAGGGTCGAGGCACCGAATCGGCCGAGGAACAGGAGCGCCGACTGGCTACCGCACGAGTCGAATTGGCCGCCCAGTCGGAATTCGATCACATCGTAATCAACGATGAGGTGGCTAGATGTGCCGCCGAGGTCGTAAACTTGATGCAGTCCTAGATCGCGGTTTGCGGTCCTTATTGATGAGGAAAAACTAATGTCAGCAGAAAAGCTCGAGGGTATCGTCTCGCCATCAATCGACCGTCTTCTTGACAAGCCACTGGTCGGTTCGAAGTATGAGCTAGTCATGTTCGCTTCGAAGCGCGCCCGTCAGATCAACGACTACTACTCGGCTCTGAGCGATGGCTCGCTGTTCAACAACGTTGGCCCGCTGGTTGAGTCGACTCTCGACGAGAAGCCACTGACCACCGCTCTCAAAGAGATCAACGAAGACAAGCTCGACAAGAAGCCTGCCGCTCAGGCCTAATTCGAGGTTCACGGCCTTCTAGGCGGTTGCCATGGCGCGCATTGTTCTCGGTATCACCGGTGGCATCGCCGCCTACAAGGCCACCGCGATAATTCGCGAACTTAGCGAGCTTGGTCACGAAGTAAAGGTAATCCCGACCGCAAACGCCCTGCGTTTCATCGGAGCAACCACGCTCGAGGCTCTTTCGCACAATGCCGTAGACGCCGAGCTTTACACCGACGTAGCCGATGTAAAGCACGTTCAGCTCGGCCAAACCGCCGACCTGGTGATCGTTGCCCCTGCGAGCGCCGCCTTTATGGCGCGCTATGCCGCAGGCATCGCCGACGACCTGCTTGGCAACACCCTGTTGGCAACCAAGGCGCCAGTCTTGATCGCGCCGGCCATGCATACCGAAATGTGGCAAAACCCGGCCACCCAGCGAAATGTTGCAACCTTGCGCACCGATGGAGTGAAGGTTATGACTCCGGCCACGGGTCGCCTGACCGGTTCGGATTCTGGCGTTGGGCGCCTGCCTGAACCCCACGAAATCGTTTCCGAGGCCCTGCGCCTGCTTGAACCGCAAGACCTTGCCGGCGTGACTGTTTTGGTGACAGCCGGCGGCACGCATGAGCCAATCGATCCCGTTCGATACATTGGCAACAAGTCTTCGGGCAAGCAGGGGATTGCCATTGCCACGCGTGCAGCGGCCAGGGGCGCGACCGTCACTCTGATTGGCGCGAACATGCCGAGCCCCGCGGCCCACCGTGGATTGAGCTTTGTGCCCGTTTCGAGCGTGCTCGAGCTGCAGGCCGCCATGGACCCAGCCCTTCCAGCTTGCGATGTGCTTGTGATGGCGGCAGCCGTGAGCGACTATCGCGTGGCGGCCCCGGCGGCCACCAAGATCAAGTCATCCCTGGTTGGCGACCGCCTGACGCTCGAGCTGATTGAAAACCCTGACCTGTTGGCCGAGGCGTCGGCTCACAAGCGCGCCGGTCAAATCTTTGTGGGCTTCGCGGCCGAAACCGCGGGTTCGGATTCGGCGCTTGTCGAACTTGCCGCAAAGAAGCTGCAGTCCAAGCGCGTCGATCTGATCGTGGCTAACGACGTAACCGACGGCGCGGTTTTTGGTCAAGACTCAAACAGCGTCGCGATCGTCGATGCAAGCGGTGTCGTGGCGCGCCAGAGCGGCACCAAGCGTGCGGTGGCCGACACCCTGCTAGACGTAATCTCGGGTCGTCTCGCGTAACTCTTCGGCACAATGTCGGTGGCGCGGATATACTTGCCTAATCATGAGCAAATTGCGCCTTTTCACATCAGAATCCGTAACTGAGGGTCACCCAGACAAAATCTGCGACCAGATCAGCGACACGATTCTCGATGCCATGCTCGAACAAGACCCAAACTCGCGCGTTGCCGTTGAAACCATGGTCACCACTGGCCTGGTGCACCTCGCTGGCGAGGTGACCACCGAGGGCTACGTCGAGATTCCACAACTCGTGCGCGAGAAGATTCGTCAAATTGGTTACACCAGCTCAGACATCGGTTTCGATGGTTCTAGCTGTGGAGTCTCGGTTTCGATTGGGCAGCAGAGCGCCGACATCGCGGCCGGTGTCGATGCCGGTTTCGAGGCACGCGAGCAGAACTCCGCCGACCGCTACGACGCCCAGGGCGCCGGCGATCAGGGCATCATGTTCGGCTATGCAACCAACGAGACGCCTAACTACATGCCGCTGGCCATCAACACCGCGCATCGCCTAGCCGAGCGCCTTGCCGCGGTGCGCAAGAGCGGAGAGCTCGACTTTTTGCGACCAGACGGCAAGACCCAGGTCACCATCGGCTACGAGGGCACGACTCCAAGAACTATCGAAACTGTTGTTCTGTCGACTCAGCACAACCCAGGCATCGCGCAGGCAGACTTGGCCGAGCAGGTTCGCGAGACCGTAATTCGGCCGATTATTGAGGCCACCGGTCTCGATGTCTCGGCCACCAAGTTTCTGATCAACCCGACGGGCATCTTTGTTGTTGGTGGACCGATGGGCGACGCAGGTCTCACCGGCCGCAAGATCATCATCGACACCTACGGTGGCGCATCCCGTCACGGCGGCGGCGCATTCAGTGGCAAAGACCCATCAAAGGTCGACCGCTCTGCGGCATACGCCATGCGCTGGGTTGCCAAGAATGTGGTCGCAGCCGGCCTGGCCGACCGAGCCGAAGTGCAGATTGCCTACGCCATTGGCGTTGCGCGACCTGTCGGCCTTTACGTAGAAACCTTTGGCACGGCCAAGACCGACGAGGCCAACATTGTTCGCGCCATCGAGGCCACCTTCGACCTGCGCCCACGCGCAATCATCGAAGAACTCGACCTACTGCGCCCGATCTATGCCCAGACTGCCGCCTATGGTCACTTTGGTCGCGAGCTGCCCGACTTCACCTGGGAGCGCATCGACCGTGCCGAGCAACTCCGCGAAGCCGCACTGAGCTATGGCCTCGGAGCCTAACCAGGAGCTGTTCGCAAGGGTCGTCATCGACTCCAATTTGCCGCAGCTTAGTCGCGAGTTTGAATACACCGTTCCGCCGGCTCTATTCGGCACGATTGCGGTGGGCAGCGAGGTCGAAGTGCCCTTCGGTCGTTCCAAGGCCAAGCAGGTCGGCTATGTCGTCGCTCTAAGCACGACAAAGGAATACGACGGCATCGTGAACGAGATTACGGCCGTCCGTAGTCGCTGGCCCATGTTGCCGGCGGCCACTTACGACCTGCTGCGGACCCTCGCACACCGGCAGTCCTGTTCAATCGCCGACCTAATAAGGCTTGCCCTGCCGGCCCGTGCGGCCACAGTCGAGAAGGTTCTCGAGACCGCGCCATGCCTGTTCGATGCGACATCGAGTCCGGCAACCACACCGACAGCCACGCACCAACGCCAGTTCTTGTTGGCAGATCCGACGCTAGAAGCGCCGGGGTCCATGATGGGCATCTTCGAGTCGGCAATGCGTGCCGCCCAAGACGAGCGGTCTGCCAGAGGCGGCTCGCTGTTGATCCTCGTGCCCGACGAACGTGCTGTCGACATGGCTGTTAGGGCCGCGAAGCACGCTGGAGTCGAGCCGATCCTTTATGTGTCTAACCTCACGCGAGTCGCAAGATTCCGAGCCTGGGCGCGGGTGCAGCGCGAGCAGCAATCGGTCGTCATCGCCACTCGTTCCGGCGCATATCTGCCGATCTGCAATTTGCAGCGAGTAATCATGTGGGACGATTCCGACGCTAGTTATAGCGAACCAACCGCCCCCTATTTGCACACTCGCGAGGTCGTATTGCAGCGCCAGAGCGCAGAAGGCTTTGCCCTGAGCTTTGCCGGCAATTCGATCTCGTCCGACTCGCAGCGATTGATCGAAATCGGATACCTCGACCTGCATTCGATGGTCTCTGAACGCCCAGCGCTTGCGATTTCTGACGACGTGTCGCGCATTAACTCGCTTGCCTTCAGGGCGATTCGCGAGTCAATCGACGCGAATCGGCCAGTGCTGGTGCAGGTGGCTTCACGCGGAGCAGCTGTATCCACCTTCTGTCGCACTTGCCAGGAGCGCATCAGCTGCAAGGCCTGCCACGGGCCTATCGGCGTCAATCACGAAGGCAAACCGGCCTGTCGCTGGTGTAATGCGATTCAGTTGCAGGTGACTTGCGCTAGTTGCGGTGGCCGCGACTTCGGCCAGGGCCGTGCTGGTGCAACTCGAACGGTGGCCGAATTGGGCAGGTCGTTTGCGGGCGCCCGCGTGATTGAATCTTCTACCGACAATCCTGTGCTCGAGATTGCGCCCGGCAAGACTATTGTCGTTGCGACCCCAGGTGCCGAGCCCTTTGTGGCGGGTGGCTACGGGGCTGTCGTGCTGCTCGATGGCGCCAATCTCTTGTCGCGCGACAGCCTACGCGCGCGCGAAGAGGCACTCAGGCTCTGGTCTAACGCGATTGCCTATCTGGGCCCGGGTGGTCGCGCAACGCTCACCGGCGTCGCTGGCCCAACCGCACAGCGTCTGTGTCTTTGGCAACAGCAGGAGCTGGCCCGCGCCGAGCTGGCCGAACGTCGTGAACTAGGTTTTCCGCCGGCAGTGCGTCTGGCCTCGGTGACCACGGATCGCCAGAACCTCGCAAAACTTCAGGAACAACTTGCCGCCACACTTGCCCTTGAGCCATTTGAGCTCCAGGTGCTCGGGCCCATTGATATTCGCGCCGACCGGCAAGTTGTTGCCGACGAGGCTCGGCTGCTGATCAAATACCCATACGCGGCGACTCTGCCGCTAGCCGACGCGCTCAAGCAGGCTCAGTTAGACGCATCCGTCGCCAGCAAGGCACACAGCTCTCGCAGCGGGCGTGCCGTTCGCCCGCTTAGGGTGCGCATGGACGAGACGCAAGTAATCTAGTCTTCGAAAGGCGGCGGTGCATGAAGATTCTGTTTGCTGGCACGCCCGAAGTGGCCGCCAAAACCCTACAAACGCTGGCTACCGACCCGCGTTTCGCCGGCTTCGAGATCGCCGGCGTGCTCACTCGTGAAGACGCTCCGCTGGGCCGCAAGCGCATACTGACTCCCAGCCCGACGGCGACCACGGCCGAGGCCCTCGGCATACCCGTCATCAAGGCGAATCGCATCGACGCAGACACCCTCGAGAGCATCGGCAAGTTGGGCGTCGACTTGGGCATTGTGATTGCCTATGGCGTGCTTTTGAAGTTGGATGCCCTGCAGGCGCTGCCCCTCGGTTGGTACAACCTTCACTTTTCGCAGCTGCCAAAATGGCGCGGCGCCGCACCGGTTCAACGCGCGCTGATGGCGGGCGAGCGCGACACTGCCGTCACATTATTCAAGCTCGATGAGGGCATGGATACCGGCCCGATCGCGGGTGTGGTGCCGACCGAGATTCAGCCAGATGAAACTTCGGGCGACCTGCTCAATCGGCTTCGTTTGCTGGGCGAATCACTGCTGGCTGAGCAACTGCCAGCAATCGCTTCAGGCACCGTGAACCTGGTCGAGCAATCCCAGAGCACGTTGACTCCGACGCTTGCACCAAAGCTTGGTCGCACCGATTCCGTACTCGATTTTGCAAGGGCAGCCACCGAACTTGAGGCAATTGTGCGGGGAGCAAACCCAGAGCCCATGGCGCACACGAATTTCCGCGACCAAAACCTGCGCGTCCTGCGCGCTCGAGCTCACGCCTCGTCGGCCTCTGGCCAGATGAATGGCATGGCAAGACTGGATGGCACACGCGTGCTTGTGACAACCGGCAGCGGCGACCTCGAGTTGCTAGAGGTTCAACCGGCAGGCAAGAACCCCATGCGAGCGTCTGACTGGGCTCGTGGCGCCAACCTTCCCGCATTACTTGGAGAGAACCTTTGAATCGTAACGACCCACGTCGCATCGCATACCAGCTGCTTGCAGCCGTCGAATTTGACGACGCCTATGCCAACCTGCTGTTGCCAAGGCTGCTGGCCGATGCCGGCGTGACCGGGCGCGACGCGGCGTTCACCCAGGAATTGGCCTACGGCACCATTCGCTGGCAGCTGTTTTACGACGAGGCGATCGAGATGGCCGCTGGCAGGCACCTCGACGATATCGACCGCGACGCGCTGATCGTGATTCGCATCGGTGCTCATCAGCTGCTTGGCATGCGCACCGCGGTGCACGCCGCACTGTCAGAGACCGTCGATCTAGCGAAGGATGTGCTGCCGGCTCGACTCACTGGCTTCGTCAACGCCGTCTTGCGCCGCATTAGCGAGCGAACTCGCGATGACTGGATGCAGAAGGTGCTAGCCGGCCTGAACGACGAGGTCGATCGGTTCGCCATTCGCTATTCGCACCCGG
>Ga0228699_1001368_pt1 | contig 12610 bp, 8 predicted proteins | sample McNCre217_Aug_MG_FD_178016 | JGI IMG/M metagenome (GOLD analysis project Ga0228699, IMG submission 178016) | Freshwater microbial communities from McNutts Creek, Athens, Georgia, United States - 2-17_Aug_MG | ecosystem: Environmental > Aquatic > Freshwater > Creek | place: USA: Georgia...
AATCCGCTGAATAAGCGTGAAGATTTCTTGGCGTGCACCTGCCCAAGCTGTGGCAAACCTGCAAGACGTGAAACAGACACCATGGATACCTTTGTGGATTCGAGCTGGTATTTCATGCGCTATACAGGTCCTGATGCTAATAGCATGGTGGATGCTCGTAATGATTACTGGATGCCGATGGATCAATACATCGGTGGTATTGAGCATGCCATTCTTCATTTACTGTATGCGCGTTTCTGGACCAAGGTGATGCGTGACTTAGGTTTGGTGAAGTTTGATGAGCCATTTAGTAATTTGCTCACGCAAGGTATGGTGTTAAACGATACCTATTACATCGATGAACCAAATGGTCGTAAGACTTGGGTCAATCCTGATGATGTTCTGGTGGAAACAGATGACAAAGGTCGTCCTCTATCAGCAAAACATAAAACCACGGGCGCCAAAGTTGAAATTGGTGGTGTGGAGAAGATGGCTAAGAGTAAGAACAACGGTATTGATCCTCAATCATTGATTGATCAATATGGCGCAGATACAGCGCGTTTGTTCACGATGTTTGCAGCGCCACCTGAACAACAGTTGGAGTGGTCAAGCTCTGGTGTAGAAGGTGCATCGCGTTTCTTACGTCGTTTGTGGGTATTTGGTGCAACTCATGCACAAGAAATACAACAAGCTGCTCATGCATTGCCTACGCAGTTATCTGAGGCTGATCAGGCTCTACGTTTGGAATTGCATGGGGTTTTAAAGCAAGCTAACTTTGACTATCAGCGTAAGCAGTACAACACGGTTGTTTCTGCAGCTATGAAAATGCTTAACGCAGTAGAACAAGCTAAAACAGTGAGTCCAGCAGTTCGTCGTGAGACATTTGGTATCTTGTTGCGTGTGTTGTACCCAGTTGTGCCGCACATCACATTTACTTTGTGGCAAGCAGCCGGTTATGTTCCTCAGTTAGGTGAATTATTAGATGCTCCATGGCCAGAGGTGGATGAATCAGCTTTGGTGCAAAATGAAATTACCTTGATGGTTCAAGTGAACGGTAAATTACGTGGCCAAGTGGTGGTTCCTGCGGATGCTGATAAAGCAACCATTGAGTCTTTGGCTGTGGCTAGTGATGCCGCTGTTAAGGCTTTAAATGGTGCGGCGCCAAAGAAAATCATCGTGGTGCCAGGCCGTTTGGTGAATATTGTTGCTTAATTGGTGATAAAGAGATTAAAAGAGAGACTAAATCGATTTAAATCGTTTAGAGTCACCTATATAGACATTTAAAAAACTTATGACACAGCCCTCAACCCAACACTCATTAGATACAGCCATGACCCGTCGTCGTTGTTTAGGGTTTTTAGGTGCGCTATCGCTAGCCTTGGGTGTAAGTGGTGGTTTAAGTGCTTGCGGTTGGCATATTCGGGGCAAGATTGAATTACCTTATAAAAAGATTCTGATCAGTGGCACGATGACCCCTGAGTTAAAGAATTTGATTGTGATGTGGTTGAATCTTAATGATATTGAAGTGGTTGATAGTGCAAAGACTGCTGATTTAGTTTTAGAGATTATGAGTGAGCAAAATGCTAAACAAGTGCTTACTTACAATACCTCGGGTCAAATTACGTCGTATCGTATTATTTCTAGAGTTGTGTTTAAAACTTTTGATCCGATGACAGGGATTGAAAGCATGCCAGAGTCTGATATCTACTTAATGCGTGATATTGAATTTAATCAATCTAATATTCAGGCGTTTGATCAGATGGTGAATGATTATGTGACAACCATGCGCACAGATATTGTTAGTCAGCTCATGCGTCGTTTAGCCTCTATCAAAAAACTTCCTAAAGAATCCTCTTCAGGTTCTAAGATAGATCTCCAAGCCAAGTAAGATGTTCAAAGCAGATGCTTTTGAAGCACATTTAGCGCAAGCCAAGAAAAATGGCCCTGAGCCGCTGTATGTGTTAACGGGAGATGAGCCTTTATTGGTGATGGAGCTACAAGATCAGCTACGTGCCATGGTCATAGCTCACGGCCATACAGAACGTGAAATAATGGTTCATGAAAAAGGATTCGATTGGTCAGCGCTGATGAACGCTGGTCAAACCATGTCTTTGTTTGGGGATAAGCGTTATGTTGAGCTACGCATTCCAACCGGTAAGCCGGGACGTGATGGTGCCGATGCCATTAAACAGTTTTGTGCACAGATAATTGCACAAAAGAAAGCCAAGGACCCAGTAGATACGGTGACATGTTTATTGTTGCCTAGGGTTGATTTTCAGACGCAGAAATCTGCTTGGTTTACTGCTCTTGATGAAGCCGGTACGGCGGTTCGCATTGACCCAATTGAGCGCACGCATTTAACAGCTTGGATTGCGCAGCGTTTAAAGAAACAAAAGCAACAGGTGGAAGCTGGTGAGCCTGGACAGCGTGCTTTGCAGTTCATGGCTAATCAGGTGGAAGGCAATTTAATTGCCGCTCATCAAGAGATACAAAAATTAGGTCTTTTGTATCCCGAAGGTAATCTTACTGAAGAGAATATTCGGGATGCTGTACTCAATGTCGCTCGTTACGATGTCTTTCAATTAACTGAATCGCTATTAGCGGGTGATTTGGCAAGATTCAATCGTATGGTGGACGGTTTGCAGGGTGAAGGAGAAGCTTTAGTACTCATTTTGTGGACGGTGATGGAAGAGGTGCGTTTATTAAACCGTTTGCGCCAAGCGGTAGATCGTGGCGATAACCTACAGATGTTGATGAAGGTCAATCGCATTTGGGGTAATAAAGAACGATTGATTCCACAAGCTTTGCAACGCCTGAATACAGATCGTTTGACGAAGGCCTTAACGGTGGTGAGTGGTCTAGATAAGCAATCCAAAGGTTTGCAGATCCAAAGAGGATCGGGCCCGATTTTAGAAAAGCTTCCAGGGGATCCTTGGGATGGACTGCGAATGTTGGGTAGGTTATTTGTCTAATTTGTTAGCTGAATGGCCTGTAATTGGGGATTTACAGCAAAATTCCTTTAAAGTAATGCCTATGAGCAATCAAAACACTTCTAATTCAGACGCTATTGCCTTGATGAAGGTAATTGGTCAAAGGGCGAGACAAGCTTCTCGTGCGATGGCGCGCGCTAATACAGCAGCTAAAAATCAGGCTTTACTTCATTTGGCTGATTTGGTGAGAAAAAATGCGGCAAATCTCAAAGCCGTTAATGCTAAGGATGTCGAGCGCGCAAAAGCTAATGGTCAAGATGCGGCTTTTATTGATCGCTTAACCTTGAGTGATAAAACCATTGCCACGATGGCCGAAGGTTTGGAACAAATTGCAAAGTTAGCTGATCCTATAGGTGAAATGACCAATATTAGAACGATGCCATCGGGTATTCGTGTGGGTCAAATGCGTGTGCCATTAGGCGTGATTGGCATCATTTATGAATCTCGTCCTAATGTGACGATTGATGCAGCTGCGCTGTGCTTGAAATCTGGTAATGCCACGATTTTGCGCGGTGGTTCTGAGGCCATTGATTCCAACACAGCTTTGGCTAAATTGATTCAAGAAAGTTTGGCGGCTGCTGGTTTGCCAGCAGAAGCAGTGCAAGTAGTTGAAACCACGGATCGTGCAGCTGTGGGCGCCATGATCACGATGAATGAATATATCGATGTCATTGTGCCTCGTGGAGGCAAGAGCTTGATTGAGCGTTTGATGGCAGAAGCTCGTGTGCCAATGATTAAGCATTTAGATGGTATTTGCCATACCTATATCGACGTATTGGCAGATTCTGCTAAAGCCATTAAGGTCTGCGATAACGCGAAGACACAACGCTATGCGCCATGTAACACCATGGAAACTTTATTGGTACATGAAGCTACTGTGAAAGATTCATTATTACCTTTGTGCAAGATTTATCAAGACAAAGGTGTGGAATTGCGTGTTTGTTCAAAAACTAAGCAAGCTTTGGAAGCAGCTGGATTTAAGAACTTGGTGGATGCTACCGAAGAGGATTGGTCTACTGAATATTTAGCGCCTATTCTTTCCATTAAATTGGTGAAGGATATGGATGAGGCGATGGAACATATCAATCAGTACGGTAGTCACCACACGGATTGCATCATTACCGAAGACTATTCAGCAGGCATGCGTTTCTTAAGAGAGGTCGATAGTGCCAGTGTGATGATTAACGCTAGCTCACGCTTTGCTGATGGGTTTGAGTATGGATTGGGTGCTGAAATTGGTATTTCTAACGATAAATTGCATGCTCGTGGTCCTGTAGGCTTAGAAGGTTTAACTTCTATGAAATACATCGTATTTGGTCAAGGTGAAGTTAGAAGCTAATTAGTCGTCAAATGTAATAAAAATAGCCTCATCATTCATCTTGAATGATGAGGAGCATGGATCTAAATAGTACTGATCCATTTAAACCTAAAGGGATGGTTGAGATGAGTGAAACATTAAGTTCAAATTTGGGTCATGCTTACCTATATGTAAAAGCCTTACATATTTTGATGGTCGCTTCATGGTTTGCTGGTTTATTTTATTTACCACGCATCTTCGTGAACCTTGCTCAAGAAACTAATCCTCAAGCTCTAGAGCGCCTCTTAGGCATGGCTCATCGTTTATATCGTTTTATGACGATCTTGATGATTCCAGCATTAATCTTGGGTTTAATTCTTTGGTTGTATTTTGGTATTGGTAAAGGTCCTGACTCATTGTGGATGCATAACAAACTAGCGCTAGTGGTTGTATTGCTGGGCTATCACCACGCCTGCGGATCGATCCTGAAGAAATTTAAAGCTGGTCGCAATCAACGTTCACATATTTGGTTCCGTTGGTTTAATGAATTACCAGTTGTGATCTTTTTGATCATCAGTATTCTTGTGGTTGTAAAACCGTTCTAAACATTTTTCTTATATAGGTTTTACGATGAAATTTTTTATTGTGTGTCCTCGTGGATTAGAAATTCCTTTAGCGGATGAGTTAAAGGAAATTGCGCAGCGTTCTGAAGTTAAAGCTTTGGGTGCCTGGGTGATTGACCCACCACCATTAAACAGCACAGGTGGTTTAAGTGTGGCAGGCCCGATGGCTGTTGCTTTAGCGATCAATTTACATTCTCGTATTGCTAGTCGTTGTTTACTGCAGATGACGCATGTAACTTACCGCAAAGAAGATGACGTGTATAAGGCAGTTCGTTCTTTATCTTGGGAAGATTGGATGACGCCTGATCAAACGATGCGTGTGGATTTAACAGCGCACCGTTCACCGCTGACTAGTTTAAATTTCGTGACTCTTAGAATAAAAGATGCCGTTTGCGATCGTTTAAGAGAAGTGAAAGGTGCTCGCCCAAGTATTGATACCGAGTTGCCAGATGTACGCGTGCAGGCGCATTTAACGGCAACGCATGCAACGATTTATCTTGACACCAGTGGGCAATCATTGTTTAAGCGTGGTTGGCGCGATGATAAGGGGGCGGCTCCTCTAAAAGAGAATTTAGCAGCAGGTATCTTGGCTTTAACGGGCTGGACGCCTGATCGACCATTGTTTGATCCCATGTGCGGTAGTGGCACTTTCTTAATTGAAGCGGCTTACCGTGGTTTAGGTATTCCGTCGGGATCGATTCGTGCAGGTTTATTAAATGCCACTCCAGAGAAAGCGGTAGAGTCTCCTAAGGTTGATCCTGGCAGTCAACCGGCCACCAAATTTATGCGTTATCGCCCCACGCGTGTGGATTTAGTTGGTGCTGATCAGGGTTTTGGTTTTCAACGTTTGAAACCATTTAATACGCCAGATCTTAAAAAGCAGTGGCAGAGTTTATGTGATGTTGCGAAGCGCAATATTGAAACAGGCTTAGCCAATGCCAATCAACTCAGAATGGCTGCTTGTGACATTAATGAAAACATGATCACGATTGTTAAAAATAACTGGAAGCGTGCTGGCTTGCCAGCGCAATCAGGTGTTTTATCAAATGTTAGGCAGATTGATGCCTTGGTGGCTAAATCACCTTTTGCTGAACCAGGTGTGATGTTGTTTAACCCACCCTATGGTGAACGTTTGGAAATCAAAGGCCGTGGTGCTAGAGATGCCTTACCAAAAAATAATAATTCGCCAGAATTTATGGAGTTTTTAAATCAATTTGGTAAGCACCTCAAAGATAACTTTGCGGGTTGGCAGGTGGATGTCTTAACGGCTGACATGGGATTGCCAGGGCAATTGCGTATGAAAGAGTCTAAGCGAACGCCTTTGTTTAATGGCCCATTAGAGTGTCGTTTGTTTAGGTTTGATATGAGAAAACCTGAAGCAAAAACCGAATAGAGGGCTAGTTGATATGGGGCAAGAATATGCATCTTGATTTATTTGATGAATGCTTACTCCTAGTAAAATAACAACATATCAAGAGAAAGATAAGAAATCATGGAATTTAAAACATATATGTGTTTGATTTGTGGCTGGATTTACGATGAAGAAGCTGGTTTACCAGAAGAAGGTATTGCGCCTGGTACTTTATGGAAAGATGTGCCCATGAACTGGACTTGCCCAGAATGTGGCGCACGTAAAGAAGATTTTGAGATGACTGTTATCTAAAGCATCTCAGCAGACCAAGCCACCTTCGGGTGGCTTTGAAGTTTTAAAAACAGCCATTTTAAGAAAATAACGTCATGAGTAAGAACGAAGAACTATTCCTAAGAGCCCAAAAAACGACACCAGGTGGCGTGAACTCACCAGTGCGGGCATTTCGCCAAGTAGGTGGCGTGCCGCGCTTTGTATCGCGTGCTCAAGGGGCTTATTTCTGGGATGCGGATGGTCAGCAGTACATTGACTGTATCGGTTCTTGGGGTCCTATGATTGTGGGGCATGCACATCCAGAAGTAGTGAAGGCTGTGCAAGAGGCTGCTGCTCATAGCTTTAGTTTTGGAGCACCCACAGAAGGTGAAGTGGTAATGGCGGAGCGCATCTGCGAATTGATGCCAAGTATTGAACAGATTCGTTTGGTATCTAGCGGTACGGAAGCGACGATGAGCGCTTTGCGTTTGGCTCGTGGTTTTACAGGCCGTGATCTGATTATTAAATTTGAAGGTTGTTACCACGGCCATGCTGATAGTTTGTTAGTGAAGGCTGGTTCAGGGATGTTGACCTTTGCTGATAACACGCAAAATGCACCCTCTTCAGGTGGTGTGCCACAAGATTTAGTGAAGCACACATTGGTACTGCCTTATAACGATGTGGAAGCTTTGCAATTGGCGTTTAAACAACATGCCGGCAAAATTGCTGCAGTGATTGTGGAGCCCATTGCTGGCAATATGAATTTGATTCAGCCAAGCGCTGAATTTGTTAAAGCCATGCGAGAACTCACCACACAAGATGGAGCTGTGTTGATTTATGACGAAGTCATGACAGGCTTTAGGGTGGGTTTAGGTGGTGCGCAAAGTTTGCACGGCATCACGCCAGACCTCACTTGTTTAGGTAAGGTGATGGGCGGTGGTATGCCAATGGCTGCTTTTGGTGGTCGTTCTGATATTATGAATAAATTAGCGCCATTGGGTAATGTCTATCAGGCAGGCACCTTATCAGGCAATCCATTAGCAGTAGCTGCTGGATTGGCCAATTTGGACATTATTACAAGACCTGGCTTTTATGAAAACCTATCTGCGCAAACGAAGAAATTTATAACTGGTATGGCTGATCGCGCTAAGCAAGCGGGTGTGACATTTTCAGTCGATAGCGTAGGGGGTATGTTTGGTTTGTACTTTGCTCCATCCGTGCCAACCTCTTATGCTGAAGTAACTGCCAGCGATATTGAAGCTTTTAAGCGTTTTTTCCATTTGATGTTAGACAACGGTGTGTACTTAGCACCTTCTGCTTATGAAGCAGGCTTTATTTCTATGGCGCATGATGATGCAGTATTAGATGCCATGTTTGTGGCAGCAGAAAAATCATTTGCTACCATGGTGTCATGATTTGATGGCTACATAGATAAGATCATGGATAAGATATTTGCGATTGGTGATGTGCAAGGTTGTGGACAGCAACTCAAGCAGCTCATTAAAAAATTACCCAAAGATGCTAAGATCATCTGCGTGGGGGATTTGGTTAATCGAGGACCGGATTCATTGGGGGCTTTGCGAACTTTAAAGGCTTTGCAAGAGGCTGGTCGTGCAGAATGTGTCTTAGGTAATCATGATCTTCATTTATTGGCGCGTGATGCAGGTATTCGCGGGCCTAAATCTTTAGATACGCTTGATGACATCTTAAAAGCACCTGATCGAAAGGAGCTCATTGATTGGTTAAGACATCGTCCGATGGCTTTGTACAGTGGCCAAAATAATTTCAATACCTTATTCGTTCATGCAGGAATCTTGCCACAGTGGGATATTACTCAAACTTTAGAATTGGCTCATGAATTAGAAAAAGTACTACGCCATAAAAACTACGCTAAATATTTGGTCGATATGTATGGCAATACGCCTAATCAGTGGAATGACAAGCTTAAAGGTGCTGAGCGCTTACGAGTAATTATTAATTCATTCACACGTTTACGTTTTTGTACTGCTAAAGGCGTAATGGAGTTTGTGAGTAAGGAAGGTACAGGTGACGCGCCACGTGGTTATATGCCTTGGTTTAATGTGCCAACTCGTAAGACCAGGGATGCCAAGGTGGTTTTTGGTCACTGGTCTACTTTGGGCCTATTAAAAAAGAAAAATGTCGTCGGGCTTGATACGGGTTGTGTATGGGGTGGGCAATTAACAGCGATGTCTTTAGGCAAAAAGCCGCAATTTATTCAAGTTCCAGGGTTGCAAAAACCAGTTGGTTTTTAAGCAAATTGGACTGCATACACACCCAGAGTCATAGAAAATAGTTATAAATCTTCATATAATCACTCCAATTAAAAAATAACCCTCAATCGATCTGAAAGTACCCCAAAAGTGTCTTTAATTAAACAGTTAGCTTTTGCCTTATCTCTTCTTTTTGTAAATACTTGGGTTTATGGTCAAACAACCACCCCATATTCTGATTACCGAACAGTTGGTGGTGTAGCAACCATTACTGGTACTCCAGCTGCCGGGGCGAATGGGCTAAATGGTGCGGCAGGAGGGTACTATTGCACGAGTACATGGACTTGGGGTGCAGCTTGTGTGAATAATTGGTCCTTTGGGTCTTACGCAACCAATGCTCCATCTGTAGGTGGCACTGCTTCCATTCCGACGTTCGGTACTTTGTATGGAGTGACAGATACCTCGGGTGTTATTAGTGTAGCCTCTGGAACTCCTTCTGCTGCTGGAACTTATCCGGTGACTGTTACAAACTTAGCGGCAGGCAATATTCAAAGTTTTAAGGCAAATACTTTTACACTTTCTTCAGCGATTAACCCGAATGGATCAGCAAGTAATCCTTTTCAAGTGGTTATTACACCAGCTACAGGAAGTTCTAATGCAGTGACGATTGATGTGAAGTCTTATAGCACAACAGTCGGTGGTACAACTCAAAATCCAACTGTAACTATTGGCGCACCCACTGCCATTACGATTAATGATTTAAAAAATGCCATTGATACGGCGATTGCGAACCATAGCGGTGGCACAGGTGTTGATGCAAATAATAATCCGGTTACCTACGATACAAAGTTGCAGGGTTTTAGTACGCAATTATTAAAAACGGTCACTGGATCGACCACTTATTACACCTTAGAAGTGATTGGCCCAACAGGTGCCGGCAATAATTTCACTATGACAGTAAATCAAGCGAGTTATGCATATACTTCTGTTGCTGCTGGTAGTTTTGTGTCTGGTCAGCAATATAAAATTACTACAGTCGGGACTACTGACTTTACGCTTATTGGGGCAAGTAGCAATACAGTAGGCACTACTTTTACTGCTACAGGCACGGGGTCTGGCACTGGTGTTGCTAGTTCAACGACAACCATAGACCCAACGACAGCATTGGTAAATGCTGTGGGTAACGTGACCAATTTAGCTCCTAGTGATATAACCAGCATTGCCTCAGTCAATGCAAATTATTGTTTTTCTGCAACAGCCTGCACGGTTGGTAATACTCAAAGCTCTGCTTCCAACACAATCACATTACCTATTAGTGGATATGCCGTGTCGTTATTGTCAGCGGGCACAGGTAATGTTGTGATTCAAACTTCAAATGGTGGTCAAGGCGCACCTGGTAATTCAGGTTTAGCAGGTCAAAATATTTCCTACACTACAAATCCAAGCTCAGTTTCTATAGCAGGCGCTAATGGCTTGGCCTATGACTTCCGAACTGTTGGAGGTTTGGGTGGTATTTCTCAGCAAGGTGCTACTGGAGGTCAAGGTGGTGCGGGTGGCCCGGGTACGGCTGGAACAGTCCCTGAAATCATGATTATTTGGGCGCTCTTTATTCCGATTACTGTGCCAACGACATCTGATTTTGCTTTGGCTGGCGCTCAAGGTGGTCTAGGAAGTAATGGAGGATTGGGGGGTAATGGCACCGTCGGTGGCGTGGGTGGTGATATTGCTTTTAATTTAACCACAACATCTATTTTGTCCTCTAATGTAGCTAGAGCAGTTTCTGTTGGTGGTCAAGGTGGTACGGGTGGTCAAGGCGGTACCGGTGGTCAAGGTGGTACTGGTGGTTCAGCCATTGTGAGTATTCAATCAAGCAGTTTGTTGCCAGACTGGGTGAGTGCTGGTGCCGGTATTGGTGGTGTCGGTGGGGTTGGTGGTACCGGTGGTACCGGTGGCGTTGGTGGTGCTGGTGGTCATGTAGCGCTAGATGTTGCTACAACCACTGTAACTGCGGCTAATTCAGGATATGTTTTAAATAGCACGGGTGGCCAAGGTGGTACGGGTGGCCAAGGTGGTACGGGTGGCCAAGGTGGCACCGGTGGTGTGGGTGTGGCATCGTCTGCACCTGTTTTAGATGTTGTATCAGGTCATAGTTGCAGTGGCGCTGGTGGCTCTTCTGATTGTTCTCACCCAGGTAACACAGGTGGTGTAGGTGGTACTGGTGGTGTGGGTGGTATTGGTGGTGTGGGTGGTGTGGGTGGCGTGGTCTCTATGACCAATGAATCTGGCACATTAACAGTTACCGCTGGTAGTGGTATTTCAGCGACGAGTGCAGGTGGTCAAGGTGGCACCGGTGGCGTTGGAGGTATTGGAGGTCAAGGTGGTACAGGTGGCTCCGGTGCAGCTGATAACGTATCTATAACTGGAGTTGTCACTACTAATGGTGGCACCGGTGGTCAAGGGTATACCGGTGGTGTTGGTGGTCGTGGTGGGCTCGGTGGAAATGGCGGAGCTGTTACGGTGGTCAACGGTAGTGCCACTCAGACAAATGGAGCAATTACTGCATTAAATAATGCGATCTATGCAGCTAGCTACGGTGGTATTGGTGGTGCCGGTGGTGTTGGTGGCGTCGGTGGTCAAGGTGGCACCGGTGGGGTGACTGGTTATGTGGCACCAAATGCTAATTTGATATACGGTGGTCAGGCTTCCACGCCCGGAGCTGGTGGTCAAGGCGGTAACGGTGGTCAAGGTGGTAATGGTGGTAATGGTGGTAATGGTGGTAATGTGACGGTGACTAACTATCAGGCACTAGCAACAACAGGGACCAGTTATTCATCAGCGATTCTTGCTGAAAGCTTGGGAGCAATTGGCGGTCAAGGTGGTGTGGGTGGTTCGGTAGGTGCTGCTGGCATTGGTGGTGCAGCAGGCAGTGTTTCTGATAGTACAAACAATATTGTTAGTTGTATTGGTGGTTTATTGACTAGTGGTACTTGTACTCGCACATTAACTTGGTCTGCTGGAGCTACTGGTACTGCAGGAACTAATACTGGTAGCCAAGGAAGCGCTAGCTTGGTTGGCGGTAATGGCGGCTCAGTGACGGTAAGTAATAATAGTATCGGTTCAATTGTTACTACAGGTACTAAATCAGATGGCATTACAGCCCTTAGCATGGGGGGTGTATATGGTTTAACTACTTATAAATCTAATGAAATTTACTGGAGTGGTCTTCCTACAGGCGCTCAATCAGGTGGCGCAGGTAATGTAATCTCTACCAACAGTGGCGCTATTCAAACAACGGGCTCTCAATCAGCTGGTGTGATGGCTTTGAGTGTCGGCTCTGGCTATGATGCGGGAACCGTGGCAGTTACTAATGCGGGTAGTGTTAACACCCAGGGAAATAATGCCCCAGGTTTAGTAGCCAATAGTTTGATTTATCAAGTTAATGGTTTAACAGGAGCCAATTCGAAGAGTGTGTCTGTCACCAATAGCGGCAGTATTGTGACTTCTGGAACAGGTTCAGCGGGTATCCTTGCAAAAACCTATTCATCTATCAATACATCAGGTAATACTGCTGCTACGATTACTGTAGACAATACTCAAGGCACTATTGCTGTTTTGGGTGGTGGTAATGCTTCAGCGATTTCAGCAATTGATCAGGTCAATGCTGCAGGCGGTAATGCAGGTGCCATTACATTGAAAAATAACAGTGGTTCAATTACGGTCAATAATGCTGGAAATTTGCCCGCTGTTTCAGCACTTAGCACGTCTGCGTTAGGTGATGCTGGTAATGTTAGTTTAGATAATACGGGTGGATCTATTCTGACCAATAACACTGGTTCTGCCATTAGCTTGAGCTCATTGGCTGCTCATGG
>Ga0228699_1001369_pt1 | contig 12591 bp, 23 predicted proteins | sample McNCre217_Aug_MG_FD_178016 | JGI IMG/M metagenome (GOLD analysis project Ga0228699, IMG submission 178016) | Freshwater microbial communities from McNutts Creek, Athens, Georgia, United States - 2-17_Aug_MG | ecosystem: Environmental > Aquatic > Freshwater > Creek | place: USA: Georgia...
AGAATCATTGTTAAAGTTCTCAGGAGCTTCGCAATCGCAGCACAAGCAAGATTTGTTTGTTCTGTCCGAACTTGGATTTAAGCACAACGGATATTTTGTTGAGTTCGGAGCCACTAATGGCAAAGACATTAGCAATTCCTGGTTGCTTGAAAAAATGTTTGGGTGGACTGGTATTATCGCAGAGCCCGGCGTAGTGTGGCACGAAGAACTGTTCAAGAACCGTAAATGTCACATTGAAACAAAATGTGTTTGGTCCAAGACTGGCGAGAAACTGACATTCAATCAGACTATCAATCCCGATCTTTCTTGTATCAATGATTACAGTGACCATGACATGTGGGCCTATAATCGTCGTAATGGCAAGACATACGATGTTGAAACGATTTCATTGAATGACTTGCTTGAAAAATACAACGCACCCACAGAGATTGATTACTTGTCAATTGACACTGAGGGCAGCGAGTTTGAAATTCTCAGTAACTTTAATTTTGACAAGTACAAGATTAAAGTGATTACTTGCGAACACAATCACACCCCAATGCGAGAGTTCATTCAACAATTGTTGGCAGTCTATGGGTACGAACGCAAGTACACAAACTTGTCCGGAGTTGATGATTGGTTCGTATTGAATGAGAAAGTTTGATTTCGTAGTAAACAACAATATGGGCTTGGGTGATTGCCTGTCATGCTTTAACACTGACAAGCAACTATGGAGCCCTAGCCCACATTTTGCAACTCTACGCAGATTCTCGTTGCTCAAGGGTATTGACTCCCCATCGGGTGTCGGGCTTGACGTATGCTCTCTTGACCATGTAGAATTCAAAAATCAGCATTTGTTCAATCGTGTGCGTATTGTAAGCGGGCTAGATCCTTTAGACAAGCCAAAAGCAATGCTTGATTTAGTACAGTATAACCCTAAGAAAGAGAACATAGCATTTAGCTTTGATACTGGTAATGTAGATCAATCAGCATTGCATCCACGAGCAAGACAGTTGTACCCTGAACATCGCCAAACAATTCAAGAATTCTTTTCTCGTAATCGTGACAAATACAACTTTGTTGAAGTGGGTACTCGTTCATTTGCATTTCAGGATACCTTAGATTTAACGGGTATTGGTCTAGACAAGACCATCGGTGTGCTTGAGCAGTGTCAGCATTACATTGGTATGCACAGTGGTATGATGCACTTGGCCACAGCAATCGGTCTAGCTTGCACTATCATTATCAACTTTCCCACACTTGAACGAATATCTCAAGATACTACACAAGATGCTACTGATGCGATGGACTGGGAGAAATGCTGGTTGTATCCTCAGCACAATTATCTACACGAAGATGTTGCCAACAATATAACGGTTGACAATTTACAATCAATACTAACTTAATACTTAAATAAACTATGTCAAAAAATCTACTTATTACAGGTGGTGCTGGCTTTATCGCACACCATCTTATTGATCATATTCTAACTACCACTGATTGGAATATCGTAACACTGGATAGACTTGATTTCAGTGGCAATTTGAACAGACTCGCGGAAGTCATGGAACAGCATGATAAAAGCCGAGTAAAGGTTGTATATCATGACCTCAAAGCAGAAGTGAATCCCATGATTGCTGAAATGTTGGGAGACATTAACATTGTCCTGCACTTGGCAGCTGGATCGCACGTTGATCGTAGTATTGAGTTTCCAATGGAGTTCGTAATGGACAACGTGGTTGGGACAGTCAATTTGCTTAACTATGCACGTGGTCTAAAGAATCTTGAGAAGTTTGTTTACTTCTCTACAGATGAAGTATTTGGCCCTGCACCGGTAGGCGTCAAGTATGGTGAATACGACCGCTACAACAGTACAAACCCATATAGTGCAGCCAAAGCTGGGGGAGAAGAAATGTGTGTGGCCTTTGAAAACACATACAAGATGCCAATCGTTATCACTCACACTATGAACGTGTTCGGTGAGCGTCAACACCCAGAGAAGTTTATCCCATTGTGCATCAAGAAAGCTCGTGACGGTGAAATGGTCAGAATTCATGCAGATCCATCTAAAACAATTCCCGGCAGTCGTCACTATATCCACGCCAAAGATGTTGCAGAAGGATTGCTGTTTATTCTCACACAATTAAAAGACTATACGTATTTTGAACCCAACGGCTTAAAAGTTATCCCCAAGTTCAATCTTGTCGGGCCCGAAGAAACTGATAATCTTGCATTGGCCAAGATGATTGCACATGCACAGGGCAAGGAAATGAAATATGAACTCAGCGATTTCCACTCGGCACGTCCAGGACATGACTTGCGCTACGCTCTGGATGGTAGTTTGATGAAATCGCTGGGTTGGGAACCCAAGATTAAATTCAGTGAACGTATTGAGCAAGTAGTTCAATGGTCATTGGCAAATGAAAGATGGTTAAGTAAATGACAAAACATGCATTCATGATTACAAGTGCCGTTAACACCAAGTTCGGTATATACACAGCAGAAGAACGTCTGCAACAAACTCTTGACACTATACATAGCATTCGTGGCAGAGTTCCCGATGCGAAAGTATTCTTGATTGAAATGGCAGCAATCCCACTGGGGGAAGCACAATGGGCCGCGCTGAGACCACATGTGAACGGTATCGTAGATTTCAATGACGATCAAGATGTTAAAGATATCTTCAACAGTAGCGAAAACTGGGACTGGGTCAAGAACGCGACCGAAGTCATGTGTTTCAAGCAAGCCATTGAAATCTTGCGTGAGCAGGGTGAATTTGAGGATGTGGATCGTATTCACAAAATCAGTGGACGCTATTGGTTAAGTGAGACTTTTGACCTATCACGATACGAACAGCACCCAGACAAATTCTTTGTCAAACAGAAAATGACAAGTCAGTTTCCATATCAAGTTACTCTAGTTGATCGTCAGTACATGAGTAGATTGTGGAGCTGGCCCACTTCACTTACAGATCAAGTTATCAAAGCATACGATGACGGATTTGTATACATTGCTGAACGCATTGCTGCTGGCGGTTATTGTGATATTGAACACATGCTGTACAAATTTTTACCAGCAGAACACATACATGAAGTTGCCATGACCGGAGTCAGCGGTAACATAGGCCCGAATGGCACAAGGATTGATGACTAATGAAACTTACTAAACCACTTAATATTCTGGTCAAGCGCAGAGGCGCCATCGGTGACGTAATCATGACTACTGGGGTCGTGCGTGAACTTAAAAAGCGTTACGCAGATAATGCAGACATTTACGTTGCCACAGACTGTCTAGAAGTTTATAAGAATAATCCACATGTGAAAGCTGTTGTGCCCTTTGATGGAGCAGATGACAGTGCAGTTGATGTTGTTTACAATCTTGATGACGCATACGAGAACAATCGTGACATTCATTATGTTGACAGTTATTTCTATCGTGTGTTCGGGGATGCAAATATCAACAAAGAAGTTGAGTTGTTTGCAGACGACAACGACAACAAAGTTGTTGATGAAATTATCAAGAATATTGACGGAGACTACATCGTAGTCCACATGCGCAATTGGCACTGGGGTGCAAAGAACATTAGTATGGATGTGTGGTTTGACTTGTTCATCAAATTGTTTGAAGAAAACCCAGACTTGAAGATTGTCACAGTGGGTGGCCCAACTGACCACTCAGTTGAACATCCCAATTTCATAGACTTGCGTGGCAATGGAGTACTTAATAGTCAACAGATGATGTTGCTTTGCGACCAAGCAAAATGCTTTGTTGGTATAGACAGTGGTCCGATGCAATGCGCAGCAGCAAGCTCAACCAAGATCGTTGCACTACTCACTCATTTGGCTCCGGAACGCATTCTACCACATCGTGCATGGGTCATGGGTTACAAAGCTGTTGGTATCACTACAAATGAAGATTGCAAGGGCTGCAACGACAGACAACAAATGCCAGTCAGACAAATCGTTTGTGAAAAGGGCAACTATCCTTGCACAAGCAATTTCAATACACAAGCAATTGCAGATGAGATTTTGGAGTCGCTATGAAAATATTCAAACATTCAGGAACATTGGGTGACTTGATCTATAGTCTATATATGGTCAAGAAGATGGGCGGTGGCTACTTTGAAGTAGCAATGGAAAACATTGAAAACTGTGTTGCAAAATACGGCTATCGCCCAGAAGATGTTGATGCGCAGCATAAGGGTAGATTCACTCTCAAAGACTTTGAAATGTTGCTGCCATTGTTGCGCAGACAAAGCTACATTGAAACAGTTAGACAATGGCATCAGGGCGACCCTGAACCAGATGTTGATCTTGATGAGTTCCGAAGAGTGCTGTACCGCTCGTTTGAGGGAAATATCTTAGAAGCATACCACAAGACGTTTGACATTCCATTCTCGTATGCAGATGTTGATACTGCTTGGCTTGAAGCAGATGTGATTGAAGAGGCTCCCGTAGTTGTTACGCGCAGTTTGCGCTATCGCCCAGCAAACGGTGAAGAGGGCTGGCGCAATATAATTGACACTGGTATGCTTGAAGACAACAGCGTATTCGTGGGTATTGCAAGTGAACACCAAGACTTTCAAAAGACTTTTGGTATAAAGATTCCTTTTAGACCAGTGAATGACTTTCTTGAACTTGCAAGCATCATTAATGGTGCCGAATTGTTTGTGGGCAATCAGGGGTTTGCTTATAGTTTGGCCATTGGTCTACACAAGACCTGTATTCTTGAAATCAACAAAATTGTACCCATGCAATACAATGAGTGCTATTTCCCACGCACAAATACGCAGTATTTTTAACTAGTACTAGAGTATTCATTTAGAGGCTGTTGTATTTTTGCAACAAGCCTCTTTGTATTTGTCCAAAAATAGAAAATGGTTGTATAATAGACGCATAGACAAACAGGAGCAGTGATGCACGACAAACAACAGTATTTCTGGATTCAGAGCTATCAAGGTTGGATCCCACTGGTTCTACATACCCCTGTGCCCCAACAAGAACCTGAAATCACAGACTTCACAGAAGCACAAGAAGTTCTTGCCAAAATCATGTCAAAGTAATTTGACAATAAAAGATTTTGGTTGTATAATAGAGTTTTGATTGATAGATAACAGGAGTTTTGAATGAGCGACAGCTTCATCCGCATTGTCAACGGTTCTTATCGTAAGATTGATGTTTCTGGCCAAGTGTTTCAGCTTGTTGAGCAATTCAAAGACGGTGCAAAGGGCGGGTTTGTGACAGTCGCCAACAGCGGCAAGTTTCCCGGCTTCCCTGATAAAGTGCGCATCAGCGTCAACGGCCCCATGGACTATCAATTTGTCACTGACGCCGAGAGCGCTCAAGTGATTGAGCAAATACAAGCCGTAGAAGAAACGGACGAGGAAGTTATCACTCGCATCCGTGATCGTTTTGAAATTCTGCACGAAATGACCAAAGCAGCAGCTAACGGTGACATTCGTGCAATGATCGTTTCTGGTCCTCCTGGTGTGGGCAAGAGTTTCGGTGTTGAGCAAGAAATCGAGAAAGCCTGTTTGCTCGACCAAATCGCTGGGCGCAAACTCCGTGCAGAAGTCGTCAAAGGTGCTGCTACTCCCATCGGCTTGTATCAAACATTGTACAAGTACAGCGATTCCAACTGTGTGGTTGTGTTTGACGACTGTGACAGTATCCTCGTTGATGACGTTTCACTTAACTTGCTCAAAGGTGCGTTGGACTCGGGTAAGAAGCGCAAGATCAGCTGGTTGTCAGAGTCAAGCACTCTGCGCCGCGAAGGCATCCCAGACAGTTTTGAATTCAAAGGTTCAGTGATTTTTATCACTAACTTGAAGTTTGATCAAATGAAGTCGCAAAAGTTGCGTGACCACTTGGATGCATTGCAGTCACGTTGCCACTATCTTGACTTGACTCTGGATACAATGCGCGATAAACTGTTGCGCATCAAACAAATCGCCGCAGACGGTGAACTGTTTGCCGACTTGGATTTGGATCAACAAGCACATGATGAAATTCTGGCATTCATGGACATGAATAAGGGCAAGTTGCGTGAAATGTCTCTGCGTATGGCTATCAAAATTGGACAGTTGCGCAAGTCATTCCCCAACAACTGGATCATGATGGCTAAATCAACTTGTATGAAGGCGTAATATGGACAAGTATGAACAAATTGGCAAGCTAGCCCAAGCGGCAGCATTGGTACAAGAGGTATTGAATGTATGTCCTCCCGAGTTCAAAATCGCATTTGAGCAAACAGTGGAGTGCATTGCAGACCTAGCAGATCAATTAGAGGAGACTGAATAATGGATAGAAAAGACTTTCGCCCATTCATGTACGGGGCATTCTGCATGTTGATCTTGGCAATGTTTGCCACTCGTGCATCGTATAATCAGTTTCAAGAAATCAAAGCACTCAAAACACAATGCGAAGCAACATTGCCCAGAAATGAGCATTGTGTTGTAGTAGTGATACCACAAAGCAAGGATTAATTATGTTTATTGGTGCAATCTTGTGTGCAATTAGTTTGTGTTTGGCAAACTTCGGGGTTGAAGCAGTCTTCCACTCAAGCCCAGACTATCTATCTGCGCTGGAAGCAACTTACGACCAAGCAATTGCCATTGCTATCTACTACGCTATTTGGGTTCGTCCAGAAGTGTTAAGCGGGAATGTGAGGTAGAATATGGACAGCGATAAAGCATTTTTTGGCACTATTCTTGCATTGTTTGCGATGATGTGTGGTCACCCAATTCTGGCATTTTTCATATTCTTGGTGGCAGTATGCTAATGCGTATTCGTTTGATTGGCAAGTTTATTGCTTGGATCTTTCGTGGTATGTTCAGTCGTATCATCGGTGGCAAAAGCTGGATCGGCGGCTACTTTGCTTACTGCAAAGAAAAGTTTGAAGATAAAGAGCCAGAAATCATTATGATTGTCATTGTTGCTCCGCTGGTAGCCGCGTTGATTGTAACGGCACTGTGCGCGGCATTCGGTATGCCAGAACGTGCAGCACTGCAAGCTGGTGTAGAATCATTTTATGCCAACACAGTCTGGAACTTTGCAGTGTTTATCAATGTGCTTTGGGATAAGTTTATCCGAGAGTATGAACAGAGTTTTACAATTTTGAAGGAGCGTGAGTAATGTATCAAGTTTGGGACGGTGATTTGTTTTTGTTCTACTGCGGCGTCACTGAGATTGACGAATACATTGAATCTGGGTTTTCAATCGTGAGTGAATCAGAATGATTAGGATAAATCTGCAAACTGCCACTAGGAATTCTGAACAAGAACAGAAAATGGTTTGGACGCTTGCACTTGAAATGGCCGACGCCTATAATTTTCCAAGAAATAAAATCCAAGTGTTGTTCCCAGACCATTCAGCGTCATTTTGCAATTGGCTTGCAGAAGAATACGAGACTAAAGCAGTGCCATTTCAAATTGGTACAGTAGCATTTGGATTTACATTCTACGATGCTGCCTTTGTAACAGCAATGCTATTAAAAACGCCAGCTGGCCGTTTACAAATCAACTAAAGTGTTACTTTGGTAACTTGACAGCTAATACATTTGGTTGTATAATCTAGTCATAGAACAAAGGAAATGATCATGCCATGTATGAGTTATGACAATCAATGGGACAGTGGAAGCGATCAACGTAAAATCAAAGAGCTAAAAAAGCAATGCGATATGCTGGCACGTATCGCGTGTAAGGCATTGACTGAGTTGGAAAAGAACGAAGTTGAAGATTTGCTTTTGCTCCAGGATGATGAAGTTCGCAATTGGTGGACTGCACATAAAGAAGCAGACCGCAAAGAGCAAGCACGACTGGCTGAAGCCGAACGCAAGCAACGCATCAAGCAAGAAGCATTGGCTCGTCTTAGTGACGAAGAAAAGGAGTTACTGGGTTTGGCCCAACCAAAAAAGTCCAAGCCAAAGACAGCAAGCAAAGCAAGTTCATCCAGCGTAAAACTAAAATCTGCGGCGGGTTTGAACTCTAACCCAGTGGTAATTGACTTGGAGCAAATGCTTGAAACTTACACCAGAGAATATCAGCGTTGGGAAGACCCAGGCGAAGAAGAACTCTGACACTTGACAAATAAAGAAAATGGATGTATAATAGATACATCTAAACAGTAAAAAGGAACTGTAAAAATGCGTAAACTTTTCGTACTACTTTCTCTTGTGACACTCTCGGCATTTGCTGAACCCAGCTTTCAGCAAGTTGAGAGTTTGATTGAACAAAAACAATATCAAAGTGCTGTGATGGCACTTGAGCAAATCATCCCAGCACATCCAAACAGTGCTAAAGCCTACTACGCAATGGCGCAAGCACAAGCTGGCGTGGGCAATCTTGAGAAGGCACAATATGCTTTGAACAAAGCTCGTGCGATTGATCCAGAACTCAAGTTCGCAAGCTCTAGCAATATCCAAAGTCTGCAAACAGCGATTACCCCGCAAGTGGCAAAGATTGAAGTCGTAACAGAGTCACATTTCTGGCGTAACTTGCTTCTGGTCTTGCTGACATTGGCTGGCGTGTACTTCATCTATACTGTCATCAAGCGCAAAGATGAAGATGAGGGTTACTCGGCATCGGGTGGCACTACTGCCCCAAATGGCCCAACCCCCAGCACTCCGCAGTCTAAAGTAGACCAAGTTAATTCAGTTCCATTGAACACTGCATCTACCCCTCGTGCATACACTCCTGGTCCTGCGGCAACAGCAAGCATCGCAACTTCAGGTCCTGCTGTGCCCCAGCCAATGTACACTCCGCCCACTCATACTACAGTAGTGAATAACAATTCCTCAAACGATGGTCTATTGACTGGAGTCTTGATTGGCAACATGATGAGTCACGATCATCATTCACATGACACAACTGTGATTCGTGAAACTGTGCGTGAAGTTCCTGCTCCGACTCGTGACACATCGTGGGACGATACTCCTGCCCCCAAAGCCAGCAAGCGTGATACTAGCTGGGATGACGACACAAGTTCGTCTAGCTCATCAAGCTGGAGTTCAGGTTCTAGCTCACGTAGCAGTTCATGGGACGACAGTAGCTCGTCTAGTAGCTCAAGCTCTAGCTGGAGTTCTAGCAGTGATTCAAGCTCTAGCTGGAGTTCTAGTGACAGTTCTAGCAGTTCTTCTAGTGATTGGTAATCATGGTCATCGTTGAAGTTCTCATGACTCTCGGTATGGTCTGTGTGATCGGAATCGCCTTCGGTCTAGGCTATGAAATTAGTAAACTTTTCAGAAAAGGAAACAAAAATGATTAAAGGTATTTTGACAGCTATCGGTGCGTTGGTTCTGTTCCTCGCATTTGTATTTGGTATGAACTTGTTTGGTCTTGCGCAGTACAGTTTCTTCGCACCCAAAGTTCGCGCAGTGGAAAATCAAGTGTTCAAAGAAAGTGAACAGTACAACGATGGTATGATTCGTGACTTAGAGAACTTGCAGATGGAATACATCAAGGCAGACGACTCACAGAAGGCTGCATTGAAATCTATCATCTTGCATCGTTTCAGTGTCTATGATCAAAATCGTTTGCCAGCAAACTTGTGGAACTTCTATACTCAACTCCGCGAAGGAAAAATGTAATGGATAAGTGGGCAGCAATTTTCTTGATTGCATTGACTGGTTTCATGTTCGGCCCGGTTGTGGTGGCTGAGTTCACAGTCAGTCAGTGCAAAACAGAAGCAATCAAACAAGGCATGAGTGCCGAAGACATTCTTAAACTCTGTAAGTGAGAAATCAAATGAAAAACAAATTGAAATTCGCAGCACCGTTTGTAGCAATCTTGGCAATGTCATGCTTGATGACTGCCTGCGATCAAACTCCCAACTCAACTCAAATTGAGCGCCGAAAGCAGGAAGAACTTTCTATGCAGGCAGTCACTCAAGTTGGTATGCCAGCAATCACTAACTTTGCTGAAAAGCGCATGATGAAAGATGTAATGGAGTTGCGCGACAAGATGGCCCCGACTTACACTTATGTCATGGACATGAATGGTCGCTATCATAAAATCTGTGATAGTTTGGGTTATGGCTTGCCCTATGCTACACAATACACTAACCCCATGCGTGTGACAGCGGATACACATGGTATCACAACTATCCCTCAAGCTGATCCAAACGGATTGTACAGCCCTGCAAGCGCAGATGGCACTTGGATCATGTGCTTGAACCCCAAGACTAAACGTGCAGAGCCTCAATACATTGAGCCTCATGTGTTTGTTACAACTTTCCCTTTGAGTGAATAATGAAACTAATTGATATTGCGGGCCGTATTGCCTACTTCGCCCTGGGCTTTGTAACTTGTCTACTTTTGGTAGTGAAAGGAATCCTGTGAAAACTCTTAAACCATCTGGGCTTTTGATTTGTATGGCTCTGTTGTCAGTGTCAGCACTGTTGACAGCATGTGGTCCCGAACCACGACAACCCCGCGCTCAAGAGATTGAAGAACGCAAGCAAGAAGAATTGAACAAGCAGGCCATCACAACAGTTGGTATGCCAGCAATCACTAACTTTGCTGAAAAGCGCATGATGAAGGATATTCTTGAACTACGTGACAAGATGACTCCTACATATACGTACTTGGTTAGTACAAGCAATCAACTGACTAAAATCTGTGATAGTGTTGGCTATGGTTTGCCATACGCAACTCAATTCACTAATCCACAAAAGGAAAGTGATCACAGTCGCAGTATCATTGCTCAGGCTGACCCGAATGGATTGTATAGCCCAGCAAGTGCAGAGGGTACTTGGATCTTGTGTCTTGACCCCAAGTCCAAAGCAGTCAAGCCAGTGTACATTGAGCCTCGTGTGATTGTAAGTCCATTCCCCTTGCAGTAACATGGCCAACTACGCAGAGTACTTTGCCAATCGTGATTCGGACACTCCTAAACCCAAATTTAATTACGGGGATAGAGTGTTCGGACGTTGGATGAAAAAGCCATTCATTGGCAGCGTGATTCGTGAACAAGATAAAACTGTTTTGGTTCAACTAGACTTGCCATTGAAACATAATGCAGTTATCCATAATCTCTTGCAGATTGCACGGATTGATGTTAAACTGTTAAAAGAATTTTGAGATTCAAACGTAAACAATTAGAGGATAAAATGGGACTTGATCAATACGCTTATGTCGCCGCACGTGCCAATCAACGTGATGAGTTTTACGACCAAGAAGGGCTTGAGTTTGATGGCAAAGACTGGGTAGTGCCAGAAGGCGGCTTTGAAAAGCCACGTGAGGTAGCATATTGGCGCAAACATCCTAACATGCAAGGTTGGATGGAGCGATTGTGGGAAAGCAAGGGTCGCCCGGGAGTTGATCCAGGCGACGGTGATTTCAGTTTCAATGGTATTGAACTTGAGTTGACGTTTGAAGACATTCTCACCCTTGAAAATGATATCAAATCGGGCACAGTGGCTAAACTTGATACGACTGGGTTTTTCTTTGGTGACCCCAGTGATGACTATTACAAAGAGCAAGACTTGGAATTTGTAAAAAAGGCCAAAGCAGAATTGTTCTGCGGACTACGAGTATTTTATAACAGCAGTTGGTAATTATGAACATTTACATTGACATGGATGATGTGGTGGCTGATTGGATCGGCTTCGCACAAGACTTTTTCAAAAACCCAGATTTGGGTACCCCTGGCACAATCATCCCTCAAGATGAATGGGAGAAGTTGCGCACACAAGAGCGCATGTATCGTGACTTGAAAGTACGCAAAGATGCCAAGAGTCTGATTGCATGGTTGACTTGGTACAAGACAGCCAATCCTGGTACTGAGTTGTTCTTCTTGACTGCTATTCCACATAACAATGATATGCCATACGCAGTCATGGATAAAGTCAATTGGGCACAAAAACATTTCCCCGGCATTCCAGTCTTTATCGGACCCTACTCGCATGACAAATACCTTCGTTGCACTTCTGGTGATATTCTCATTGATGACCGGACTTCAAACTGCGAAGAATGGCGCCGAGAAGGTGGATTGGCACACGAGTATCGCACATGGGAAGAGTGCAAGCCTTGGCTTGAACAAACTCTGAATTACAAGCTGTAATCCGCTCATTGAAATCATAAGCTCCTGGATTACAGTTTTTTTGGCCCCAAGCAGAAATGTTTGGGGCATTTTTCTTTGACTTAATTTGACGAGGTTGTTAAAATACTAACATGCAAAAATTTACTCACGTAGAAGATTATATTGAAGTCGTTGGCGGGTTTCGTGATCCGCAAACTGGCAAAACACTGAATCACAATGTCTTGTGGTTCAGTTTCACTCCCATTCTCAGTCTTGCACGTTATGATGTGAATGTACTGGATAGTATGTGTACGGCTGCGATTGATGGCAAAGCTCTGACAACCAAACAGGGCGAACTAGCAGTCAAGATCATTACCAAGTACAGTAGACAACTTGCACAAAAGGGTGTTGATGTAAGTCCACTAGAGAACCCTGTATGGCGTTTGCCACTACGAGTCATGGATTACACACGCAGGATGCACATCCAAGACGATAAGATTATGATTGAGTTCCCGTTCAAAACGGAACTGATAGATGGTCTTCGTGAGTTCAGAAAAGACAGTCAGGGCAAAGGCGAGTGGAACAAAGAAAAACGC
>Ga0228699_1001371_pt1 | contig 12579 bp, 8 predicted proteins | sample McNCre217_Aug_MG_FD_178016 | JGI IMG/M metagenome (GOLD analysis project Ga0228699, IMG submission 178016) | Freshwater microbial communities from McNutts Creek, Athens, Georgia, United States - 2-17_Aug_MG | ecosystem: Environmental > Aquatic > Freshwater > Creek | place: USA: Georgia...
GCCCTGGATCGTGTCGAGCAGGGTCAGACCGGTGAACACGCGCATGGTCAACGTGCGCTCGAAGTCTTTCAGGGTTGCCCACGACTGGATGTCGTTTGACAGTGGCACCTTCTCTGGCAGCCAGAAGTTCGAGGTCAGGCGGTTCCAGACGTCAAGGTCGATTGGGTCTTCGATCTTGTTCCAGTTGACCGGGCGGGTGATTGCCTTGATCTTGGTAGTCATTTTCGTTTCCTTGCTTGTCGTGAGGCGCGCGGCTTAGAGCATGCAGCTGACGCAGGCGTCAACCTCGGTGCCGGCCAGTGCCTGCTGACGGATACGGATGTAATAGATGGTCTTGATGCCCTTGCGCCATGCATAGATCTGGGCCTTGTTGACGTCGCGGGTGGTCGCGGTGTCTTTGAAGAACAGGGTCAGCGAGAGGCCCTGATCGACGTGCTGAGTTGCCTCGGCATAGGTGTCGATGATCTTCTCTGGGCCGACCTCATAGGCGTCTTCATAGAACTCGTTGGTCTCGTCGCTGAGGAACGGGGCCGGGTAGTAAACACGACCGAGCTTGCCCTCTTTGCGAATCTCGATCTTCGATGCAACCGGGTGAATCGACGAGGTCGAGTTGTTGATGTAGCTGATCGAACCGGTTGGTGGCACGGCCTGCAGGTTCTGGTTATAGATGCCGTGCTTGGCTACGCTCTCGGCCAGCTCGGCCCAGTCGGCCTGGGTTGGCAACGAGATGCCGGCGTCGGCAAACAACTGCTCAACCTTCTCGGTCTTCGGCTTCCATTCCTTCTCGGTGTACTTCAAGAAGAATTCGCCGGTCGCATACTTCGAGTTTTCGAAGTTGTCGAACGCCTGCTTCTTTTCGATTGCGAGCTTGTTGCTGGCCTGAATGGCGTGGAAAGCAACCGCATAGAAGTACATGTTCGTGAAGTCGAGTGCCTCTGGCGAGCCGTAGTGCATGTGCTCGCGAGCGAGGTAGCCGTGCAGGTTCATCTGACCAAGGCCGATTGCGTGGCTCTTGGCGTTGCCGTCGGCGATCGAACGAACCGACTCGATGTAGCTCATCTCGCTCACGGCGGTCAGCGCGCGAATCGAGATGTCGACGGTCTGGGCCAGGTTGCCGCCATCCATGGTCATCGCGATGTTCAGCGAACCGAGGTTGCAGCTGATGTCCTTGCCAATGTGGTTGTAGCTCAGGTCTTCGTTGTAGGTGGTCGGGGTGTTGACCTGAAGAATCTCTGAGCAAAGGTTCGACATGTTGATGCGACCCTGGATCGGGTTGGCAGCGTTGACTGTGTCTTCATACATGACGTATGGGTAGCCCGACTCGAACTGCAGCTCGGCGATGCGCTCAAAGAGCACACGGGCCTTGATCTTGGTCTTCTTGATGCGTGGGTCGTCGACCATCTCTTGGTACTTCTCGGTGACCGAGATATCGCCGAATGGCACGCCGTAGACCTTCTCGACGTCGTATGGCGAGAACAGGTACATGTCTTCGTTGGTGCGAGCCAGCTCGAGGGTCACGTCTGGCACAACCACACCGATCGAGAGCGACTTGATGCGGATCTTCTCGTCGGCGTTCTCGCGCTTGGTGTCGAGGAACTTCATGATGTCTGGGTGGTGTGCGTTCAAATAGACGGCACCGGCACCCTGGCGTGCACCCAGCTGGTTGGCATAGCTGAAGCTGTCTTCGAGAAGCTTCATAACAGGGATGATGCCCGAGCTCTGGCCCTCGATCTTCTTGATCGGCGCACCCGACTCACGGATGTTGCTGAGGCTCAACGCCACGCCACCGCCGCGCTTCGAGAGCTGCAACGACGAGTTGATGGCGCGCGAGATCGACTCCATGTTGTCTTCGATGCGCAACAGGAAGCACGAGACGAACTCGCCGCGCTGCTTCTTGCCACAGTTCAAGAAGGTTGGAGTGGCCGGCTGGAAGCGACCCGAGATGATCTCGTCGACCATCTTCATGGCGAAGGCCTCGTCGCCGTCGGCGAGGGTCAGCGCCACCATGACCACACGGTCTTCGAAGCGCTCGAGGTAGCGGGTGCCGTCAAAGGTCTTGAGGGCGTATGAGGTGTAGAACTTGAAGGCACCGAGGAAGGTCTCGAAACGGAACTTCTTCGAGAACGCGTGCTTCTCGATCTTCTCTAGAAACTCGAAGGTGTACTTCTCGAGGATTTCAGGCTCGTAGTACTCGTGCTCAACCAGGTAGTCGAGGCGTTCGCGCAGGGTGTGAAAGAACACGGTGTTCTGGTTGACGTGCTCGAGGAAGTACTTGTGAACCGCCTGCTTGTCTTTGTGAACCTGCATCTTGCCGTCGGCATCCCACAGGTTGATCATGGCGTTTAGCTCGTGATAGCTGAGCGCATCCTCAATTTCAGGTGCACCGAAGTGTGCCTTCTCTTTGACGTCTAGATCTGCTGAGCTTGCCATAGTTGCGCGATTCTTTCCCTTGTTGTTTCGATGTCGCTTGGGGTGCCGAGGATCTCAACTCGGTTGAGCAACGGCACCTGCAGCTTGCTTGAGACGATGTCTCCGGCGATGCAATAGGTTTCACCAAAGTTGGCGTTGCCCATTGCCACGACCCCCGCAACCAGTCCCCGGTTGTGTGGGTTGTTCAAAAATTTGATGACCTGAAACGGCACGGCCCTGTGATCATCGCCGCCGCCGTATGTGGGCAACACCAAGACGCTTGGTTGGTCGATCTCGAATTCGGCCGCATCCTTGGTCATCAAAGGGATGCGCTTTGCCGTGTATCCGAGCTTCTCGACGAAGCGCTTGGTGTTTTCTGAGGTGCTCGAGAAATAAACGATCTCAAACATCTCGGCCCAGGCTCTGCTGTTTAGCTGTGTTTTGGGGTGGCTTAGCTAGCCAGGCCCATGATCTGGTCAAGCTTGAAGCCCGACCAGTGCTTGTCGCCGGCAACGACGACCGGTGCTGCGCTGTAACCGAGCGAACGAACGAACTCCATGGCCTTCTCGTCGGTCGAGAGGTCGACAACGTCGAATTCGATGTGCTCGCGGGTCATCAGGCGCTTGGTGCTGTCGCACTGAACGCACGATGGCAGGGTGTAGACGGTTGCCTTTGCGGTCATCTCTGGTCTCTTCTCTGTTAGTTCTTCTGGTGGTGCACAAATCTGTTGGATGCGCTCCTCGCGAATCGCTTCGCTTGGGTCGCTCAATCCCCCGGGTTTGCGGTGGTTTTTTGCGGAAAAACCCCGCTCTATCGCTCCTGCCGGTCGGCTTCGACGGGCATTTGCTTGGGAAAACCGAAGATTTCGGTCATCCCTAGATGTAGGTCTTGTTTGGTTGCTTGACCACTATACCTAGTGGTTTTGCCCCGTTTTGGCATTTCGCAAAAGTTGCTAAAAAAAGTTTTAAACAGTGACAATTTGCGTCGTTTTCCGCGTCAAATCGGGGCTGCAGAAATCATCGGGGGTGGGTCCGACATTGATCTGTCGGCGTGTCGCATCGCCTGGCAAACCACTGCTTTTGGTTCAGGCGCTGACAATCGGCAATGAAGCGCCCCCGGCAGGAATCGAACCTGCGACCAAGAGATTAGAAGGCTCCTGCTCTATCCACTGAGCTACGGAGGCAGCGCTTATTAGCCCCTCAAGTTTAAGACCACAAATAACAGGCATAGGCTGAAACCATGACTCAACGCAGCAAAGTCTCGATCATTGGCGCGGGTGCGGTTGGCACGAGCACCGCATACGCACTGCTTATCAAGCGCATCGCCGGCGAAGTGGCGCTGTATGACACCAACAAGGCCAAGGTCGAGGCCGAGGTGCTCGACCTTGCGCATGGCAGCCAGTTCACGAATCCGTCGCGGGTGTATGGCGGCGACGACATCGAGGTCGTGCGCAATAGCGACGTGATCGTGATCACCGCAGGCGCCAAGCAGCAGCCCGGCCAGACCCGACTCGACCTTGCGGCCACCAATGTGGCGATTCTCGAAAAGCTCATGCCGCAGCTGGTCCACCTTGCACCCGATGCCGTTTTCTTGCTGGTGACCAACCCATGCGATGTGCTCGCGTATGCGGCCGTGCGATTCTCAGGTTTGCCGGCAAACCGCGTGTTCTCATCGGGAACGGTTCTCGACTCTTCGCGCCTGCGCTGGCAGCTGGCCGAGCGCATCGGCGTGAGCACCGAGTCGGTGCACGCGATGATCGTTGGCGAACACGGTGACAGCGAATTCGCACTCTGGTCTGAGGCCAAGATTGGCCCGGTTGCGCTGAGCCAGTGGCGCGTCGGTGGTCGCACTCCCCTGTCGAAGGCCGAGCTCGACGAGATTGCCGCGAACGTCAAGAATGCCGCATACAAGGTGATTGAGGGCAAGGGTGCCACCAACTATGCGATTGGCCTCAGCGCCGCGCGCATCGTCGAGGCCGTGCTGCGCGACGAGTCGGTGATCCTGCCGGTGTCATCGGTTTTGAATGACTACCTTGGCGTGTCAGACGTGGCACTCAGCGTGCCAACAGTGGTCAACCGCCAGGGGGCTACGCGCACAATTCCGATGGAAATGACCACCGATGAGCTCGCCAAGTTTCGCGCGTCAGCCGACGCGCTCAAGTCGTCGATCGCGTCACTCGGACTTGCAGGCACCGACTCGAGTGCAGGCGCTGGGGTCTAGCTAACCGCCAAGCCGACCGCTAGCACGCCTAGGCCAATTGCCGATGCTGCGGTCAGGCCGCGACGCACGGCGGGGCGCTCGAGCAACGCCGAGGTGCGATTCACCCCGAGGATGATCACCGAATACCAAAACGCGCTCACGCACGCCCAGACCAACCCGAAGGCCATGATTCCTAGCCCGAGCGAGAAGCCGCTTGGCACATACACGGGAATGAAAGCGACGGCAAAGACCGCTGCCTTGACGTTGGTCAGGTTGGTGAACAGGCCGGTTCGGAACGCGGCTGCGGGCCGAGGTTGTTCTGGATTGCCGGCGATGGCGATATCGAACTTGCCTGCGACCTTGCGCAGCTGCCACGCCGTTTGACCGGCCAAGAAAAACAGAAACGCGACGCCAGCCCACTTGAGCACGGCATAGGCGGTTGGATTCGAGGCGAACACCGCCGAAAGCCCGACGGCCGAGAGCGCACCCCAGGTCACCAGCCCGGTGCTGTTGCCTAGCACCGACAGAAACGCCGTCTTGGTGCCGCCAAGCAGCGACTGCCGCAAGACCATGGCCATGCCCTGCCCAGGCACGATGGCCAGCAGGGATGTGGCCAGCACGAATGCGGGAATGTTCATCAGAAGCTGCACAGGCTCAAGTTTGCCAGCCGCCCACACGAACCCACGGCAGGTTTCGCCTAGAGCAGTGCCTTGAATCTCGCCGCGAGCGAACCGACGCCTAGCGCGATCAGTCCGTAGACGCCGGCTATGAGCATGCGTTGGTTTGGCGTCATCAACGTGTGCCCGAAGGCGTCAAAATATAGACCGGCGTCGCCCGGATCGTGTTGAGAAACAAGGACCTGCGTTGGCAGCCAATAACTGGCTTGCGACATGAACTCGATTGCACCGAGTGCTAAGCAGATCCCAACCAAAACGCCGGGCAAAAGCAAAGTTATCGAGAGAGCTGCCACGAGAGTTGCCGCGGGCTTCGTCACCCGGTGTGCGACGGCCAACCCCCATGCCACAACAGCGGCGGTTAGAGTAACGAACTTGACGGAGCTCTCGACGGCCATGCCTGTCGCTATCTGCGCATCACCGGCTGTCAACATGTTGCCCGCGAACGCGGAAGCCCACGCGACGGCGAGCACAACTAGCCCGAAAACGGCATAGAAAAGCGATTGAGCCAACCAGTCGCGAAGAAACACTTGCACGCGCGATGCCGACTCAATCACACGTTGCCCTAGTTCTCCTGTCGCCAGGTCGCGAGAACGTCGTATGGCCACAAAAAAGAAGGTTGCAATAAGCGGAGTCGGCCCGTAGGCAAAGAACATATTTTCTTGCCGATTCAATACATCGGAAACGTGCACATCGTTAGCAGCATTAAGCGTCGCGTAGACCTCGAACAGGCCCAGAACGGTGATAAAAACGAGAACCGCGCGGTCAACCGCGAGGCGGTAGACGGCTGCTCGGAGCGAGTTCAGGGCCCTCGGCCGCGAGTTCGCTGCCCGGCCGGTTGAACCGTGTTCTGTCGGATTCAGTTGAACCGAATTAGCGCGCATACTGGTGAATCGCCTTCGCACACCAGGCGCTCGAGAAACGCCCAAAATAACCAGAAGCGCAACTATCAACCAGACCAAGATGGCCAGCCACGCCTGACCAGCCTCAAGTTTGGACTGCGCAAGACCCTGAAAACTGAGCGGGGCGGTTGGAGCCCGCCAGACAACCTTTTCGGCCAACTGCACCGGATTGAAGTCGCTGGCAGTTAACCCTAAAGATCCGACCGAATTCAAGAGAGGCATTGCCAAGGTTGGGATCAACCAAAAGGCCAAGGTGAGGGCAAAAGCGCCGGTGAGCGCATCGCGCACCAATTTGGCCGCAACCATTCCAAGGCACGCGGCGGCGACTGTTACTGCCACGAATGACGCAGCTGCCGACAAAAGCGACCCAGCTGTAGCGCGGCTTGCTGCAGGCAACGCAACCTGTAGCGATCCAATAAGGGCCTGCGACAACGTCGTGAAGACCCCAACTGCCGCCGTGATGACAAAAAGTTTGGCAAACCACACGCGGCGACGACGAGGTTGATCGATGAATTCAGCATCCATGCGAAGTTGAGGATCGTCGGGCCGGGCTGCAAACAATCCGAAGACCATGGCTATGAAGAATGCAGGCACAACGAGCCCAGACTGGATCTCTAACCCAGCGGTGGCGTTTGATGAAGAAGCCGGCGTGACTGCAATGACGATCACTCGGAGCAATGCGAACGCCACGGGCAACAGGGCGAGCAAGGCCAGCAGCCAACGGTTGCTTCGCAGTGCCAGCACGCTATACGCCTGAGCTTTGCCGCGCTGCAAGGTAGCGTTAGGCATCGGCAGTCACCTCAACTTCGCTCTCAAGGATTCGCAAATAGGCATCCTCAATCGTTTCGCGCAGTTCACTGAGGTGAGTGAGCGCAAGACCTCCGGCCGCAGCAAGCTCACCGACGTCTCTAGCCGCAACGCCGCGGCAAGTGATGCCTAGTGTGCCGATTTCAAAATCAATGCCGCCAAGCGAGAGCATGCGGATTAGTGCCTCGGTCTCGTGAGCTACAACTAATACGCCCAGCTGGCCCAGCAGTTCAGCTGAATCGGCATCGGCCAAAACGTGCCCATTGCCAAGCACAACCACGCGATCGGCCGTGTTCTCTACTTCGCTCATGAAATGCGATGCCAGCAGAACCGTTTTGCCACTATCGGCTAATTGGCGGGTTAAGTCACGAACCCACCTAATTCCGTCGGAATCCAAACCATTTAGGGGTTCATCGAGAATCACAGTTTGCGGGTCGCATAACAGGGCCGACGCGAGCCCGAGACGCTGCTTCATACCCAGCGAGTATTTGCCTATTCGCTGATTGGCGGCCGAGGCTAGGCCCACCTGTTCAAGAACCTGCCAAACGCGTTCTTTTGTGTAACCAGTCGCTATGGCCTTGGCTCGCAGGTGCTGGTAGCCCGTGCGACCCGGATTTCCGTGGCGCGAATCTAGAAGCACGCCAACCTGGCGAGCAGGGTGCTCGAGCTGCGCGTATGGCTTGCCATCGACGAGCGCCATTCCCGCGTCGAGCCGGTCAAGTCCGAGGAGGCAACGAAACAGTGTGGTTTTGCCGGCACCGTTCGGGCCGATTAGGGCCGTGACCTCACCGGGCATCGCCTCAAATGAAATCTCGTCAAGTGCAGCTTTTTGGCCGAAATATTTCGTGGCCACCTCGAACTCGATCATCGCTTTACCGGAATTGGTAAGAAAGCGTCACTGGAAACCCACATGCGACATGCGAGTTGGACATGAACATCGAACCGTTGATCCAAACCCATGGACCATAGTCAATCCATGGAGTCCAAGGCCAGATTGCCGGGCAACTTACATTGAGCTGGGCGTACCCAGCAGCCAAACCAGAGCAAACACCCGTTGCGACGTTGTTCTTGTCGACCGTGTTTACACACGTGATGCCGGCCGCATTTGCTGGAACCGCGTTGGCAACCAACGCACCGCCCGCAAGCGCACCGATGAGAAGCAGATTTGTGAGTTTTCTAGAACGCACATTTCCCCCTATGGATCGTTATATAAACGAGAGCGACTACTCCCGCCCCCAAAAAACTAAAGTTAGCGAATTTGCTCCACAAGTCTTGTATTCGAAAAAGTTTATTGCTAGGAACGCGCGAGAATGGATGCCATGGAGCGCATTCAACTGCCAAAAACCGACCTCAACGTAGCCCGACTCTGCCTTGGCGGCAACGTCTTCGGCTGGAGCGCCGACGAGGCGCAAAGCCACGGCGTACTGAACGCATACCAAGAACTTGGCGGCAACTTTGTTGACACCGCAGACATGTATAGCGAGTGGGCTCCGGGCCACATCGGCGGCGAGAGCGAGGTTGTGATCGGCAACTGGATGCGTGAGCGCAAGAACCGCGACAACGTGATCGTGGCAACCAAGGTTGCCAAGTTGAGCACCCGGCCGGGCCTGAGCCGCGCAAACATCATCGCGGCCTGTGACGATTCGCTGCGCCGCCTGCAGACCGACCACATCGACCTTTATTACGCGCACGAAGACGACCAGACCGTCGAGCTAGCCGAGACGCTTGGCGCGTTCGACGAGTTGCAGCGCGCGGGCAAGATTCGATTTGCCGCGGCCTCGAACTACACCGGCGCTCGTTTACGCGAGGCGGCGGCCGTGAGCCGCGAGCTCGGCCTGACCGAATACGTAGCCGTGCAGAACCACTACAACCTGCTCGAGCGCGACGAGTATGAAACCGACGCCCGCCCTGCCGTGCAAGAACTGGGCCTCTCGGGCATTCCGTTCTTCGGTCTGGCCCGCGGATTCTTGAGCGGCAAATACCAGCCGGGCGTCGAGATTGACTCGGTACGCGCAAGCGGTGTGACGCAGTACCTAAACGCCCGCGGCTGGGGTGCGATCGAGCGCTTGCAGCGCATCGCCAACCACCAGTCGACCGACGGCCGCAAGGTGCACGTGTCGGCGGTTGCCCTGGCATGGTTGCGCCAGCAGCCAACCATCGCGGCACCGATCGCCAGCGCGCGAACCGTCGATCAGCTGCACCAGTTTGCGGTTGAGCTGACCCTAAGCGCCGAAGAGCTGGCGTTCCTGTCGGAATAACCCTCGACTCGGAATAACCCGCCAACCCGCGCTGTTAGCCTCAGAGGTGACGTGCGCGCGGCGCATACATCCATTCATCGGGGAATCAGAAAGAGACAAATGCATCGTCTTGCCAAATTGAGCCTCAGCAACCGTTCGGTTGTTGCGCTTGCCACCGCGATCATCGCGATGTTCGGTTTTATCTCGCTTGGTTCGCTCAAGCAAGAGCTCATTCCGAGCTTCGAGACGCCACAGGCCGCCGTGGTCACCACCTATATCGGCGCAAGCCCCGAGGTCATCGACAAGCAGGTTAGCCAGGTAATCGACAACGCCGTGCGCCAACAAGATGGCCTGGTTTCGTCGACCACCACCTCGCAGGCGAACATCTCGATCGTTCGTGTCGAGTTTGAATTCGGCACTCCGACCTCGAAGGTCAAAGAGAACATCGCGGCGGCACTCGCGAGCGTGCAGAGCACCCTGCCGGCCGATGCAACACCAAAGATTCTGAGTGGATCGTTCGACTCGGTTCCGATTATCGCCCTTGGCGTGAACGCGACCGACGGCAACAACGAGGCCCTCGGCCAGAAGCTCACCGATATCGCAGTGCCTGCCCTGCAGCAGATCTCGGGCGTGCGCGACGTGGCACTCTCGGGCACCATCGACAAGCGCATCAACCTGACTCTGAAGCAGAGCGTTCTGGCGGCTAATGGCCTCAGCCAGCAGAGCATCGTCTCGGCGCTGCAGGCCAACGGATTCGTGCTGCCTGCAGGCACCATCGACGACAAGTCGGGTTCGATTTCGATCGAGGCCGGCACCCCAGTCAATTCGCTGGCCGAGTTCGAGAACCTGCCCCTAATCGGCACAAAGACCTCGGTTTCGACCACTGCCCCGCAGATTCCGTCGAGCGTTCTTTCGCAGCTCGGTGGCCTCGGCGGTTTGACCGGTTCAACCGGTGGCTTCCAGCTTCCGTCGTCGTCGACAACCACGACCTCGACCGTCGCGCTCAAGATCAAAGACGTTGCGACCGTAAAGTATGAAAACGCGCCAGTCACTTCGATTGCGCGCGTGAACGGCAAGCCATCGCTTTCGCTTTCGATTACCAAGACACAAGATGCCAACACCGTGGCCGTGTCGCACGCGGTTGCCGCCCAGATCGACGACCTCAAGAAAAAGCTCGGTGCCGTCGAAATCACCACCGTGTTTGACCAGGCACCATACGTTGAAAAGTCGCTCGAAGACCTCACCACCGAGGGCCTGCTGGGCCTCGGCTTTGCGATTGCCGTGATCCTGCTGTTCCTGATGTCGGTTCGCTCGACTCTGGTGACCGCAATCTCGATTCCGACCTCGGTGTTGATCACGTTCATCGGCCTCGACAGCTTTGGCTATTCGTTGAACCTGCTGACCCTGAGCGCGCTCACGATTGCCATTGGTCGCGTGGTTGACGACTCGATCGTGGTAATCGAAAACATCAACCGTCACCTGGCCTACGGCGAGCCTAAGAAGAAGGCGATCCTGCGTGCCGTGCGCGAAGTTGCCGGTGCGATCACCGCGGCGACCATCACCACGGTTGCCGTCTTCTTGCCAATCGCACTAGTTTCGGGCCTGGTCGGCGAGCTGTTCCGCCCATTCTCGATGACCTTCACGATTGCGCTGATTGCATCGCTGTTCGTTTCGTTGACCATCGTGCCGGTGCTCGCTTACTGGTTCTTGAAGGCTCCTGAGGCGGTCGAATTCAAGACCGAGGCCGCAGCCGCAACGCACGCCGAGGCAGTCCGCCACGAGGAGGAAGAACGCGAGCGCAAGTCGCTGCTGCAGCGCGGTTACCTGCCTGTGCTGAGCTGGACCCAGAAGCGTCCGGTGCTGACCATCGTCGCCTCGGTTCTGGTTCTGTTCATCACGTTCGGCCTGGTGCCGCAACTCAAGACCGACTTCATCGGCAACTCGGGCTCGAACTCGTTCGTGCTCAACCAGACCCTCGCAGCCGGCGCCACGCTCGACGACAAAGACAAGGCAGCGGCCAAGGTCGAGTCGATCCTGCTCGGCCACAGCGAGGTCGATGTTGTGACCACCACCATCGGTTCGTCGGGCGACGGTCGCGTAGCATTCGGCGCCGCGGCTGGTGGCACCTCGATGCAGGTAACCACCAAGGATGGCGTCGATCAAGAGGCCTTCAAGAAGACCCTCGAAACCGCATTCAAAAAGGATGCGTCGCTCGGCGAGGTCAAGTTCTCGTCTGGTGGAGGCCCATCGTTTGGCTCATCGTCGACCGTTGACATCAAGCTGACAGCCACCAACGACCAGGCACTCGTCGCTGGAATCAAGGCCGTGCAGGCCAAGATGCAGGGCATCAAGGATGTCACCGAGGTCACCAACTCGCTGGCCGAAAAGCAGCGCACCCTAAAGATCACGGTTGACCGCCTAGCCGCGGCACGCAAGGGCCTCACCGAAATCGCAGTCAGCGGCATCGTGGCATCGACCATGCGCCCAACCAGCATCGGCAAGGTCAACATCGACAACGTCGAGACCGCTATCTATGTGACCAAGAAGGATGTCCCTGCGACGATCGCCGAGGTCAAGGCAATCTCGATCCCTACTGCGTCGGGTGTCGTTCGCCTCGACTCAATCGCCAAGGTCGAGCTTTCGAGCGTGCCAGTTTCGATCACCACCGAGAAGGGCGACCGCACCGCCAACGTGATGTTGACGCCATCGGGCAAGAACCTCGGTGCAATCACCGCCGAGGTCACCAAGCGCCTCGACACGGTCACCCTGCCGGCCGGAGTTAGCGCCTCGATCGGCGGTGTCTCGGCATCGCAGGCCGACTCGTTCAAGCAGCTGGGCATGGCACTGCTGGCCGCGATTGCGATCGTATTCGTGGTCATGGTTGCCACGTTCCGCTCGATCGTTCAGCCGTTGATCCTGCTGATCTCGATTCCGTTTGCTGCCACCGGCGCGTTCACGTTGCTGTTGGCAACCGACACCGCGCTCGGTGTTCCATCGCTCATCGGCATGTTGTTGCTGGTCGGCATCGTGGTCACCAACGCGATCGTGCTCATCGACCTGATCAACCAGTACCGTGCCGAGGGTCGCGCGACCCAGCAGGCCATCATGGATGGCGCTCGTCAGCGACTGCGCCCGATTCTGATGACCGCCCTGGCGACGATCTTTGCCCTCACCCCGATGGCGCTCGGCGTCACCGGTGGCGGTGGCTTCATCTCGCAGCCGCTGGCAATCGTGGTAATCGGCGGCCTCTTCTCGTCAACCGTGTTGACTCTCGTGATCGTGCCGGTGCTTTACTGGCTCGTCGAGGGCCGCAAGGAGCGCCGCGTTGCCCGCCAGGCAGCCAAGGCGGCA
>Ga0228699_1001373_pt1 | contig 12572 bp, 14 predicted proteins | sample McNCre217_Aug_MG_FD_178016 | JGI IMG/M metagenome (GOLD analysis project Ga0228699, IMG submission 178016) | Freshwater microbial communities from McNutts Creek, Athens, Georgia, United States - 2-17_Aug_MG | ecosystem: Environmental > Aquatic > Freshwater > Creek | place: USA: Georgia...
GCAAACGCCCGCAGGCAGCGAGATGCGCAATACCAAGCCGCCGCTTTTATTTTGGCAAGCGATGGCGGCGGGGCAGTGGGGTTGGGATTTATTCACGCTTCGCTTGCCGTATGTTTTGGAGACGCTGCTCACAGCGGGTTTGGTTGCTTGGTTGGCGGGTCATTTAATTGGGGTCAGATCCCAATTAAATAAAGGGCTACTCGCCGCTACGCTCTATCTTGGGTTTTTTGCCACGTATCGCTATGGCCGCCCCGTACTCAGCTCGTCCATCGAGAGCTTATTTTTATTTGGCGTTTGCGCCCTTGCCATTATCAAATGGCCTGCGTGGAAGTCTTGCCCCATCCGGCTCGCTATGGTGTCGGGGCTTTTCATGATTCCTGCGTTGCTCGCCAAATCTTTCGTGCTAGCCGCGCCTGTAGGTCTTTGGCTGTTGATGTCGCTTTGGATATTGAATGACGCAAAGCCCAGCTTGCAAAAATTTTGGCAAAGCACGTGGCCAGCCGCAAGTGCCGTATTCATTGGTCTTGCGGGATTTTCGCTGTGGTTTGCGATTGACCCTGATCCTGCTAGCGTGTGGCGCGAATTTATTGTGGGTGAAAATTTTTCAACCAAATTCTCGGATAGCTCAGACAGCGTTTTTGCTATTTGGCTCGCACCACTATTGAACGCAGGACTGCTCGCGCCGCTGGTGCTTGGTTTGTGCGTCGCTGCCCTGCAAGCCAAGTGGAATAAGGTTTCTGTCAGCGCCAACGGACACTCTCACGCAGCAAATCTGCTGTGGTTGTGGGTGCTGACCTGGCTTGTCGTATTCAGTCTGCCCAGTCAGCGCTCGGCTCGCTATGTGATTCCAGTGATGCCAGCGATTGCTGCGCTGATTGCCCTCTACGCAGATCGGATTCATCGCATGTGGTGGATGCTCACCCTTGGCCTTATTGCGCTTGCCACAGCAGCGCTTGGCTGGATCGCTTGGTGCTTGGATGGCGTGTTTGCGGCAGATGCGGGCTACTCGACTTTCTACTTCGTGGCACTCGCATCGCTATTCGTGGCTTGCGGCGTGGGCTTCGTCCAAGCCAAGTGGATAAATAACAAATTAAGGGCGTGCGCGGCATCTAGCGCCGTTGCATGGCTAGCATTGCTGGGCGCACTGGCCACACCGTTTGATGCGCCAAGCAACTAGTACAGCGCGGCAATCAAAGCCCAGCTTGCAGGACAAAAAATTCTGGTGTCACAAAACTTTAATGCGCAGTCTGAGCGCTTTGTATTTGTGCTGCCCGGCTCTAAACCCATGCCCTACGAGGCTTCGCAAGGGCTGCCTGCTAGTTTCAAGCAAGGTGAGCCATTAGCATCAGCATCACGCTTTGTGCTACGCAGTCGGCATGCTGCGGGTGAGGTGACATGGGCTGCGCTGAGCAGCAAAGAAGGTGTGCGGCGCTTGCTGGTGGAACGTGAGGTACTAATTGGTACAAAAAAATAAATGCAAAAGCCGTGTTAGATTCGGGGCTCAAGCAAATCGTATGAAACACATCAGCAGCTACTTTTACTTTACGTTCTTCTTCTCACGCCACGGCGGTCGAGAGGTTATTGCGTAGGTCACTCTAGCAACCAAACCCCAAACGAACCGCCCCTTAACAAGGCGGTTTTTTTATTCCTCAATTTTTAACTTTTCCACTTTTTTACAGGAGTTCACCATGACCAAAGCCCCCAGCACCACTGCCTATCTGACGGATCGTCCCCAGCCAGACCGTACCAGTCAAACCGACGACACCCGCATTAAGGCCATCACCGTGCTGCCCCCTCCTGAACATTTAATTCGCTTCTTCCCGATTGGCGGCACGCCTGTCGAAAGCCTGATTGCCGATACACGCCAAAGCATTCGCAACATCATGCAAGGCAAAGACGACCGCTTGCTGGTCGTGATGGGACCTTGCTCGATTCACGACCCTGCTGCTGCCGTCGATTACGCCAAGCAGCTGATGGCGGTGCGCGAGCAGTTCAAAGGGACGTTAGAAGTCGTGATGCGTGTGTACTTTGAAAAGCCACGCACCACGGTGGGTTGGAAGGGTTTGATTAACGATCCGTACCTCGATGAATCCTGTCGCATCGACGAAGGCCTGCGTATCGCGCGGCAGTTGCTGATCGAAATCAATCGCCTTGGTATGCCCGCAGGCAGCGAATTTTTAGACGTGATCTCGCCGCAATACATTGGCGACTTGATTAGCTGGGGCGCCATTGGTGCGCGCACGACCGAGAGCCAAGTGCATCGCGAACTGGCCAGCGGCATCTCCGCGCCGATTGGCTTCAAAAACGGCACGGATGGCAATATCAAAATTGCGACCGATGCGATTCAAGCTGCGGCGGGTGGGCATCACTTTTTGTCGATTCATAAAAACGGTCAAGTCGCGATTGTGCAAACCAATGGCAACCCCGATTGCCACGTGATTTTGCGCGGCGGCAAAGCGCCAAACTACGACAAAGCCAGTGTGGACGCGGCTTGCAGCGACTTGAGCACTGCCAAGCTGCCGCAAGCGCTGATGGTCGATTGCAGCCACGCGAATAGCTCTAAGCAGCACGAACGCCAGTTGGATGTGGCACGCGACATTGCAGCGCAAGTGGCGAGTGGCTCCAAACAAGTATTCGGTTTGATGATTGAAAGCCACCTGGTTGCAGGTGCTCAAAAGTTCACGCCAGGCAAAGACGATGTGTCCAAGCTCGCGTATGGGCAAAGCATTACCGATGCGTGCTTGGGCTGGGATGACAGCGTCGCTGCGCTACAAATTTTGAGTGATGCGGTGGTGGCGCGGCGAATATAACTGGCATTCGATTTACCTTGGTTTTTTGACACTTTCCTCACGTGATCCGGCATCTGCACAGACCACCTTTCATTCGCATTTACATATAATCATTTTTAACAATACCCCCATGCATTTCGTCAGATGTGCGCTCCAAGGGGTTACTTCTTGAAGCATCCGTTTGTGATTACAACTGGCTACGCCAAAACCACCCGCATCACGTTAGAGCCAGCCTTCGTCCTGCATCGTTACGATTGGAGTGAATCGAGTTTGATTGTGGAGGTGCTCACGCGCCATCATGGCCGCGTGGCTTTGGTCGCCAAAGGCGCAAAACGACCTGCATCCAACTTTCGCCCCGTGCTTTTACCTATGCAGCCGCTGCGCATCACCTACTCGGGAGATGCTGAAGTGAAAGCCTTGAAGAGCGCCGAATGGGTGGGTGGCTATGCGATGCCATCGGGCAATGCGCTTCTCACAGGGTTTTATCTCAATGAACTGATGATGCGACTCTTGTTGCGCGATGATCCGCAAGAGCTTATTTATGACCTCTACGCACAAACCGTCTCTGTTGTCGCGCAAAACAATAGTTTGATGACGGCTGCGCTGCGTTCGTTTGAGCTTTTACTGCTGCAAAACATGGGCTGGTTACCTGACCTATTCTCTGTAACCCAAACCCAGCAAGGCTTACAGGAAGATAGCCACTACAACCTCAATGTGGATACGGGTCTGAGGCTAGCTACCGATGCAGATGCATCGTCCTTACTCGGCAGCCAATGGGAAGCTTTAGCCCGCGCTTTGTTGGGCAAAGATTTCTCTCAAGTTCTCACGCACGTCACAACCACACCGCAAACCACACAGGCGCTTAAGAATCAACTCCGAGCGCTCTTGAATTACCATTGTGGACAACCGCTTAAAACGCCTCAAATGATGACGGCTTTGCAGCAACTTTAAAAGCCCTATGTCAACCTCTCAAACTGCTCTATCCGTCAATCTCAACAAGGTTGCGCTAATTCGCAATACCCGTCATCTGGGCATCCCCAGCGTGACACGTGCGGCCATCATGTGCTTGCAAGCGGGTGCCGCAGGCATTACCGTACACCCACGTCCTGATGAGCGCCACATCCGCGCTAGCGATGTGCCAGAACTCGCGGCACTGCTCTCAAGCTGGAATGCCGAATTCAACATTGAAGGTAATCCCACACAAAACTTAATGGGCTTCATCCGCGAGTACAAACCCGATCAAGCCACCTTTGTCCCCGATAGCGAAGACCAATTCACCAGCGACCACGGCTGGCGCTTTCCAGAAGACGCAGCGCGTCTCAAACCGCTCATCGCCGAAGTAAAAGCACTTGGCGTGCGCGTCAGCTTGTTTATGGATCCTGATGCCTCGCAAATGCAAGCCGCTAAAGATGTCGGCGCTGACCGCGTGGAGCTCTACACCGAAAGCTATGCTCGCGCGCATGGCACACCAGACCAAGCCCGCGTACTCGCGCTGTTCGCACAAACCTGCCAAACAGCGGTGGCTCTTGGCTTAGAAGTGAATGCGGGGCACGACCTCAACTTGCAAAATCTCGCCGACTTTATTGCCGCATGCCCCGAGGTGAAAGAAGTCTCCATTGGCCATGCCTTAATTGGCGATGCCTTGGAGATGGGTTACGCACAAACCGTGCGCACTTATAACGACTGTATTGCTGCGGGGCATAGCCGCGCATGACTTACGGCATCGGCACCGATATTTGTGACATCCGCCGCATCCGCGCTGCGCTTGATCGACACGGTGAACGCTTTGCCGCCAAGATTTTGTGCGAGAGCGAAATGGCGCTGTGGCGGACTCGCTCTGCCACAGTTGCCGAGCGCGGCGTGCGTTATTTGGCGACGCGGTTTTCAGCCAAAGAAGCATTCAGCAAAGCCATCGGATTAGGCATGCGCATGCCCATGACGTGGCGACTGTGCGAAATTTCCAAAGCCTCATCAGGTAAGCCATCCGTGGTGCTACACGGGGTTTTAAAAGAATGGTTTGAGGCTAAAAACTTAAGCGCACAAGTTAGTTTGTCGGATGAGACCGATTATGCGGTGTCGTTTGTTATTGTTTCCCACTCACCCCCTCCCGTCCCGCCCAATGGGCAGTAGGGGGAGGCTTTATTTTGTTTGTGTTTTTTAATTGAAGACCTACCGTCATGACCCAGCTATCACTTCACTCCCCAGTCATCCTCGATATTGCTGGCCTCGCCTTATCTGCTGTTGATAAGCGCCGCCTCAAACACCCACTCACAGGAGGTGTGATTTTATTTGCGCGTAATTGGCAAGATCGAAATCAGCTCACGGCGCTCTGCGTTGCAATCAAAAAAATTCGATCTGATTTGCTTATCTGTGTTGACCACGAAGGTGGCCGCGTGCAGCGCTTTAAAACGGATGGCTTTACGCATTTGCCGCCCATGCGCGATTTGGGCAAACTCTGGCTCAAAGATCCGATTGCAGCGACTAACACCGCCACCGCTTGCGGCTATGTGCTGGGCGCGGAGCTACGTGCTTGCGGTGTTGATCTGAGCTTTACGCCTGTGCTTGATCTTGACTGGGGTGATAGCGGCGAAGGTTCGAAGAGCCGCAGTACCGTTATAGGCGACCGCGCCTTCGCTGCCGATCCGCGCGTCGTCACATTGCTAGCTAAAAGCTTGATGCACGGTTTGCTACTCAGCGGCATGGCGAACTGCGGCAAGCACTTTCCTGGACACGGTTTTGTAGCAGCCGATTCGCATACCGATATTCCCGTGGACAAGCGCAGTCTCAAAGCCATTTTGAAAGACGACGCTGCACCTTATGACTGGCTAAGCACTACGCTCACCAGCGTCATGCCAGCACACATCATCTACCCCAAATTGGATGCTCGGCCAGCAGGCTTTTCCAGCAAATGGTTGGAGATCATTCTGCGCGGCACTTTGAATTTTCAAGGCGCGATTTTTAGCGACGACCTCAGCATGGCGGGCGCACGGCTCATCGACGGCAAAGAGGTCACGTACACCGAAGCCGCCAGCGCCGCACTGGCCGCAGGCTGCGATATGGTGCTTTTGTGCAATCAATCCGTGGACAAGGGCACGGCGGTCGATGAGCTACTAGCAGGGCTAGAGGCCGCTCAGGACAAGGCTTGGGAGCCATTAGAGTCCAGCGACCAGCGCCGCTTGGCACTGCTTGCGCAAGCCCCCTGCGCCATGTGGGACGAGCTGATGACGCAGCCGCACTATGTACACTGCCTCGATTTAATTTCAGCGATCTAAATGGGCGCGACGTTAATCGTGCCGCGCATCCCTGCCTCATAATGCCCAGGCTCAAAACAGGCCATCGCTAATTTGCCCGCCTTATCAAACGTCCACATGAGCACGCCTTGCTCACCACCGGCAAGAGAAATGGCGTTAGCCATATCATGCTTGTGCCCTGCCTTCATGTTCTTCATCTCCGTCGCATGAGCCAAGAGTTCACTCTCGTTGCCAATCACCCATTCGTGCCGCGTTTTGCCGCGATTGACGAGAGTAAATTTGATCGTCTCGCCGCGTTTAACCTCTAATTGGTTCGGTTCAAACCGCATGTGATCGAGCATCTCGATGGTGATTTCACGCGCGATTTGCGCATTAGCTGATGCAGCTGCTGGCGCACTTGCGCCATGGCTGTGTGAATGCCCATCAGCGCCGCGTTCGGGTGCAAATCCACGTAGCATGCTCCACGCAACAAACGAGGCTGCAATGACCAAAATGCTTGCGATCAATCCATAAAGCAAAGCGTTTTTGCGATTGGCTATACCTGCGCCTTCCATGAAGTACATCGCCAGCACGCTAAGGGCGAAGCCCAGCGGCACAACCCAAAGACTGCGATCTGGCGAATCAGGAAAATGCTGCAAGCCGCCCGTAAAAAATCCAATACCTATAGAAAAAACAATGCCTGCGCCCAGCACATCGCGCCACGTTTTTTGTCCATCCACTTGCTGCCGCAACTCAATCCAAGCGCCTAGCAAATAAAACAAAACGCCAAAAGCTGCCGTCCAAAGCGAGCGTGATTCGCTAAAAAATCCATGGTTAACTGCGCCAGCAATAAAGCTGATCCCGCCATATTTGAGGACGGTTGAGAGGTGTGTCAATGAAAATATCATCCAAGTCTCCTGATGGTTGAGCACTGATCTTAGTGTGCTTGCGCGCACGATCTGTATATGATGGAGGCTTGTAAACACATAGATCGCTTCACTTTTTCATGATGAAACCCCATCTCTACCTCTCCATGCTGATGGCCGTCGCTTTGGCGGGTTGTGCTTCACCCAACTACTACCAAGCAGCGGGCAGCTATGGGCGCTATTTTGGCTACACCGATAGGCAAGTCGATGGCGCGCTGCATCGCATCAATTTCGTGGCGAACCCTGGTGCCAGTTTGGATCAAACTTATGCGTTTGCGATCTACCGTGCGGCAGAGCTTGCGCATGGCAAGGGAGCGACCCACTTTGAGGTCTTAGAAGGCCCCATCAACAAAGATGCCATTGAGCGCTTTGTGGGTATTGCTACCGCAGGCAATTACCGTGCCTTTGATGGGAAAGAACTGACTGCGCTCAGCGCACCACTGCCTGCTCCGCCCTATCCGTTTTATGCACAATCTGTTCGGTATTACTCACCCAACTACATTTACGTCCCTGCCCCACCACCACCGCCTCCTGTGCATATCAGCCTACTCATTCGTCTACTCAATAGCCCCTCGCTGGATTCAGCCAAAGGCTTTGAAGTTCAGGACATATTGTCAAGATTAGGGGCAAAAATTAAACGCCCTCCTGCTCAATCAAGCTAAGCACGAACTACGCCCTTGGCGTGCGGCCCACCACACCAGCGCCAGCACGGGGACGCCCAGTAAGGCAGTTGCTGTAAAGAAATGGGCGTAGCCCTGCGCATCCACAAACTCGCCCGAAAAGCCCGCTAAAAATTTGGGCAGCAAAAGCATCAGCGAGCTAAATAACGCGTACTGCGTGGCGGTGTAGTTGATGTTGGTCAGGCTGGACAAGTACGCAATAAACGCGGCGCTGGCGATGCCGCTGGCTAGGTTGTCGGCAGAGACCACGGCAATCAAGGCGTTGACATCATGACCGCGCGAGCCGAGCCAGACGAAGAGTAAATTGGTGAGACTGGACAGCACCGCGCCTGCCATCATGAGGCGCATCACGCCGACCTTAGGTGCGAGTGCGCCGCCGATGAATGCGCCCAAGAGCGTCATCGCCACGCCGTAGATTTTGGTGACGGCTGCGACCTCGTCTTTGGTGTAGCCCATGTCCACATAAAACGGGTTCGCCATGATGCCCATCACGATGTCGGAGATGCGATAAGTGGCGATCAAAGCGAGGATCAGAAACGCTTGCCAACCGTAGCGATGGCAAAAATCAGCGAACGGATGGATGAGTGCGACTTGCAACCATTCGCGCCAGTTTTTAGCGCGCGTGATGACCTGCGATGCGGCTGGTTCTTTGGAAAAGATAACGGTGAATACGCCCACCAGCATAGAGAGCGCCATCACGATGTAAGCCATAGACCATGCGGTATGGTCGTAGTTGGCGCTATTGGCAACTTCGGCTCTGGCAGCAATCCACAGCACGCCCGCACCCGCCCAAATCATGGCGAGTCGGTAGCCTGTTTGATAGCTGGCGGCAAGCGCTGCTTGCAAATCGGTGGCGGCAGATTCAATACGAAAGGCATCGAGTGCGATGTCTTGTGTTGCGCTAGAAAACGCGACCAAGAGTGCGCACCACACGATGACGTTTAAAGATTCTTTCGGGTCACTCATCGCCATACCCACTAGTCCTGCCATGACACCCATTTGAGCCAACAAAAGCCACGAACGGCGGCGACCTAAGCGCCCGAGTATCGGCAACGTGATCCGATCGACGAGCGGCGCCCACACCCATTTAAATCCGTAAGCCAAACCGACCCACGAGAGGTGCCCGATGGTGGCACGGCTCACGCCCGCTTCGCGCAGCCAAAACGACAGCGTGCCCAGCACCAATAAGAGGGGCAGGCCAGCGGAAAAGCCCAGCGCCAGCATCCTGAGACTGGCAGGTTGCAAATAGATTTTGAGTGCGTTCATTGCGTGCGCGGGCTTCAGCGTCCCACGCCAGCAGGCGTAACAAGTCGCTCCACGACTTTGCCGTTCTTCAAATGGCTTTCAACAATTTCGTCAATGTCGTGCGTATCCACGTAGCTGTACCACACGCCTTCGGGGTAGACCACCGCAATGGGGCCGCCCGCACAGCGATCTAGGCAACCCGCCTTGTTGACACGGACTTTGCCCTCGCCATCTAAGCCCGCTTTTTTAACGGCTTGTTTGCAATGCGCGAATGAATCGTTGGCGTTGTGGTGCGCGCAGGCATCTTCGCCTTTGCTTTTATCGCGGTCGTTCAGGCAAAAAAAGATGTGGCGTTCGTAGTATGGTTTTGCAGAAGATGTCGTCATAGAACTATTTTAATTTTTACGTGGCCAAGTGATGTTGGAAATGATGAGTATGAGCGCCGCGTACGGCCACAGTCGGCCTAGCCACTGCGTGGCGCCATAAAAGCGGATGAACTGACCGCGCTCCCAAATGCTAAGCGTCTGGGTGAAATACGGATCGGGCGCCATGATGCCAAGCAATAAGAGTTCTGGCACTAGCAGCAAAAATGCCAACACCCAGCAGAGCCTGCGCGCCGTGGGCAGAAGCAGCGCACCTGCAGCCACGCCAACCCACAAACCCCATAAAGTTTGCTCATGCAACCACACGGTAGCGTGTTCGGGACCAAAGCTCAGACCATTGGATAGCGTGGTGACCCCTAGTGCAGCAATCACCAATAAGAACAGCGCCATCACGCGGTGTAACAACTTGGGAGTAACGGCATAGCCCATCAATATGGGCACCGCAAGTCCCAGTGACATTACGGCGGTCTGGGCTCTATCGGATAGCTCTTGCGTGTCCAGCTCTAACCACTGCCCAAGACCTGACCCAAGGCCAAGCGGCACAGGGGTTGGATAGAGCAGCGCCAACGGCCACAGTATCAAAAGCCCAAGCGCAAAGCCTGATCCCACAGAAAAACTCCGTCCACGAAAACGCGACCAGCTTTGCAAAAATCCTAGGCCATCTGCCATCCAAGCCAGCATGCCGCCCAAGGCGCCGCCCACGGTGTTGAGCGCCCAATCGACGTTAGACGCTACGCGGGGCGATAGGTAGGTTTGCAACCCTTCCATCGCAAAGGAGAGCAAGAATGCGCTTAGCACCGCAAACCAAGCAGGATGTGACCTGCTTGCGCCGCGCCAAGCGACGGCAAGCAAAAACCCCAAAGGCATGTAACCAAGCACGTTAATGGCGACATCAAAACCGCTCCAATAGCGCGGCAAGGGCGCCAGCACAAACACCCATGGCATCACGCCTTGCGATTGCCAACCCACAAACGGATACAAACTAGCATAGGCCACAAGCCCACAGTAGACAAGGGCTAGCGGGGTGGCAAGCCCAGAAGCCCTATTTGAAACGCCTTGCGCGCGTGCCATGATTTAAAACTGCGGCTTGACCACAACCAGCACCACAGCGGCCAGCATCAAGAGCACAGGCACTTCGTTGAACCAACGAAACCATTTTTGACTGCGTATGTTTTGTGCATTTTTAAACTTGCGCAAGATTGATCCGCAGGCATGGTGATAGCCCAGCGCCAGCGCCACCACAAACATTTTGGCGTAGAACCACGTTTGCCCAGAACCAATCCCGTAGAGCACCCGCAGCGCCAGTCCAAATCCAAGCGCGGGCACGACCAAAATCGTGCCGAATCGGTACAAGCGATGCGCCATGCCAATGAGGCGCTGGTACTCCGCGCTGCTGGGGCTCTCGACCTGCGCAAGATTGACAAAAATACGAGGTAAATAAAACAGCATCGCAAACCATGAGGCAATCAACACAATATGCAGCGATTTCATCCAAAGCATCAGATTTCTCCTGTATCGACCACCAAAGGCACACGGGCCGCGACAGCGCACATAAGCTCGTAGCTAATCGTGCCAGCGGCGGCAGCGACTTCGTCTATCGGTAGCACGGCGCTGCCAGCTTGGAGTGGGTCGGCTCGCCCCCATAACGTGACGCGGCTTCCTAAACCTGAATTCGGCAGATGCGTGAGGTCGACTGCCAACATATCCATGCTGATGCGTCCCAGCGTATAAGTACGCTGCCCATCTACCAGCACGGGTGCGCCGTTTTTCGCGCTGCCTGCACTACGCGGGTAGCCATCGGCATAGCCACACGCGACCGTGCCAATGCGCATAGGGCGATCGGCCACAAACGCGCTGCCATAACCAACGCCATCTCCAGCATCTAAATGTTGAACGCTAACCATACGGCTCGATAGCGTCATCGCGGGTTGCAAATCCCAATCGGAACTGCTCTTAGCAGGGTAATCTGGCGCTGCGCCATATAAAGCAACTCCTGCACGCACCCAATCGCCTGACTGCTTTGGCACGCGCAACGCGGCGGCGCTGTTGCCCAGCGAACGCTCGCCGTCTAAATCTTGCGTCGTCTTTTGAAAGATGTCACATTGCCGCGCCACCGCCTCCATACCTGCCACGGTGTCGCTATCGGCATCACTGAAATGGGTGAGGTGCGAGACCTCAGCGACCTGGGAGAGTACCGAGAGACGGGCATACGCCGCGCGATACTGAGCGGGTTTGAAACCAAGGCGATTCATGCCTGAATTGAGCTTCAAGAAGACACGCTGCGGTTCATTGGTTTTGTGGGCTGCTAGCCAATCAATTTGTGCTTCGCAGTGGATGACATGCCATAGGTTGAGACGTGAGCAAAACTCTAAATCCCGCGCATTAAATGCCCCCTCTAAAAGCAAAATGGGACCACGCCAGCCCAAGCTGCGCAAACTTGCAGCTTCAGATAAGTCTAAACAAGCAAAGCCATCGGCGCCACGCAATCCTGCATAGGCGTGCTCAACGCGGTGACCATAGGCATTGGCCTTCACCACAGCCCAGACGCGAGCATCGCCACTAGCGGCGTTGGCAAGTTGAACACGCATCAGGTTATGCCTGAGCGCTTCTACATGAATAGTGGCCTGAATGGGACGAGAGTTAACCATAACCCCAAGTGTAGGCGAGACAGCTCAAAATTGACCTTGGAGGCAGTACACTCTCTCGCAATATGAACGCTAAATCAAAATTAGTAGAGGGAATGACCGATGCCGCTGGCTTTGTCATTGGCTCGTTGATCGCATTTGGATTAGGTCGACTACTCGGCTTTGATCTATTTGCGCCAGGCTACGGCTTTAGTAGCACGATTGCCATTTTGCTAGCTGGTCTTGGCGCTGGCTTAGGTGTTGCAGCTGCTAGGCGGCTGGTCGCTCGGATGCTCTAACAAGAACGCTATGAAACGCGGCTTTTACACCATCATGGCGGCGCAGTTTTTTAGCTCGCTGGCAGACAATGCTATTTTCATAGTCGCGATCGAATTACTGCGTAGCGTGAATGCTCCTGGCTGGCATGCAGCGGCTTTGGTTCCTATGTTTGCCTTTTTCTACGTGGTTCTCGCACCTTTCGTGGGGGCGTTTGCTGATGCGCGCCCCAAAGGCACGGTGATGTTCTATAGCAACGCGATCAAGGTAGCAGGCTGTCTCTTTATGCTCTTTGGTTCGCATCCACTTCTTGCCTATGCGTTTGTGGGATTGGGGGCAGCAATTTACTCGCCAGCTAAATACGGCATCTTGACCGAGCTACTTCCGGCATCACAATTAGTAAAGGCAAATGGGTGGAT
>Ga0228699_1001379_pt1 | contig 12544 bp, 10 predicted proteins | sample McNCre217_Aug_MG_FD_178016 | JGI IMG/M metagenome (GOLD analysis project Ga0228699, IMG submission 178016) | Freshwater microbial communities from McNutts Creek, Athens, Georgia, United States - 2-17_Aug_MG | ecosystem: Environmental > Aquatic > Freshwater > Creek | place: USA: Georgia...
CAGCGGCTCACCCATGCCCATCATCACGACGTTGCTGATGATGCGCTCGGAGGTGTTGAAACGCTTGCGCAGGCTGTGCTCGGCAAACCAGAGCTGCGCGAGGATCTCGCCCGTGCTGAGGTTGCGACTGAAGCCTTGGTGACCCGTGGAGCAGAAGCGGCAACCCACGGCGCAACCGGCTTGCGAGGACACGCACAGCGTGCCGCGGTCATCCTCGGGGATGAACACGCTCTCGACCGCATTGCCACCGCCCACGTCGAACAGCCACTTGATCGTGCCGTCGGACGAGACGTGCTCGCTGATCACCGGCAAACCGGTGATGCTCGCCTTGCCTTGCAGCTTGGCGCGCAGGGACTTGGCCAGGTCCGACATGTCGTCGAACTGGGCAGCGCCCTTTTGATGGATCCAGCGGAACAACTGGGTGGCGCGGAAGCGCTTTTCACCCAGCTGCTCGCAAAACGCCGCCAGGCCATCCAGATCGAAATCCAGCAGGTTGACGGCGCTCATGGTGTGTACTTCCTGAATCAGAAAGCCGCGATCAGCCGCGGTTGTACACGTTCAGGCCGGGGAAGAAGAAGGCAACTTCCACAGCGGCAGTTTCAGGGGCGTCAGAGCCGTGCACGGCGTTGGCGTCGATCGACTCGGCGAAGTCAGCGCGGATGGTGCCCGGAGCAGCCTTCTTGGGGTCGGTGGCGCCCATCAGGTCGCGGTTCTTCAGGATGGCGCCTTCGCCTTCCAGCACTTGGATGAACACGGGGCCCGAGATCATGAAGTCGACCAGGTCCTTGAAGAAAGGACGGGCAGCGTGCACAGCGTAGAACTGCTCGGCTTCGCCGCGCGACAGTTGCACCAGCTTGGCAGCGGCGACCTTCAGGCCAGCGCCTTCGAAGCGGGCAACGATTTGGCCGATCACGTTCTTGGCGACGGCGTCAGGCTTGATGATGGACAGGGTGCGTTCGATGGCCATGTTGGCTCCTTCTAAAAGTATCCCGGGGTATCCGGAGGATCTGAACCTGGCTGGCGCGCCAGGTCACCCCAGCGCCATTCCTCAGCAGGAACAACAAAACCGCGCATTGTAGCGCGCGGTTGTGAATCGTGTGTGTCGCGACGTTGGCGTGCGTGATCAACGACGGCCGCGGCCACCGCCGCCACCGCCACCACCACCTCGGCGGCCACCGCCACCCGACTTGTTGCCAAAGTAGGCGTCGGCACCGATGTAGCCTACCGAGGTCTGCATCGGATCGGGCTGCTTGGGCCCTTTTTGCTTGCCGCCACCTTGCTGGTTGCGGTCGAAGTCGTGATCGGGACGACCGAAACCCGCGGTGATCTTCTTCGAGCCCTTAGCAAAGCGGCGGTCGAAGGTCTGCTCCAGCGGGTTCGGGATGTAGCCGATGTGGTCGATGTCGTCTTCCTCGTGCGGACGCGGTGCGCGCTCACCCGAGCCGCCACCTTGCTGCCCCTGCTGACGCGGCGGACGGCCTTGACCACCCTGCCCCTGCCCGCCCTGCCCTTGACCACCTTGGCCCTGGCCTTGCGGCCCGTACTGGCGCTGCTGACCTTGGCCCTGGCCACCCTTGCCGCCCTTGGCCTTGAAGCCTTGTTGCTGCTGGTGCTGGCCCTTGCCTTGCTGGCCTTGGCCCTTGCCTTGGCCACGCTGGAACTCGGGGCGGTCCATGCCGGTGAGCGCCTTGACCGCGCGCACATCGGACTCACCCAACTCAGCCCACACGCCGCGCTTGAGGCCGTGAGGCAGCACGATCGCGCCGTAGCGCACGCGGATCAGGCGGTTGACGGTCAGGCCCACGGCGTCGAAGAGCTTGCGCACCTCGCGGTTGCGGCCTTCGGTGATCACCACGCGGTACCACTGGTTGACGCCTTCGCCCTGACCATTGCTGATCGAGATGAAGTTGGCGGCCTGGCCGTCGATCTCGACGCCGGTCAACAGCTTGTTGCGGTTGCCCTCGTCGAGCGAGCCCAGCACGCGCACGGCGTACTCGCGCTCCACGCCGAAGCGCGGGTGCATCAGCTGGTTGGCCAGCTCACCCGAGTTGGTGAACAGCAGCAGGCCTTCGGTGTTGAGGTCGAGGCGACCGACCGACATCCACTTGCCGTGCGCCAGGCGCGGCAGGCGGCGGAACACCGTGGGGCGGCCTTGCGGGTCGTCGTGGGTCACCACTTCGCCGGTGGGCTTGTGGTAGGCCAGGATGCGGGCCGGCGGCGGCTGGATGCGCACCTTGATGGGCTTGCCGGCCACCTTGATGCGGTCACCAAAGGACACGCGCTGACCGATGTGGGCGACCTGGTCGTTCACCTCGATGCGGCCGTCTTGGATCATCTGCTCGATGTCGCGGCGCGAACCCACGCCCGACTGGGCCAGCACCTTTTGCAGCTTGGGCGCATCCGGCTCGGGACGCAGCACGCGCTTGTAGGCGCCGCCTTCACCCTGGGCTTCGGCCTCAGCCTCTTCCTCGTGCACCTTGTCGAAATCGCCCGACAGCAGTTCGGCAAACACCTCGTTGGCCTGCTCGGCGGCCATCGCGGCGCGGCGGCTGGCGCGGAACTCGCCGTCCGGGCCTTCAGCACCCTCGGCACGATCCGCGCCGTCGGCACCCTCAGCACCCGCTTCGTCACCCTCGGCCAACACCGCACGGGGCTGGCGCTCTGGGCGACCGCCCCTGCGCTCACCCCGATCACCGCGCTCGCCACGCTGGCGATCGCGGTCGCGTCCACGGCGGGGGCGCTCGCCATCAGCCTGCACTGCGCCTTCGCCTTCGGGCGCTGCCGCGGCTTGCGCCTCGGCCTCGACGGCTGGGCCCAGCGTCAACACACCGTGGGCCGCAGGCTCCTGCTCGGCGGCGGGCGCACTGGCTTGAGCCGACGGCGCCTCCGCATCCACCACCTTGGCGGCACGCTTGCGCGGCGCGCGCTTGGCCGGCGCTGCGGCGACCGCCTCGGCGACCACCGTGGCGGCGTCATCGACAGACGCAGCCGACCGGTCAGCCACATCGGACGCGACATCGGACGCGACATCGGACGCCACGTCAGCCACCGGCTCGGCCGCCTTGCGACGTCGCGCCGGCTTGGCCGGGGCATCGCCCGCTGCCTCAGCCGCTGCGGCCGCAGCCTGATCGGCCTCGATCTGCGCCTTGGTGCGGCGCGTGCGCTTGGGCTTGGCCTCGCCCTCGGGCAGGCCGGCTTCCGGGTTCACGTCCGGCTGGGGCATTTGGTCATTGTTCATGGGCATCGGGAGCGTTGGGGGCGGCGGGCGCCGCCTGGTCGGATTCAGATCCGGATTCGGGTTCAGATTCAGGAAGGGCAGGCACCACGACGGCAGCCTCGCCCAGCAGCGACGGCGTCTGGTCATCGGCCGGCACGGCATCGGTGGGCGCCCCCTCTTCGGGCGGCAGGTCGTCCAGTCCTGGCAACAGGGCCTGGCTGATGGGCAAGCCGTCCAGCGTGGGCAACTGGCTCAGCGATGACAGGCCCATGTCGTCCAGGAACTGGCGGGTGGTGGCAAACAAGGCCGGCCGCCCGGGGGCCTCACGGTGGCCGATCACCTCGATCCAGCCCCGGTCTTCGAGTTGCTTGACGATCTGCGAGCTCACCGTGACGCCACGGATGTCTTCGATGTCGCCGCGCGTCACCGGCTGCTTGTAGGCCACGATGGCCAGCGTTTCCATGGTGGCTCGCGAGTACTTGGGCGGCTTTTCGGGGTTCAGGCGATCCAGGTAGGGCTGCACGTCGTCGGTGGTCTGGAAGCGCCAGCCCGAGGCCAGCTCGCGCAGGTTCACGCCCCGCTCGCGCCAGGCCTCGACCAGCTCCGCCAACAGCGTCATGACGCCATCGGTCGACAGCGTGCCGTCGAACAATTGGCGCATGTCGCGCACCGTCATGGGACGGTCCGCGCTCAGCAAGGCGGCTTCCAGGATGCGCCGGGCATCCTGCGGATTGAGGACTTCCATCACAACAATCGGTTCAGGGGGCGGGCCTGACTGCGCAGGGGCCGCACGCTGGCATGGTGCTACGGGCCCGAAGACGGGCGGGTATGTTTTGGGGGCCTACACGGGCGATGGCCAATTGCCGATCGCCTGGGGCGGATGTCAAAAAGACCGGTTGGGGGCCTGGTGCGCTTTCTCAAGCGTCCTCGGCTTCTTCACGTTTGCCCTGTTCGGGCCAGTCCGGCCGGCGGTGGCAGGCGACGCGTCCTCGCGGCGCCGCCCCGTGGGGCAGACGCTGCATTATGCATCAGTCTTTCAAGCGCGGCTCAGCCACCACCTCAAGGAGGGACCAGGCCTGTGCCATGTCTGGCGGCAAGGGCGCCAGAAACACCTGCCTCACCCCTGAGACCGGGTGGGTCAGCGCCAGGCGGGCGGCATGCAGCGCTTGGCGCGTGAGGCCCAATGCGGGCTGACCGCCGTACATGGCATCGCCCAGCAAAGGGTGCTTGCGGCTGCTCAGGTGCACGCGGATCTGGTGGGTGCGCCCCGTGTGCAGCGTGCACCAGACACCGCTGACCGGCCTCTCCACCCCGGATTCGGTCGTCCAAGTGCCCTCGGCCACGCGCTGCACGTCGGTGCGCGCCGGCTTGCCCGAAGCGAGCACCGCCATCTTCACCCGGGTGACCGGATCGCGCGCCAAGGGGGCATCGATGCTCAGGTTGTCCAGCACCTGCCCATGCACCAAGGCCTGGTATTGCCGGCTGACCTCGCGCGCGGCGATGGCGCGGCTGAGCGCCGTCACGGCCACCAGTGTCTTGCCCACCACCATCAGGCCGCTGGTGTCCTTATCGAGCCGGTGCACGATGCCGGCACGCGGCAAGGCCGCTGCCCCCGCATGGTGGGCGAGCAGGCCGTTCATCAAGGTGCCGCTCCAGTTGCCGGCGGCCGGGTGCACCACCATGCCCACGGGCTTGTTGACCACCAGCAGGTGCTCGTCTTCGAACACGATGGGCAGCTCCATGGCCTCGGGCTGGAAGGCCATGCTCTGCGCGGTGGGCCGCAATCGCAGCACCAGGGCCTGACCCAACTGGGCCTTGCGCGACGAGGTGTCGATCACCTTGCCGTCCACCGTCAACAAGCCTTCTTCGATCAACTGCTTGATGTGGCTGCGCGAAAACTCGGGCGCCAGCGCGGCGCACACCACGTCCAGCCGCTGGCCATGCTGCGCAGCCCCAACCGTCGCGACCTTGTCGGCCAACTCGCCAGCCGGGCCAGGTGCTGCCGGCAAAACCTCGACCACCAGGTCATCATCGGCCTCCAGCAGGTCTTCAGGCGCCACCACGGGCACAGACCGACGGCTCACAGACACCCCCGAGCTTCTATACTGCGGGCCTGACTCTGGATGTGCACAGGGGCAGTCGCCAAGCCTTGGCGGCCTCCTGGAGCCGGAACGAACGTGAACCTGCAGAACCTTGCGAACAAGACGGCCATGACGGGCTGGCGAAAGGCCTCGAAGGCCTGGTGGATGATGTGGATGGTGCTGGGCGTGGCCGCGCTGAGTGCCTGCGGCTCGTCGCCCAAGGACGAGTACGCCAAGATCAGCCCAGACAAATTGTACGCAGACGCCAAGGACGACGCGAACGACGGCAACTTCGAGACGGCGATCAAGAAGCTGGAGAAGGTCGAATCGCGCGCGGCGGGCACCCTGTTGGCCCAGCAAGCCCAAATCGACCTGGCCTACGCGTATTACAAGACGGGTGAAAAGGCTCAAGCCCTGGCGAAGCTGGAGCGCTTCATCCGCCTGCACCCCACCAGCCCCGCACTCGACTACGCCCTGTACCTGCAAGGCCTGGTGAACTTCAACGACGACCTGGGGCTGTTTGGCCGCTGGGCCAACCAGGATTTGGCCGAGCGCGACCAGCAGGCCTCAAAAGATGCGTACGAATCCTTCCGCCAGCTGATTGACCGCTTCCCGAACTCGAAGTACAGCGCCGACGCCCGCCTGCGCATGAACCACATCGTCAACACCCTGGCTGCGGGCGAGGTGCGTGTGGCCGCCTACTACCTGCGCCGGGGCGCCTACCTGGCCGCTGCCAACCGCGCCCAGCAGGCCGTGAAGGACTACCAGCAGTCACCGGCCATTGAAGAAGCCCTGTGGATCATGTCGCAGAGCTACGAGCAACTGGGCCTGATGGACCTGCGTGACGACGCCCGCCGCGTGCTCAAGGCCAGCTTCCCCGACAGTGGCTACCTGAAGAACGTGAAGGTGCCTGAAGCCCCCTCCTCGGCCACCAAAGCCCCCGCCGCCGGCTGAGCCGGCTTGGCCAAGCCCAGCAGGGCCGGCCTGAAGCCCAGGCCGCCCGCGCCACGCCGTCGGTCGGGGCATCAGCCCCCGTCAGACTCGCTCTTGAAGCCGGTGAGCTCACCCTGGTCGTGCACGTTGCGGCCCAGCGGGCGCACGTCCACCGGCTCATCCACCGGGGCATCGGCGCGAGCATCACCCGCCGCGTTGAGCTTGTGGATCACGCTGAAGCGGCGCGCCCGGTCATACGGGAACACGTCGTGCACATAGCCCGCCTGGATGCGCTCCTTGTGCGACTGCCAGTACTCGGGCTCCAGCAGGTCGGCGTGGTGCTGCATGAAGATGGCCCGCACGCGCGGATCGCCCAGCAAGAAGGGCCCGAAGGTCTCGGGGAACACATCGTGCGGCCCCACCGAATACCAGATCTCGCCAGACATCTCATCTTCCTCGTTGCGCGGCTCGGGCACGCGGCGGAAGTTGCAGTCGGTGATGTACTCGATCTCGTCGTAGTCGTAGAACACGACCTTGCCGTTGCGCGTGACACCAAAGTTCTTCCACAGCATGTCGCCGGGGAAAATGTTGGCGGCCACCAGGTCTTTGAGCGCGTTGCCGTACTCGATCACCGCGTGCTCCAGTGACTCGCCCTGCGCCTCTTGGATGTAGATGTTGAGCGGCACCATGCGGCGCTCGATGTAGAGGTGCTTGAGGATGAGCACCTTGCCGCCCTCGTCTTCTTCCATCACGCTGGGCGCGAACTTCTGGATCTCGGCGATCAGCTCTTCGTCGAAGCGCTCGCGCGGGAAGGCCACATTGGTGAACTCCAGCGAGTCGGCCATGCGGCCCACGCGGTCGTGCTGCTTCACGAGCTGGTACTTGCCCATGATCATGTCCCGCGTGGTTTCCTTCTGCGGCGGGAAGTAGTCCTTGATCACCTTGAACACGAAAGGGTAGGACGGCAGGTCGAACACCAGCATCACCATGCCCTTGATGCCCGGTGCGATGCGGAACTTGTCGCTGGAGTGGCGCAGGTGGAAGAGGAAGTCGCGGTAGAACAGGTTCTTGCCGTGCTTTTGCAGGCCGATGGCGCTGTAGAGCTCGGCGCGCGGCTTGCGCGGCATCAGCGTGCGCAGGAACTGCACATAGGCCGAGGGCACCTTCATGTCGACCATGAAGTAGGCGCGCGCAAAGCTGAACAGCGCCAGCAGGTCGTCTTCGCCAAACAGCGCGGCGTCGATGTAGAGCGTCTTCTTGCTGTTGTGCAGGATGGGGATGGCGAACGGCAGGCTGCGGAAGCCATTGATCACCTTGCCGACGATGTACGCGCCCTTGTTGCGGTAGAACAGCGACGACAGCACCTGGATCTGGAAATTGGTGCGCAAGCGCACGTTGCCCACCTGCTCGATCAGCGCGTCGTAGACGTAGCCGATATCGCGATCGAGGTTGTCAAACGGGCTGGTCAGGCCATAGCTCTCGACCACGGTCTTGAGCATGTCGCGCAGGTTGTCGCGCGTGGGGTAGTAGGCGCGGAAGGTGGTCTCGCCGCCATCGTCGTCTTCGATGTACTCGGTGGACACTGCCGGGCGCACGAAGATGAAATCGTTCTTGTAGTACTGCCGGTGCAGGATCTTGATGGTGACCGAGTTGAAGAAGGTCTCGGCCAGCTCGGGCTGTCGGTGGCCGGTCAGCAGACCGATGTAGAACAGCTTGATCTGCTGCCAGACCTCCATGGGCAGGTTGGCGGCGTCATAGTCCTGCTCCAGGCGCTCGACGGCCTCGTCCACCCGCAGGTCGTAGAACTCGATGCGCACCCGCTGGGCCAGCTGCTGCCCGTGCCAATCGGCCAGCTCGAAGCGCTTCTTCGAATCGGCCGAGGTCTCGCTGAAGATCTTGTAGTGGCGGTCAAAGCCGTCCAGCAAGGCCTTGGCGATTTCAAAGACCCGTGGGTCGGTGAGCTGTTGCGGAAACATCGTGGTCCCAGAGGTTGACGGCGGGCACCAGCTGGCGGGTACCGCGCTCGGGCAAGTTGAGTAGCAGGAAACGTGCGCCCTGCTCCGGCCTCAGGCCGGGTTGTGGCGCGACTTCAGCGCGCTCAGTGCCGTCTGGTAGCCGGCATCGAGCGCATCGGCGTGGTCGGCCGTGATGCACAGGTCCTTGATCAGACCATTATGCAAGCCATAGACCCAGCCATGCACCGTCACCGGCTGGCCGCGCATCCAGGCATCCTGCACCACGGTGGTGTTGCAGACATTGACACACTGCTCCAGCACGTTGAGCTCGCACAAGGCGTCGTGACGGGCCTGCGGATCGGTGATGGTGTAGAGCCACTCGCGGTGCTGGTTGCGCACGTCTTGCACGTGGCGCAGCCAGTTGTCGGCGATGCCGATGCGCAGGTTGTCCATGGCGGCGCGCACACCGCTGCAGCCGTAGTGCCCGACCACCATGATGTGCTTGACCCGGAGCTTGTCGATGGCGAACTCCATCACCGACAGGCAATTGAGGTCGGAGTGCACCACCACATTCGCCACATTGCGGTGCACGAACAGCTCGCCCGGGAGCAGGCCCAGGATTTCATTGGCAGGCACCCGGCTGTCGGCGCAGCCGATCCACAGGTACTGCGGGCTTTGTTGCTGCTGCAGTCGAGAGAAAAAGCCCGGGGTGCGGGCCTCGGTGTCCCGCGCCCAGGCGCGGTTGCTTTCGAACAAGTCGTCAAGGCTATCCATGCGGCTAGTGTAGTCAACACCACCTGGCGAGACCATGATCACGCGCAGAGCCCCCACGTTCTGCGCTGGGCGCGGCAGCCGTGCACAATGCCCCGATGAGCCAAACGCCCATCGCCTTGCCCCAGTACCCCTGGGGCGACGCCCTGCCCGCTGCGGGCAGCCTGATGACCTTGCGCGAGGGCCTGCACTGGGTGCGCATGCCCCTGCCCTTTGCGCTCAACCACATCAACCTGTGGGTGCTGGACGATGCCCTGGACGGCACGCCCGGCTGGACGGTGGTGGATGGTGGCATTGGCAGCGACGCCTTGCGCGAGCTGTGGCGCCAGGTGTGGGCCGGCCCCTTGGCCAGCGCGCCCCTGCAGCGCATGTTGGTGACCCACATGCACCCCGACCACGTGGGCAACGCGCAATGGCTGATCGACAGCTACAGCGCTGCCGATGCCCCCGCCCGGCTGTGGATGAGCCTGGGCGACCACTTCGGCGCCACGGTGGCCCGCAGCGCCACGACCGGCTACGGGGGCCCGCGTGCGGCCGATTTCTTTGAAAGCCACGGCCTGGTCGACCCGCACGACCTGGCGCAGATCCGCGGCCGCATCGACTACTTCTCGACGCTGGTGCCCACCTTACCGCCCAGCTACCGCCGGTTGATGGATGGGCAGGTGTTGCGCATCGGTGGGCGCTCGTGGCGCTGCATCGCCGGCTACGGCCACAGCCCCGAGCACATGGCGCTGTACAGCGATGACGACCGCGTGCTGATCTCGGGCGACATGCTGCTGCCCAAGATCTCAACCAACGTGAGCGTGACCGATCTGGAGCCCGAGGCCGATGCCCTGGGGCTGTTCTTGCAGTCCATCGACCGCTTCTTGGCCCTGCCCGACGACACGCTGGTGCTGCCCTCGCACGGGCATCCTTTCGTGGGCATCCGCGACCGCGTGGCCGCACTGCACGCCCACCACCGCGATCGGCTGGCCGATGTGATGGCCGCATGCCAGGCCCAGCCGCAATCGGCCGCCGACTTGCTGCCGGTGCTGTTCACCCGCAAGCTGGATTTGCATCAGACCACCTTCGCCATGGGCGAATCGGTGGCCCACCTCAACCACCTGTGGCTGGCTGGCCACCTGCGGCGACGCAAGGGCGACGACGGGGTGTGGCGCTTCAGTCCGGGATGACGGCGTGGCGCAGGTGATCGCGCGCGGCATCGAAGTCCGGCATCACCGAGCGCACCACCTCCCAAAAGCGCGGACTGTGGTTCATCTCGCGCAAGTGGGCCAACTCGTGGGCCACCACGTAGTCGATCACGCTGGGGCTGAAGTGCACCAAGCGCCAGTGCAGGCGGATGGTGCCGTCCACGCTGGCGCTGCCCCAACGGGTCTTGGCGGTGGAGAGCTTGACCTGGCGCACCTCGACGCGCAACTGCGGCGCGAAGTGGGCCACGCGGTCGATGAAGCAGGCCAGCGCCTCGCGCTGCAACCAGGCTTGCACGGCATCGCGGATCTGCTCGGGCTCGGCGTCTTGCGGCAAGCCCACATGCAGCACGCGGTTGGGCACGCCCGGCAAGGCCGGCTCGCTGCGGCTGGGCACGTCGCCCAGCGCCGCACCTTGCACGCGCGGGTCGAGCACGATGATGAGCGATTCGCCCATCCACGGCACCAAGGCGCCCTCGCGCCACTCGATGCGTGCGGCCATCTGCTTGTGGGCGCGCTCACGCTGCTCCACCAGCTTGGTGCAGATCCAGCGCTCTTTGGCGCGCAGGGCGGATTCGATGTCCACGGGCGACACCCACTTGGGCGCGCGCACGGACAGGCCTTCCACACCGACGACCATGCCGATGCTGGCCCGGCGGGCCCGCTTGATCTCGTAGGCCACCACGGCCTTGCTCAAGCGGATCTCGTGCTGGGCCGCAGGGTGGCGAAACCAGGGCAAGCCGATCACCGGGTGACACTCTTGCGGTGCCGGCGAGTTGAACTGGTGGGCCTGGGGAGGGGCCACCAAGGGGGACGTCTGTGCAGTCAAAGGCGGTACAGCGGAAAAATCGGCATCGGGGGTTGGCCCAGCTGACGGCCACGCGGGCCGGAATCGCATCCCGCCCGGGGCGGCATCAGCAGTGCCCGCAGCCAGCGTCAGCATGCGGTCCGCATCGGACCACAGGCTCAACTGCACTGGCTGCACGGTGTTCAAGTGAGCTCTCCCATGTGGGTGGCCACGGGGGTGTGGTCACCATGGGCGCGCCGGTCTCGCAAGATCAGGAAATCCGCGAAGGCCGACAAGTCGGGGTGGATGGTGAGGTCAGGCACGCGCCGACGCAGGTCGGTGAGCTCGGCCTCGCTCATGGTGGCGGCCTGGCCGGTGCGCACCAGGTGGGGCTCACAGCCCACCGATTGCGCCGCCAGCACATCGCGCGGCAGGTCGCCCACCATGGGCACGCCCTGCAGCTCGTGGCCAAAGCGCTGGCCGATCATCTGGAACAAGCCGGGCTGGGGCTTGCGGCAGCTGCAGTGGTCTTCTGGCGTGTGGGGGCAGAAGAACACGGCATCGACACGGCCACCCAGGCGGGCGAGCATCTGGTTCATCTTGGCGTGCATGGCGTTGAGCGCCACCATGTCGAACAGGCCTCGGCCGATGCCCGACTGGTTGGTCGCCACCACCACGTGCCAGCCGGCGTGGTTGAGCCGGGCGATGGCATCCAGCGCACCGGGCAGGGGCACCCACTCGTCCGCGGACTTGATGTAGTCCTCGCGTTCGTGGTTGATGGTGCCGTCGCGGTCAAGGATGACCAGCTTCATGCCCTCTCCTGGGTGCGTGCGAGACGTCACATCAGGCCGCCAGTCTGGAGAGATCGGCCACCTGGTTCATCGCCTGGTGCAGCGAGGCCAGCAGACCCAGACGGTTGCGCTTCAAGGCGGGATCGTCGGCATTGACCATCACGCCTTCGAAGAACGCATCCACCGGGGCCTTGAGCGCCGCCAGCACCTGCATGCTTGCAGTGTAGTCACCTTGCTCGAAGGCCGTGCGTGCTTTTGGCGCGGTCGCCTGCAGCGCGTCGAACAGGGCCGACTCGGCCGCTTCCTTGAACAAGGCGGCGTCCACCTCGGCGACAACGGGCTCTTCCACCTTCTTGAGGATGTTGGACACGCGCTTGTTGGCGGCGGCCAGGGCCTCGGCCTCGGCCAGGGTGGCGAAGGCGCGCACGGCGGCCAGGCGCTTGGGCACGTCACCCAGGCGGGCCGGCTGCAGGGCCAGCACGGCGTCCACCTCTTGCGCGGTGTAGCCCTGCTCGCGCAGCGACACGGCCAGGCGGTCGGCGAAGAAGCTCAGCAGCGCGGCCGTCGGATCGGTGATCAGCTCGCCAAAGGCCGGCACGGCCTGTTGGAACAGCTCGGGCAAGTCCAGCGGCAGGTTCTTTTCCACCAGGATGCGGATCACGCCCAGGGCATGGCGGCGCAGCGCGAACGGGTCTTTGTCGCCCGTGGGCAGCTGGCCGATGCCGAACAGACCCACCAGGGTTTCGAGCTTGTCGGCCAGGGCCACGACGGTGCCGGTGTGGTTGCGCGGCAGCGCGTCGCCGGCAAAGCGCGGCTTGTAGT
>Ga0228699_1001381_pt1 | contig 12497 bp, 12 predicted proteins | sample McNCre217_Aug_MG_FD_178016 | JGI IMG/M metagenome (GOLD analysis project Ga0228699, IMG submission 178016) | Freshwater microbial communities from McNutts Creek, Athens, Georgia, United States - 2-17_Aug_MG | ecosystem: Environmental > Aquatic > Freshwater > Creek | place: USA: Georgia...
AAAGGGCACGCCTGTAGCCAGTGGTGTGGTGAATAAATTGGAGAGCGTGATGATGATTTTGTGGCCATCGCTTTTATGCCCTTTGACATCTAAGAATCCCTCGGCCCCTGCACCGCCGCCTTTATTGACCACGACCAAGGGCTGGTTCATGAGCTTGTGTTTGGTAATCACACCTTGTAAGAATCTTGCCATTTGATCGGCGCCGCCGCCCGTTCCAGCTGGAACGATGAACTCCACGGGCTTGGTCGGTTGCCACTGTGCGTAAGCGGTGCTGATACCCGCACTTGCGACCATGAGGCCCAAGCTGCCAGCTAGGAGAGAGCGTTTAAAAAAGGACTGGATAGACATAAGGGTAGTTTCCTATTTAAAAATAAACACGAGATGCGTTGAGTTTTTCCGATGATGCACCATATACGGTTGACCAAGATCAACTTTGACCACCGATTCCTCTAGTAAAAACCCTTGGAGTCGGTGCGGAATGTAGAGAATACGCCAAGATGAGTTGCTATCATCGTTAGTTAGTTATCATCAACCATTACTTTTTTGTCTTTTGGAGATTTTCTCTTGTCCCAAGCACCCTCTAACAATCCACCTAGCGATCCATCGGGTGGTATGCCTCGCCCTGGCAATTCTGGCCAAGGCCCCAGCGGCAATTGGTTTACAAAGTTTGGTGTTTGGGTGGTGATTGCCCTTGTGCTGTCGGCGCTTTTCAATAAATTGGATATCAGAAATACAGGCGGTGCTTCCAATTACATTGGGTACTCTGATTTTTTGGAACAAGTGCGCGCCAAAAATATCAAGCAAGTGACGATGTCTGAAGGGCAGGGCAATAACGAGATCACCGCCATCACGGCGGACGGCAATAAGATTCGCACCACGGCAACCTATATGGACAGAGGATTGGTTGGCGATTTAATTGCCAATGGCGTGAAGTTTGATGTGCGTCCGCGCGAGGATACGCCGTTCTTGCTCTCCCTCTTTATGAATTTTGGCCCTACGCTTTTGTTTCTTGGCATTTGGATTTATTTTGCTAAAAAAATGCAAGGCGGCTCGGGCGGAGGCATCTTCGGATTTGGTAAATCGAAAGCCAAAGTTTTGGACGTTGTGACTCAGCGCGTAACCTTTGCCGACGTGGCGGGTTGCGACGAAGCCAAAGAGGAAGTCAAAGAAGTTGTCGATTTTTTAAAAGACCCCGCACGCTTTGAAAAGCTGGGGGGCCGTATTCCGCGTGGCCTCTTGATGGTGGGGCCACCTGGAACGGGTAAGACGCTCTTGGCAAAAAGCATTGCAGGCGAAGCCAATGTGCCGTTCTTTAGCATCAGCGGATCAGACTTTGTAGAGATGTTCGTCGGCGTGGGCGCGTCGCGTGTTCGCGACATGTTTGACAACGCCAAACGCAACGCGCCATGCATTATTTTTATTGATGAGATTGATGCGGTGGGTCGTCAGCGCGGCGGCATGGGCGGAGGAGGACACGACGAGCGCGAGCAAACACTCAACGCACTGCTGGTTGAAATGGATGGTTTTGAAACCAATAAAGGCGTGATTGTGATTGCCGCGACCAATCGTCCTGATGTGCTGGATGCGGCGCTCTTGCGTCCAGGGCGTTTTGATAGGCAGGTTTACGTCACGCTGCCCGATATCCGAGGCCGCGAACAAATTTTGGGCGTACACATGCGCAAAATTCCCATTGGCGGGGACATCAATGCCAACGTGATTGCACGCGGCACGCCTGGCATGAGCGGCGCTGATTTAGCCAACCTATGCAACGAAGCAGCGCTCATGGCGGCGCGGCGCGGCGCGGTCGTCGTGGAAATGTCGGACTTTGAGCGCGCCAAAGACAAAATCTTTATGGGGCCCGAACGCAAGAGCATGGTCATGCCCGAGGCTGAGCGCAAAAATACCGCGTACCACGAAGCAGGTCACGCTTTGATTGGCAAGCTTTTGCCCAAGTGCGACCCCGTGCACAAGGTCACGATCATTCCGCGTGGGCGCGCGCTGGGCGTGACGTTTAGTTTGCCTGCCGAGGATCGCTACAGTCATGACCGCGAGTTCATGCTGAACCAAATTTCTATGCTGTTTGGTGGACGCATTGCAGAAGAGGTGTTCATGCATCAAATGACCACGGGCGCATCCAATGACTTTGAACGTGCCACGCAAATGGCACGCGACATGGTGATGAAGTACGGCATGAGCGACGCGATGGGCCCCATGGTTTACGCTGACAAAGAGGGCGAGTCCTTCCTTGGTCGCCAGTTTGCAGGTGCCACAGGCATCAGTCAAGAGACGCTGCAAAAAGTGGATACCGAGGTGCGCCGCATCATCGACACCCAATACAAAATTGCACGCGATTTGATTGAAAGTCATGCGGACAAAATGCATGCCATGGCCAAGGCGCTCTTAGAGTGGGAAACCATCGATGCCGATCAAATCAACGACATCATGGCGGGCAAAGAACCTACCGCTCCGCTTGACTGGGCACCGCGCAAGCCACTTGACCCGGTTCCGCCTGTGGTGGGTTTGCAAACACCACCTGCCCCGCAGGCCGTTCCGGTTGGGGCTTCCCAGCCTGTTGCCTCCTGATGGCTTGTTTTACCGCGCCTGCCAAGCAGTAGGTGTTTTAAACCCATGATGTGGCAAACCAGCCGCTTCGCCATTGATGTGTCCTTGCCCAAAATCATGGGCATTGTTAATCTCACGCCCGATTCGTTTTCGGATGGTGGGCAGCGGACGAGCGATGTCGAGCAAATTCGCTTTGCTGAAAAGCTTTTAAAAGAAGGTGCAGACATCCTCGATTTGGGCGCTGAATCCACGCGCCCTGGCAGCACCCCTGTGCCCGCAGGCGAAGAGCTAGCAAGGCTTGCGCCCGTACTGCGCGAAGTCGTTAAATGGAATGTGCCCATCTCTATCGACACCTACAAGCCCACCGTGATGCAAACCGCGCTGGATATGGGGGCGGACATCATCAACGACGTGTGGGCGTTGCGCCAAAAAATTGATGGACTATGCGCTGAGGCCGTGGTCGCCCAGCACACAACCTGCGGCGTGTGCCTCATGCATATGAGCGGCGAACCCACCACCATGCAACAAAATCCTATGCAGCCAGATCGCGCGGGTGGCGTGGTGGTGGCGGTTAAAGACTTTTTGTCCGAGCGCTCGCAAAGCCTTGCCAGACGAGGCGTAGCGAAAAATAGAATCGTTTGGGACGTGGGCATTGGCTTTGGTAAAACGCCCGAACAAAATTTTGAGTTGCTCGCCAAGCAAGCGGCATTTTTGCCAAGCGGTTATCCGCTTTTGTGTGCATGGTCGCGCAAATCGAGCCTTGGAAAAATCATCTTGCAAAGTAAAGATGATGCTGCGGCAAACCGCATCCACGCTAGCGTTGCGGCCAGTGTGCTGGCGGTGGAGCGCGGCGCAAGGTTGGTGCGCGTGCATGATGTGCGCGCCACCAAAGATGCACTCTTGGTCTGGACAGCGGCGCGCAAACAGTTTGATGAAAGGTTTTTATGAGTAAACGGCAATTCTTTGGCACAGACGGTATTCGCGGCACGGTGGGTGTGCATCCCATTACGCCTGACTTCGTTCTGCGGCTCGCGCACGCAGTAGGGCGGGTGCTGAGGCAAACCGAGGCCAAACCCGTGGTCGTGATTGGCAAAGACACGCGCCTGTCGGGTTATATGCTGGAGAGCGCACTGGAGTCGGGCTTTAATTCGGCGGGTGTCGATGTCATTTTGCTGGGCCCTTTGCCCACGCCCGGTGTGGCGTACCTTACGCGTGCGCTTCGTGCAAGTTTGGGCGTGGTGATTAGCGCTAGTCATAACGCTTATCCCGATAACGGCATCAAATTTTTTAGCGCTCAGGGCACAAAACTAGATGACGCATGGGAATTGGCTGTGGAAGCCGCGATGTCCAGCGAGCCTGTATGGGCAGGCTCTGCCGCCATTGGCCGAGCGAGGCGCTTAGACGATGCGGCGGGTCGTTATCTGGAGTTTTGCAAGTCCACGTTTGACAGTAGCCTGAGCCTCAAAGGCATGAAGATCGTGGTCGATGCGGCGCATGGTGCGGCGTATCAAGTTGCGCCAAAAATCTTTCATGAACTAGGCGCAGAAGTGATTGCGATTGGCTGCTCGCCCGATGGCATCAACATCAACGAAGGCGTGGGCGCGACGCACCCCGAGGCGCTGATTGAAGCCGTGAAAGCGAACGACGCGCACTATGGTGTGGCGCTAGATGGTGATGCGGATCGCTTGCAAATGGTTGATTCATGTGGTCGTTTGTTCAATGGCGATGAGCTGCTTTATTTGTTGGCACTAGAGCGCATTCAAAACGGCGAACGCGTGGAGGGCGTCGTAGGCACTTTGATGACCAATATGGCCATTGAGATGGGCTTGAAGCGGTTGGGTGTTGAGCTGATTCGTGCCCAAGTGGGCGACCGCTATGTGCTGGAAGCCTTGTCGGAGAAGGGCTGGCGCTTAGGAGGTGAAAGTTCGGGACATATCTTGGTATTGGATAAGCACAGCACGGGCGATGGGCTGGTGAGCGCTTTGCAGGTGCTGCAAGCGGTGAACCGATTAGGTCTGAGCATGGCGGAAACATTGGCCGATGTGCCGCTCTTTCCGCAAACGATGCTGAACATTAAAGTCAAACCAGGATCAAATTGGCAGACCAACGAGCTGCTTCAAAGTTTGATTGACGACGTGAAGAGGGAGCTTGGCGATACGGGGCGCGTACTCATTAGGGCAAGCGGTACGGAGCCTGTCGTCCGTGTGATGGTTGAAGCCCGTGAGGCTATCACGGCTAAGGCGTGCGCCGCAAAGCTAGCCGCAGCACTTTAGCTCGTCAAGCCTTTCCACATCATGTACGCGGCTAAGGTGTAGAGCAGGCAGGCAAAAAACCGTTTGAGCAAAGTCATGGGTAAGCGATGCGAGACGCGTACACCGATCGGTGCCATGATGGCGCTGGCAGTTGCCAGCACGACTAAAGCAGGCAAATAGACAAAGCCCAGTGCACCAGTTGGCAGATTTGACGTCTGCCAGCCAGTATAAATAAAGCCAACTGTGTTGATCATGGCCAATGGCATTCCGAACGCCGCACTGGTTGCGATGGCGTTATGAATAGGCACATTGCGCGCCGTCATAAAAGGCACGCTGATGAAGGCTCCCCCCGCGCCAACTAAGCCAGACAGCATTCCAATGACCACACCGACTACGCCTTGCTGAGCCGCGCGGGGCATAGTTTTAGTGGCGATGGGTTGCTTTGCCATCAGCATCTTGGTGGCGGAGTAGCTGATGAAAAGTCCAAAGAACACAGCCAGCCATTGGCCTTTGATGAGGTTGAATAAGCCGATGCTGGTGACGAAGCTGCCAATGACGATGCCTGGGGAGATATTTTTAAAAATATCCCAGCGGATGGCGCCGCGCTTGTGCTGCGCGATCACGTTGGAGAGGGAGATAAAAATAATCGTCGCCATGGAGGTGGCGATGGCCATCTTCACTGCTAAATCGGCAGCCACCCCTCGCTGCGTTAGGATGTAAGTGACAAACGGCACGGTCATCATGCCACCACCAATGCCAAGCACACCAGCTAGAAATCCTGTAAAAAGTCCAAGCGCCGACAGTTCAGCAATGAGTAAGGGTTCAAGCATCAGGGGGCATCCAAGCAGGGTCAAAAAGAGGTGCCTGCCAACAAGCCCAAAGCCGCATTCCTGAACCAAAGGTTCAGGTCGACACAGTCAAGTACAGGTTGGGAGGCCCTAACGCGAGGGCGCTACACGCTGCTGTACTTTGTTCCATGTCTGGTGCTCAAAGAGCATTGGTTCAAGGAAATTGAGAGCTTTGGCAGATGCTGGCAGACGCTGTTGATTCTAAGGTCTAGGCGCGGTTAAGTCGTGTTCATGAAAACGAAACACCCCTGTTTTTGCATCATCAAAAAAATGCCGAAGGGTGGTTTTAACCGTTGTAAACGCCAGCTCATCCCACGGCAATTGGTCTTCTGAAAATAACTGAACCTTGACCGTTTCGTAACCTGGGTGATAAGTCTCGGACAGCAGTTTGGCGCGGTAAAAAACATGGACTTGTCCTGCAATGGGAACGCTGAGCATCGTAAAGACGGCTTGCATCTCGATGTCTGCCCCCGCTTCTTCTTGAGTTTCACGCGCTGCACCTTGCGCCGTAGTCTCACCAAGCTCCATAAATCCTGCAGGAAGAGTCCACTTTCCTTTGCGAGGCTCAATGTTGCGCAAACACAGCAGCACCTGCAGCAGCCCTTGCGACTCGAGGTAAGGGATGGTACCCACAATGAGCAACGGGTTTTCATAGTGAACCGTATGGCACACGGTACACACGGCGCGGGGCTTCGTGTCGCCATCGTCAGGCAGGCGATATTGCGCTGATTGGCCGCAAGACTTGCAAAATTGAATCGGCGTTCGCAGCAACACTTATTTCTTCTTAACGGCTTGCTGATGGAGTGCGGTCGTGTGCTTGTCGATTAAGGTACGCGCACTGCTGAGGAGTTTCTTTCCATCAAAGCCGCGCTTATTCATATCGTCAACCCATTCCATTTCAATCGCGCGTGAGGCTCTGCGAAACTCTTGTGCCTCCCCTGTACCGAGGGTGTAGATGGTGTTGCCCCGATCGGACGCAGTTTTCCGGCCTGCGGGATCTCCAGCTCCCTGTAGCTTTCCAAGCCAGCCCGACGTGTCAACCCCCGAGTTGTTGTCGATGATCTTCTTCAAGTCAGCCGGTAAGCTGTTGTACTTGGCTTTGTTCATCGCCATGACAAACGTGGCTGTGTAGAGCGCACCACCTACTGGATCGAACTCGGCGTGATATTTGGTCAGTTCTTGGACTTTGACCGACGGCACAACCTCCCATGGGATCACTGCGCCGTGGATGGTTCCTTTAGATAACGCATCGGGGATGCTAGGCAGCGGCATACCGACAGGAGTTGCGCCTAATGCGCCCAATAATTTGGTGACTTGACGAGTCGGGGCTCGTATCTTGAGTCCTTTCAGATCGGCGATGGACTTGATGGGCTTGTCCACGGTATGGATAACGCCAGGCCCGTGTACTTGCAAAGCAAGCAGATGAATATCTTTAAATTCATCGGGAGTGATGGTTTGTACGTATTCCCAATAAGCGCGGGATGTGGCTTGGGCGTTACTCATCATGAACGGCAACTCGAACACCTCGGTGCGGGGGAAACGTCCAGCCGTGTAGCCGGGTAGAGTCCAAATGATATCGACGACACCGTCGCGAGCTTGATCGAAGAGCTGTGCAGGCGTGCCGCCAAGCTGCATGGCAGGATAAGCTTCAAATTTGATACGACCATTCGATTCTTTTTCTACTTTGCTCATCCAAGCCTTGTGCATGTTGAGCCACACATTGGAGGAGGGAGCCATAAAAGTGTGAAACTTAAGCGTCACGCTGGCTTGAGCGTTAGACGCAAGAGCGGCTGCTGCGAAGGTGGCAGCGCCAGTTTGAAGGAGGGTACGACGTTTCATGCGAAGACTCTTTGCGTGAAGTAAATAAAAAAGAAAAGTGTTGGTGAATTGAATCAGCAAGGCAATCAAGGTGTGAGCGTAAAAACCCGAAGCGGGTTTTTATCTAGAGCATCATTAGGTCACATACTTCAGCAGCCACAAGCTAATCCCTGGGAAGGCCAGCAATAGCAAGGTGCGGATGGTATCGCTGATCAAAAAGGGCATCACACCTCGGTAGCTTTCGCGCATGGGCACATCTTTCGCCATGCCATTGACCACATAAACGTTCAAGCCCACAGGTGGGGCAAGCATGCCAAATCCAACGGTCATGAGCACCATGATGCCAAACCAAATTGCGGTGTACTCTTTGCTCATGCCAAAGTCCATGCCCATGATCATGGGAAAGAAAATCGGAATGGTCAGCAGCAGCATCGATAGCTCATCCATCACCGCGCCCAGCACCACGTAGAACAGCAAAATCACGCTCACCACCATCAGCGGCGCAAGCCCCCAACCGCCCACCACAGCGGCCAATTGATTCGGTACTTGAGTCAGAGCTAAAGATGAATTCATGACATCCGCGCCAATAAAGATCATGAAGATCATGGCGGAACTCTCGGCTGTCGAGTAGAAGCACTGCTTGAACTTCGCCCAATTCATTTCGCGTTTAGCCAACGCCGCTAAGAAGGTGGATGCCGCGCCGACGGCCGCCCCTTCAGTCGGGGTGAAGAAACCACCATAAATGCCGCCAAAGACGAGCAGAAAAATCAGTGCAATCGGAATGACACCAAGCAAGGACTGCCTGGTCAGCTTTTCTGCTTGGCTAGCTTCCGGTGCTTGACCAGGTACCGTGCGCACATAAATCGCAATGGCAATCATGTAGCCTGCCATCGCCATCACGCCAGGAATCATGGCGGCTGCAAAGAGCTTGGCAATATTTTGCTCAGTCAAAATCGCATAAATAACGAGCGGCACAGATGGCGGAATTAAGATGCCCAGCGTACCTCCTGCTGCCAGCGTTCCCGTGGCAAGTCGGCCCGAATAGCCGTGGCGTTTCATCTCAGGCAGCGCCACGTTGGTAATGGTGGCAGCTGTCGCAACCGACGAGCCGCAGATGGCGCCAAAAGCAGCACAGGCCAATACCGCAGCCATGGCAAGACCGCCCTTAAAACGCCCCATGACCGCTGCAGCAAAACCAAACAAGGCCTTGCTGATGCCTCCCTGCGTGGCAAAGTGCCCCATCAAAATAAAGAGCGGGATCACCGATAAGTCATAGCTGGCAAATCGAGCAAAGGCTTGCGTATTGAGAAACTGGGCAAGCGGATGCCAACCTGTTTGCATGACATAGCCAATTGCACCAGCGACAAACATGGCAACAGCAATGGGTGTGCGTAGTGCCATCAGCACCAGCATCATGCTAAAGATCAGGAGCGCGAGAGAGATCGAGCTCATGCGACAACTCCCTGTGACTTTTCTCCTCGGTCTGGTTCTTTAGAAAATGTTTGAGCGGCAGCAATGACAGAGGTCAAGATAAAAGGCGGCACCATCAAGGTGTAAACAATCCATTCAGGAAAGCCCATCATCATGGTGCTCGTGTTGGTGCTCCAAGAGTTAAGACCACCCAGTGTGGTGCGCCAAGCCAGCACAGCAAACAGTAGCGCCATGAGTAGCGTACCAAACCGATCCAAATTGGCATTGGTTTCGTCCGAGCATTTGATCGTAAAAAAGTCCACGGTGATGTTGTTTTTAGTGAACTGACACCATGGCATAAAGAGTGCAATGGCGGCCCCTACTGCTACACCAACTAACTCAAAGTCACCAGGTGCAGTACGGCCAATCGTTTCACGTCCGATGATGTTGAGGCAGGTTGACCCTGTAATGAGGGTGAGTAAAACTCCCGCCACAATGGCACAAAATTTAGCGAGTTTTTCAAGGTGTTTCATCGTGTTCTTTGTTTAGATCACTTTGATTTTGAGTTCTCCTACACCTGCAACACTACCCACCAATACATCGCCTTTAACGACGGCTGCAACGCCTTCGGGTGTGCCCGTATAAATTAAATCACCTGGCTGTAACTTCCATGCAGCGGAGAGGTGTTCAATCGTCTCGGCCATGTTCCAAATCAAAAGTTTGAGATTACTGGTTTGCGTGACCTTGCCATTAACGGTGAGGTTGATATCCGCATTCACAACATCCCCAACTTTGTCGGCAGGAACAATATGAGAAATCGGCGCGGATTCATCAAAGCCTTTGCCAATGCACCATGGACGCCCCAGCTTCTTTTGCTCGCCTTGCAAGTCGCGGCGTGTCATATCCAAGCCCACGGCATAGCCATAAATGTGCTTCATGGCATCAGCGGCTTTGATGTTTTTTCCACCCGTGCCAATGCAGGCCACGAGTTCAATTTCGTGCTGAAAATCTTGGGTCATTGTTGGGTAATGCATTTCGCCCACTTCGCCGTCTGCTACGATGACGAGCGCGTCAGCGGGTTTCATAAAAAAGAAAGGTGGCTCACGGCCTGTAAAGCCCATTTCCTGCGCGTGCGCCACATAGTTACGGCCCACGCAATAAATGCGCGTCACGGGGAAAGATTGATTTGTTCCTTTGACGGGTACGGCGATAGTTTTGATGGGATGGGTGTAGTTCATGTTGGGCTTTCAAAAATTAAGTGCGCTCTTCGCGGTGAATACCAAGTGCTTTGTGGATGGGTTGATCGGAAAAACTAAACAGCGTGCAGCCATCCGTAGATGTGAACTCGATATGGTGCCAAGATGGAACAACGAAATGGTCGCGCTTTGTGAACTTGAATATATGTTCACTCGTAACGCCTGTAATTCGTGCCACTCCCGAGCCTTCAAAGACGCTGTAAACCACACCATCGGTTTGACGGTGCGGTCTGCCGACAAAACCTTTAGGCAGGCGCTGCATAAAAGTAGCAATCGTCGGCATAGGCGATCCGCCCGTTGTTGGGTTGGTATACGCCAGCTTGAAGCCGTCCCACGCGTCCAACTCAGCACTGCGCTCCAAGGTATGCAGCGCCTCCATCGTGCGGGCAATCGGGTAGCTAAACAGAGGCGAAGTCCGTCCGTAGGGTGATGCGTACACACCGTCGTGCCGCACAGGTGCCATGTTGTAGCCAAATCTGGCGAATCCTTCGCCTTCAGTTTTTGTCACTTTTTGCGATTTGCTGGTGTCGTTCTCTGCAAAGCCCGCATCAAAAAAACGAATTGTTGGAATATCTAATCCATCTAGCCAAACGACTGGTTTATCGCCAGGACACCCGTGGTCGTGCCACGTCCAGCTTGGTGTAATGATGAAGTCGCCCTCGTGCATGGTGGTGCGTTCGCCATCTACGGCGGTATACGCGCCGTTGCCTTCTACGATGAAGCGTAGGGCGCTTTGCGTGTGGCGGTGGCTAGGGGCGACTTCTCCGGGCAAGATCAATTGCAATCCTGCATATAGCGATTGTGTAATGGCAGACTGCCCGCGCAACGCAGGGTTCTCTAGTATCAGCACACGACGGACGGCCTCTTCAGCGGTGATCACCTCGCCAGCCCTTGCTAGATAAGGGCGCGCGACTTCGTAGCTCCAAAAGGCAGGGTCACAGGGCGTTAGCGGAGATTGGGGTACGAGACTGTGCAGCACTTCCCACAAAGGCGTGAGATGGTGCGGCGACATATCCGCATAAAGTTGTTCACGATGCTGTTGGCGTTGCTTTGTCATCATGCAAGCTTAATCCAAATGCGTTGATCTTTAATTTGAACTGGATACGTCTGTATATCCTGCGTGAGTGGTGCGCACATCGCTTTGCCAGTACAAACATCAAACCTGCCTTGGTGCAGTGGACATTCGATCTCTGAGCCTTCTAAAAACCCATCACTCAAGCGCGCCGCGCCATGCGTGCACAGGTTGTCGGTGGCAAAAATCGCGCCGTCCACCTCGTAGAGCGCAATCTCTTTACCATGAGTCACCACGCTAATGGCGCACATCTCAGGCACGGCTGTCAGAGCCGCTACGTCAATCCATGTATCAGTCATAAAAAGCCCTTAAATTGGATAAATCACGGAATTGGCAATCATCTCGCTGTCGTAAACGCACAGACGTGATTCGAACTTGAGTCCTGCCGCTGTGCGCACAATCACGTCCGTGTAAAAGCCCACATTAAAGACAGTAGATTCGCCATCTAATTTGGTGCGCAGCACCGCGTAATTGGCTTCTGAGCAGATGCGCTCACCGTCAGCGGTTTTCTCGACTAGCGTCATACGCGGTGCGCCCACAATGTGCCGCTGGTAATAGGGGTCGTGGTACAGCGTTTCTTTGACGCTATACACGCGGTCTTTCATCATGCCCTTGCTGTGCAGCTCTAGCAAGCACAGTGGCAGTCCTTGCTCAAAGTTTTCTCTCGGTTGCAATCGATATGTGCCAGTATCTATAAAAAATTCAGGCCACTGCTCCCAGCGATCCGAATCACATGCCATAGCGTAGTCGTTATAGAGATTGACCACGTCAAAATAGGTTTTGAAGTCCATCATTGGGAAACCCCCATGACCTTGCGCCAGTAGGCATACATACCGCGAATGAGTGTTTCGGTCACCATGTGATCCGTATCACCAATTTCGTGCCCGCCCATTTCAATCACCGTGCGATGCATTGGCTTTTGCTCAAATCCCTCTTGCGACCACTCAATGACTTCGCCATCATCTGCCGACACATAACCCGCAGGGCCAAACAGATTAGCTTGAATCAAGCGTCGCTCCTGCATCTCGGGCGTATCACTCTCAAAGCCAAAGTGTGTCCACACGAAATCGAATGAGCCATGGCCACTGGGCTGTATGTGCCGCATCGACACGCTGTTGACCTGTTGCTGCACGATGAGGCTTGGAAAAATGGTCGTCATCACCGCCGAAGGTCCGCCCCACCAGTCTTCTGGGACGATGTCGAGTTGCCGCATGTCGTTCAAAGTCATGTGGTCTTTGTAGCTTTGTACGCCACCCACCACCTCTTCATTTTTGTTGCC
>Ga0228699_1001382_pt1 | contig 12488 bp, 14 predicted proteins | sample McNCre217_Aug_MG_FD_178016 | JGI IMG/M metagenome (GOLD analysis project Ga0228699, IMG submission 178016) | Freshwater microbial communities from McNutts Creek, Athens, Georgia, United States - 2-17_Aug_MG | ecosystem: Environmental > Aquatic > Freshwater > Creek | place: USA: Georgia...
CGGACAAACTCGCCATCAGTGAGCAAACCGTGAAAATTCACACCAATCAAATTTTCCGTGAGCTCAAAGTTTTTAACCGAACCCAAGCCGTTCTCAAAGCTCAGAAATTTTTACTTGTCTAAAATTCTCCGATGGCCATTTGAAAAACCATCCCCATGAAAAAACTACCCAAAATTGAATTGCACCAACTCGTCCCCTTTGGGTTGGCGATTTCTGCAGTTGGGTTTTGCTTCATGCAAACCGATGCGTTCATGCATGCAGGCGCCATTCTTTTTGCCCTTGGCTTGCTACCGGCTGCACTGGTCCTGTCCAAGTACAAAGACTAAACGGCATCGTTCACCTCAGCCGAACACGAAAAACGCCATGCTCATTTGCACTGACGCAGCACCTGCTCGCGCGCTTCAGTTAATCAAGACATGCGCCCTATCGCGCAGCTGACAAACGACTTGGCATTTGCCACACCAGCACTCAAACCTTCCAGCGTTCCCTTTTCGGGGTAGCCCATAGCGCGCAGCTTCTCGGCCACTTGGGCACGAGAGGCTTCTTCACCTGAGAACTTCACACGCTTGTTCTCCTGATCCACCTCGACATCAGACACACCCGGCATCTCAGCCAATCCATTCAAAATGGAACGCGCGCGTGAAGACTTTAGCGAAAACGCTCGATCAGGACCCTACATTTGCAGGCCGTTGGATCACCATGCTCAACAGCGAAGTGCGCCGGTTGCGGTTGCATCTGGAGCGTTTGAACATGAAGTCCATTCGCGACCGCCTGATCCACTTGCACCCATTTTTAGTTCTAGACCAAATTGTCAATTGTGAAATGTGGCGTAAATTTTTAGCATTTGCGAATGCTGAACAACATCAAACGCGCCAACTTTTTCCTCCTTTTCTGCCTGATCGCCAACGTGGCAACACTCCCTGCACTGACCGCGCATGCGAATCCCCACACGGTATACACGCCCACACTTGGCAACGACGACACCACGTTTGTTTTTGCCGCCCGTTGCCCCAATGGCGAACCCTATCGGCTCTCTGCTTATCAAATGGAGATCGATGGTTTAAGCCAATCCTTCTACGACTTCGAAGGACCTGCGGGAAAAGGAACCATCCGAACCAACGCCGAGCCTAAAAAAATGGTCACACGCGTCTGCCACAACTTGGCAGACATCCAAGACGGCTCGAAGTTCGATTAAGTGTGTTTCCTAATTCAAGGCTGAACCACGCATCAACGGTGGAGGCGTTTGGCTAAGGCGCTGCAACAAAAACCCAGTGGGATAGGTTGGCGGTAAAGGTGTGTAGCCGTTGAGGGCACCATTACCCGATCAACCTCAAGTGTTCCTGGCACGTGCCGATCTTTCTTGGGTAATACCCACACGAAACACGCCATGTCCGATCTAACCGTCACCGTTGCTCCCGTGAAGTCCTTGGAAAGAGCCAAGGACAGTACAAATGCGCCGTCAAAGGAACAGGCCAACGCCGTAGACCCATCACAACACGTCATCACAAGTGAGGACAAGAAGTTCAAGCCGACGTCTGCAACCGATTTGAACTACTCGATTGATCATGAAGACAACGCCCTGCACCTCAAAGTGCAGCGTGCCAACGGCGAGGTGGTGCGAGAGGTGGTGTTCGACAGGATTGACCCTAGCCTGCTCGACGTGAAGAAACTCAAGGGTGTCTTCGTGGATGGCAACTCCTGAGAGTTAAGGCGCTCCGCAAAAACCACCCGCCATGCCTCAAGCCATCCCTACAGAAACCTACTAAGGGTTGATGAGCAACAGACCTGTCATTTACATCTCTTAGACTGAGCGCAGCATGAAGGGTGCATTTTGTGCATCATCAACATCGAGGCTGTGATGAGCAAAGACGAAACCGAAAAACACCTTCAAAAACTCGTAGACAAATTAAGCAAGCGTGAACGCGATGTCTTAGCTAGCGTGTTGCAAGGGTTTAGCAATACAGAAATTGGGGATGCGTTTGGCATCGCAAACGCCACGGCAAAAATTCATCGGGCGAACGTCTACCGCAAACTCAAAGTTAACTCCCTAAGTGAGGTTTTCAAACTATTCAGAGTTCAGTCCACATTAGACGTAGAGATTGAAACTTGAATTGAGCAGCCGACAACGCACAACTTGCCAGTTCAGCTACGCAGCTAGCACAGTGGCATGAGTTTTCTACCAATCCTGTTCACAACGAAAGAACGATTGATTACGAGCGAATCAAGACGAATGGGAACATGCCAGCGATAGCAGCAAGTACACCCGATGGCTCAGCATAGACAACGGCACTTACAACCCCGCCTATGACAAGTGAAAGGCCAACAACTGTAGAGGTTTTCATATGGAAAATTCTGTTTTTATGAAGCTACAGTTTTTTCAGCTTGCTTGATTAGTGCCATCTGCCTAGAACGACTTAATAGGTACTTCGTCTGGTTGTTTCATTAACTCCGTGTGTGCCCTTGCATAGTCCATGGAAATGTTTTCCACTTTTACCGATTGCGTTTGCACTACGGCTTTCCCCACTGAGACGGCATCCGAGCTCGTGGACTCTAGCCCTGAGTAAGCCAGCACTGCACTACTGGTCACAGCTATACCCAAAAGGCTTTTACCTAAATTGTGAGATATGTTCAGCATGTCGTACCCCTTGTTAAAGTGAAGGTGTACGCATTGAACTACTTGAGTGCGGCCGAAACAATCAACGATTAGATATAGAACTTATTGGGGAGAACTTGCCCCGATCAATTTCACGACTATTTCTAGACCATGCCGAGGCTTTAATAAAGAAAACAAAATGAAACTTCGCAATGTATTTCTCTCGTTGTTCGCTGGGCTTGGTGCATCTTCAATTCACCTAGTACTGATGGAGTTGAAGCACCGAACGGGCATCTTGCCTGAGTTTGATCCGTACTCAGACCTTCAACGAATGTTGTCATCTGTGGCATCCCCAGCAATTGACACATCTTTGGTTTGGTTGCTCACCTACATCAACGGGGCCATGTTGCTAGGTTTTCTATTTGGGCAAATCTTCCCCTACTTGCCCAGTAAGAATGTTTTTATCAAAGGCACCATGTTCGGCGTCTTCTCCTGGCTATTACTGGGGTTGGGTTTTCTTCCGCTGGTTGGCAGCGGGCCATTTGCTTACTCATTAGAACTTGGCGCGATGCCAGCCATCCTCATGCTTGCAATGCTGATGGTCTATTCGGTTGCTGTGAGCTTGCTTTATGACAAGCTAACAAGAACAGTCGTGAATGCATGACCTGCCAGTTCAGCTAGCAGGAGCGCACCCACATGAAAAGCAGCTTGTCGGCGTTTCTCGTGCTTTCGTGACGCATGGGAATGATTACCTTGTCGCTGATCGAGCCCTGTTCAATTGCAAGGTCGATGACCCGATTAAAGGCACTGCTGTGATTTGCCAGTGTGCTGCTGATTGGAACCTTGCCCATCTTCTGGTTTCGCCATGATTCGTATTCAGCAACTTTTTGAGCTGTGATGTTCGTCAGCATCAGCTTGCCAAAGAACGGAATCAAGTAGTTGTTCATGGCCCGTATGTAGTCCATGTTGGTGTTGGGACGAATGCCTCGTTCAATCTCAACTTTCAGCACACGGATGCATTCATTCGCCAATGTGCCAAATCGAACAGACTTCTGCGGCAACCCTTCTTCTTCCCTAAAACGTGCCTTGTCGTAAAGCTCTCCCGCCACCCGCTTTGCCCACTCAAGCTGCCGCTGCTTGGTACTGACACAACGCCACTTGCGATCAAACAGCTTGTAACGAACTTGCCAAACTCGGCTCGTGGGACGGAGATACAGCACAACTTCACCATCACGCATGTAGTGCGTTGTTCGCTTTCGGCTGGTTAGGTCAAGCTGGCTGAGCAGCGATGGCGCGAGGGTGTTGTTGCCCTGCAGGCTGTGCGCCAAGTGCAAAAAATCATTCTGCGTTTGCTTCAAGTTTTAGCCCAAAACGCACAGCGTAATTTCGCGTGTGCAGTTGGGCGACCTGAGTCCGAGCAAATGAACGGGACTTTGACTAGGGCTGTGATGTCGTGTTGCACGGCAGCTGCTAACTCTCATTTTGAGAGTTACAAAAAAACGCACGATGGGTTAGAGCCAAATAGATTGCTTCAGTAGCTCACCATCACGCCAGACACTGAACTCAGTCTGCCCTGCTCCAAAGCGGCTGGTTAAACACTGAAACACTTCATCCAGTGAGTTCACAACTTGCCCATTGACGGCGTGAATCACATCTGTGTTCTCAAAACCGTGTGAGGTTGCAAACGAACTGCCAAAAACTTGCTGAATACGTACGCCGCTATTGATTGGTTTGTCCATCAGTCAAAAAAAGGGCCGCCGAAGCAGCCCAACCTGTTGTCTTCAATCGTTGTTTAGTTCAGTGCGTCTTTCAAGCCCTTGCCCGCTTTGAACTTGGGCACCTTGGCTGCTTTGATCTTGATCGCAGCGCCCGTGCGTGGGTTACGACCTGTACGTGCAGCACGTTTACCCACACTGAAAGTACCAAAACCCACCAACGTGACCGTGTTGCCTTTCTTCAAGGTCTTCTTCACAGCGTCAACAATGCTTTCCAACGCACGACCAGCTGCTGCCTTGCTCAGATCAGACTTGGCGGCAATGTGTTCGATCAATTCTGTTTTATTCATTTCTTAAGTACTCCTGTAATCTTGCTTGCCCATTTGGGGCAGTGATGATCGGCAGCGACCTCTGGGTAAGAACTCAGACGTTTTTGCTGCCTAACTAATGCAGGTTGTTCGTAATAGCCGGAGCCACAACGCAAGCCTGTACTTGCATCATCAGCCACCAGCACATACGCACAACTGCTGCACTGATTTGGTTTAGGTGATAAGGCCATACGCCACGGCCTCGTGCTTGCCATTAATAGTTGTAACCAACCTGCAGCAAGAACTTGTTACGTGCATAAGGTTCGCTAGTTGGTGCAGCATCTTGGATGCGGTGGGCCACATGTGCTTTGAACATCATGCTTTGGTAGTTGCCTGACCAACCAAAACCCACATCACTAATGCTGCGGCGGTTATCTGTTGCACTGACTGGATTCACTGCGGATGCCTGACCGAAGTCATAGAAAGTAAACCAGTTGTGTTGCAAACCATCTACTGTTGGCAATGGACGAGACAACTCAACCTTTGCCAAAGTGGCATTGCTACCAATCAACTCACCCGCTGGATGACCCCACACGCCCGAACTGCCAGACACTGACATGCGTTCGCTGCTATCCAAGTTCTTGTTTTTCAAAGCAGCTTGCGAACGTAGTGATGTTGTCAACGTATAGCTATCAGGCAGCAAGCTCACACGGCTTAGCGTCAGCACAGCCTTGCTGAAGTTACCCACCGTATTGGCACCAGCAGCATCGGTTGCCAAGGCTGCATCGTTGTTGATCTTCAAATCACCCACGGTCACTGCAAAGTTTGCCTGTGTGAGCCCATCAAAACCCAGCACTTCACGCTCATCACGCACGTTTACGCCAGCGGTCATGGTGTTAGCTGTTTTAGGGGTCACGGTGCTTGTTGAATTGATCTTGTCTTCCAAGCTCTTGCTGGTAACGTTCAAGCTCAGTTCAACGGTTTGAGCACGAATGCGGCGCAAGGGGTAAGTCAACGTGGCATCCACCACATCAGCTGTACCTTTGGCATCCAATGAGGCGTAGGTGTTACCCAAGCTGTATTGGGTGTGTGCAGCAGAAACCTCACCACGCAAACCATTGGGCATCAGCAAGTTGGAGTAAGCCACACGTCCGTTCAACAAGCCTGTGCGGTTTGTGGTCATTCCGCTCAAGCTCAAACGATCACCACGCTCAGTGGGCGAATTGAAATCGGCATTGAAGCTAAGACGATGCTCGCCTGTGTAAACGCTGCCGTAGTTGTCGTAGGTCACAAAACCGTTCTTGGCTTTGGTCGCCGCCGTATCAACAGCAAAGTCACTTGTACCCACCTTTTGACCAGGCATCACATCTGCACGAGTGACTTTCACGCCGGGTGTGTCGTTGATGATCAGCATGGCACGTTCTAGGGTGTCAAGCGAAACAATGTCGTACTTCTTCACGTCATCCAACAAGCCCTGCACGATGTCATCACGCACCAAGGATTCGTTTTTAAGGATGAACTGGCCGTAGTTACCTTCCACCACACGCAGCGTTACCTTGCCGTCTACCACCTGCTGTGCTGGCACATAGACGCGAGCCACAAAGTAGCCTTTGACACGGTAGTAGTGGGTCAGCTTCGAAGTCACCACTTCCAACTCTGCCAAGCTCATGTCTTTGCCAGCAGCACCCGCCACTTGCGCCATCAAGCTATCAGTGTCGATTTCGCGGTTGCCCACGATTGCAAAGTCAGTGACCTTGATCTTGGGCAAGTTGTTGGGCAGCTTCTGCATGGGCGGTTCAATTTGAAGGCCGCCGATGTTGGGCAACTTGCTCTCCGGCTGTTGAATAGCTGGGACTTGGGTTTGGTTTAAGACGCTGCCAATGTTGGGAACTGTTTGGGCGTTGGCAATAGAAGTACCAGCCACCACAGCTGCGATCAATGTGAGTTTGTGTGTCATCTGTTTCATGTTGTTTCTCTCTTAGTTGGCTTTCACCACGAATAACTGCTGCTCAACGCCTGTGGGCAACTTGACGCCGCCATTGACGATCTCAGCAAGAGAGTTACGACTGACAGGAACACGCACTTCTGAACTACCTGCTGTACCGCTACCGCTAGAACTGTCGCCAGTTGTCGATGGCTTGAGCATCTTCTTGGCATCCGTCAAGCTGACGGTTTGCGTTGGCTCGTCGACATCCGGAGAAGACAGCAACGCAAGTGGGTCTCCTTTATTAAATGCAACGCTCATATCTGTTGGAACTACTGCCACGTTTGAAAATGGCTTGGTACTACCTGATTCACTCTCGCGCGTAGCTGGCACATGTGGACGTGTGATTTCACGTGGGGCATGAATTGCACTTGCAACTTGACGTTCAACTTCACTTGACTGACTATTGCTTGAGTTACTGCTTGAGTTACTGCCAGTACCAACAATCCAAATGGACGATCCCGATGCCGCACTTGACTCTGACCATCGCAAACGAGGATAGTGACTAGATGGCAGGTTGTTGTCTGCTGCAATGCTCCAACCAGCAGCCGAAAAAAGTGTCAAAGTTTGCAGATTTGAAGTTGTGTCGCCCGTTCCTGCGGCACTATTTGACTGGTTAGATGATGCGGTATCCCAGTAACTTGCTGTTGTCGTACTTCCTTGCCACTCCCCCACCAATCCACCGACGGTTAGTGTCGAAGCTCCTACGACTGCTGTAACAATTCCAGTTGAAATACTGTTAGTGATATCCGCAGTAGATCTGCCTACTAATCCACCAATTCGACTATCGTATTGAGAATTACCACCTGATACGTTTCCAGTTGAATAACTATTGAGAACGTTTGCACGCATTGAGCCAATTAAACCGCCAATATAAATGCTTCCACTATTGACTGTAGCTGTGACATCACCTGTAGCAAACGACTCTTCTACTGGCGCATATGAAAAACCAATAAGGCCCCCAATATTAGTACCGTAGCCAGCGCCAATTCGTGTGACATTACCGCTTGCATAACTGCGATATACCAAAGGCGATCCTGTATCGAGTTTTCCGGCTAAACCACCAATTTCAGTATTGCTAGATCCAGATGCTGTAACAGATCCAGAGGCATAGCTATAACTGATACTTCCGGTCATACGACCTATCAAACCACCGATTCGACTAGAAGCAGCTACATTGCCAGTTGCATAACTTGAATCAATCGTACTTAAAGCACTGCTATCAGTAACTTGTCCAACTAGGCCACCTACATAAATACCTGTACTAGTTACATTTCCAGTGGAAAAACTGGAGTTAACTATCAAGCGACTGCCTGAGTTTCCAACCAGCCCCCCCACACCATCACTGCCTGAGACAGACATATCAGAATAAACACCCGAAACAGACAACACTGTACCTGCACTGTATGTCGAACCGCCAAGCAGTGCACCTGTGTAGTCGCTTCCCCCAGATACAGAGCCAACTCCGTTAATTTTTACGATACCCAAGTTTCGAAAAGTGACACTACCCCCTCCAGCTTTCCCGAATAAACCTTGATATGTAGCTGAACGATTAATAACCAAACCTTGGATGGAATGCCCGAGACCGTCAAACGAACCGCTAAATTGGGAAGAAGAACTTCCGATTGGTACAAAACCAGCACCGCTATTCCAAGAGCTCGTTGAACTGGCATCAATATTTGCTCCAAGAACATAGTTAGCACTCAAACCACTCAGACGGCCTGAATAAGCTAAGCCCTGCAAACTGTTTGTAGCACCCGCAACCGCCTCATCGCCAGCACTGCCCAGAGCTGTAATCACCGTCCAGTTCACAGCAGTGCCGTCAGAGCCAAGTTTCGTATTGAAGTTTTGACCGGCTTGCAAATTGATCTTTCCTGCAAAACCTGATGAAGTTAGACCGAAGTCATACGTAGATGTATTGCTTGCAGCAACAGCACCTTGACCGTATTCCAACGTAACCGCACCACTTGCACCCGATGCAGTAATAGCCGCATTGATGTGAATATTGCGATCAGCATGAAGCGTCAACATGTTGTTAGCAGACCAAGAAATGTTTGAATTAACCGTAATGTCGCCATCAGTACCGCTTTGACCACTTGTTGTACTTGGTGTGTTGTTACCAGCCGTCGAGATGGTTACGTTACCGCTCCCCAGTGCTGTTTGAATGGTTCCAGCCAAGGTGGAATCAATGGTGATGTTTACAGGGTCAATCAACCAATTGGCAGCTTGAACAGTTGCATTGGGTTGGATTGCAAATTGCTTGCCGGAAGTCTCGATAAAGCCACCATCCGCGTTGATCGTGCCACCTACGTCTACAGTGCCGCCGTGTGCAAAGAGGATGACTTCACCGTTTTGACCTGTACCCACGCTGTTGGCCTGAATCAAGCCAGTGTTATTGACCACACCGTTCAATACAGTGTCTACAGCTTGGGTGGTGAGATACACACGACCACCATCAGCGTAGATAGCCTGCTTGTTTTCAACCAACGCATTCAATGTGCCTTGGTCAATGGTCACGCCAATCAATGAGTTGCCGTTGAAGTTCAAGCTAATCTTGTCACCTGCTGCCAAGGCTGCTGTACCCAAACGAGCACTGATGACGCCTTGGTTGCTAACTTGATTACCCAGCAAGGCCACATAGCCACCATCTGCCGCTGTGATTTGGCCGAGGTTGATCACACTGGCTTGTGAGCCTGTGCTTTGCAATGTGTTACGACCTGCCATGAAATCGGCATCGGTCATGTTGAGTGTGGAAGCCACCAAACCACCCACGTTGACTTGAGCGCCTTGACCAAACAACACGCCACTGGAGTTGAGTAAGAACACTTGACCATTGGCGTTCAATGCGCCGTTGATGACGGATTGTTCGTTGCCCACAACACGGTTGAGCACAACAGCAGATGCATTGGGTTGTTGGAAGTTCACGGTGGCATTGCTGCCGATGCTGAAGTTGGTCCAGTTAATTGCCGCACGTTGCGTGGACTGCTGCACGTTCATGGTGTTGCCACTGCTAGTGATGGCTGCGGCACCTGCCGTGACTTGAGCACCCGTAGGCAATGTATTAGCCGTAGGTGGTGCAGCCCATGCGAATGGAGAAACCAACAAGCTGCTCAGCAAGACGCTGGCAACGCTGGAGCTGACTTTGGTGCTGGAACAACCAGAGGCACGTGTTTTTTCATGAGCGACTACAAACTTGGAGTGACGCTGACTCCAGACAAGACGATAGATGTGATTCATAAATTCCCGTTCAACATAATCTCAAGCACGCGTGCTTGGAGCTGACGAGATTTTTTTAGACTATGACTCGAGCCACTACCTGAATCACGAACTACCCAAAAGAAATCCGAACAGATTTGTGATTTTTTCTATAAATTCACCACAAATTAATAAACTTGAAATGAGCTTTTTTAGTTTTTAGCTTGCTTCAGCGTTTCACTTGGCAACTCACCAAAATGTTCTTTGTATTGCTTGGAAAATTCACTGAAGTTGCTATAGCCACATGCCGCTGCGACTTGCGTCACCGTCATGCGAGCAGCAGGACGATTCAGCATTTTTCGTGCATGTGACAAGCGTTGCTGCCGAACCCATTGCATGGGCGTGCAAGAAAAATACTTTTGAAATTCTTTTTGCAGCATTCGGGACGACAAGCCACTCACCCGTTCAAGCTCAGTCAGACTAAGGGTATGTTCGATGTTGTGATCGATGAAATCGCACAAATGGTTGATCACTTTTCTATGACCGCCAGAGGCCTTTCGAAATTCCTCTGGCTTGATGAAGTGATTCGGTGCCAGCAACATCACCATCAAACGGGTGATGTTTTCATCAACATTGAAACTTTTCAACAAACTGAGGTCACCATTGAACTGATCAATCAGATGGCAGGTTTGTTGAATCACGCTTTTAAAGTTCACCTGATGAATCTGCGTACTCAACACCCTAGGCGTATCGGGTTTCAAGATGTCTTCAAAACGCTCCCCCAACATGATGCGCCCCGTGTTGAATAGGCGCTGTTCTGACACGCTGAGGAGCAGGCAAGACTTGTCACCACCTTCAGAATGCCTTTTCCCTTTAGAGGTGAAGACAGCCGATTCACCATCTTTGGCCGCGTAGTGATGCCGACCAATCCACGATTCCACTGAGCCTTGCAAAGGAATGGCAATCGTGTAATCGGGGTCATTCACTTTCATCACAGTGGGTGTGCTTGCCACAGCAATCACACGCACGCCCTCATTCGCATACACCGATGTGCGGTGTTGAAATAAGTTTCTCTTGCCCAACGTGTCGTATTCGCTGACCCAGTTGGTGATGGCGTTCACACGCGACTGCATTTGGTCTAAATCAAGATCAACCTGCGATCTGTTTTGCCCAAAAGCCAGCGGAGGGAGTAGGAGCTTTGATTTCGCCATCATGTAACTTTCAGTGCTTTAAATTTTCACACTCACTCAAAGTCACGACCGCACAAATAACGAAAACCATGCAAATTCAGCGAATGTGCAAGGTGAACTTTTAACGTACCGCTCACACCTGCGTGAGCTTGGCCACACTCAGCGCCAACCACTTGGTGCCGTGGCGTGGGAAGTTCACTTGCGCACGGGCATCGTCGCCCACGCCTTCAATGCTCATCACCGTGCCTTCGCCAAACTTGGCATGAAACACCTGCACCCCGCTGCGCACCCACGCGTTAGGGCCACTGGCCACAGGGGCTGCGCGCTGAGGCACAGGCTTGGGCGCAGGCACCGCACCTTGGCCCCATGACTTGTTTTGCCAAGCTGGGTTTTGCCATGCATCGCGGCGCGAGGGCATGGCATCGGCAAAGGCCGAGCGCGCTGGCGTGATCCACTTCAGGGTGTGCTCTGGCAGCTCTTCGAAGAAACGGCTCTTCAAGTTGTAGCGCGTTTGGCCATGCAACATGCGGGTTTGTGAATGGCTCAAATACAAACGCTTGCGTGCACGCGTGATGGCCACATACATGAGGCGACGTTCTTCTTCGAGGCCATCGAAATCGTTCATCGAGTTTTCGTGCGGGAACAAGCCCTCTTCCATGCCCGTGATGAACACGCAATCAAACTCCAAGCCCTTCGAGGCGTGCACCGTCATCAACTGAATCGCGTCTTGGCCTGCTTGAGCTTGGTTGTCGCCAGCCTCCAAAGCGGCGTGCGTCAAGAAGGCAGCCAAGGGCGACAAGGTTTCGCCCGTGTCGGCGTTGATCATGGTTTGCGCTGGGGTTTGCGCTGTGCCGCTGTTAGCACCTGCGTTGTCACCCAAGGCGGGGCCCCCATGCTCGTCAATGGGCAAGGCCACGGCATCGCGGCCAAAGCCTTCTTGCGTCACAAAGCTCTCGGCGGCGTTGACCAATTCCTGCAAGTTCTCAATGCGGTCTTGGCCTTCGCGCTCGGTTTGGTAATGAGTAATCAAGCCTGAGTGGTCGAGCAAGAGCTCAATGATTTGGCGCAAGTTTTGACCTTGCGTGGCTTCGCGCAACACATCAATCTTGGCCACGAAGGCGCTGAGGTTGGCGCCCGCTTTGCCAGCCACTGCGGTAACGGCATCACTCATGGCGCAGCCCATGGCACGCGACGCATCTTGTAACTGCTCAATGCTGCGTGCCCCAATGCCACGCGGCGGGAAGTTGACCACGCGCATGAAGCTGGTGTCGTCGCGTGGGTTTTCGAGCAAGCGCAAATAGGCCAAGGCGTGTTTGATTTCAGCGCGTTCAAAGAAGCGCAAGCCACCGTACACACGGTACGGCATGGCGGCGTTGAAGAGCGCGGTTTCAATCACACGGCTTTGCGCGTTGCTGCGGTAGAGCACCGCAATTTCGCTGCGGTGTTGCACGCCGTTTGCGCCGTCGCCGTTTTGGCCATCGCGCAAGAGTTGCTTCATCTCTT
>Ga0228699_1001383_pt1 | contig 12472 bp, 13 predicted proteins | sample McNCre217_Aug_MG_FD_178016 | JGI IMG/M metagenome (GOLD analysis project Ga0228699, IMG submission 178016) | Freshwater microbial communities from McNutts Creek, Athens, Georgia, United States - 2-17_Aug_MG | ecosystem: Environmental > Aquatic > Freshwater > Creek | place: USA: Georgia...
AAGGCAAGCCGTGGAGCAAATCACCCCCTGCACCGCATTTGCCGCAGGAGGTAATTGCCCAAACCGCTGCCAAATACCAAGAGGCTTGGGATCGGTTGAAAGACTAAATGCCTACCGATTTAACTCTTTACTCATCAGCCTTCTCCTTTACTTTACGCTCAGGTAAAGAGATATATCCAGTAAAAATGCGCGATCGAAAAACTGGATTAATCGCTTTTCGTGTATCTCCTGGTGGGAAACGAGGAAATACTATAGAGCACACCGAGCAAGTGGACGAGGCAGTGATGATTAAAAGAGTTTTTGAAGATGGGTATGGTGTTCGATGTGCCTCACTTGATCGAAAAGTATTGGGGCAGTACAAGTTAGGGCATCGTGCCGTCGTAAAAGTAAATCACGGACAAGATGCCCTAGTTAAATTTTTCTTAGATGGATCTTGATAGGTATTCACGAATTAATTCTTCACGAGTCTCAATAAATTCCTTTAGTTTTTCTGGGCGCCAAAGTTCTATATTTTTCGGAATTAGGTTTCGCTCAAGGAAGTTGGAGTCGCGCGTTTTGATCCACTCATCAAATTGACTGTCAGACTTGCCTATATTTTCATGGTCTAAAAGTAATTGAAGATTGCCCAATCTATTGACGTAGTTAGCAGATTCTTTTGCATGTATTTCACTCATCCCCGCCTTCATTAATTTGCTTTCCGTGCAAAGAGATTTGGGAATGATGTGATCTATGTGATAGGAGGATGTACCCCAGTTTTTTTCATCATCTAAGAGTGAAAGAGCAAGGAAACAAGTTGGACTTTTGTACTGTGTATCTAGTAATGAATCGAGGTTGTTCGCGTCAAAGTTAACAACGCGACCTCTTCGTTTAAATAATCCTTCGCAAAGAGCTTCATATGGAAAGTCGCGAGAGGTCAGGGTAGATTCTTTAATTATCTGCCTAGCAACACCAATGGTTTGATCCGAGTTGCCGCCAAAGATCCTGTTCAACAGAGCGCCTAAAAGCCAACGTCGAATTTTCCTACGATTGGTTACATCAAATTCAGTGCTGCCGTCTAAGGCGGTGTCAACCTTAGACAGGTAATACGCAATCGGATGTAAAGCATTAACGCTTGTTAGAGTGTCTCTATCAATCCCAAAGCGATTAATTAGTTTGGTAGTTCTTTCAAGTGCCGATCTAATTTTTTGCCAATTATTTTGAATCTTTAGCAGAGCTTGATTTGTGAAGTTGCTAACTTTGTATATGTGATCTAGATCGGAGATCACTAAACATGAGCGCATCACAAAATCTTTATTGAAGTCGTTTTTTCGATCTAGTTGATCATTTAAGCGATCAACAAAACTAAAGATTTCATCTCTTGCATTAACACCATCCCATTTGGATGTGATCATTGACAGGAGTAAATCAGATTTGCTGAGTTTTGTTCCGCCATCGTTCGCTCGGATGAAAATATCAAGAACGCGATCGTAAGATTGATTTTTTTCGGTAAAAAACGATATTGCCTCATCTTTCCAAAGTTTTCGATATAGGTTGTTTAGATTTTTCTTTGCGGTTCTTCTTTGTGCCTGTGTTGTCGCATCAGGCAGATTTTCTGCCAATGTTTCTACATAGTCGTTAAAGCGATCTTCATCATCAAAATCGAGGATCGCACCGACTTTGAACCAGTGATTGGCTGCAGTGGGATTAGGTTGATCAGAGAAAAATTTCAGACCGTAGGTAATTCCGATGTCTTCATCATCTGACTCATCACTGTTGGGGTCTTTGAAGAGGTCAATGTAGAGCTTCTGTTTTACCCAAGCTGAGGGGTTGTCCCATCGTTTACCTTTTAATTTGACTGTGTAGCTGCCTCGTAGCCCAATAAGAAGAGAGGTTAGGCGTTGCTGCCCATCTAGTACTAGATTTATTTCACGCCCATCAGTTTCAGCGATTTCGTTATGTGTATCACCAAACTTGAACTGCTCTACAAATTTGTAGATTTCCCAATTGTTTCTGTTTTCAGACTTGATTTCCCAAAAGAGAAACGTGCTTATGGGATACCCTTTTAAGAGGGAGTCGAATAACGCGATGATTTGTTCTGGTTCCCAAACATATGGACGTTGAATCGCAGGTAAAAAGTAACTTCGATTTACTTGGTCAATGACTTTTGCAATGGTTGTTGATGAGTAAGACATGGGGCGTTGTTAAGTTAGCTTATTGGTTTAATTTAAAGCCATGCTGAGCTTGCGGCGGTAGCGAGAAATCAACTCCAACACGGGGTCTCCTTGCACCGCAGCTTTGCCGGTTAACTCGATGCCGCCTGCGGATTTTCCGAAGGCGGCATCGTCCGTTTTGGGCTTGGGAGGTGTCATCAGCTCCAAGATCGACACATAGGTTTTGCGCGCCACGTCGTGGTTCCACGTTTTGTCGCGCATGATGATTTCCAGCAACTCTTCCATTGCGTTTTCAAACAACTCGGCGGCAATGAACAGGCGGGCTTTGGCCAAACGCGTCTCAAAGTCGCGTTTGTTTTGGGCGATCAGTGCATCAAACTGCTCAAAGCGCCAGCCGCCACGCTCGTCGCTGGCCACAAACTGCAAGGCTTGCAACCAGTAGTTGAGCGCGTCAAAGCGCAGTTGCAAGGGGATTTCTGTGAGCTTGGGAGCCAAGGCTGCTTGAGCTTCTTCCAGTTCGCCCACCGAGATGAGCAGCTTCACAAAGTTGTAACGGGCCTCGTCGTCTGCAGGGTTGAGGCTCAGGGCTTCTTGCAACTTGGCAATGGCCGCGCCAGCATCGCCAGCTTGTGCCAGTTCTTCGGCTTCTTGGGTGTCGGCCTGCGCGGCCACTTCGCTGTCAGAGGGTAAATGTTTGTCTAAAAACTCACGCACTTTGCCTTCAGGCACAGCGCCCATGAAGCCGTCCACGGGGCGGCCTCCGATCAACAAAATGCACGTGGGCAGGCTTTTCACGCCAAATGCCCCAGCCAGCTGTTGTTCGGTGTCGGCGTTGATCTTGACCAGCTTGAAACGGCCTGCATAGTCGGCCTCTAGCTTTTCGAGCACGGGGCCGAGGGATTTGCAGGGGCCGCACCAGTCGGCCCAAAAGTCCACCAGTACAGGCGTGGTTTGTGAGGCCGCAATCACATTGGCCTCGAAATTTTCCATCGTCACATCAATCATGGGGGTCCCGTCTTAAAATTCGTTTTTGCTCACACACAGCCTTCATCATGACCCAGTGCCAAGTCGGTGTCGTCATGGGTTCCAATTCTGATTGGGACACCATGCAACATGCAGCCCAGATTCTCCAAGAATTTGGCATCACTTTTGAAACCCGTGTGGTTTCCGCCCACCGCATGCCTGATGACATGTTTGCGTACGCCGAGGCTGCGCAAGAACGAGGCCTGCGCGCCATCATCGCCGGTGCGGGTGGTGCGGCGCACTTGCCCGGCATGTTGGCTGCGAAAACCATCGTCCCCGTCTTGGGCGTGCCTGTGGCTAGCAAGCATTTGCAAGGCGTGGATTCATTGCACAGCATCGTGCAAATGCCCAAAGGTATTCCTGTCGCTACTTTTGCCATTGGCAATGCAGGTGCAGCCAATGCCGCGTTGTTTGCTGTGGCGCTGCTGGCATCCACGGATACCGCCTTGGCCGAGAAGCTGCAAGCCTTCCGTGTGGCGCAAACCGAAGTGGCGCGCAACATGACTTTGCCTTCGCACGTATGAGCGGCACTTTGAAGCCATTGCTGCCCGGCTCGACTTTGGGCGTGTTGGGTGGCGGTCAGTTGGGTCGCATGTTTGCCCATACTGCACAACGCATGGGCTACAACACCGCGGTGCTCGACCCCGATGTACAAAGCCCTGCTGGTTTGGTGAGCCATCACCACATTCAGACCGATTATTTAGATGCCACTGGGTTGAAGCAACTGGCGGCTGTGTGCCAAGCGGTTACCACCGAGTTTGAAAACGTGCCCGCCGACGCACTGGCGCAATTGGCTGTGACGTTGCCTGTGTCGCCTGCTGCTTCGGCGGTGGCTGTGGCACAAGACCGTGCACGTGAAAAAGCCCACTTTGTGACATGCGGCGTACCCGTGGCTCCGCATGCGGTGATTGATACGGAAGAGCAACTTGCGGCTGTGGCCGACAATTTGCTGCCCGGCATTTTGAAAACCTCACGCATGGGCTACGACGGCAAAGGCCAGTTGCGCGTGAGCACGCGTGACGAGCTTCATGCGGGTTGGACCAAGCTGGGCCAAGTGCCCTGCGTGCTGGAAAAAATGTTGCCCTTGGCGAGCGAGTGTTCGGTCATCGTGGCCCGCGGTCGCGATGGCGTGATGGTGAATTTGCCTGTGCAACGCAACCTCCACCGCGACGGCATTTTGGCTGTGACCGAGGTGTTTGCGGGCAATGTGCCAGATGCGTTAGCGCAACAAGCCATCACGGCGGCCAAAGCGGTGGCGCAAGAGTTGAACTACGTGGGCGTGTTGTGCGTCGAGTTCTTTGTGTTGGCCGACGGCCAACTGGTGGTGAATGAAATAGCGCCCCGCCCCCACAACAGCGGTCACTACAGCCAAGATGCCTGTGATGTGTCGCAGTTTGAGCTGCAGGTGCGCTGCATGGCTGATTTGCCACTCACCCAACCGCGTCAGCACAGCTCAGCGTTCATGCTGAATTTGCTTGGTGATTTGTGGTTTCCCCAACCGTCAGGGGCAAACACCAACGCTGCGCAAGTTGAGCCAGCGTGGCACGAGGTGTTGGCATTGCCTGGTACGCAGTTGCATTTGTACGGCAAGCGCGAAGCACGCATGGGCCGCAAGATGGGCCATCTCAACATCACAGCCGAAACCCCAGAGGGTGCACGTGCTGTGGCGCTAAAGGCTGCAGCCGTTTTGGGCATTGCGCCGTTTTAAGACCCCATGATTCTTGACGGTCAGTCCCCAAAAGCCATCGCGATTGCGGCGCAAGCCTTGCAACGCGGTGAGTTGCTGGGCTTGCCGACAGAAACTGTCTACGGCCTTGCCGCAGACGCAGGCAATGATGCGGCGGTGGCCAAAATTTTTGAAGCCAAAGGTCGCCCCAGCAACCACCCACTCATCGTGCATGTGGCCAGTGCGCAAGGCGTACAGCGCTTTGCCAGCCATGTGCCTGCCTTTGCGCAAAAGCTGATCGATGCGTTCTGGCCTGGACCCTTGACGCTGATCTTGCCGCGTCGCCCAGACATGGCCGCGGTGGCGGCAGGTGGGCAAAACTCGGTGGGTTTGCGTTGCCCCTCGCACGCAACAGCGCAGGCTGTTCTGCAAAGTGCCGAAGCTTTGGGCGTGTTTGGCGTGGCCGCACCGAGCGCCAATTTGTTTGGTCGCGTCAGTCCCACCACGGCGGCACATGTGGCCGGTGAGTTTGGCGAGGACTTGCTCATCATCGATGGTGGTGCATGCGATGTTGGCATCGAGTCCACCATCGTGGACTGCACCCGTGCCGCCCCAGTGCTGCTGCGCCCAGGTGTGTTGACCCCTCAGCAGTTGAGTGATGCCTGCGGCATGACGGTCATCACCCCTCAAGCTCCAGATGCGGATGCGCCGCGTGCCTCTGGTACGTTGGAGTCCCACTACGCGCCAACAGCGACTGTTCAGTTGATGACGGCAACGGAGTTGCAACACACCATTGATGAAAGTGTGGCGACGGCATGTGGTGCCGTGCCAGGCACGATTGCGGTGTGGTCACGCACCTCTGTGCATGTGCCTTTGAACCAAGCTGCCAAGTTCAAATTGCAAGTCATGCCCATGTCCGCGCAAGACTGTGCACACCAACTCTTCGCCCAATTGCGTGACTTCGATGCCCAAGGTGTCGCTCACATTTGGGTCGAAACCCCGCCCCCAACCCCCGAATGGGAGGGTGTGCGTGACCGCTTGACGCGGGCCGCCACACCAACTCGTTAAACTAACGTGGTACTCAAAGAGAGCCTGTGATGAATCTGATGTTTAGCCGAACCCTCAAAGCCCTGTGCACCGTGATGGCTGCCGCCCTGTTGTCTGCGTGCGGGGGGGCTAGCAGCACGGTGGATCCTTTTATTGCGACACGCGTGATTGTGTTTGGCGATGGTTTCAACTACGTGGATGGTTCAGGTGCAGGTCAGTCAACCGTGCAGACCGGTGAAACAGACATCACCATCGCGGGGCGTATCGCCGCTCGTTATGGCATCGTGACCAAGCAAGTCAGTGGCAGTTACCCCTTGGCCGCAGCCGGTGGTTTCAGTTATGCGACAGCGAATGCACGTGTGGCAGACGTGAATACACAAATTTCAACTTTTTTAAGTTCAGCCGGTTCCGTTGCAAAAAAAGATTTGATCGTCATTGCTGTGGGTAATTGGGATATTTACGATGCGGCTCGTAGCGGTGTGACCAGCATGGACCCCACGACGACGACGTTGGTTACCGCGATACAACGCTTGACGAATGCAGGTGCCGAGCATGTGGTGGTGATGCCTCCGATCAACATGGCGAGAACGCCATGGGCTGCAAGTTCGGGTATTTCACGTAGCACCATTGAAAGCTTGAGCAATACAGCCACAACATCGTTTAACTTCACTTTGTTAGCTAAGCTGACAGCCGCCTACAGACAAGATGCCAAGCCTGTTATGTTTCTGGATCGAACCAGCGACTTCAATGCCTTTGCAGGCTCGGTGGATGCAGGCGGCAACGTTGTGCAGAACTACAGTGGTATTGCTTTGACCAATTTGTCTACCGCGGTGTGTTCTGTATCTAGCCCCGCTGTAGGCTGCGCACTTTCGGGACTGATCGGAGGCGCAACGTCTACGGACTATCAAACCTCCGTGTTTGCCGACGAGATCAACCTGACCCCTGTGATCAACCGTTACTTGGCCGATCGGATGATCGCAACCATGGTATCGATCGGCTGGGCACCTTAACCGTCCTTGCGCCCAAAGCGCAAGCGCATCGCCAAAATACTGGCAGCTAATGCCAGCGTGATCACGTTGGCAATCACCACGGGCCAGGCTTCGATCAGCAAGCCGTAGGCCAACCACAGCGCAATCCCGAGGGTGAATGCGCTGTACATGCCCAATGAAATGCCGCTCACGTCGCGGGTCTTGAAGGTCAACCACGCTTGCGGCACAAAGCTCACGGTGGTCAGACAAGCGGCGGCATAGCCAATCCATTCGGTGTAGTTCATTCCGGTCTTTCGCTATCAGGGTTGTTGTGCTGCCCAGTCAATCATGGCGTCCAGTGCTGGGCGCGCGGCATTGGCGTTGGCGTGGTGCAAGATGGCAACCACCACCAAGCGTTTGCCGGCGGTGGTGTCCACAAAACCAGCCACGCCTGCCACATCACGCAAGCTACCGGTTTTCAAGTGAGCCGTGGCTTGTGCTTTGCTTCGCTTCATCGTGCCGTCTAAACCCGTCACCGGCAGTGAGCTCATCAACTCAGACATGGTGGGCGAGGCCCACGCCACTTGCAGCAAACGCGCCAAGGCTTGGGCACTGATGCGTTCTTCACGGCTCAGTCCCGACCCGTTGTCGAAGGTGGGTACTTCGCCGCCCACGCGTTCGCGCCACCAACGCTGCATCACCTCGCGCGAGGCTTCAAAACTACCGATGTCGCGTTGCTGTTGACTGAGCGTGAGAAACACTTGCTGCGCCATCACGTTGTTGCTGAACTTGTTGATGTCGCGGATGGTTTCGGCCAGCGTCGCAGACTCGATGTTGAAGGCAGGTTGCAAGTTGCTTGGCACATTACCTTCGCGTACTTGGCCGCTTAATTGACCGCCAAGTTGTTGCCACATGCCTGCGATGGCGCGCTGCGCAAACTGCTGGGGGGCGGCGTAAGCAATCGGCCACATTTTTTCGCCGCACACAGCGGGGAAGCTGCCGCTAAAGCGGATGCGTGTGGGGTCAGACCAGTCGGCGCGCAAGCTGCTACGGTAGTCGCTGCAGTCGCCATTGCTCAGCGGCACGGTGGCCGGCATTTGAACGCCGGCGAGTGGTGGCTCGATTTGCACACGCGCCACGTTGGCAGCGCGGTCTGGCACAAATTGAATGAGCAGCGATTTGAAGTTAAGCAGCAACGCATCGGGCGCTGCGTTGTAGGGGCGCAGCGGTTCGCCGTCAAAGCTGGCGGCATCGCGCGGGGCAACGTCAAACGCACTGCGGTCGAGCACGATGTCGCCTTGAATTTTGTGAATCCCCAAGCCTTGAATGCGACGCATCAACAGCCACAGGCGCTCCACCACCAAACGCGGGTCGCCGCTGCCACGCACATACACGTTGCCGTGTAAGACACCGTCACGCACCGAGCCGTCGATGTACACCGGCGTGCGCCACACAAAAGCAGGGCCGAGGGTGTCGAGGGCTGCTGTGGTGGTGGCCAGCTTCATCAGCGAGGCTGGATTCACCCGCACTTGCGCTTGGTGGCTCAGACGTGGTGTGCTGCTGGCGCTGGTGTCGACCACCATCACAGAAAAGTTTTCGCTGGGTACCTTGGCGCGTTGCAGCGCGGCTTGTACCTCTGGGGGCAACTGACCAATGTCGCCAGCTGTGTGTTTAGGAGGCTCACTGCGCACGGTTTTGGAGTGAGGTGCCGCTTGTGTGTGCAAGACAGTACTTGCGCAAACGCAAGCCAAAACAAGGCGCCAAGGGGGAATGTGCACAGAGATCATGGACAAATTATCACTGCCGGGATAATCACACCATGCACAACAACCAGTGGCTGGCTTTAGAGACCAGCACCGACACCCTTTCTCTTGCAGTCGCGCGCGGTGCGCAGACTTGGACACACACCAGCTCTGGCGGCGCGTTGACGTCCACCCACATGATTCCGCAGACCTTGGCCTTGCTCAAGCAAGCAGATTTGGCATTGACCGATTTGCAAGCCGTGGTGTTTGGCCGTGGACCTGGCGCATTCACAGGCTTACGCACTGCCTGTTCGGTGGCGCAAGGCTTGGCCTTTGGTGCGAACCTGCCCGTGTTGCCGATTGACACCTTGTTGGCCGTCGCCGAAGAGGCGCGACAGGCCAGCATCACACCCGTGACCCGCGTGTTGGCAGTGATGGACGCACGCATGGAGCAGGTGTATGTGGCGGCCTATGACTACGACACACAAAGCGGTTGGCGCTGCGTGCAAGCCCCCGAGCTGCACAGCCCCGAGTCGTTGCACTGGCCTGCAGACTGGTTGCCGGATAGTTTCATGGCGGCAGGCAATGCCTGGCCCGTTTATGCGGGGCGTTGGCCTGTTGCGCTCAGTGCGCCGCAAGTGACCGCCTTGCCGACCGCCGCTGCTTTGCTGCGTTTAGCGCCCGCTGCATGGGCGCAGGGTGCGTCAGTGCCTCCCGAAGAGGCACTGCCTTTGTACATCCGTGACAAAGTGGCCCAAACCACCGACGAGCGCATGCACATCAAAGCGCAACAAGCCGCGTCACCGACAATCAAGGCCTAATTTTTCAGTCCCCCATGAACGCCGTGTTGAAACCCGAAGTACGCCTAGAGCCGCTGACCGAAGCGCGGCTTGACGACGTGTTGCGCGTAGAAAACAGCGCTTACGCCCATCCTTGGACGCGTGGCAACTTTGTCGACTCGCTCAAAGCGGGCTATCAGCTGCTGGCGCTGATGGGTGGCGATACCTTGATTGGTTACTTTGTGGCGATGGAGGGGGTGGAGGAAGTGCATCTGCTCAACATCACCGTAGCGCCTGAGTTTCAAGGACAAGGCTATGCGGTGTTGCTGTTAGATGCTTTGTCTTTGTGGTCGCGCAGCCGCCACGCTCAATGGCTGTGGCTGGAAGTGCGCGTGAGCAACGCACGCGCCATGCAGGTGTACGAGCGCTATGGCTATGCCCGAGTGGGCGAACGCAAAAACTATTACCCCGCCGCACAAGGCCAACGCGAACACGCGGTGGTCATGTCGTTGAAGCTGTAAGCTCTGGGCCTCACGTATGACCACCGACACTTTGCACCTCGACAAACGCCAACGGGCCATGCTGGCCGAGATGGGCGTGCGCGTGTGGTCGCCCATGTCCGAAGCCGCCGTCATGGGTGCGCCGGCCGTTGAGACGTTGGTGGTGGACTCCTCGGCCTCGGCGCCTGCGCAAGTTGTGTTGCAAGCGCACGCTGAAGAGGCGCATAGCTTTGCCACTGCCAGCGAGTTGGCCACACACGCTCTTGCCTCTGTGGCAGACGATGAACAAGCCGCACGTCGCATGCCACCCACCGTGGCGAAACCCGTGGCTGCACCCGTCCTCATTCAACGCCCAGAAGGCATTGACCAAATGGACTGGCCGACCTTGCACACCACGGTGTCAGCGTGCCAAGCCTGCACGCTGTGTGGCTCGCGTCAAAACACCGTGTTTGGTGTGGGGGCTCCTGCGAGCGACGGTCAAGCACCGCAGGTCGATTGGCTCATCGTCGGCGAAGCTCCGGGCGAAAACGAAGACCTGCAAGGCGAACCCTTTGTGGGCCAAGCGGGCAAGTTGCTTGACAACATGTTGGCGGCGATGAAGCTGTCGCGCAAAGGCGTGCGTACGCCAGAGGGCGGCGGTGTCTACATTGCCAACGTGCTCAAGTGCCGCCCACCTGGCAACCGCAATCCCAAGCCCGAAGAAGTGGCGCAGTGCTTGCCTTACTTAGAACGTCAAGTGGCGTTGCTCAAACCCAAAATCATTTTGGCGATGGGGCGTTTCGCGGTGCAAGCGCTGTTGCGTGACACCGTGCCTGATGTGGATGGCACGCCACTGGGTAAGCTGCGTGGCCGTGTGCATCAGTACCACCACGTGCCGGTGGTGGTGACCTACCACCCCGCGTATGTGCTGCGAAATTTGCCTGAAAAGGCCAAGGTCTGGGCTGATCTGTGTTTGGCCATGGCCCACACACGCGACGACACGCGCGACACTCAGGGGTAAAGCCCCCGCAGTTCACGCGCTTGCAAGATGCGCGTGCAAGCCACGATGAACGTGGCGGTTCGCAGGCTCACGTGGTGCGTTTGGGCGGTCTGCCACACATGCGCGAAAGCGTCGCGCATGATTTTGACCAGACGGGCGTTGATTTCGTCCTCGCCCCAAAAGAAGCTTGAGAAATCTTGCACCCATTCAAAGTAACTCACGGTCACGCCGCCTGCGTTGGCAATCACGTCAGGCACGACGAGGATGTTGCGCTCTGCCAAGATGTCATCGGCTTGCGGTGTCGTGGGGCCATTGGCACCTTCAATCACCAAGCGTGTGCGAATTTTCGGCGCGTTGTGTTCGGTGATCTGTTGCTCTAAGGCAGCGGGAATCAAGATGTCGCAATCGACTTCCCAAAACTGCTCGGGTCTCAGGCATTCACCGCTGGCGAAGCCGGCCACGCCGCCATTGGCTTTGACGTGTTGCTGCAGCAACGTCACATCAAAACCCGCCGCGTTGTAAAGCGTCCCTGTGTGGTCTTGCACAGCCACCAACCGCGCACCGGCTTGCACAAACAACTGTGCAGCCACACCTCCCACATTGCCAAAGCCTTGCACCGCCACACGTGCGCCGGTGACGTCAAGGCCTATATTTTGGGCCGCCGCCATCCCCACCGTGAACACGCCACGCCCAGTGGCTTCGCGGCGGCCTAACGAACCGCCCAGCGCGATGGGTTTGCCGGTGACCACGCCTGTGCTGGTGCTGCCTTCGTTCATCGAATAGGTGTCCATCATCCACGCCATCACGCGTTCATCGGTGTTCACATCGGGAGCTGGAATGTCTTTGGTGGGACCAATGATGACACCGATCTCGCTGGTGTAGCGGCGCGTGATGCGCTCCAACTCGCCCAACGACAGCTTGCGTGGGTCCACCCGCACACCACCTTTAGCCCCGCCAAAGGGCAAATTCACCGCGGCGTTTTTCACCGACATCCAGGCCGAGAGCGCCATCACCTCTGACAGCGTCACGTCTTGGTGAAAACGCACACCGCCCTTACCGGGGCCGCGTGAGGTGTTGTGTTGCACCCGATAGCCTTCAAAGTGCGCAATGGTGCCGTTGTCCATTTGGATAGGCACATCCACGATCAAGATGCGCTTGGGGCGTTTGAGTGTTTCGATCCAACGCGACAGCGATCCCAAGTAGGGCGTGACACGATTAACTTGCTGGAGGTAAGTGCCCCAAGCGCCCAATTCATTGGCTTGCAAAAATGAAGGCAACACGTGTGGGGTGTGGGTGGATGAGGGGCTTGCTCCAAGCGTCATGACGAGTCCTGTGGTGATGTGTCGCCAAGCTTAGACCCTATCGCTGGATCTGTCCAAGGAAATAGCCCGTGGCGCGGGCCACAGCACCGATGCAATCGCCACCACCATCAGCACTCCAAGCGGTTGACCTGACAGGTGGTTGAGTTCGTTCCACAACAGCAACAACACGCCCACGCCTGCCGCTGCCACGCCCAACCACTGACGTGCACGCAGTGGCGCGTTGAACCACAGCACGCCGCAAATCGCAGAAAAGATGGGCATGGTGTAGCCCAAGATGGCGGCCCGCCCGCTGGACA
>Ga0228699_1001387_pt1 | contig 12423 bp, 9 predicted proteins | sample McNCre217_Aug_MG_FD_178016 | JGI IMG/M metagenome (GOLD analysis project Ga0228699, IMG submission 178016) | Freshwater microbial communities from McNutts Creek, Athens, Georgia, United States - 2-17_Aug_MG | ecosystem: Environmental > Aquatic > Freshwater > Creek | place: USA: Georgia...
GGTTGCCCGCGAGCGCCAGTTTTTGCAGATGGGGGCATTGCCCAATTTCAGCCGGCAGTTCGGTGAGCACGTTGTCGGTCAGGATGAGCCAACGCAACAGAGGTGGTAACGCCTTGGGCGACACATGCCTGATGCGGTTGGCTTTGAAACCCACCATGCTCAGTTGCGCACATTGGCCCAACACCTCGGGCAATTCGGTGAACGGGTTGTCCGAGCAAAAAATCACGCGCAGTTTGTGCAAGCGTGGCAAATCATCGGGCAGGGTGCTGAGTTGGTTGCCAGATAAATCTAAGATTTCCAACGAGTCGGCCAGCTCAAAAATTTCACGTGGAAATTCAGTCAGACCGCAACGCAGTTGCAAGCGCTTGAGGCCTTTGAGTTCGCCGCTGCGAAGTTGTTCAAGCGTGTGCATGTTGCGCGTCATTGATCAGAGATGGATCAGAGCGGGATGAGCTTGACAGCCAAGCCCACCAAGGCGCACACGCCAATGGTTTGCATCACACTGCGCTTGTATTTGAAAAGCATCACGGCAGCACCCAAGGCGATGAGGGCCGAGCGCACATCAAACGCCCCCTCAAAACCTTCGGGCCACAGGAGGTGATAACCAAAGAACAAAGCGAGGTTGATGACCACGCCCACCACGGCTGCCGTGATGGCGGTGAGGGGAGCGGTGAACTTGAGGTTGCGGTGCGTGCTCTCCACCAACGGGCCACCAGCCAAGATGAAGATGAACGACGGTAAAAACGTGAACCACGTCACCAAGCAAGCGGCCAAAGCACCTGCGGCAAACAAACTCTCTGGGCCCAACAGCGCTTTGACATATCCGCCGATGAATGCCACAAACGCCACAACCATGATGAGCGGGCCGGGCGTGGTTTCGCCCAAAGCCAAGCCGTCCATCATTTGCGTCGGTGTGACCCAGCCGTATTGACTGACTGCGCCTTGGTACACATAAGGCAACACGGCATACGCACCACCAAAGGTGAGCAAGGCTGCTTTGGTGAAGAACAAACCCATTTGCGTGAAGCTGTGCTCCCAGCCAAACACCGCGTACAACACGCCCATCGGGATGGCCCACAACACAGACCCTGCCAACAGCACCTGCGCCAAGCCTGCCAAGCTGAAATGTGCATGGGCGGGTGGTGGTGTGTGGTCGTCAATTAACGCAGGGCCATACGAGGCGTGCGATGCACCATGCCCACCGCCGGTTTGAAACGTGTGTGGCGAAATACGCCCACCGATGTAACCCACCGCCGCGGCCACGGCCACGATGAACGGGAAGGGCACATCGAGCGCAAAGATGGCCACAAACGAAGCGGCGGCAATGGCCCACAACACGTTGTTCTTCAATGCGCGCGAACCAATGCGATGCGCCGCTTGCACCACGATGGCGGTGACCGCAGGCTTGATGCCAAAGAACAGCCCAGCCACCCAAGGCACATCGCCAAACGCGATGTAGACCCATGACAGCACGATGAGGATGAGCAACGACGGCAACACAAACAAAGCCCCCGCCACCACACCGCCCCAACGCTTGTGCATGAGCCACCCAATGTAGGTGACGAGTTGCTGCGCCTCTGGCCCTGGCAACACCATGCAGTAGTTGAGCGCGTGCAAAAAGCGTCGCTCAGACAACCAACGGCGGCGCTCCACCAACTCTTCGTGAAGGATGGCAATTTGACCCGCAGGCCCGCCAAAGCTGATGAAGCCGAGCTTGAGCCAAAACCAAAAGGCTTCGGCCAAGCTCACGGAAGAAGGGGGAGCTTGTGTCATGTTTTAAACCGTCTTGCATCTAAAAATTTCGCCAGCCGTGCTTCGATGGGCAGCGGCTCGCCATGCCATTGGGCCGCGAGCAATTCGCCGCAGAGCAAACCCAGCGTGAGCCCACGCGAGCCCATGGCCGTGTTCATGTACAAACCTTCGGGCGTGTTTGGCACGCGGCCCGTCATGGGCAAGCGGTCGTGCACGCCGCAGCGCACACCCGCCCAGCCATGCACGCGTGGGGTGGCTGTGCCAACGCTGGCAAATAAAGGGGCGAGTGCGGCAGCGGTGTCTGGCTCTAAGGCTTGCAGGCGTTCTAAGTTCTCGGCGTGGTCGGCATCGAGCAATCGGGCATCGCTGTTGATGCGGTCGTACGTGGCACCGGTGTACCAAGCCGGGCCATCGGGTGAGGCGATGTTGTGCACAAAGCTGCCGTTGCCGTTCACAGGCGTGGCAGGCATGTATGCGCCTGCAGGCACATCGGTCATCAAACCCCAAGAGACTTGCCCACGCAGCGGGTTGATGCGTGGTGCGCTGCCGTCCTCAGTGGCGGTGGCGATGAGTGCTGCAGAGCCTGGGCCTGCAGCCAGCACCACGCGTGATGATTCGGCTAAGACTTGGTTGCCTTGCAGCACCTGCCACTTGGCTGCGCTTGTGTTGACGAGCGCATCCACGTTTGCATGGCCTTGCCAGCGGATGTTGGGGTGGTCGAGCAAGGCGCGCACCAACTGCGCAGGCCGAAGCCACGCACCGCGTGGGTGCCAATACGCGTCATCGGGTGCGGGTGGTGGGGCTTTGTGCGTCCAGTCGTTCGCGGCTTGGGCGTGTTCGTTGAGCCAACTCAAGGGCACACCGCCGCGTCGTGTTTTGCCGGGCAAGCGGCGTTCGCGCACGCCGGTGCAGCCCCAGTCCACGCCTTCGGTCAGCAGTGTGCGCATGGTGTGTTCCATGTGGCGCAGGCCTGCACGCGAGAGGCGCGACACGCCGCTGTCGTCGTGCGAGGTGTGTGGTGCGACCACGCCCACGGGCAAGCCCGATGCGCCTGCAGCGGGCGTTGCACCTGCATCCAACACCGTGACTTGCCAACCGCGCTCCGCCAAAGCGCGTGCGGTGCCAGCACCGGCGATGCCCGAGCCAATGACGGTGACCGTGCGTTCATCCAAAGCGGCGGTGTCTGCTGGCATGACGCACGAACCTGTGGGGTGTGCGCGCAACACATCGGCAAACTCGGGCCAGTCGGCGTGCTGGCCCACGCACAGCGTGAGCATGAGGTGAGCGTCTTGATTGGCTGCACCATCCAACGCAAACTGCAAGCGGTGAATGCCGGGCAACAAGCCCCAACACTGCGCCGCCACTTGCTGCGCGAATGGCAACAGCTCAGGCGATAAAGCTGCCGAGCGAAGCAGCGCGTCGGCTTGCAAGGGCCGCTCGGTGTGTGTCACCACATGCAAGTGGGTGGGCCGTGCCGCATCGGCCGTCCAGCTCTGCCACAAACGCAGAAAAGCCAGCTCGTCAAAGCTGGCTTGGGTGTGGCACCAGCTGCTAGCGCCGTGCCATGCGTGCTGCCCCGTCACGCGGTGTTATGCGCTTGGTGGCACGTAGCCTTGCACGGCGTCAGCGCCGTCGCCAAAGAAATGTTTTTCCATTTGGCGCTTCAGGTATTCACGGGCGCGTAAGTCGGCCAAGTTCAAACGGTTCTCGTTGACCAACATGGTTTGTTGCTTGATCCAATCGGCCCAAGCTTGTTTGCTGACGCTCTCATAAATGCGCTTGCCCAACTCGCCTGGGTACGGTGGCAAATCGAGGCCCTCTGCTTCGGTGCCGAGTTTGATGCATTGAATGGTGCGTGACATGTGTGTGTTTCTCTGAGAGGAGGGTTAAAACTTCAGGCAAGACTGTAGCAATATTTAAATCACCTTGAAGTGGTGTGTGCCATCGCGGGCGAGTTGCTCGACCAAACCAAACTCCCAATCCAAATAGCCTTGCATGGCTTCGACGGGGTTGTTGGTGCCCTCGTAGGGGCGGCGGTAGCGGTCCACGCGCTCGACGGCCATTTGGTGGTCGCCCGTTTGCAGCTTGCCGCCCGCAGCGAGCCACGCGGCGTTGCCGCCTTCGAGCCAGACCACATCCACACCTGCTTTGACCAAGGCTTGCACATCGGCCACGGCAAAGCGCGACACACTGCCATTTTGGCAGGTGAGCACGTAGCGGTAGCCCTTGTGCGCCGCGGTGAGTGATGCTTTGAGCTGCGTGCGCAATACCCACCACGCGCTGTGGATGTGGCCTTGGATGTATTGGGCGCTGGTGCTGAAGTCGAGCACCACGGTGTGGCTGTTGCGGTCGGCCAGCCAAGCTTTGACTTGCGCCACGTCTACGGCGGTGACGGGGCTTTGTGGTTCGGGCAAGGGCAGTGGTGCCACTTCGGTGTGGGTGAAGTCTTCGGCGGTGAGGCCGGCCACCACATACACCTCCCAACCCATTTGGGCCAGCCACGAGGCGCTCATGTTGGCGCGTGCGCCATCGGTGTCGCATAACACCAAGCGCGCGCCGCGCACGGCGGCTTGGTGGTCGGTCTCTTGTACCAGTTGGCCGCCGGGGGCGCTGCGTGCGCCCAGCACATGGCCTGCGGCGTATTCCTCGGGTGTGCGTACGTCAAAGAAGTAGGTGGTGCGTGTGGTGTCAGCCAGCCAAGCGTTGACGTCGTCCATGCGCGCCCGCTTCACACCCGCACGCATGGCTACGGCAAATGCGCTGGCTGCGGCTTTGGCACGCGTGGCATCGTCCACCTGCGGGAAATGTGCTTGCGCACCTTTGACCAGTTCTTGACCTGCCAAGGTCCAGCCAATCGTGCCGTTGCGCAACGCGCTCACGGGGTTGGGAATGCCAGAGTTGATGAGCGACTGCGTACCAATGATGCTGCGTGTGCGTCCCGCGCAGTTGACGATGATGCGCGTGGTGGCGTTCGGCGCGAGCGCACGCGCGCGCAACACCAGTTCAGCACCGGGCACGCTGATGCCGGTGGGGATGCTCATGGTTTGGTACTCGTCAAAGCGACGCGCGTCCATCACCACCACATCAGCTTTTGAATCAAGGAGCGCTTTGACTTCTTGCGCCGAGAGCGATGGCGTGTGGCGTTTGGATTCGACCAACTCACCAAACGATTTGCTCGGCACGTTGACATCACGGAACACTTCGCCGCCAGCGTCTTGCCAGCCTTGCAGGCCGCCTTCGAGCAGATGCACATGTGTGTAGCCCATGCGCTTCAAGGTGCGCGCAGCGGGCAGGGCGAGGTCGTCGCCATTGAAAGCTGTGCCGTAGACCACGATGAAGGTGTCGAGGCGTGGAATGCGTGTCCACGCATCGGCTTCAATGCGGCCGAGTGGCAGGTTGGCTGCAAACAAGGGGTGGCACTGCGCAAATGGGTCTTCCTCGCGCACGTCGAGGAGGGCGATTTCTTGGCGTTGCAAGAGGGTTTCGCGGATGCGTGCGTAACTTGCATTTGGAAATTCGGCTGGCTGCGTTTGCGCAGCATCAGCTTTTGGGTTGCTGTAGCCCGAAATGAATTCTTTTGCCGTGCCGTCTTCATGAAACACATGGCGGCTCACTTTGCCAATGTTGGCACCGTACACATGGATGCTGATCGAGGCTTGGTCGCTCAACGCATTCCACACACGGTGTACATCGCCAATCGTGGGCGACACCGCTTCGACATGGCCCGGCTCTAAGCGTGTTTGCTCGCCGCTGGGCAGCCAATGGCCTTGTGCGTTTTTGGCAAACGGTTGGCACAGCTCAGCGCCGCGCAACATGCCAATGAGGCCCCACACCGTGTGGTCGTGGATGGGGGTGGCTTGGCCCGGGCCCCACACAAAGCTGACCACCGAAAAACGGTCATCGGGGTCGGCGTAGAGCAAAAACTGTTGGTAACGCTCGGGGTTGGGTTGGGCGTATTCGTCGGGCAGCCAATCGTCATTTGCCACCAGCTCGCCCAGCAGTGTTTTGCCACTCGCCAAAATGGCGGCTTCGTCGGTTGTGCTTTTCAGTAAAGCATTGAGTTGGGTGACGAAGTTGTGTAAACGGGGTGTATCTGCGAGCTGTGGGGTACGTAAAGTCATGGCTTGTCTCTGGTTTTTTGGCGTTGAAACCAATGGTGTGATTGTTTCACAGCGACAATCGCCTTCAGCCGCTTTGGAGACAATCGTGTTTGTAAATCTTTTGAATCATCCCCGCCGCGTATGGGCGTTCATCTTGTTGGTGTGTGTAGGCTTGCTGTCATTCGGCATGTACCTGCAGCATGTGGTGGGCCTAGAGCCTTGTCCCATGTGCATCGTGCAGCGATACGTCATGGTGCTGATGGCTTTTGTGGCCTTGCTGGGTGTGTGCTTCCCCTGTCGCAAAGGCTCGCTGGGTGTGGGCTTCGGCCTGTTCGTGCTGGCCGCTGGCGGTGCTTATGTGGCCGCACGCCAAACTTGGCTGCAGTGGTACCCGCCCGAAGTGGTGTCGTGTGGCCGTGACTTCTACGGCATGATCGAAACCTTCCCGCTGCAACGTGCCATCCCGATGATCTTCAAAGGTGGTGGCGATTGCTCGAAAGTCGATTGGACGTTCCTCGGCGGCTCAATTGCCAATTGGTCGTTTGTGGCTTTCGTGGTGTTGGGGGTGTTGGCTTTGGCAGCGGTGGTGCGTGTCATGCATTCAAAGCAAGGTACGAACGCTCCTTCTTTATGATTTGATTTTGTGGCGCTCGGCCTCTTCCCAAGGCAAGGCCAGCGTTGACTTCAGTTGCGTGAGCCGAGTCTCACCAATTTGCAAGGCCAGTTCGGCCTCAATCCCATCCAACTCTTTTTCGGCAGACTTGGCCATGTCTCGGCCTCGTTGGGTGAAGCGCAGCAATTTGATGCGAGCGTCGTCTTCGCTGTCAAAAAACTCCACATAGTTCAGGCGTGCGGCTTCGTTCGCCAGTTTGTGCACGGCTTGTCGCGTGACAGACAAACGTCGACCTAACTCCGACAGACTGATGGGTTTGCTACCTGCCAAATGTGCGAATAAGCGACTCATCGCGGGCGTGACATCGCCATAGCCATTGATTTCTGCATGGTCAATCAGTCGCTGCTCAATCCAATTGGAGCGGTCCAGCAGCAGTCTTCGTAAATACGCTTTCTTAGTTCCCATCCTAGGATTTTCTCTCAGGCTAATCCCTAGTTTTAACTTGTGTGATTACACCTATGATTTGATTAAAGGTCAACATAGGTTGACATTATTTGAGTGATTCGAACAAGGAAACACGTTATGGATTTGCTGCCACGTACATTCTTTGAGCCCGAGCATGAGGCGTTCAGAGATCAGGTTCGTCGTTTTTGTGAAAACGAAATTGCCCCGCACCATGCGGCATGGGAGGCCGATCATGGTGTGCCTTTGGATGTGTGGAAAAAGGCGGGCGACAACGGTTTGTTGTGTTGCTGGGTATCTGAAGAGGATGGCGGCCCGGGCGCAGGGCTCTTGTTTGATGTGATCGTCACCGAGGAGCTGTGCCGCATTGGGGCCACAGGCCCCGGCTTTAATTTGCACTCGATGGTCGTAGCACCTTACGTGGCGCACTTTGGCTCGTCTTCTTTGAGGCAAAAAATTCTGCCCCAAATGGTCAGTGGTGACATGGTGGGCGCTATTGCCATGACTGAGCCCGGCACAGGCAGTGATTTGGCCAATATCCGAACACGCGCGGTGCGTGATGGTGACACGTGGGTCATTGATGGTCAAAAAACTTTCATCACCAATGGCCAAAACGCTGGGGTCATCGTGGTGGCGGCCAAGACGGAAGATGCCAACGGCAAAGCCGGTATTTCCATGTTTGTGGTGACGGCAGACATGCCGGGTTTCTCACGCGGACGCAACCTGCACAAGATTGGGCAACATGCGCAAGATACGGCAGAGCTGTTTTTTGAAAACGTGCGCGTGCCTGCGGACCATTTGCTGGGTGAAGTCAATAAAGGCTTTCGTTACATGATGCAAGAGTTGCCTCAGGAGCGCTTGTGTATCTCGATCAATTGCCAAGCGCGTGCAGAGTCTGCGTTTGAGTGGACACAGACCTATGTCAAAGAACGCCGAGCTTTTCAACAGCGCATTGCTGATTTTCAAAATACACGCTTCAAACTGGCATCGTTGTGGGCTGATTTACAAGCTGGCCGCGCGTTGTGTGACAGCATGATTCAGCGGCACCTGAATGGCGCGCTTGATTCTGTTGGTGCCTCGGCTGGCAAGCTATGGCACTCAGAGTTGTTAGATCGTGTGACCGATGAGTGCTTGCAGCTGCATGGGGGATACGGCTATATGCAGGAGTACCCCATTGCTCGTGCGTTTGTAGATGCGCGCATTGAGCGCATTTACGCAGGGACTTCCGAGATCATGAAAGAGATCATTGCGCGGTCCATTTGTGATGAGCCACGCCCATGACGGCTATGCACCATTCCCATTGGCCTGAAGGTGTGCCGCATCACATACACGTGCCTGACGAATCTATTTGGAAAGCGTTTCATCGACGTGCGCTTGAAAACCCGACGGGTATAGGCTTGCATTACCTTGGTCGAGAGTTTTCATGGCGAGAGCTGGTTGACGAGGCGCAATATTTGGCTGGCGCTTTGGCCCATCTCCATGTCGAAAAAGGGGATCGTGTTTTGCTCTTCATGCAAAACTGCCCGCAGTATGTGGTGGCTTTTCATGCGGTGTTGCGCCTAGGGGCTGTGGTGGTGCCAGTGAACCCGATGAATAAGGCGGATGAGCTGGCGCACTACATTCGTGATTCCGGTGCAAAGCTTGCCATTGCTTCCAGCGATATTGCCAAAGAGCTTGTGCAAGCCAGCCAAGCGATCAAACCTGGGTTGGACCATTTGGTCGTTTTCGATATTGCAGATGCCCTACCCGAATCGGGGGCTACCAATGAAGCCGATTGGCCGACTTATTGGCGAAGTTGGTTAACGATCCGGCACCCATTGCCACAGGTGGCAGAACTTGATGTTTACGCTTGGCAAAACTTGATTCAACAAGCACAAGAGGCTCCTGAGTTAGCACTCGATGGTGTGGGGGACACGTTGGCATTGCTGCCTTACACCAGTGGCACCACTGGTTCGCCCAAAGGGTGTATGCATACGCACCAATCGCTGATGCATAACGCGATGGGTGCAAGGTCTTGGTTAGATATGAAAGAGGGCGATGCCACGTTGATCGTGGTGCCACTCTTTCACATCACAGGCTTGGTCATGGGGATGCTGGCAAGCATTTGCAATGGTTGTCAGATGGTGGTGTTGCCACGTTGGGACCGAAAAGTTGCGGCGCGCACGATTGAGCACAAGCGCATTACCCACTGGCCCAATATTCCAACGATGGTGATTGACCTCTTGGGGGGCGATGACCTGAGCGACTACAACCTCTCAAGCTTGCGTTACATCGGTGGTGGTGGTGCGCCTATGCCGGATGCGGTGGGTGAGCAACTCATTCAAGTGTTTGGGCTTCAGTATGTCGAAGGCTATGGCTTGACTGAAACAGCAGCACCGACGCACATCAACCCCATGTCTGCGCCGCATCGTCATTGTTTGGGGATTCCGTACATCGGTACGCAAGCCTTGGTGGTTGATCCGCAAACCTTGGCACCATTGCCCGTGGGTGAGGTGGGCGAAATCGTGGTTTCAGGGCCTCAGTTGTTCAAAGGCTATTGGAAGCTGGCGTCAGAAACAAAAGCGGTGTTTTTTGAGCACCAAGGCCGCATGTTTTTCCGAACGGGCGACTTAGGACGTGTTGAGCCAGACGGCTATTACTACATGGCTGATCGGCTCAAGCGCATGATCAATGCCAGCGGATTCAAAGTGTGGCCGGCAGAGGTTGAGGCGCTGTTGCACCGTCATCCGGCGATCAAAGAAACCTGCGTGATTGCCATTCGTGATCCGTACCGAGGCGAAAGTGTGAAAGCCTTGGTGGTTCTGAAAGACGCGCAGCGCGGTCTGGTGAGTGCAGATGACATCATCGCTTGGAGTCGTGAACACATGGCGGTTTACAAATATCCGCGAGTGGTTGATTTGGTTGACGACTTGCCAAGAACCGCCACCGGCAAAGTGCTGTGGCGAAAAGCACAAGCCGCGCAAGACGAGATTGATGCGCGCAACGCGCCAAGCATTTCCCCAAAACATGAATGATTAACCACAAAAGGAGACAACATGACATTCATTTCACGTCGAGCATTCAGCGCAGCCGTCTTGCTAACGGCACTTTCTGTCACAGGCACGTCTTTGCATGCAGAAGAAAAACCAGCCAAGATCTTGCTGGGTTTTCCGGCTGGCGGTTCGTTTGATGCAATCGCCAGAACCTTGGCCGATAAGCTAAAAACAGAGCTGGATCGTCCAGTCATCGTTGACAACAAACCTGGTGCGGGTGGGCGTTTGGCAATGGATTTGCTTAAGCAGTCTCCCAACGATGGCAGCGTCGTGATGTTTGCACCTGGTGCCATCACATCGTTGTATCCCTTCACGGTGGCCAAGCTCAATTACGACCCCAAAGCAGACGTCACACCGATTGGCACTGTGGCTGAATTTCCGTTTGCCATTGCGGTGAACCCACAAAGCAAAATCAACTCTGCTGCAGAGCTGGCCGCTGCCGTTAAAAAAGGAACTGTGCAAAACATGTTCGGCACGCCTGCTGTGGGCGCACCTCCGCATTTTTATGGCTTGGCTTTTGGCGATGCGGCCGGTGTCAAGCTTGAGCCTGTGCCTTTTCAAGGTAGTGCCCCTGTGAATTTGGCGTTGATTGGCAATCAAATCCCGATGGCAGTAGATGTCATGGGAAGCATGATTGAAAACCACCGCGCTGGAAAAATCAAAGTGCTCGCCGTGTCGACACCGCAGCGCGCTCCTCAGCTTCCCGATGTTCCAACGTTTGCAGAGGCGGGCTACGCCAGCGCAACAGGCAGCGACTTCAATGCGTTGTTCGCTCCGGCAAATACGCCTGCGCATGTGGTCGCCACATGGAACAAGGCGTTGATGAAAGTCATTGCCATGCCCGATGTCAAAGAAAAACTCATCACCTATGGCTTTATTCCTGTGGGAAAAACAAGCGAAGAGTTGGCAACGCGTGCTGCTGAAGCCACCAAACGGTGGGGGACGTTGGTCAAAGCGTCTGGTTTCGTGGCTGAGTAAGTCAGCCCTTTCAGAGTCGGGGCGCAGCAGGTTGTTATGAACTGCTGCGCCCCTTGTACTTGGGTTTAGAGCTTCTTCACCAAGACCAAGCTCTTTCGGTCCCAGTTGTATTTGCGCTTGCGCGCTTCGGGCAACCAATCGGGGTCGGCTTGCACAAAGCCGCGTTTCAAGAACCAGTGCTTGGTGCGGGTGGTCAACACAAAAATGCTCTTGAGGCCTTTGTTGCGCGCGCGTTGTTCGATGCGTTTTAACACCTTTTCGCCATCGCCTTGGCCTTGCGATTGGGGCGACACGGTGAGTGCCGCCATCTCGGCGGTTTGGGCTTCTGGGTAGGGGTAGAGCGCTGCGCAGGCAAAGATCACGCCGTCGTGTTCAATCACGGTGTATTGGCCCACATCGCGTTCAATCTCGTTGCGGTCGCGTTTGACCAACGTGCCGTCTTTTTCAAACGGCTCAATCAGTTGCAAGATGCCGCCCACGTCTTCGTGTGTGGCTTCGCGCAGCTCTTCGAGTTTTTCGTCCACCACCATGGTGCCAATGCCGTCGTGCATGTACACCTCCAGCAACAGTGAGCCATCTACCGCAAACGGCAAGATGTGGCTACGCTCCACACCGGTCTCGCAGGCCTTGACGCAATGCTGCAAGTAAAACGCAATGTCGGATGGGTTGGTGGTGTGCGGCAGGGTGGCCAGTAGTTGCTTGGCCGCGTCCAGTGGCAACTCGGTGTCGATGGGGTTGTCGTCGCTGGCAGGCTCCAAGGGGCGAATGCGAATGCCGGGTGTTTCGGTGACAAAAATCAGCTTGTCGGCTTGCAGAGCAGTGGCGACTGACGTAGCCACTTCTTCCATCGTGAGGTTGAACGCTTCGCCGGTGGGCGAGAAGCCAAACGGAGAGATGAGCACCATCGAACCCGCTGCCAAGGTTTGGGTGATGCCCGCCACGTCCACCTTGCGCACGAGGCCTGAGTGCTGAAAGTCCACGCCATCCAAGATACCTACGGGGCGTGCCGTGATGAAGTTGCCAGAAATCACGCGTACGGTGGCACCTGCCATGGGGGTGTTGGGCAGGGCTTGACTAAAGGCCGCTTCAATTTCAAAGCGCAATTGGCCTGCGGCTTCTTGCGCGCAGTCGAGGGCCACGCCATCGGTGATGCGCATCCCGTGGGAGTAGTGCGGCTGGTGGCCTTTGGCGGCGAGTTGTTCGTTCACCTGTGGGCGAAAACCGTGGACCAACACAATGCGTACGCCCATGCTTTGGATGAGCGCCAAGTCTTGCGCCAAGTTGGGCAGCTTGCCTGCGGCAATGGCCTCGCCCGCGATGCCCACCACAAAGGTCTTGCCGCGGTGCATGTGAATGTAGGGCGCGACCGAACGGAACCAAGGCACAAAGGTGAAGTCAAAAACGGCGGACATATCGGTGATTTGGCGGCTGGTTTGCGGCGGTAAAGGGTTTGGCGCCCAAGAAGAAGGGCGGGCTGGGATAATTG
>Ga0228699_1001395_pt1 | contig 12351 bp, 9 predicted proteins | sample McNCre217_Aug_MG_FD_178016 | JGI IMG/M metagenome (GOLD analysis project Ga0228699, IMG submission 178016) | Freshwater microbial communities from McNutts Creek, Athens, Georgia, United States - 2-17_Aug_MG | ecosystem: Environmental > Aquatic > Freshwater > Creek | place: USA: Georgia...
GACCTGTTGAACGTATTCTTTTGGTCGGCGATGGCCAAGGTGGCGCGTGACTATGCCTGGCGCGACCCACGTCTAGAGTTTGCCGCCGACTATCTCGAATACCCGGTAAAGCGCGCGTTCCGCTAAACGGCGAAATATCGGGTTCTTATTATTGTTTAACAAACTAAACAATAATAAGATGGGCTCATGGCATCGAATAACCCGCAAAACTGGCCAGCTGTCGGTTCGGTGGAAGTCGCGTGGGTCAGGGATGAAAATAACTACGGTTCAAGACGACAAGCACTAAAGCACAGGGGCCCATACAAAGCTGCCCTAGTGCCAACTATTTCAAATCTCGAGGTTCGAGTTGATAATGCAATAGTTGGATTGGCCGAAGATGTGGCAATCGCCCTTGCGAGATTTGACGTCGAAGTGGGCTTAATGGTCGCTCCTTTTGCAGCGATGCTATTGCGAAGCGAAGCGGCATCATCATCGCAAATTGAAAACCTCACGGCTTCGGCCGGCTCAATTCTGAAAGCTGAACTGGGTTTGGGTGAAACCCCAAATGCAGCGCTAATTGTTAGCAATCAACTTGCCATGGAAGCCGCAATTTCGGCCAGCCAAGATTTCGACTTACCCTCCCTGCTCAAAATGCAAAGAACACTGTTGGCTAAAGCCGACCCCGAGCACGCGGGCAAACTGCGGCAGGAACCAGTTTGGATAGGTGGAACTGCGTTTGGCCCGCATGGTGCCGACTATGTTGGACCGAGATGGGAGGACGTGCCCATTCTCATGGATGACTTAATCGCCTTCTGCCAGCGCACAGATTTGCCTGCCTTGGTGCAAGTAGCAATTGCTCACGCTCAACTAGAGACGATACACCCATTCACCGATGGCAACGGGCGCACGGGCCGAGCGCTAGTACAGGCGCTACTGCATCGCTTGGGTGTGACTAAATCGGTCGCCGTGCCGGTATCTGCTGGATTGCTGAGGGATACCGATAGATATTTTGCTGCACTAAACAGCTATCGTCGAGGCGAGATTGAACCGATAATTACCGTGTTTGCGGATGCCGCCCATGCTGCCATCTGGAATGGACGAATGCTGGCAAGTGAAATTCAAGAAGCGCGCATGTCGTGGCAATCGCTCATGAGCGCTAGGTCTGATTCTGGCTCAGCCATGCTGCTGGACTACTTGCTTGAGCAGCCTTTAATCACAAGCAAACGCGCAATTGAATTCTTAGGAACAACGCCAGCCAATTCACAAAATGCAATTGATAGGTTAGTGGAAGCCGGCATTCTGACTCAATTGGGCACCGGAAAAAGAAACCGGATTTGGCAGGCGGTTGACGTGGTCAGCGCTCTCGACCGCTTCGCCGAGCGAAGCCGCCGCAAGGAATAAACCACACCGCCGGCCGGTTGGGTCACGTTATGACCCAGACTCAGAATGCAACTCCAGCCGCAGCCGGCCGCCCAACTTTTGCCCCAGCCCCAAGATCATCATGGTTGGCGCTCGCCGTTTTGCTAGCCGGATTCTTCATGGCTTTGGTTGATGCAACCATCGTCAACGTGGCATTGCCAAGCATTCGCACCAGCTTGAACGCCAATGAGTCAACTCTTTCTTGGATCATCTCGGGCTATGCTCTGACCTTCGGTCTGGCGCTGATCCCATCGGGCCGCATTGGTGACCGCATCGGGCACAAGTGGGTTTACATCGTTGGCGTGGTGCTGTTCACCGCGGCCAGCGCATACTGTGGCTTTGCCAACAACGACTTCGACATCATCATCGGCCGTGTGCTTCAGGGTCTTGCCGGCGGAATCTTTGTGCCAGCTGTTGGCTCATTCATTCAACTTTTGTTCAACGGCAAAGAGCGCGGCAAGGCTTTTGCCATCATGGGTTCGGTTATCGGCATCTCAAGCGCAATCGGCCAGATTGCCGGTGGTCTGCTGATTCAGGCATTCGGCGAGGCCGAGGGTTGGCGCTGGGTGTTCTTCGTGAACCTGCCAATCGGCATCTTGACCGCAATCTTCGCAATTCGTTTACTGCCATCGGGTGACGCACACGCAGACCGCACCAACCGTATGGACTGGCTTGGCGTGGTTCTCTTGAGCGCCGGCCTGGTTGCAATTATGGTTCCACTGATTCAGGGTCAGCAAGATGGCTGGCACGCCTGGACCTGGTGGACAATGGCCGCCGGTGTTGGCGGTTTGTTCCTCTTCGCGCTTTGGCAGGTCATCTTCACCAAGCGCGGCGGTTCGGCCCTGGTGCCACCTCGCCTGTTCCACCACCTGAGCTTCACTACCGGTGCGATCCTGGCGCTGGTTTACTTTGCGGGCTTCACCTCAATCTTCTTCACCCTGTCAATTCTTTGGCAGGGCGGCCTCGGCCACACCGCGCTTGAGTCTGGTTTGCTAACCATCCCGTTTGCTGTTGGCACCGCGATCTTCTCATCGCAGAGTTCAAAATGGGCAGCCAAGATGGGCCGCAGTGTGCTGGTTTATGGTGCCGCAATGGTCGCCATCGGCCTTGGAATCACCTGGTATCTGCTGGCCAACATCGCAGTGGACGACCTAAACAGCTGGATGCTGCTGCCTGGCCTGTTGCTTGCCGGTGCGGGTAATGGTTTCTTCTTGGCGCCAAACGTGCAGTTCATCGTTGCCACCGTTGAGAACTCAGAGGCTGGCGCGGCCAGTGGCGTGGTTCAGACCGTTCAGCGCCTCGGCACCGCAATTGGTGTGGCAATCATCGGCTCGATTTTGTTTAGCGCACTCACCCCAGACAAGATGGTGCCGGGCATGATTGGCAATGCCTTCAAGGATGGCGCTTCGCACGCAATGCTCACCTCGGCCATCATGGCCTTGGCCGCGTTCTTGCTGACCTTCACCCTGCCAAAGCGCATTCAGTTGCACGGTCAGGCTGCTGTGCCGGTTGGTGAATAGGCCGAAAGCCAAAGCGGCAAACACTAGTTGAAATAGAAACTTTATCTAGTTGTAACATAAACCGGGCTTTTTGCCGCGAGTGCGCCCATAGAGTTGAAGCACTGCACCCTGAGGGTGCAATCTAGCTAAAACTCAGGAGGACTCACCGTGCGTTTTAAGAAATTTGGCGTGGTTACGGCCGTTGCCGCAGCCATTGCCCTGACCCTGTCTGGATGTGCCACATCATCCAACGGCGGTAACGACAACATTGTTTCGGTAAACGGTTCTGAACCACAGAACCCACTAATTGCCACAAACACCAATGAGGTTGGCGGCGGTCTAATCGTCGACAACATCTATGCCGGCCTGGTCTACTATGACGCCACCGGCGCGCCAGTCAACGACATGGCTGACTCAATCACCTCAAAAGACAACATCAACTGGGATGTGAAGATCAAGAGCGGTTGGAAGTTCACCAACGGTGAAGAAGTAACCGCAGACTCATTTGTCAACGCCTGGAAGTATGGCGCCAAATTCAGCAACGCTCAGTTGAACAGCTACTTCTTCGATGCAATCGAAGGCTTCTCATACACCAAGGACACCGAGCTAACCGGCCTAAAGGTTGTTAGCCCAACCGAGTTCACCGTCAAGTTGACCTCGGCACAGTCTGACTTCCCATTGAGATTGGGTTACACCGCGTTCTACCCACAGCCAAAGGCATTCTTCGATGACCCTAAGGCTTTCGGCAAGAACCCAATCGGAAACGGCCCTTACAAGATCGAATCGCCAACCTCGTGGAAGCACAACGTTGAGATCACCTTGGTTAAGAACCCTGACTATCAGGGTGGCCGAGTTGCCAAAAACGGCGGTCTAAAGATCGTCTTCTATGCAACTCTAGATGCCGCATATGCTGACCTTCAGGGTGACAACCTTGACGTTTTGGCTGGTATCCCAGACTCAGCTTTGAAGACCTACAAGACCGACCTTGGCGACCGTGCGGTTGACCAGGCTGCTGCAATCTTCCAGTCATTCACCATCCCTGGCCGTTTGGCCCACTGGTCTGGTGAAGAAGGAACCCTGCGCCGCCAAGCACTTTCAATGGCAATCAACCGCCAGGAAATCATCGATGTGATCTTCAACGGAACCCGCAAGGCTGCCCGCGACTTCACCTCACCGGTTATTGCTGGCTGGAGCGACAAGCTTGCTGGTGCCGATGTTCTTGACTACAACCCAACCAAGGCAAAAGAGCTTTGGGCCAAGGCAGACGCAATCTCAAAGTTCACTGGCAAGTTCCAGTTGGCTTATAACGCAGATGGCGGCCACCAGGGATGGGTTGATGCTCTAACCAACGGCATCAAGAACACCCTTGGAATCGACGCAGAAGGAAAGGCCTACCCAACCTTCGCTGAGGTTCGCACCGCGATCACCAACAAGACCATCAAGGAGGCCTTCCGCACCGGTTGGCAGGCAGACTACCCAGCTCTGTCAAACTTCCTAGCACCTCTATATCAGACCGGTGCCGGTTCAAATGATGGTCAGTATTCAAACCCTGCCGTTGACGCTTTGTTCGCAAAGGGCAACTCGGCAACCTCGCTGGCAGATGCAAACAAGGCCTACCAGGATGCTCAGGTGATCTTGCTTCATGATCTACCTGCGATTCCACTTTGGTATGGCGTTGCCAACGGTGGTTACTCGACCAAGGTCACTGATGTGAAGTTCGGTTGGAACTCGGTTCCAGTGCTTTACAACATCATCAAAAAGTAACCACTCCCAAATCAAGCCTGGGGTGGCGGTCAACTTGACCGTCACCCCGTGGTTTGGTTCTCTTCGAAACCAAGGCAAATTTTGATCGGCTATATCTTCAGACGAGTGCTTCAGGCACTACCGGTGTTCTTCGGCACCACGCTGCTGATTTACTTCATGGTCTTTGCCATGCCCGGTGACCCAATCGTCGCCCTGTTTGGTGACCGCGGTGTGAACCAAGGCATCTATGAGCAGCTGCGCGCTCAGTATCACCTCGATCAACCATTCATAGTTCAGTATCTGATTTACATCGGTGGAATCTTTCACGGTGATTTCGGCACCTCATTCTCGGGCCAACCGGTTAGCGAGATTCTTGCGTCCACCTTCCCGGTGACCATTCGCCTGGCCTTGATGGCCGTCGTCATCGAGATGATCGTGGGAATCGGCATCGGCCTAGTTGCCGGCCTTCGCAAGGGCAAACTTTTTGACGCATCATCACTGGTGGTCAGCTTGCTGCTGATTTCAACCCCGGTGTTCGTGATTGCATTCGTCTCACAATTCTTCTTTGCCATAAAACTTGGCTGGGCGCGCGCAACCGTCAGCGGTGCCGCCAACTTTGGTGAGCTTATTCTGCCGGCCATTGTGCTGGCCACGGTGTCGGTTGCCTACATCGTGAGGCTAACTCGATCAAGCGTGATCGAAACCTCAACCCAAGACTTTGTGCGAACCGCCTACAGCAAGGGCTTGACCCGGCAGCGAGTGGTTCGAGTTCACATCCTGCGCAACTCACTCATCCCAGTGATCACCTATCTTTCAATTGACTTTGGCATTTTGCTGGTGGGTGCCACCGTGACCGAAGGCATTTTCAATGTGCCGGGAGTTGGCCGCACGCTTTATCAAGCCATCATTCGCGGCGAGGGCCCAACGGTGGTTTCGTTTGTGACCGTGATGGTCTTGATTTATGTTGGCGTCAACTTGCTAACTGACCTGCTTTATGCCGTGCTAGACCCGAGGATTCGTTATGGCAAATAGAGACGAACACTATGTTGCGCCGCTTGCTGAAACCGGCATGGCCGAAATCGATGCGGTTCGCATCAGTGAGAAACCGACCAACCTCTATTTAGATGCCTGGCGCGACCTACGCACACGCCCAATGTTTTACATCGCCGGGGTTTTGATTCTGCTGGTTTCGATGATGGCTCTGTTCCCTGGGCTTTTCACCCAGACCCCGCCAAATGACAACTGCCTGCTGGCCAACAGCAACGCCGGTCCAACCGATGGGCACATCCTTGGTTTCACCCGTCAGGGCTGCGATGTGTTTAGCCGCATCGTTCACGGCACCTCAACCTCGCTTTCGGTTGGCCTGATCGTCACCGTGCTGACCTTAGTTATGGGTGTCTTCTTTGGGTCGCTTGCCGGGTTCTATGGCAAGTGGGTTGACGCAGTTTTGTCACGGATGGGTGACATCTTCTTTGCCATTCCATACATCCTTGCCGCTGTGGTGATCATGTCGGTTTTTTCGGCCTACCGAAATGTCTGGGTGATTTCGGCAGCGATTGGAATCTTCGCTTGGCCGTCAACTGCGCGAGTTTTGCGCGGTGAAATTCTGCGAGTAAAGCAGGCCGATTATGTGATGGCCTCGACGGCCATCGGGGTAAGCCACTTTCGAATCTTGATTCGCCACGTGCTGCCAAACGCAATCGCCCCGGTGATTGCCGTGACCACTATTTCGCTTGCCGCCGCAATCGTGGCTGAGGCAACCCTGTCGTTCTTGGGTGTCGGTTTACCAACGGCAACGATGTCTTGGGGCAACGACATTAGCCAGGCGCAGGCAGACCTTCGAACCGCGCCTCAGGTTTTGATCTGGCCATCGCTGGCACTTTCAATCACCGCGCTGGCATTCATCATGATGGGTGAAGCGGTTCGCGATGCGCTTGACCCGAAGGCGAGGGCGCAACGATGAGCGAGCATGAAACCCCGCTACTGAGCATTCGCGATCTGGTCGTTGATTTTCCAAATCAGAAGGGTGCCGTGCGTGCCGTCGACCAGGTCAATCTTGACCTGTGGGAGGGCGAGACCCTGGCCATCGTTGGTGAATCTGGCTCTGGCAAGAGCACCACCGCGCACGCGATAATCAACCTGTTGCCGGGTGCCGGGCGAGTTAGTGGCGGTTCGATTCGGTTTGATGGGCGAGAGTTGGTTGGTGCCAGCAGCACCGAGCTCGAGGCAATTCGCGGTAAGCAAATCGGTTTTGTGCCGCAAGACCCGATGAGCAATTTGAACCCGGTTTGGTCGATTGGTTTTCAGGTTGAAGAGGCCATTCACGCCAACAACCCAAAGCTGAGCAAGACCGAGGTTCGCGCCGAGGCGATTGCCGTGCTTGAGAAGGCCGGCCTGGCCGATGCCGGTGATCGCATGCGCCAGTACCCACACCAGTTCTCGGGTGGCATGCGCCAGCGGGTTTTGATTGGCATTGGCCTCTCGGCAAACCCAAAGCTTTTGATTGCCGATGAACCAACCTCGGCACTCGATGTCACGGTTCAGCGAACCATCCTTGATCACCTGGCAAAACTAACCAAGGCAAGCAAGACATCGGTGATTTTGATCACCCACGACCTTGGCTTGGCTGCCGAACGTGCCGAAAAAATTGTTGTGATGTATCGCGGCAAGGTGGTTGAAGCCGGCCCAAGCCTCGAGGTTTTGCGCAACCCAAAGCACCCATACACCCAGAAGCTGGTGGCAGCCCGAAACGCCAAACCGCGCTCGATTCACGCCGGTGAGCAGGTGGCCGTGCGGCTGGCAAATGTGAGCAAGGTTTATTCAATCAAGGGCTCGGCTTTCAAGAGCACCCCGTTCACCGCCGTCAACGATGTCTCGTTTGAAATCAAACGCGGCACCACTCTGGCGCTGGTTGGTGAATCTGGCTCAGGCAAGTCAACCGTGGCCAAGATGCTGCTTGGTCTTGAGAAACCAACCTCGGGTTCGATCAGTGTTGACGGCCAAGACATTGCCAACCTGAAACCTCGTGAACTTTTCAATTTGCGCAGCCGCATGCAACCGGTTTTCCAAGACCCTTATGGCTCACTTGACCCGCTGCAGAACATCGCCAACACAATTGCCGAGCCACTGGTGACCCACAAGGTTGGCACGCGAAAAGAGCGTGAGGCAAGAGTGCGCGAGCTTCTTGACCAGGTCTCCCTACCTTGGGCAATTTCAAGCCGTTATCCAAGTGAGTTATCTGGCGGCCAACGCCAACGCGTTGCGATTGCTCGTGCCCTTGCCCTAAAGCCCGAACTTGTGGTTTTGGATGAAGCGGTCTCGGCCCTTGATGTTTTGGTTCAAGCCCAAATTCTTGAACTGCTGGCCCAACTGCAGGACGAGCTGAATCTGACCTACCTGTTCATCACTCACGACCTAGCCGTGGTGAAGATCATCGCTGATCAGGTTGCCGTGATGAATAAGGGTCAGATCGTCGAGTTTGGCCCAACCGCAGACATCTTCAACTCACCCCAGCAGGACTACACTCGAAACCTTCTCGATGCGATTCCTGGGGCGAAACTGCTGCGCTAGTTATTTTCGCTTGTTGGTGCCCCGGCGCTGAGTTAGGTCATACTCAATTCGGTTCAAGAACATGGTTGCCACCGAGACCGCGATGACCGAAACCAGGGCCAAACCTGAGATCATCAAGAACACCGCGATGATGCGGCCTTCGAGGGTGACTGGGTAATAGTCGCCATATCCGACGGTTGCAATGGTGACAAAGGCCCACCAAACCGCGTCACCAAAATGTTTGATGTTGGCGCCGGGCGCGAGGTGCTCGGCCTCATAAACGCCAAGCGAACAAACATAAATTAGCAGGGGCAAAATAAGGCCAACATAAATGTTGATTTTTGCGCTGAGTGACTTGCCCACGCGTGACAAGAAACCCAACGCGATGACCACGCGGAACATTCTGAAGGCTCTGAAAAAAGGCAGCACCAGCGAGACAAGTTCGATGGCATTTGATTTCAAGAACTGAATTTTTAATGGGCTCATAAAAAAGCGCACGGCAAAGTCGATGATGAAGATGCCCCAGATCACATCTGAGATGGCAATGAAGTCAAACAGAATCAGGCTCGGCCAGTCGCCAAGAACCTCCATCGAATAGAGGCCCAAATAAACAAAAGCCAAAACTGCCAACGGGATGGTTGACCAGCGCTCCCAGACGTGCACCGCGTGCTCGGCTCTGGTCTCGTTCTCAAACGCGGCCGCATCCATGCCAATAAGCGGGTTCCCCGGTGCTGGTGTCATACGTCTAATCTACCTGCGTTGTATTTCACTGGGATTACATAAAAACAAGAAAATCTTAAAACTAAATTGAAGAATATCTTGAATCTAGTTTTTAATATTGCTAGATTTATTGCATGATTACAGCAAGTGATAAACCCGCATGGATTACTCGAACGGTTGAGTCAAAGCTAAACGAAACTATGACCCACTTCCCCGTGGTGCTAATCTCGGGCCCGCGAGCAGTGGGCAAGAGCAGCCTCGCAAGAAGGTCAACCAAGGGGTTTTTGGCTCTAGATGTTCCAAGCAATGCCAGCGCAGCCGAGGTTGACCCAGATGGTTTATTGGTAAGGCAAGAATTTCCGCTAACAATTGACGAATGGCAGGAATCACCCAAAATTCTCGGCGCGGTCAAGAGAATGATGGATGCGGGTTTGCCAGCTGGTCAAATCATCATTACCGGTAGTTCTGATTCATCGAAACGTGACCAACTATGGCCTGGCACAGGGCGCCTAATGGAGTTGAGGCTATTTGGTTTTACGCAATGCGAAATTACAGGCAGTTCAACCTCCTTGGTCGAGCAACTATTTTTACAATCGCTTGAAATCTCAAAGGTCCCAAACAGCGAGATAGGCATCGAGGGTTATCTGCAACTAGCCGCTCGCTCCGGCTACCCAAATATTGCATTAGGAAACGCGCCCTCCGAGATGGTTTCCGACTATTTGCGTTCAACCGCGCAAGTGTCTTGCGCGCGCGATGCAGCAGCGCTTGGCCTAGAGGTTGATTCCAACAAACTGTACGCATACTTAAAAGCGATGGCAGCAACCGTGGCTCAAATGCCAACAGATATTTCACTCCAGCAAGCTGCCAGGGTTTCTCCCCCTTCGGCCAATAAGTATGAATTGGCACTTGAGCAGGTCGGCCTGGTTCAAAGAATTCCGGCATGGGCCACAAATTCTGTAATGCGCCTGACTAAAACTTCGAAGATCAGCTTTCTGGACACCGGTTTAATGTTGGCCGTGAATGCCTGGAGCGTTGATGACCTGATGAATGATGGTGGCAAACGGGGTCAGGTTCTGGAAAATTTCGTGATTCAACAACTGAGGACTGATGCTGAAGCAGTGGGTGCAACCATGCATCACCTTCGGAATAGTGCCGGAACACGTGAAATCGACTTGATTATCGAATGGGTAAATGGCGATCTAGTCGCCATCGAAATAAAAAGTTCGCTTGCTGTGGATGACGATGATGCTAAACACCTTCGTTGGCTTCAGAAAGAATATCCTGAGAGAGTAAAAGCAGCGGTGGTGCTTTATGCCGGGAAGTACCCGGTCAAGCTTAAGGATGGTGTTATAGCTCTGCCAATTTCGGCGCTTTGGCAGAACTAAGTGCTCGTTAAATAACTAACGAAGTGCCGCCAAAACCTCTTCATCTTCAACCTGCTCAAAGCTCTCATACCAACGGCCCACACCGCCAAGACCCATCACCTCGAGCGGGCAGATGAACTCGTCAACAAGCCCGGCAAACTCTCCGCGAGAATCTGCTGGCGCAACCGGCACAGCCAGCACCACGCGCCCGGGTTTCAAACCCCGCAGTACTTTAAGTGCCGCCTTCATCGATGCCCCGGTGGCAATGCCATCATCAACCACCACAACGGTTCGGCCGGCAACATTCAAAGGCGCCCGCCCTGCACGATACTTGGCCTCACGCCTAGCCAGTTCGGCGCGCTCAAGCTCAACAATCGCATCGATCTGCTCTTGCGATAACCCAACTCGGTCAACCAGCTGCCTGTCAATAAACATGGCATCACCGGCACCGATGGCGCCAAAAGCATATTCAGAGTCAAACGGCATGCCCAGCTTGCGCACAATTAGAAGATCCAATTCCCCACCGATGGCCTTCGCCACCTCAGCACCAACCGGCACCCCGCCCCTAGGCAGCGCAAGCACTATTGGGTGGTCAGCTGCTGTCACTCTGCTGGCAACCACCTTGCCCAGCCTTTGCCCGGCATCGAAGCGGTTGAGGTATTTGTTCATGGTTTGAGCCTAGAGGTGTGCCTTGCCGGTGGGTAGGCCTGGGTAACAACCGGCACCTGAAATCTCAATGCCGGCAAATTCAATATCCCGGTTCGTACAAAATTCGTTCAGATCCAAACAGCTAAACTCCAAGCCGTCTGGGCCTATCGGGATGAACTGACTTTCGTCAATTGGCCGCTACTCGTCCTCGCTCATAACATTTGCCGCTAGGTCATCTTCGCCGAATTTGTCGTCGTCAAAAGCAAGCCCTTGCTCGGTGAAACGCACGCCTTCGGCCTCTAGAACTTCCCGCAGTTCTTTTCCCTGGTTTGGTGAATTGGCCGCCCACTTGAACCCAGGAGCGATTTCGCCATTCGCCCTTAGCACCCGCCAAGCGCCCTCCTGCGAACCTCTCGTAATGCGATTGCCTACGACCTGGCTAGCGGTCCCCAAGACGTTAGCAATTGCCCCATAAGAGGTCCACTTGCCTCTTGGTATAGACTCAATCAACTCGTCAATGCGATCGCCAACAGTTGCAGGCTCAAGTTCCAAAAGCGCTTCGTCAGGCCCGGCCCAAAGGCGACAAATGTCCTGAGCGAGTTTCAGGGATCGCTGCCTGATCTGTTCTGGTCCCCAGACCTCACTTGCTGCTATTTCCTGGTTTGCCAACACGCCGGTCTTCAATAATCTCTCAGAACGCTTGACGCTAAATGCGTTGTTGCTCAACTCGCTGTTGTAGTTGGTTAAGGTCAAGTTGCCAAGCGTGTGCACTAGCTGCTCATGAAGCTCGGACGGGTCTTCACCCTCATGAAGGGTCGAAGCGAACTCGGCTCTAGCCTCCCCTGTGAGAGTCTGTGGAAGTACATGCTCGATAGTCATGGACGAGAATTCGATAGAGTCCTTACCCTGCTCGGATTGTAACAACCACGAAAGTATTTGCTTCATCTGCTTGGCACGACCACCGGAATAAACCATCTGAGTCGGCGCACTTGCAAGAATCGTAGAGTCCTTTTGGTAACTTCTGCGACCAGTAGAAAGCAGCTTATGGACCTCTTTAGCTGCATCACCATGAAGCGAACTAGCAACATAGGCTGCGATTTTGCTCAAGTTTGACACGGGAACAAGCATGATGACACGTCTGACCATATAGCTTTCAATGATGGCCAAGGCGCTCGCCGCATCTTCCGACGAAATGACCTCTTTGTTCCTCAGGTAGAGGATTCGCGTAATCAGAACAAGCAAACCAGGATATTCGAGTGATGCCAGTCGAGCCAGATGGAGCCTAACTTCCTGGTCTGTTTCAGGAACAGTCAAGCGTGCCAAACGGATGGCGTCGGCAATAGCTAGGGCGTTTTCCAGATACGAAATCAACTGCTCGGTATTGAAGTTCTTTATGTGACTCTTCTGGTCTTCATAGATGTCAAGTTTTC
>Ga0228699_1001399_pt1 | contig 12331 bp, 12 predicted proteins | sample McNCre217_Aug_MG_FD_178016 | JGI IMG/M metagenome (GOLD analysis project Ga0228699, IMG submission 178016) | Freshwater microbial communities from McNutts Creek, Athens, Georgia, United States - 2-17_Aug_MG | ecosystem: Environmental > Aquatic > Freshwater > Creek | place: USA: Georgia...
CACCAACTGATTTGCCCTATATGTGAGAGGGCGACATGTTTGCAAACCATCGACGATGCATTCGGGTGGAAATCAATCGTTGCAGATGTCCTATTGGTCATCGCTTTTAGCGCTGCCGCAATCATTTACCTTTTTTGATCTGTGGGGTATTTATGAGCCTAAAAAATTCGTCTTCTAGTTATTCTGTTGATTTGGCTTTAGAAGCAATTACAAATAGAAAAAACCATTCAGCCAAACGCCTTGTAGGTCCAGGGCCAACCCAATCTCAAATCAATAGAATTTTTGGTATGGCAGCATCAGCGCCCGATCATGGGGGTGAGACGCCTTGGCGATTTGTACTCATCCACGAAGATAAACGGCATCTTCTCGGTGAGGCCTTTGCGAACGCTCTGCATGAGCGTGACAACAACGCGTTAGCCGAAGATCTAGAAAAAGCCAAAGAAAAGGCATTTAACTCGCCGCTTCTTGCATTGGCGATCTGCAAGCAAGATGAGAGTACAGAATCGGTTACCAATACCGAGAGACTGATCTCGCTGGGATGCGCCATTCAAAATATTCTGATCAGTGCAACAGTACTGGGATTTGGCTCTGGTCTGACCAGTGGTAAAGCCATGACCTCATCATCTGTTCGAAATCTTTTTAGACTCAACGAAAACGAAACGTGCATCTGTTTTATCAACATCGGCACTGTTTCAAGCGCTTCCAAAGTCACAAGAATTCGTCCATCAATTGGAAGTTTTATTAGCTCTCTATGAGTTTTTCCCGAAGGGGCTTGTCAAAGAATGGATTTGCCAAATTGGCAGCTGAAGGCTGGGAGCAGACATTCAGAACCTGTAAAGGCGCCATCTGTTTTCAAGCATCACTCGGGTGCCAATCCACGAAAAAATAAGAGTCACCTCCGTGCTGGATGTACAGCGTTGGCATGCGTGTGACTTAGGCTTCTTTAACTGCATTCATGCCGAATTTCTTTCGTCTCCAAAAATAGCGGTTTCATTAGGCGGTGAATGACGACGATTGCCCAAGAGCGCGCTTGACTGCAGGAAGAACTTCTGTGCCAAGCAATTCAATCGACTGAGCCACTAATCGATAGGGCAAGCCTCCGATGTCGATTTGAGCCAAAAATCTCTGATGCCCGAACAGCTCGTGTTCGTAGAGAATCTTGTCAATAATTTGCTGGGGACTACCGACGAACAGACACCCACGAGGGCTGGCAAGCTGTTCAAAATCTGCACGCGGCACAGTCCAACCCCGGTCACGCTGCGGTAGGTTGTGACGCAAATAACTTTGGTAATGCGGATAAAACTGATCGCTTGCCTGTTGCGAGTCGCGTTGCACATGGCAATGGGCAGAAACTGCAACTTTCAATGCTTCATGCTTATGTCCTGCATCGAGTCCAGTTTTCCGATACAGATCAATGAAGGGACGAAATTGTGCTGGTTCTCCACCGATATTGGCCAGATTCAGAGGCAGCCCGAGTTGCCCAGCGCGCACAGCGCTTTGTGGCGTTCCGCCTGCGCCAATCCAGATGGGCAGTAGCCCGTTTAGAGGGCGAGGAGATACCTCGGCATATTGCAACGGTGGGCGGTGTTTGCCGCGCCAAGAGATACGTTCACTTTGGTTGAGTTGCAGCAAGAGATCTAGTTTTTCTTCGTACAGGCTGTTGTAGTCCTGCAAGTCATAACCAAACAAAGGGAACGATTCAACAAATGCACCGCGGCCAGCCATCAACTCGGCACGGCCACCAGACAGCAAATCCAATGTGGCAAAGTCCTCAAAGACGCGCACCGGATCGGCAGAGCTGAGGATGGTGACAGCGCTGGTCAAGCGTATTCGCTTTGTTACGGCCGCGATGGCGCCGAGGACCACACTGTGTGCCGACACAGCGTAATCAGATCGATGATGCTCACCAACTCCGAAAACACTCAGGCCAACTTCATCCGCAAGACGCGCTGCTGCCAGAATTTCCTCAAGGCGTTGTTGCGATGCAAGCGCACCGTGAACGCCTACAGGTAAATCGCCAAATGTATAGATACCGATTTCCAAAATTCAACTCCTGCTATGTTCGGGTTTTGCCTGCATCTCTGTGTCAGGCGTACGGATGTCGAGAATCGTGACTCCATCAAAATGCAGATGATGCAGCCACTCACGCAGCACAAGCAGTGCTGCAGAGAAACGCCCCGTGGTGGGCAAATTGTCTTGGCTGGCAGGACGACCTTGAGCCAGTGCTGCTACTCGATTGAATAACAACTCAACGGCATCGATGCCCAGTGGCCACGGCATCGTTTTGTCTGCCATGTCTGCCATGTCTGCCCAGTACGCCAGATTGGCAAGCATGACGTCTTCACTGAACAGCTTTGCCGATGCTGGCAACTGGGCGTGTAACGGCATCACAATGTCTTCAACCTCGGCGATGATTTGCTCCATCGCCAACTCGCTCAGGTGACCGTTTGACATGAGTCGATTGGCGATCTCAGAAAGTCCGAGCTGCAACGATAAATACTGCGATGGCTGATTTTCGTTGCCCCAAGCTAGGATGGATTCGTCATCACCTAAGTGCAACACAACAATCGACTTCGGTTCTGGCGTCAGTCGTCTTGCATGCACGTAGGTAGCGCATAGAGCGGATAGGTCTGGGATATTCGGTTGCATGTTCACGCTCAATGACTGTCAGACCAGTTCTTGCACCCAATCTAAAAACTCTGAATGCATTTGCGCGCTGATGCTGTGACCAATGGGATACAGCTTAAAGACATGGCTAACGTTGAGTTCATTCAACCAAGCGTGTGAGCGATGCGCCCACTCAACTGGAAGCGTAGTGTCATGTTCTCCGTGTCCCACAAAAGCACGCAAATGCGAGAGGCGATCGTTGCTGGCAATAAAGGGGGCGATCTCGGGAAGGATGCGCCCTGAAAGCAAACCAAAGCCTGCTACAGATTCGGGCGCGGTCAATGCCACACTCGAACTCATAATGCCGCCTTGACTGAAGCCTGCCACCACAGTTTGTTTCGGCGTAAGGTCAAATTGCTTCTGCAAAACAGAGAGTAGCTGAATCAGCGCCTGGCGACTGCGCTCTGCTTGTTCTGGATTTATGCGTGGCCCATTTGCCGTGAAGCTGACCTGAAACCAAGCGAACTGCTGTGGCCCCAAAATCAACGGACCTTGAACCAAGACGACCAATGTGTCGTCTGACACGCCTTGGGCTAAGTCAGCCACAGTCAATTCATTGCTGCCAACACCATGCAGCAACACCAAACAGCGTCGTATTGTTGTTGACTCAGCATGAATTAGTCTGAAGGACAGACCGGAGGTTGGATCTTTGTTTAATGGTCCAGGCGTCAAATTTTTCATTTCAAGTCCCGATTTAAATTTTCATGGATGCATGAGTGTCCTCAATCTGCGTTATTGGCCCAAACCAATCTGTTTCATGAAGGACTGGTTGTCCCACATCAGCCATTCCTCATCCATGACCCCAGCAGAAGTCCAGTGACCAATGGTGACCATGCCCAATTTGAAAGTTTTTTGTGTAGGTGCAATGGTTTTACTTTCCCCAATCGGCATGGACTGAGAGAACGTACCTTCGATGTAGCCGGAAACAGCAGTCCATTCACCTGAGGCAATTCGGATCGGATGCTCCTTGATGTGAGTGTCTGGCGCGAACACAAACATGCCTTTGAGATCTTCAATGTGCGCGTCGATACCCTTTGTCACGCGACCATCTGGCCAATGAACCGTGATGTCTTTGGCGTGACTCTTGTTGAGTTGATCCCATTTTTGGCCACTGTACACATTGAAATCTAGTTCATCGAAAGTTGCCAGATTAGCTTTTTCTGTGCGCCTTTGTTTGGCCACTGCGGTCACTTGCGCCTTTAATGACTTGATTAACGCCGCATCAGAAGCCGCAGGTGCTTCGATTGCGGATTGGGCATGCGCCGTGCCAAAAATCGACACGATTGTTGCTGCAACAATTGCAGAGAAATTAGCTTTCATTTGGAATTCCTTTCTGAGATTGGTATGAGCGATACGGCAAGAAATTACTTGCCTTGACGGCTAATCCAGGTCGGTGCGATCGATGTGCCAAGCCCTGCGCCATAACCCAGGTAAATGTTCAGGCCTGCCAAGGGTTCAAGGTAGCGTGCGTTTTTAAGACCACCGGCATCCACCACAGCAAAGCCCAGACTCTGAGCCAACTCCTTGACTGTTTGCTTTGCTTGTTCGCTGTCGCTGGCGACAAAAGCCGGTGCCACTTTGCCTTGGCCAAAGTCACCACCTTCTGCAATAACTGGAGCAAACAAGGTGTTGAACGCTTTGACCACTTCTGCGCCTGGTATGGCTCGTGCGATTTCTTCGGCTGCGGAGGTGCTATGCCCGACAGTTAATCCCATGTAGTCCGCAGTGAGGGGGTTTGTGATGTCCACAACCACCTTGCCTTGCAGGTTGCCAACCGATTGCAATGCAGACACCGCATCGCCGTAGCCCGTGGCCAGCACAACCACATCTTTGCCGTCAGCCGCAGAAGCTGCTGCGACAGCCTTGACCCCCGAATACTGAGCAGCCAGAGCGGCGACCTTGGCTGCATCACGCGCTGTAACGCTCACACTGTGACCCGCGGCACTGAGTTGTTTGACGAAGGCCGCGCCCATGTTTCCAGCACCGATAACGAGAACTTGCATACGATTTCCTTTCAGGGGTTGATGACTTGCTTCATTGCCTTCGCATCGTTGTTTGAAGGCATGCATGAACTGTATTTATTCCTAAATAAAAGATAAACATGCTTTAATAACATTAACTGTTTTGAAATATGAAATAAATGGACAAATTTCTGGAAATGAAAGCCTTCGCTGCCGTCGTGGACTGCGGCAGTTTTGTGCAGGCTGCCGATGTCTTGGAGATGTCCAAACCTACGGTGTCGCGCTACATCGCCGATCTGGAACAGCGATTGGGCGTACGTCTTTTACAGCGCACCACGCGCAAACTTTCTTTGACCGAAGAGGGGCGTGCCTTCTACGGACGATGCAAAGCGGTACTAGCCGATGTGGAAGTGGCGGAAACTGAAATCACGGCCAAATCGGTGGCGATCAAAGGGCTTATCAAAGTCAATGCACCGGTGTCATTCGGACTGCTGGAACTGGCGCCTCTGTGGCCCGATTTCATGGCTAAGTATCCTGATGTGGAACTCGACATCACACTTGCTGACCGTATGGTGGATCTGGTGGAAGAAGGCTACGACCTGGCAGTGCGGATTGCACGCTTGCCAAATTCTTCATTGGTCAGTCGCAAATTGGCATCCGCCCGCATGGTGCTTTGTGCCTCTCCAGGTTACCTCCGCCAACACGGGAAACCCAAACACCCTTCGGAACTCATCAACCATGCGGTGCTGTCATACAGCCTGCTCGCAACCGGTGATCAATGGGAATTTAACGGTCCCGAGGGTAAGGCCACCGTCATGGTCAAGCCCATCCTACGAACCAATAGCGGTGATACCTGCATTGCCGCTGCACGCAAGAGCAGAGGTATCGTCCTTCAGCCTTCGTTCATGGTGAGTGACGATTTGCTGAGCGGTTCGTTGGTGGAACTGATGCCGCAGTACCGCTCGATAGATTTCGGCATCTACGCTGTCTTCCCCTCACGACAACATGTATCGCCCAAAGTCAGAGCGATGATTGACTTTTTGGTACAAGAACTAGAGGGCGTACGCTGGTGTGAGGAATTGGTTTGATGTACGTCAACTGATGGGTTGGTTTTTTTGAGGTTGACATCTTTTAATAATACTATTCGGTATCGATTGTTTAAAGGAGCTCATCATGCTTGGAATCACAAAAGAAGACTTCACCATTCGCGCTGAGAACTTCACGCCCACCGATCCATGGAACATTCTTCGCATTATTTGCGGCGCGTTTATGTTTCCTCATGTCGCAAGCAAGTTTGTTGCGGGTGCACTCAATCCGGGGGTGATTGGATTTTTTGCTAAGGCCGGGTTTGCGCCACCCGAGATGTGGATGATTCTGGCAGCGCTGGTGGAAGCGGGTACGGGTGTAGCATTGATTTTTGGGCTCTGCACGCGATTTGCTGCGCTAGGCGCCGCTGGTGCCTTGGCCGTTGCTGTGTATGCCTTGCACATGGTCAAGGGATTCGGCTGGACATGGAACACTGGCGGTTACGAATACCCAGTGTTCTGGGGCATTGTGTGCATTACCGTCGCGATGAATGAATTCAAGCGCGTGGCCAATCGCAACTAACTCTCGGCTTCGAGGGATACAAGGAGATTAGGCAGAGATCTCCAGTCCTTTTGATGGTTTGACAGTGATGGTTTTATTTTGATACCATTCAGTATCGTTTTGAACCAAATAGACTGTATGAACCCCAAACTTTCCGCCGCAGCCGCCACCATCCTTTGGGGCTTTACCTACATCCTCTCCACCACACTGCTCCCGCACAACCCGCTGCTGATTGGTGCTGCGCGGGCGTTGGGCGGGGCGCTGGTTCTCATCGCACTGTCCCGCAAGCTCCCCGCTGGGGGCTGGTGGGACAAGCTGATCATCCTGGGTACGCTCAATGCGGGGTTGTTTTTTGGTTTGCTGTTTGTGGCAGCCATGCGCCTACCCGGTGGGGTTGCGGCCATCTTTCAGGCAATGGGGCCTTTGATGGTGATCCTCATGGGCTGGGCCATCCTGAGACAAAAGCCCTCCGTTCTCAAAATCTTCAGCGTCCTCATTGGGGTGGCTGGAGTGTCACTGGTTGTGCTCAAGGGGGAAGCTGAGATTGACTTGATTGGCGTGGCCGCGGCCTTAGGTAGCACGCTGTCCATTGCCCTGGGCGGCATCCTGATCAATAAATGGGGTAAGCCCCCTATGCCAATGCTGGCCTTTACCGGTTGGCAACTGCTGGTTGCTGGGGTGGAGTTGAGCATTGCAGCACTGCTTGCCCAGGACGTACCCGAAACAGTCACGGGCATGAACGTCATCGGTTTCGTCATCCTGTCAGTGGTGTTGACGGCAATACCTTTCATGCTGTGGTTTCGTGCCATTTCCATGGCTGGTGCTGTGGTGGTAGCCCCCTTCTTCCTACTGGTGCCCATCACTGCCTTTGCACTGGATGCGCTGGTCAAGGGTTTTGTTCCTACGTCATTTCAGATCATGGGCGCCTTCGTTGTTATTGCAGGCCTGCTTCTGAGCCAATGGACGCCCAAGAGTCGGTCAAAATCGGGAGCACACCACCACAACACCCCCCACCATTCGTCTACAACCCACAGTAAGTAACAGTGATCACGGCACCTCAATCACCACCAGAAGCCCCTGCGACAAAGGTTGCTCGCACCACTTACCGTGGCGTAGCGCGGCGTGCGCAAATTCTCGAAACTGCAGCTCGTTTGTTTCTGGCGCATGGCTACGCGGGCGTGAGTGTGGATACGGTGGTGGCCAATGTGGGTGGCTCAAAGACCAATGTGTACAGCCAGTTTGGCAACAAAGAAGGCTTGTTTACGGCGGTGGTGACGGAACTGTGCGAGCGATTTCAGTTCGATCTTTTGGCACTCAATCTAGACGGTTTGAATCTGGCCAATGGCTTGAGACTGATTGGTAAAACATTGCTACGCAATCTGTTGCAAGAAGAACATATCGCATTCCAGCGGCTGATCACGGCGGAATCGGCGCGTTATCCTTCACTTGCCGAGGCCTGGTTTAAGGCGGGCCCACAGCGCTCACGAGATTTCATAGCGGCGTTTCTTGAGAAGAAAAAGCAATCCGGCGAGTTCACCATGCCCGATACGACCAAATGCGCGTCCCTGTATCACAGCATGCTTGTGTTTGACCCGGTGTATCTAGGTATGGTGGGTCAGCGCCCCAGTTCTCAGGCCATTGACAGCCATGTGGATCAGTGCGTGAGCATATTTACAACTGGTTAATTCTCGAATCCCGGCTGTACGCTCAAGAGCTGACTCTGGGCTCAACACCAATTTGTTTTGCTGGAAAGACTGCTTCCGCTGCAAACCGGGTGTTCACCCAACTGGGAGGAACGCCGTAGTGAGTCGATTGCAGTCCTATAAGTGCTGCAAACTGCTTTCGATTCCGAAACAAGCAATCGAATTTAGAGTTACTCAATAACGACGGAAATGCATAAAGAGTAGCCAACCTTGTGCTGAGCCTTGATGCACGGATTTGTTGCGCCAACAGAGAGTAATTTTTTGCGTAAACGTGCAATGCGCATCTCTAAAGTTGCTGCAGCTGGGAGCTCCTCTGTGCCAGGACTTATAACCTCGGAAACTTGCCATCTCTCTAGGCTTTGACCAGGAGCTTTTGCAAAAGCTCCCAGCAGTATCGCGTCACTGCTTGTGAGATCAACTTTCCCGTTGGGCCCCATTAGTTGCAGCCGAGAAAGATTCAGCACCAATGAACTGTCTTGTTGATGCTTGAGTGATCGCAATCGTTTGCCGACAGCAGCAACACCTGCCATCAGCTCTTGCGGGTGAACAGGCTTAGTGAGATACAAGTCGGCCCCACTTTCATAGCCAACGACCTTATCGCCGATTTGTGTGCGCGCAGTAGTGATCACGATGCCAACATGAGGCTGAGTGGCTCTCAAACGTTTGGTCAAACTCAGCCCATCTTCATCTGGTAGGGTGAGATCAATCACATAAACATCAGGTAAGAAGCCACCTGTTACATCATTAAGATCTTCTGCCTGCGGTACCCCGCGAACAAAATGTCCTTGATTTTGCAAAAAGGCAAGCGTGGCTTCACGCAGCGCATCGTTGTCTTCAATGACCAATATTTTGAGTGCGATGTCCTGCATGTCTTGTAGAAATTTTTCGGTGCCTAGGGGGATTTTGAGATTGATGAAAAACGATTTCCAACCATTCCTAACCACTTACTTGTAGCTCTGGAATGAAAATGCTGAACATTGCATGATTTTCTCGTGACTCATACTGAATACTGCCACCCATTAACTCCAGCAACCCCTTCACTAAAAACAGACCAAGTCCAGAACCAGAGATGCGGCGTGCTTGAGAGCTGCGATAGTATTTTTCAAACAAATGGGTTGGGTCAGGCAATCCCACTGGGCCTGCCTCGTTGTCAACACACCATTGCCAACCCCACTGTCCATGTCTTTCAATACGTTGAAGAGAGACGTAAATCGAACGATTGGCTGCACCGTATTTACAAGCGTTATCTAAAAGATTCCCTAAAACGATAGAAAGCATTTGTGCATCCGTTTGTAATTGAGATGATGCAGTGGGTTCTACAAAATCAATCAGATCGGGCTTGCGACAACTTTGGATGCAAGACTGCGTGATTGCAATTGGGTCAACCAATTGCACATAAGGCTGAAGGCCCTGATCAGCAAGTTGGCCTGTGTGTACGCAACGCTCGATCACTTGATTCATGTCGAAAATCGCTCGATCCATTGCTTCGCGTTTAAGCGAGCCTGCTTCCATCCACATGCGTAGCGTAGCCAGTGGCGTTTTCAATTCATGTGCCAGCATGGCAAAAAGTTGACTTTGCTCTTGGCGGTGGCTTTTTTCGGCCTCTGCTTTTTGTTCGCTGCGCTCAAGATCGCGTGCGATAGAAAATTGCTCATGTCTAAGTGTTCGCGCACGCACTTGCAGCATGATGAACATGACTACGCCATCGAGGACTGCGTGCGCTAATGTCCCTCCTATGACAACGGGGTGCGCTTCGATCCACCCCAAATGAATGAGTGGTGGAAGTGAGCTCAATGCACTATAAAAAAACAGGTAGGCGAACAAAAATTTCAACGGTATGGGGTGGGGGACTTTTTCCGGAAATGCTGACGCCAGTGTTATGAGTAGTAGTGTGAAAGCTATGAGGATTGCAATGTTTCCAATTACTAGCATTTCGATTGTCAAATCCCAAAATTGCATCAATATCAGTGATGCAATTGCGGTAGCCAATAGCCTACAAGTGCTTAAGAGTTGGCGTGAAGGGTTGTAGCTTTCTATGAATTTGGCCAAAAACCAGAGAGTCACGCTGACAACCAGCATCAATGATGTTGATGAAATCGTATTCAGAACTCCTTCTTGTAAATAAGGGCCTACAACGATTCGTCCAAAACCTAAAAAGAAAAATGCCCACATGGTCGCAAAGAATTGCTTCAATGCAAATGCACCTATCAATTGGTCGCGACTCATCCACCATTGCCCTGTTGCCCATAATGCAAAGATGCCAGAGGCTGCTGTGAAAAATCCTAAAAACCATTCTTGTAAGCGATTTTCCAATTGAGCTTGCATAGATGGCAACACCTCCACATTGATAGAGCGTGTGCTAGTCCCATTCAGCTGCAAGTAGATGTCTCTCTCTTGCTCAACAGCTGGAATCGGAAATGTGAAGTTGATCGATGCCAAGCTGTCATCGTTGGGCGGCATTGCATCGCCGCTGTGGAGCACAAGGTGCTCACTGGGGTCATACAACGTCAGGTAGTCGAGGTATGGTGGTCTGACTCGAACAATCCAAGGTGTGCGGGTGTTTGGTTTGGCTGCTTTTAGTTTGGCGCGAATCCAAATAGTTTCTGGTCCATAGCCCCAGCTTTGCCATGGCTTCATAGGTTGCCAGTCTGTACTTGCAATAACGTCCTGCAAAGTGGCTTTACCCGTCTTATCCATCAACCACTCTTGAGATTCGATGAGTTGAGGTTTGTTTTCGGGGGCGCCACAGCCTGATAGTGGCAGCAGCAGCGCTATTGCAAGTGATAAGAACCAAAGGCGTTGAAGTGACATGAAAAGGAGGCGGGAACAGGTCATTGAGTTGATGCAAGTCTGCAATAGACACCGTTAGGTTTGGTTGGTTCTTTTAGTTTGAATTGTTGATAGTTCTGATATTTTCGACAAGTTTGTAACTCAAATGGCAAAAACAACTTCAGCGCCTCGTCAATTTACCACCCCAGCTTGTGCGCTCGCAATCCTTGTGTCTTGTGGACACGCAATGGCTCAGTCTGTTCCAGATGCCGGTGCTTTGCAAAAACAAATTGAACAACAACGTCAGGCTGAACCAACGCAACAGTTGAGCAACAAGCCCCGAGCTTCTAAAGACCTAGGCGCTCCTCAACCAAGGCTGGTGTCGTTCACCGCATCAGGTTTTGAGTTTGTGGGTAATACGTTGCTTAGCAACGAAGAGCTGCAAGCCACCGTGGCTGCGTATGCAGGCCAACGCTTAGACATCGATCAACTCAAAAAAATTGCTGACCTCGTGGCCGAGCGCTACCGCGATGCGGGTTGGATGGTGCGTGTGTACTTGCCCAAGCAAGACATCAAGAACGGTGTGGTGAGGTTGCAAGTAGTGGAGGCCAAGTTTGGCACCACCGTCATCCAAGGCACACAAAACCGAGTAACGCCAGAGTTTTTGACAGAAGCCATTGCCAGCATCCAAGCCTCAGGCGAACACATTGCCACGCAGCGCATTGACCGAGCCTTGCTCTTGCTCAACGACATTCCTGGCTTAACCGCTGCGGGCAATCTGATTGAAGGTCAGCAGATGGGTGAGACCAACTTGCTCTTAGGCGTAGACAACGGCCCCGCATTCGCAGGCAACATCAGCGCAGACAACAATGGTTCTCGCTCCACAGGCCTTGATCGTGTGTTGGCAAGCCTCAGCATCAACGGCCCCTTGCAGTTGGGCGACCAGTTGGGTTTGACTGCTCTTAAAACCCAAGGCAGCGAGTACCAACGTGTGGGCTACACACTGCCCGTGGGTTATGACGGCCTGCGTGCAGGCGCACATGCCACGCATTTGACGTATGGCTTGGTCGGCGACTTTGCTAGCTTGGGCGTCAGTGGCTCATCGTTCTCCACAGGGTTTGATGTGAGCTATTCGCTCTTGCGCAGCCAGCCCGCCAACATCAACTTGGTGGGTAGCTACGACCAAAAACGGTTTGACAACAACAACGCTTCGGGTTCGGTGTCGCACTACAACATCGACGTGTACAGCTTAGGCGTGAATGCCACCCAGCTCGACGATTGGAATGGCGGTGGCATGAGCAACGCCTCGGCCACCTTCACCACGGGCAAGGTCAACTTAGATGGCTCTGCCAACCAAAGCTCAGACGCCCAAGGCGCTGCCACCGCAGGCAACTATTCAAAACTCAGCCTGAGTCTGAGCCGTTCACAAAAACTCGACACCGACTTGAGCGCCTACTTTGCATTCAACATGCAAGTGACAAACAAGAACCTAGACAGCAGCGAACGTCTGTACTTGGGTGGTGCCAGCGGTGTGCGTGCCTACCCCACCAGTGAAGGCGGCGGCTCGGTTGCGCAAACTCTTACCGCAGAGTTGCGCAAGCAGCTTGACAACCACTACACCCTCACAGGTTTTTACGACAGAGG
>Ga0228699_1001402_pt1 | contig 12320 bp, 10 predicted proteins | sample McNCre217_Aug_MG_FD_178016 | JGI IMG/M metagenome (GOLD analysis project Ga0228699, IMG submission 178016) | Freshwater microbial communities from McNutts Creek, Athens, Georgia, United States - 2-17_Aug_MG | ecosystem: Environmental > Aquatic > Freshwater > Creek | place: USA: Georgia...
TCTGGGTAGTACGGCAGTGGCGAAATACCAAAGTCAAATTTGGCGTTGCGTTTAATGCCTGCATAAGCTGCGGATGACGACGTCAGCATCGCGCATTCGCCCGTCCAAAACTTGGCTTCCGCTTCGGTACGGCGGCCTGCATAGCTCATCAAGCCTTGCTTTTGCATATTGGCGAGGTTTTCGATATGGCGCACATGCAGTGGACTATTAAATGCGAGGCGGGCATCCCAACCATCAAAGCCATTGTTTTTGGTGGCAAAAATCGTGTTGTGCCACGTGCTAAAACTCTCTAGCTGTGTCCAGCTTTGCCATGCGGGCGTAAAACCACACTTCTCACCACTAGCTCTAAGTTTTGCAGCCGCAGCCGCCACTTCAGGCCAAGTTGCAGGTGGTTTGCTCGGGTCAAGCCCGTGCTTTTTGAACATGTCTTTGTTGTACCAAAACACGGTCGTCGAGCTATTGAATGGAAACGAGAGCATTTGCCCGTTGGGGGCGGTGTAGTAACCCGCAACCGCTGGTACGTACTGCTTCGCGTCAAAAGCGATGCCGCCGTCTTTAAACACCTCGGTCACCGGCTTGATGGCTTTACTCGCCATCATGGATGCCGTGCCGACTTCAAAAATTTGCACGATGTGCGGAGCGTTACCCGCGCGGTACGCCGCAATGGTCGCAGCGTAGCTCTCGTCATAGGTGCCCTTGAACACAGGGTTGATTTTGTACTCTTTTTGCGAAGCGTTGAACTCGTTGGCGAGCCCGCCGACCCAGTCGCCTGCCGCACCCGTCATCGAATGCCACCACTGAATGTGCGTTTGCGCAGCAGCAGGCAGCGCCGCGCCAAGGCTGACGGCCAGTGCGACTACGGCGGCATTCACCCTCTTTTTCATGCATGGCTCCTTGTACGAAGCAATGATTATGCCAGCGCGTTTTTCAAAAGCGCATTCACTTGCGCAGGATTGGCCTTGCCACCGCTGGTTTTCATGATTTGCCCCACCAGCGCGTTCAAGGCTTTGGCGTTGCCCGCTTTGAATTCGTCCACGTTTTTGGGGTTGGCCGCAATCACGTCAGCGACGATTTTTGTCAATGCGCCGCTGTCGTTCATTTGTTTGAGGCCTTTGGCTTCGATGATGGCGTCAATGTCGCCGCCATCCGTCCAGAGCACGTCAAACACTTGTTTGGCGGCATTGTTTGAAAGCGTGCCATCGGCAATGCGGCTCACCAGTAGGGCAAGCTGGGTATGGCTTACAGGGCAAGCCTCGATGGAGGCCTCGTCCTGATTGAGCCTGCGGGATACCTCGCCCGCAAGCCAATTGCTGACTAGCTTTGGCTGACCACATGCCTTGGTCGCAGTCTCAAAATAGCCTGCAAAAGCCACGCTGCTGGTCAGCGCCGTTGCGTCGTATTCTGAGAGCGCGTATTGCGTTTGAAAGCGCTCTGCCATCACGCGCGGCAACTCAGGCATTTCGCCTCGCACTTGCTCCACCCAATCGCGCCCAATGACAAGCGGCGGCAAATCTGGATCTGGGAAGTAGCGGTAATCGGCAGCGTCTTCTTTGGTTCGCATTGCGCGGGTCTCGCCCGTGTCGGGGTTGAACAGCACCGTCGCTTGCTCAATCGCTTTGCCGTCCTCTAATTGCTCAATCTGCCAGCGCACTTCAAAGTCAATTGCTTGTTGCATGAACTTGAAGCTGTTCAGGTTTTTAATCTCACGCCTTGTGCCTAAAGGCTCGCCAGGCCTCCTAACACTCACATTAGCATCGCAGCGGAACGAACCTTCTTGCATATTGCCATCGCAAATACCAATCCACGTGACGATTTTGTGCAACTCTTTGGCGTAAGCCACAGCCTCGGCGGACGAGCGCATATCGGGCTCGGTCACGATCTCTAAGAGCGGCGTACCAGCGCGGTTCAAGTCAATACCGCTCATGCCCCCACCGCCGAGTGTTGAGTCTTCGTGCAGCGATTTACCTGCGTCTTCTTCCAAATGCGCACGAACGAGTCGAACCGTCTTCTTTTCATCGCCCAGAAAAAACGACACCTCACCACCTTGGACGACAGGAATCTCAAACTGGCTGATTTGATAGCCCTTGGGCAGGTCGGGATAGAAGTAATTTTTGCGTGCAAAAACGCTACGCTCGGCGATATGCGAACCCAGCGCTAGGCCAAGCCGAATAGCGCGTTCGACTGCGCCAACGTTCATGACAGGCAAGCTGCCCGGCAGCGCCAAATCGACAGGGCAAGCCTGCGTGTTGGGCTCTGCGCCAAACGCTGTGGGGGCGCGGCTAAAGATTTTGGACTGAGTGGAGAGCTGCGCGTGGGTCTCGAAGCCGATGACGACCTCAAAACCTTGAACTAGAAGTGATTTTTGTGTGGTGGTAGTTTGTGCGTTCTTCATGCTGCACCTCCTGTCATCAGGGGCGATAACTTCGTATGCCAGTCGGTTGCCAATTGATATTGATGCGCCGCGTTCAAGAGTCGCCCTTCTTGCAAATAATTACCAATGAGTTGCATGCCCACGGGCATATTTCCTTCGCCAAACCCGACAGGAATGCTCATGCCAGGCAAGCCAGCCAGCGAAGCGGGGAGGGTGTAAATGTCCGCAAGGTAATCGTCGAGTGGCTTGCGGTCTTTGTCACCCAGCTTCCACGCCACGCTAGGCGCCACGGGGCCTGCGATGACATCGCAGTTTTTGAATGCTTGTTGAAAGTCGTCTGCAATCATGCGGCGGATGCGCTGCGCTTGCAGGTAGTACGCGTCGTAGTAGCCGTGCGAGAGCACGTAATTGCCAATCATGATGCGGCGGCGAACCTCTTCACCAAAACCCTCGGTGCGGGTCTTTTTGTACATATCGGACAGGTCTTTGTAATCCGCTGCGCGATGCCCGAATTTGACACCATCAAAACGCGACAAATTGCTAGCCGCTTCGGCTGGCGCAATGATGTAGTAGACGGGGATGGCCAGTTCGGTGCGCGGCAAGGAGATGGGCACTAGCTTTGCACCTAGTTTTTCCAACTCTGCAAGCGCTGTGTCAATCGCCGTGCGCACATCGCTGGCTAAGCCATCGGCGAAAAATTCTTTGGGGATGCCCACGCGAAGCCCTTGTAATTTTCGCAAGCTACTAATAGAGTCATTTAAGCCACGCGAGAAGTCCTCTGGCGGTAAATCGAGCGACGTGGAGTCGCGGTCTAAATCCGCACCGCACATGGCGGATAAAAGCAAGGCGCAGTCTTCTGCGGTGCGCGCCATTGGGCCTGCTTGGTCTAAGCTGGAGGCATATGCCACCATGCCGTAGCGCGAAGCGCGGCCATAGGTTGGCTTGATGCCCGTGATGCCGCAAAAGCTGGCGGGCTGGCGAATCGAGCCGCCTGTGTCTGTGCCAGTAGCAGCAGGCGCAAGCCCAGCCGCCACCGCAGCCGCGCTGCCGCCCGAGGAGCCGCCAGGCACGCGGCTGGTATCCCACGGGTTTTGTACCTTGCCGTAGAAGGAGTTTTCGTTAGCGGAGCCCATGGCGAACTCGTCGCAATTGAGTTTGCCAAGCGTCACCATGCCTGCATCGGCAAGCTTAGTGACAACGGTTGCATCAAACGGCGAGCGGTAGCCTTGCAGCATTTTCGAGCCCGCCGTGGTAACGAAGTCTTTGGTGACAAAAATATCTTTGTGTGCAATCGGCACACCCGTCAAACGCGGCGCCAAATTGGACGAGCTAGCGGCAGCAATTTTGGCGTCAGCTGCTTTAGCGGCTAGTGCGGTGGTTTCGGGCTTGCAGGCCAAAAATGCCCCAAGACCCTCATGTTTATTGACTCTCGCTAAATAATGCTCGGCCAGCTCTAGGCTAGAGACTTTTTTAGCTTGTAGCAAGTCGGCTGTTTGCGCGACGGTGAGTAAGTGTAGGTCTTGCATTATTCGATGACTTTAGGTACGAGAAATAGGCCGCGCTCGACAGCTGGCGCGCTTTGCTGGTTGGCTTGGCGGTGGTTGGGCTCGCTGGCAACGTCAGGGCGAAGGCGAAGTTGGATGTGGCCGATCACAGCATCCTGCATGGCGTGCGTTGGGTGCGCCATAGGCTCAATGCCTTTGGTATCGACAGCGCGCATCTGCTCTACGGTGTCAAAAAAATGATTCAGCTGCGTTTGCATTTTGTCCGCCTCAGCGGCTGGCATTTCCAGCTTGGAGAGGTTCGCAATTTTTACAATATCTTGTTGACTTAAAGCCATGTTTTGCCTATGAAATGTGGGTGTAAGGGCTATGGAAAATAGGGTTTATCGGGTATTATCCAGTGTTTGCAAATTCTTTCACAGGACTTACCCATGCTCAGCGCTTTTCGCCGTTACTTCTCTACCGACTTGGCCATTGACCTTGGCACAGCCAATACCCTCATTTACGTTCAAGGAAAAGGCATTGTGTTGGACGAGCCCTCGGTGGTGGCCATCCGTCACGAAGGCGGGCCGCAAGGTAAGAAAACGATCCAGGCAGTTGGATTGGAAGCCAAGCATATGCTTGGCAAAGTGCCTGGCAACATTGAGGCCATTCGCCCGATGAAAGACGGCGTGATTGCCGACTTTACCGTGACCGAGCAAATGCTCAAGCAGTTTATCAAGATGGTGCATCCGCGTCAGCTTTTAAAGCCTAGTCCTCGCATCATTGTTTGCGTGCCTTGCGGCTCCACGCAGGTGGAGCGCCGCGCCATTCGCGAGTCGGCGCTGGGGGCGGGCGCGTCCGAGGTATTTTTGATTGAAGAGCCTATGGCAGCCGCCATTGGTGCAGGATTGCCCGTCTCTGAAGCCAGCGGCTCGATGGTGGTGGATATTGGCGGTGGCACAACCGAGGTGGGGGTTATTTCTTTGGGTGGCATGGTCTATAAGGGCTCGGTGCGCGTGGGCGGCGACAAGTTTGACGAAGCCATCATCAACTACATTCGCCGCAACTACGGCATGCTGATTGGCGAGCCAACAGCGGAAGCCATCAAAAAGAACATTGGTACGGCCTTTCCTGGTAGCGAAGTACGCGAAATGGAAGTCAAAGGACGCAACCTATCTGAAGGCGTACCGCGCAGCTTTACGATTTCCAGCAATGAGATTTTGGAGGCACTCACCGACCCGCTGAACAACATTGTGTCTGCCGTTAAGAATGCTCTAGAGCAAACCCCGCCAGAGCTGGGCGCCGATATCGCCGAGCGCGGCATGATGCTCACGGGAGGCGGCGCGCTGCTGCGTGATTTGGATCGCCTTTTAGCAGAAGAAACAGGATTGCCTGCGCTGGTGGCTGAGGATCCGCTCACTTGCGTGGTTCGTGGTTGTGGTATGGCACTGGAGCGCATGGAGCGCTTGGGTTCGATCTTCACCACTGAATAATTTTGTGCGCCTCTTTGCTGAGGCTGCCTGCCCATGCCCATCCCGTCATCCAATCGATATGCAACGTTTGATGGCGCGCCGCCGCCCATTTTTCGGCAAGGTGCTTCTGCGTTATCCAAGCTGATTTTCTTTTGCGCATTGGCGGCTTTTCTTATGGTGGCTGATGTGCGCTTTGAGGTCGCAAAGCCGATGCGCTCGGTGCTGGCAACGATGCTCTACCCCATCCAGTGGTTGGCTTTGCAGCCATCAGCTGGCGTGCAATTTGTGGCTCGTTACTTTCAAAGTCTTGATGCCGCGCAAAGCGACGCTCAAAGCGCGCATCGCAAGCTTGCAGCGCAAATGCAGCGCGCTGCCGTGGCCGAGCAGCTCCAAATAGAAAATCATCGTTTGCGGCAATTACTAGACCTACGGCAACGCCCTGAAACGACAGGTGTTACTGCGGAAGTGATCTACGATGCCGCCGATCTTTATTCGCGAAAAATTGTCATTAGCAAAGGTAGCTCGCACGGCATTGTGTCTGGATCGCCTGTTTTGGATGAGTTGGGCGTTGTCGGCCAGGTCACGCGCACGCATCTGTTGACCAGCGAGGTCACGCTCTTAATTGATCGCGAGCAAGCCATTCCTGTGCTCAATACCCGCACGGGCGCGCGCAGTGTGGCTTATGGCGACCCGCTCAGTTTTGGCGGGACGCTAGAGCTGCGCTTTATGGCTGCGAATGCCGATGTGCTTCACGGCGATTTATTAACCACGAGTGGCATTGATGGCGTCTATCCTGCGGGTTTGCCTGTTGCAAAAATCGACAAAATTGAGCGACGTGCGGACTCCGCTTTTGCCAAGATCCACTGCACACCTATTGCCAAGATTAGTGGTGCCTCGCACGTGATGGTAGTCACGCCTGTCGCTCACTTGCCGTCACCGTCTAGCCCGCCCCACCCCCCACCCAGCGAGTCGACAAGCGCCACGATACGAGGCACTCAATCATGAGTGCCATCATGCCACGCGGCACTCGCCAATTGCTTTTGCCCGCAAGCCCTGGTTTTATTTGGCTCAGCATTTTGTTCGCTTTGCTTGCCAATTTCGTAGAAAATTTTTACTTTGGCGGATCGGTTGCTTGGTTGCCTGACTTTTTAGCGCTAACGCTTGTTTTTTGGAATATTCATCAGCCTAGGCGTATTGGTATGGGGGTTGCATTCTTCTTTGGGCTCATCATGGACGTCCACCAGACCACTTTGCTGGGCCAACATGCACTGTGTTATTCGTTGCTTAGTTTTATGGCAATTACGGTTCACAGAAGAGTACTTTGGTTTAAAACATTGACGCAGGCCGTGCATTTGCTGCCCCTGTTTGTAGCGGCGCACTTGGTCGAACTCTCGCTGCATTTGTTGTTTGGTCATGCTTGGCCCAGCTGGCATTTGTTGCTGGCACCAGTTTTAGAGTCGCTCTTGTGGCCTTTTGCATCGTTCTTGCTGCTCATGCCGCAGCACCGCAGTCCCGATCCTGATGCCAATAGGCCCTTGTGATGGCAATGGAGTTTCGCAATTCAGACCATGAGCTACTGCGGTTTCGTGGTCGAGTTTTGACCATTAGCATCTTTGTTATTGCTTTGTTTTCCCTCTTATCGTTACGCTTGTTTTATTTGCAAGTCATTCGGCACGATGATCTCAATGCTCAAGCTGAGGGCAACCGCGTGGCATTTATCCCGATTGTTCCTAATCGGGGTCTTATCTTAGATCGCAATGGCATTATTCTGGCCTCGAACTACTCCGCCTATACGCTGGAGATTTCACCCTCCAAAGTGGTCAATGTGGATGAGACGATTCATGGGTTATCGCAGCTGCTCGATATCCAGCCCCGTGATAAACGCCGCTTTAAGCGACTCATGGAAGAGTCAAAGAATTTTGAGTCGCTACCCATCCGAACACGCCTCACCGATGAAGAGGTGGCTCGATTTTCAGCGCAGCGCTATCGTTTTCCTGGTGTTGATATCAAGGCGCGTTTGTTCAGAAGCTATCCTTATGGCGAGCTAGCCAGTCATGTTATTGGTTACATTGGACGTATCAACACGGCTGAAAAGCAGCGGATTAACGAGGGCGATGAAGAGGCCAATTACCGAGGCACCGAGTACATCGGAAAACTGGGCATCGAGCAAAGCTTTGAGCAGCAGCTTCATGGACTGACTGGGATTGAGCAGGTGGAGACTTCGGCGGGAGGACGAGCCACGAGAAAGCTGACCAGCGCTCCTGCAACGCCAGGCAATACGGTCATGCTGTCGATTGATATTAAGTTGCAAAAACTCGTCGAAGATTTATTTGGCGATCGCCGCGGAGCCTTGGTGGCGATTGATCCTCGTAATGGTGAGGTTTTGGCGTTTGTGAGCAAGCCTACTTTCGATCCGAATTTATTTGTGGATGGGATTGATGCGGACAATTGGGCGGATTTGAATGACTCGATTGACAAACCTCTTTTGAATCGGGCGCTGCGCGGCACGTATCCGCCTGGCTCTACCTATAAGCCATTTATGGCGTTGGCAGCTTTGGAGCTGGGCAAGCGCAGTGCGACCTCCATTACCAACGACCCTGGCTATTGGATGTTTGGCGATCATCGTTTCAGGAGTCATGATGATCACGGATTGGGGGCTGTCGATATGTACAAAAGTATTGTGCAATCCAGCAATGTTTACTATTACTCGCTTGCCAATGACTTGGGGGTGGATGCGATTCATGATTTCATGAAGCCCCTTGGTTTTGGTCAGCTAACGGGCATTGATATTTCTGGCGAAGTGCGTGGTATCTTGCCCAGCACAGAGTGGAAGCGCAACACGTACAAGAAATTTGAGCAAAAGAAATGGTATGCAGGTGAAACTATTTCCCTAGGAATTGGACAGGGCTACAACACGTTCACCATGCTTCAATTGGCATCGGCAACGGCGACGCTTGCCAATGGCGGTGTCAAATACAAGCCGCAGTTGGTGATGGGAACGCAAGATGCCGTGAGCCGTACGACGACGCCAGCGGGCGCATCCCCTCCTATGAATCTTGGATACAAACCAGAGCATATTGAAGTGATTCGCAAGGCCTTGGGCGGCGTACCAACCGAAGGAACCTCAGCCAGAGCATTTTCAGGATCCAGCTATAAAAGCGGTGGGAAAACAGGCACGGCACAGGCTGTCACGATTGGTCAAAAGGATAAATACGACTCGCGCAAGCTCGAAGAGCATCTGCGCGACCACGCCCTTTATATGGCATTTGCGCCGCTAGAATCGCCCACCATTGCCTTGGCGATTGTGGTTGAAAATGCAGGCTTTGGTGCCGAGCATGCCGCGCCGATCGCCAGAAGAGTCTTTGACTATGCTATTTTGGGGCACTACCCTAGCAAAGAGGACATGGCTGCCGTTCAAGAGGCTAAAGCCGCCGCTCCGCTGGGCAAGCCTCGTTTGGTCAAAGAGATGCCTTGGCCCCTCTCGCCCTAATATGCCGATGACTGACATGACCCACCCACACATCGCCTCTGCTTTGCGAACATTGGATATCGAATCGAGCGCAATTGCCAGATTGAAGTCTTTTCTGGACACGAACTTTGTCCAGGCTGTCGAACTTTTTTGTAAATCTCAAGGTCGCATCATCGTGACAGGGATGGGGAAAAGCGGTCATGTCGGAAAAAAATTAGCCGCCACCTTCTCCTCGACGGGAACGCCGTCTTTCTTTGTTCATCCTGCCGAAGCCAGTCACGGAGACTTGGGCATGATTACCAAAGAGGATGTGTTGCTGGCCATCTCCAATAGCGGGGAGGTCGATGAGCTGACTGCCATTCTTCCTCACGTGCGCCGTATGAACGTGCCTGTCGTGGCACTGACTGGCAATACCCGATCGACGTTGGCCATGCAAGCTGATCTGGTGATCTCCACCCATGTCCAGGTTGAGGCCTGCCCTATGAATCTTGCGCCCACTGCCAGCACAAGCGCTCAGCTTGCCATGGGGGACGCCTTGGCAATTGCCTGCCTGGAAAATCGAGGATTTCAAGCCGCAGATTTTGCAGCCTCGCACCCAGGAGGTGCTCTAGGACGCAAGCTGCTGACGCGCGTGTCAGACGTGATGCGAACAGGCGCATCGATTCCCGTGATCGATCCTGGCACCTCTTTCCTCGACATGATGGCGCGAATGAGCAGTTCAGGCTTGGGCTTGGCAATTACCGTTGACAGCCAGCAAGTACCGCATGGCATTTTTACGGATGGTGATTTGCGCCGAGAGCTTTGCGCAGGATCCGACCTGATTGGTCGATCGATTGCATCCGTGATGCGAAAGAATCCCGTGACCATTTTGGAAAACGATCTCGCTGTGGATGCCGCGGCGATCATGGAGGAGAAAAAAGTTACCTCGATTCTTGCCGTTAATTCAAAGGGTCAACTGACAGGTGTCATCAACACAAATGACCTACTGCGAGCCAAGGTCATCTAAATGCGCGCACGCGTACTTTTTTCACATTTAGAAGGCTTTGCGCCATTGGCCATCATGGGCGTGCTCACGTTGGTGAGCTTTTCGGCTCTCAAATCCTTGCCACCTGTTAACAAAGCCGTTGCTGCACGGCCAGTGGTGCAGGATTACTCAATGGATCGTTTTTCGATGGCCCAATTTGGGGCTTCAGGTCATTTGGACTCACTCATCAAGGGTGAGCACGCCATCCACTCTGTGGAAAACCAAAACATTACCATTCAAAACTTTGTATTCATTCACAAAAACCAACAATACCTCTATCAAGGCACATCGGAGTGGGCTAAGGTGAGCGATGACGGCGATCAGCTGTTGCTAAAAGATCATGCTGTGCTGATCCGTAGCGCACGGCAAGCAGATGCAAAAACCACGATCACACGCTTGACTAGCAACCAACTAACTCTGAATCATCGAACCCACATGATGGACTTGCAAGGCGGCGTGAAAATTCAACATAGCCACCCAAATAGATAGAAGCATTAGCGCGAAGATGCGACTCATGCCACGCCCCTTGCCCGATCTGCGTGAAACTGCTGCACGTAGGCTCCCAACCGCCCCGCATCCAGTGCCTCGCGCACTTCGCGCATCAGGTTTAAAAAGTAATGCAAATTGTGGATACTCGCCAGCATCGGACCCAGCATTTCGCCGCAGCGATCTAAGTGGTGCATGTAGGCGCGTGAGAAACCGCCTGAGCCTCCAGACTTGCCATCACCCAAGCAGGCGTAGCACGTGCACGTCTCGTCCACAGGGCGCTCGTCGGTTTTGTGCCGCGAATTGCGAATCTTCAAATCGCCAAAACGCGTGAAGTAGTGGCCGTTCCTCGCATTGCGAGTCGGCATCACACAATCAAACATATCAATGCCCGACAGCACGCCTTCAATCAAATCCTCGGGCGTGCCCACACCCATCAAGTAATGCGGCTTGTGCGCAGGTAACTTGGGGCCAATGTGGCGCAGCACGCGCAGCATATCTTCTTTGGGCTCGCCCACCGACACGCCGCCAACCGCAATGCCCGGAAAGTCCAGCTCTTCAAGCTTGGCGAGTGACTCCTCACGCAGCCCTTCATGCATACCGCCTTGCACAATGCCAAACAGCGCGTTCGGATTCTCTAGCCGCTCAAACTCCGCCTTACAGCGCACCGCCCAGCGAGCCGACAGCTCCATCGACACACGCGCTTCGGCCTCGGTCGTGAGCTGCCCTTTTGTCTTGCCCGACACCTGAATGTAGGGCGTGCATTCGTCAAACTGCATCACGATATCGGAGTTCAAAACCTTTTGAATTTGCATCGACACCTCGGGCGTGAGGAACAATTTATCGCCGTTCACGGGTGATGAAAACTTCACGCCTTCTTCAGAGATTTTGCGCCCTGTTTTTTCATCTCCGCCCAGCGACCACACTTGAAAACCGCCGCTATCCGTCAAGATGGGCTTGTCCCATTTTTCAAACTTGTGCAGGCCGCCAAATTGCTGGAGCACATCGACCCCAGGGCGTAGCCACAAATGGAACGTATTGCCCAAAATAATTTGCGCACCCATCTCTTCCAACGAGCGCGGCATCACGCCCTTGACTGTGCCGTATGTGCCCACGGGCATGAAGATGGGCGTTTCGACTACGCCGTGGTTCAGCGTCATGCGTCCACGCCGCGCGTGAGAGCCAAGGTACGAGCCATCTGCAGTGGCGGGGTCGGTTTTGAGGAGTTCGAAATTCAGCATAAGGTAATTGTCGTTTTATTGCCGCACGTCATCGTTTGGATAGGAGCATCGCGTCGCCATAGCTAAAAAATCGATACTGATTTTTGATCGCGTGCGCATAAAGCGACATGACTTGCTCGTAACCCGCAAAGGCGGACACCAGCATCATCAGCGTGCTTTTGGGTAGATGGAAATTGGTGAGCAACATGTCCACCAATTGAAATTCAAACCCTGGCGTGATGAAGATATTGGTATCGCCCCGCGTGGCAGCCGCCTCGCTCTCTCCCGCTGCTTTGCGTTTGGCATACGTCTCCAGCGTGCGCACCGTCGTGGTGCCTACCGCCACAAGCCTTCCCCCGCGTGCCTTGCAGGCCGATATAGCTTGCAAAGTACCGTCTGGTATCGCATAGCGCTCGTAGTGCATGACGTGATCCGCAATCTTCTCGGTCTTCATCGGCTGGAACGTGCCCGCGCCCACGTGCAGTGTCACGCTGGCGGTTTGCACGCCACGGCTAGCAAGCTTGCTAAGCACGCTCTCATCAAAATGCAAAGCAGCGGTTGGCGCTGCCACTGCGCCAGGATGTTTAGCAAACACAGTTTGATAACGTGATTCGTCATCCGCATCATCCGCGTGTTCAATCGCGCCGCCTTTCAGGCGCTCAATATACGGAGGCAGCGGCACATGGCCATGCGCCGCCATCAGCTTGTAGGGGTCATCAGAAAAACGAAAGCGAAACAGCTCGTCGTTCGTTCCAGCTCGCCCAAGCAGCGTTGCTGAAAAACCACCTTCGCGG
>Ga0228699_1001403_pt1 | contig 12312 bp, 11 predicted proteins | sample McNCre217_Aug_MG_FD_178016 | JGI IMG/M metagenome (GOLD analysis project Ga0228699, IMG submission 178016) | Freshwater microbial communities from McNutts Creek, Athens, Georgia, United States - 2-17_Aug_MG | ecosystem: Environmental > Aquatic > Freshwater > Creek | place: USA: Georgia...
TCGCGGGTTCGAGTCCCGTCCACTCCGCCATGTTTCAATACCTGTCGAAGTTGACTCCTTCGTCTAGAGGCCTAGGACACGACCCTTTCACGGTCGTTACAGGGGTTCGAATCCCCTAGGAGTCGCCAGATTTCCAGTTTCGTACCGCTGCGGAGTGGTAGTTCAGTTGGTTAGAATACCGGCCTGTCACGCCGGGGGTCGCGGGTTCGAGTCCCGTCCACTCCGCCAGAAGTGCTTGCTTGTCCATGTGCCCGTTCATTTGCAGTGAGCGGGCATTTTGCATTGGTGGCTCCAGTTTCTGAATGACCAGCAGTCGGGTGGTGGCGTCCGGGATGCGCCTGCCTACAATGCGCGGGTTTCTTTCTATCGAACCAGGGTTCCTCTTTATGCAAGTCATCGCTTCCGCCTTCAAGGCCTATGACATCCGCGGCATCGTCGGCCAGGCGCTCGACGTCGTGTTCGCCGAACACCTGGGTCGCGCGTTCGGCACCGAAGCTCTGGCCTTGGGCGAGCGCGCCGTGGCGGTCGGCCGCGATGGCCGTGTCTCCGGCCCGGACCTGAGCGCTGCGCTGATGCGCGGTCTGGCCTCGACTGGCGTGGATGTGATCGACCTGGGCGCGGTGACGACACCGATGCTGTATTACGTGGCGGCCACGCGGGGCGACATCGGCTGCCGCAGCGGCATCCAGGTCACCGGCAGCCACAACCCCAAGGACTACAACGGCTTCAAGATGGTGCTGGCCGGTGTGGCGATCTACGGCGACACGATCCAGGGCCTGCGCGCCCGCATGGAAGCCGAGACCTACACCACCGCGACCACGCCGGGTACCATCTCCGCCGACGACATCCTGCCCGAGTACACCGCCCGCATCACCGGCGACTGCAAGCTCGCGCGCCCGATGAAGATCGTGGTCGACTCCGGCAACGGCATTCCCGGGGCGTCCTCGCCCGGCATCCTCAAGGCGCTGGGCTGCGAGGTGGTCGAGCTGTACAGCCGCGTCGATGGCGACTTCCCGAACCACCACCCGGACCCCTCCAAGCTGGAAAACCTGTCCGACCTGATCAAGGTCGTGCACGCCACCGATTTCGAACTGGGTCTGGCCTTCGACGGCGACGGCGACCGACTGGGTCTGGTGACCAAGGACGGCGAGATCATCTTCCCGGACCGCCAGATGCTGCTGTTTGCGCAGGACATCCTGACGCGCAACCCCGACGGCCTGATCATCTATGACGTGAAGTGCTCGCAGCGCCTGCCGGTGGGCATCCGGGCGGCGGGCGGCGTGCCGATGATGTGGAAGACCGGCCACTCGCTGATGAAGGCCAAGCTGCGCGAGACTGGCGCCCCGCTGGCCGGCGAGATGAGCGGCCACATCTTCTTCGGCGAGCGCTGGTACGGCTTCGACGACGCGATGTACACCGCGGGCCGTCTGCTGGAGATCCTGTCGCGCTTCGCCGATCCGAGCGCCGTACTGAAGGCGCTGCCGACCAGCTACAGCACGCCCGAGCTGAACGTCGCGGTGCCGGCCGGCAACCAGCATGCCATCGTCGAGCAGCTCATCGCCCAGGCCGACTTCCCCGGCGCCGAGATCGGCACCATCGACGGTCTGCGTGGCGACTACCCGGACGGCTTCGGCCTGATCCGCGCGTCCAACACCACGCCGGTGCTGGTGCTGCGCTTCGAAGGGCACACCGCCGAGGCGCTGGCCCGCATCGAGCACGACTTCATGGCCGCGCTGCGCAAGGTGATGCCGGAAGCCGAAGTGCAGGCCTCCGCGCATTGAAGGCGGGCGGCTCCTGTTGACCGTGCGGCGCGTCCTGATCGTCAAGCTGTCGTCCCTGGGCGACGTGATCCATGCGATGCCGGTGGTGGCGGACCTGCGCGCCGCGCTGCCCGGTGCGTGCATCGACTGGGTGGTCGAGCCGGGCTTCGCGCCGCTGGTGCGCCGGGTCGAGGGCATCGGCGATGTGATCGACTGTGCGCAGCGGCGCTGGCGCAAGCGCTGGTGGACGGCGGACGTGCGGCGCGAGCGGCAGGCCTTCCGTGCCCGCCTGCAGCAGCACCGCTACGACGCGGTGCTGGACCTGCAGGGCCTGACCAAGTCCGCGCTGGTGGCGCGGCAGGCGCTGACGACACCCGGCGGCTTGCGCTACGCACTGGGCAACCGCACGGATGGCTCGGGCTGGGAAGCGCCCACCCGCTGGCTGGCCGACCGGGCCATCACGCTGGCGCCGCGCATCCACGTCGTCGACCGCTCGCGCCAGATGGCGGCCGAGGCGCTGGGCTACGCGGTGAGCGGGCCGCCGCACTTCGGTCTGCGCGCCCGGGTTGCACCGTCGCCGCCAGCCCGCACGCTGGTCTTCGTGCACGGCACCTCCCGCGACGACAAGCTCTGGCCCGAGGCGCACTGGATGGCCTTTGGCCGCTCGCTGGTGCAGCGCGGCTGGCGCATTGCCCTGCCGCAGGCCAGCGCGGAAGAGGCCCAGCGTGCGCAGCGGATCGCCGCGGGGGTCGGGCCGGCGTCCTGCGATCTGTGGCCGCGCATGGGGCTGGATGCGCTGGTGGACTGGATGGGCGGCACGCAGGGTGTCGTCGGTGTGGACAGCGGCCTGTCCCATCTGGCGGTGGCGCTCGATCTGCCGCATGTGCAGCTCTACAACTTCCCGACCGCCTGGCGCACCGGGCCGCTGCCCGAGCATGGCCACGCCCACCAGGTCAGCGTCGGGGGAGACCGCATTCCCGCGCTGGAGGAGGTCGAGGCCGCCTGGCAGCGTGTGGCGACGGCCCGCGGGGTGTTGTCTTGAACCTGCGGCAGCGACTGGCCTTGCTGGCCTACGGGGTGCTGATGCGGCTGCTGGTGCCGCTGCTGCTGGCGCGCCTGTGGTGGCGGGCCCGGCAGGAGCCGCTCTATGGCCTGGCGATGCCCGAGCGCCTGGGCTTCGGACCTGCCACTCCGCCCGGGGCGGTCTGGTTGCATGCCGTGTCGCTGGGCGAAACCCGTGCCGCCGAGCCGCTGATCCAGGCCCTGCGGCAGCTGTATCCGCAGGTGCCGCTGCTGCTCACGCATGGCACCGCCACCGGGCGCGCAGCCGGTGCCACGCTGCTGGGGCCTGCGGACCACCAGTGCTGGCTGCCGCTGGACACGCCAGGCGCGACACGCCGGTTCCTGCAGCGCCACCGGCCGGCGCTCGGCATCCTGATGGAAACCGAGGTCTGGCCCCGCTTGCTGCACGAGGCGCAGCGCGCTGCGGTGCCGGTGGTGCTGGCAAACGCGCGCCTGTCCGAGAAGAGCCTGCGCCAGTCGCTGCGCTTCGATGCGCTGTTGCGCCCGGCTGCGGCCTCGCTCGCCCAGGCGCTGGCCCAGACCGAGGCCGACGCACTGCGCTTGCGGCTGGCGGGCATGCGCCAGGTGCGGGTGGTGGGCAACCTCAAGTTCGACCAGCGGCCCTCGCCGGAGCTGCTGGCCGCGGGTGAAAGCTGGAGCGCCGGCCTGGCCCGGCCGGTGGTACTGGCGGCCAGCTGGCGCGAGGGCGAAGATGCACCGCTGCTGGCCGCCTGGCAGGCCAGGCTCGCCCGCCGATCGGCGCAAGGCGATGCCAGTCGTGCACCGCTGCTGCTGCTGGTGCCGCGGCATCCGCAGCGTTTCGACGAGGTGGCGCGTCTGGTGTCGGAGGCCGGGTTGACGCTGGTGCGGCGCAGCAGCTGGGGCTCGGGTGGCCCCGGCGCGCTGGCGCGCGAAGCGCAGGTCTGGCTGGGCGACTCGATGGGCGAGATGCCCGCGTACTACGCCTGCGCCGACGTGGCGCTGCTCGGGGGCAGTTTTGCGCCGCTGGGCGGGCAGAACCTGATCGAGGCGGCGGCGTGTGGCTGCCCGGTGGTCATGGGCGCGCACACCTTCAACTTCACCCAGGCGGCCGAGCGTGCCGCAGCCGCAGGCGCAGCGCGCCGGTGCGCCGATCTGGACGAGGCCGTGGCCGCCGCCTGTGCGCTGGCCGACTCCCCGGCAGAACGGGCCGTGGCCTCGACCGCCGCGCAGACCTACGCCGGGCAGGACCAGGGCGCGGCGTGGCGCATGGCCGAAGCCATGCTGCCGTTCATTTCGCCGACAGCAGTGCGTTGACGCCATCGATGTCGCTGGCGGTCAGCACGCCCGCGGCCTGGCGCAGCTTCAGGCTGTTCACGAGCACGTCGTAGCGGGCCTTGGCCAGATCGCGCTGGGTCGAGAACAGCTGCGTCTGCGCATTGAGCACGTCGAGATTCACCCGCACGCCCACCTTGTAGCCCAGCTTGGTCGCGTCCAGCGCGAGCTTGCTGGAGGCCTCGGCGGCTTCGAGCGCCTTGACCTGGGCGGTGCCGGACTGCACGCCGTAGTAGACCTGCCGCGTGGCCTGGGTCACGGCGCGGCGGGCGGCTTCGAGTTCGTTGCGCGACTTCTCTTCGAGCGAGACGGCTTCGCGCACCTGGTTCTCGATCGCGTTGCCGGTGTAGAGCGGCACCTTCAGCGTCACACCCACCGAACGGCTGATTGACGTGCCCGCGCCGCCCGACGAGCTGGCGCCGGAGCCGCTGTTGTGCGCGCCGCCGAGCTGGCCCTGCAGGTCCACGGTGGGCAGGCGGGTGGCGTCCGTGCGCCGGGTTTCCAGCTTCGCGATGTCATAGGCCATGCGGGCCTTGCGCACTGACGGGCTCTCGTCGGTGCGGTCCACCCAGACCTCGACCGGATCGGGTTGGCCCGGCAGCGTGACCGGCAACAGCAGGCCATTGGGCTGCAGACCGATGCGTCCGACGATCTGGTCCAGCGCCAGACGGCGGGTGCGCACGTCGTTGTCGGCCGCGATTTCCTGGGCCGTGGCCAGATCGAAGCGGGCCTGGGCTTCGCGCGTGTCGGTGATGGTGGCCGTGCCGACCTCGAAATTGCGCTTGGCCGAGGCGAGCTGCTCGCTGATGGCCGTCTTGGACGCACGGGCGGTGGCGAGCGTGTCCTGCGCGGCCAGCACGTCGAAATACGCCTGCGCGACCCGGACGCCCAGATCCTGCTCGGCGCTGGCGAGGTCCGCCTGCGCGATGTCGAGCGCCTTGCGGGCCTTGTCGATGGTGAACCCGTTGGAGCGGTTGAACAGCGGCTGCGTCGCCACCAGGCCGAGCGAGGCCGTGTTGGTCGAGCGGGCACCGAGCAGCGGCGTGTCGGAGCCGGCATTCGCCAGTCCGGCCTGCAGGCTGACGCTGGGGCGGACCAGGGCATCGGCCTGGGCGGCCTTGTGGCGGCTCGACTCGGCCGCCGCGCGCGCAGCCAGATACGTCGCGTCGTAGGCCTTGGCCGCCTCGTAGACCTCCTTGAGGTTCTCTGCAGCCACCGGCGCGGACAGGGTTGTCAGGACGGTTGCAGCCAGCAGGCCGAACGACAGGGGGGGTTTCAACACGGACATGGTCGCTTCCTCGAACTGGAACAGGAACTCAGTACACGGGCACACGCGGATCCACCTGTCGGGACCAGGCATCGATTCCCCCGGTGATGTTATACACCGACGGGTATCCTTGTGCTTCCAGGAACAGGGCCACCTGCTGACTGCGCATGCCGTGGTGGCAGAGCGCCAGGATGGGCTGGTCCCGATCGATGTCGGCCAGTCTGGCAGGAATCTGCTGCATCGGGATCGCGACCGATGCAGCGTCCGCCAGTGCGATCCGCGCCGTGGCGACTTCCCAGGGTTCCCGGACGTCCAGCAGCACCGGGCGCAGGCCCTGTGCTGCGCAGGTGCGCACCAGGGTGGCGACCGCATCGACTCGGAGTTGCTGCATGGCCGCGTGTCCTGGTTCAGAACTTGAACGACGAGGGCTGCGCGAAGCCTTCGAGGCGCGGGGCCACGGTGTCGAACAGCACTTCGGTGGTGAAGTCGCGCTCGCTGACGCGGCGCACGCGCAGGGCGCGCATCATCGGCTCGTCGCCCACGACGGCCACCAGCCGGCCGCCGACCTTGAGTTGCTGCAGCAGCGCCTTCGGCACTTCGGGCACCGAGCCGGACAGCACGATCACGTCCCACGGGCCGCGGCCGGCGTCGCCGTTCGAGCCGTCGCCCTGGCGGACCTCGACGTTCATCACGGCGGCGTGGCGCAGGTTCTCGCGCGCCATCGCGACGAGTTCCGGGCGCTTCTCGTAGGTCACGACCTGCTGCGCCTTGTGCGCCATCAGCGCGGCCATGAAGCCCGAGCCGGTGCCGATCTCCAGCGCCTTCTCGTGGCGGTGCAGCTCCAGCTCCTGCAGCAGGCGGGCCTCCAGGCGCGGGGCCAGCATCACCTGGCCGCCGGGCAGCGGGATCTCCAGATCCGTGAAGGCGATGCTGCGGTGGGCGGCCGGCACGAAATCTTCGCGCTTGACGATGGCCAGCAGGGACAGCACCGACTGATCCAGCACGTCCCAGGGACGGATCTGCTGCTCGATCATGTTGAAACGGGCCTGTTCGACATTCATCTTGATTTCCTCGGGATCATGCGCAACGAAACCTGCCATTTTAGGAGCTGGCTGCGTCGTCGATCTGACGATCTGCTGTCTGGGGTGCAAATCGGCGTCGCAGCCACGCCGCCAGATCGTCCATGTAGCCATAAACCACCGGCACCACCACCAGCGTCAGCACCGACGAGGTGAGCACGCCGCCGATGACGGCCTGGCCCATCGGCGCGCGCTGCTCCGAGCCTTCCGACAGCGCGAACGCCAGCGGCACCATGCCGAAGACCATCGCCAGCGTGGTCATCAGGATCGGCCGCAGCCGCACCTTGGCCGCCAGCAGCAGCGCCTCGGACCGCTCCAGCGGTTGCCCCGTCACCTCGCCGGCGCGGGCACGGATGGCGAAGTCGAGCAGCAGGATCGCGTTCTTGGTCACCAGCCCCATCAGCATCACCACGCCGATGACCGAGAACAGGTTCATCGTCGAGCCGAACGCCAGCAGCGTCAGCACCACGCCCACCAGCGTCAGCGGCAGCGAGCTCATCAGCGCGATCGGCTGCAGGAAGCTGCGGAACTGCGAGGCCAGGATCATGTAGATGAAGACCACGCCCATCGCCAGCGCCGAGACCGCGTAGCCGAAGCTCTCGGCCATGTCCTTGGTCGAGCCGCCGAAGCGCCAGCGCATGCCGGGGGGCAGCGTCTGCACCTCCAGCACCTGGCGCACGTCGGCCGAGACCTCGCCGAGCGAGCGGCCGTAGACGTTGGCGGTGACCTCGACCTCGCGGGTCAGGTCGCGGCGGTTGATCTGGTTGGCGGTGCTGTCGGCGCGCACGTCGGCGACCTGGCCGAGGCGGACGAGGCGCGGGCTGCCGTCGGCGTTGCTGCCGGCGATGAGCGTCAGGCGCTGCAGGTCGGCCACATCATCACGCGCCTCCGGGGCCAGCCGCACCTTCACGTCGACGTTCAGGTCGTCGCTGGCGCGCCAGTTGCCGATCGTCTGGCCGGCCACCAGCGCACGCAGGCTGCTGGTGATGCTGCCCACGCTCAGCCCCAGGTCGGCCGCCACGTCGCGCCGCACGTCGATCGCCACCGTCGGCTGGTTCGGCTTGGCGCTGGTGTCGAGGTCGACGAGGCCGGGGATGTTGCGCAGCTGGTCGGCGATCCGGGCGCTCTGGCGCTGCAGTTCGGCCAGATCGCTGCCCTGGATCGACACCTGCAGCGGCTTGTTGCCCCCGACCGCGTCGAGCAGGCCGACGTGCGTGACCGTGATGCCGGGGATGCGTGCCAGCCGTTCGCGCAGCGGGCCGGTGAGCTGGTCCTGGTTGAGCGCGCGGTCCTTGCGGTCGACGAGGCGGATGTAGACCTGCGCGTAGATCTTGCCCTGCGCCTGGCCGGTGTTGATCGTCACCAGCGTGTAGCGCACCTCGGGCCGCTCGCGGATGATCGCCTCGACCTCGCGCACCTTGCCTTCGGTCACCTCCAGCGAGGAGCCGACCGGCGTGTTGAAGCTGACGAAGGTCTCCGAGTAGTCGGCCTTGGGGACGAACTCGGTGCCGAGCGACTTCACCAGCGCCAGGCTGGCGATGAAGGTGGCGAGCGCCAGGCCGAGGGTCGCCAGCGGGTGCCGCAGCGACCAGCCGAGTGCCGACTGGTACCACGCGCCCAGCCCGTGCGAGCCGCGGTCCACGGCGTGCGTGACGCGGCCGAGCGTGTGGTCGTAGAGCGTGCGCGGCTGGAAGGGCTGGCCTTCGCTGTGGATCGCCGGGTCGTGCCAGACCGAGCTGAGCATCGGGTCGAGCGTGAAGCTCACGAACATCGAGATCAGCACCGCGGCCACGATCGTGAGGCCGAACTCGTGGAAGAACTTGCCGATGATCCCGCCCATGAAGCCGATCGGCAGGAAGACGGCGACGATCGACAGCGTGGTCGCCAGCACCGCCAGCCCGATCTCCGCCGTGCCGTCGAGTGCGGCGTCGTGCGCCGACTTGCCCATCTGGACGTGGCGCACGATGTTCTCGCGCACGACGATGGCGTCGTCGATCAGCAGGCCCACGCACAGGCTCAGCGCCATCAGCGTGATCATGTTGATCGAGAAGCCGAAGAGCTGCATGAACAGGAAGGTGCCGATCAGCGCGATGGGCAAGGTCAGGCCCGTGATGACCGTCGAGCGCCACGAGTTCAGGAACAGGAAGACGATCAGGATGGTCAGCGCCGCGCCTTCGATCAAGGTCTGGCGCACGTTGTGGACCGAGACACGGATCGGCCGCGCGCTGTCGCGCACGACGCCGAGTTCGACGCCCGGGGGCACCTCGCCGCTGGCCTGCACCGCCGCGAGCGCCTTGTTCAGGCCGTCCACCACCTCGATGGTGTTCTCGCCCTGGGCCTTCTGGACTTCGAGGGCGATGGTGCGCTGGCCGTTGTAGAGGGCCAGGGTGTCGATTTCCTCGGGTCCGTCGACGACGCGGGCGACCTGGCCGAGCCGGATCAGCGTGGTGCCGCGGCGGGCGACGACGAGCTGCGCGAAGTCTTCCGGGCGCTGCATCCGGCCGCGGATCTGCACCACGCGCTCGCTGTCGGCTGCGCGCAGCGTGCCGGCGGGCAGGTCCTGGTTTTCGGTCTTCACGGCGGCCATCACCTGGTCCGCGCCGACGCCCATGGCTTCGAGCTTCTGCGGGTCGAGGTAGAGGTTGATCTCGCGCTTCACAGCCCCGACCAGCGCCACCGAGCCGACGCCCCGCGCGTTCTCCAGCCGCTTGCGCAGGGTCTGGTCGGCCCAGGTCGAGAGCTGCACGGCGTTGATCCTGGACGGATCGGTCGCGCGCACGGCCAGCGTCCAGATCGGCCGGCTGGCCGGGTCGAAGCGCTGGACCTTGGGCTCTTTCACTTCTTCGCGCAGCAGCGGCTTGAGCGCGGCCAGCTTCTCGCGCACGTCGTCGGCGGCCTTGCGGCTGTCGAGGTCGAGGTTGAACTGGACGATGACGACCGAGGTGCCCGAATAGCTGCGCGAGTTGATCTGGTTGACGCCGGCGATGGCATTGATGGCTTCCTCGACCTTGCGCGTGACCTCGGTCTCGACGATCTCGGCCGAGGCGCCGGGGTAGTCGAGGCTGACCACCACGGTCGGGAATTCGACGCTCGGGAACTGGTCGACCTTGAGCCGCTGGAACGAGAACAGGCCGAGCACGACCAGCGCGAGCATGGCCATGGTGGCCATCACGGGGTTGGTGATGGAGACGCGGGTGAACCACATGGCGGGCGACTCCGCTCAGTGCGCCGCGGCGACCAGCCGGGCGGGTGTGCCGTCGCGCACGGTGCCCAGGCTGCCACGCAGCACGCGCTCACCGTCGCGCAGGCCGTCGGTGATCTCGACCGATTCGACCCGGTCCACCAGCCCGCGCGCGCCGGTCTTCACCGTGCGGCGACGCAGCGCGCTGCCATCGAGCACGACCACGTAGGGCAGGGCGTCGTCCAGCCGCACCGCCGACAGCGGCAGGCTCAGCACGCGGCGCTGCTCCAGCGCCACCGTGCCGTGGGCGAACAGGCCCACGCGCAGGCCCGGTGCCGGCTGCAGGCGCAGGTAGACCAGCACGGCGCGGGTGCCCGCCTGCGTCGCGGGATTCAGGCGCACGACCTGGGCGCTGACCGGGTCGGGCAGTCCTTCGACGTTCAGCTCGGCCGTGGCGCCGGGGCGCAGCAGGCCGGCGTCGGCGGCGGGCAGGGCCGCTTCGAGCTCCAGCCGGCCCAGATCGAGCACCTCCAGCACGCGGGCATCCACCGCGACCCGCTCGCCCGGCTGCGCCAGCCGCTGTGAGACCGTCCCGCTGATCGGCGACTGGAGCACGGTGTCCGCCTGCGCCTTGCGGGCCAGATCGGCGGCGGCGAGGGCGGCCTGCAGGCTGGCCTGCGCCGCGGCGTGGTTGGCGACCGAGGTGTCCAGCGCCGTCGCGGAGATGAAGCCCTGCGCGACCAGCGCGCGGTTGTTGTCGAGCTGGCGCCGGGCGATGTCCACCTGCGCGCGGGCGGCTTCGGCCTGTTGCGCGGCCTGCTTCACGCGCAGCTCGAACTCGGTGGCGTCGATGTCGCCGACGACCTGGCCGGCGCGCACGCTATCGCCTTCGCGGGGTCCGAGGTGGCGCAACTCGCCGGCCACCTTGGCCTTGACGACGGCCGTGCTGACCGCCCGCACGCTGCCGGAGAGGGCCTGTGTGCGGGACAGGTCGGCCACCTGGGCCAGGACCAGGTCACCAGCGCGCAGGTCCAGTGCCACCACCGGCGCCGATGCGGCGGCGCCGGGCGGCGCCGTTGTTGCATCGGACCGGCGACCTTGAACGAGCCGCAGGCCCAGCGCCAGGGCGCCGATGACCAGGACGGCGAGCACGAACTTGACGGAACGGGTCATGGTGTGGGCGGTGTCGGGGGAACGGGGACCAGCAGACCGCCCAGCAGCAGTTCGATGTGCTGGCGGATGAACTGGTGCGGCGCCAGCACCATCGGATCCAGCGCACCACAGGCGCCGAGCGAATGCTTGTGGATGCACAGCATCACCATGGGCAGCACCAGCGAATGCACCACGCCGCTGACGTCGACCTGGCGGAACTCGCCCCGGTCGATGCCGCGCTGCACGACGCCGCCGATCAGGTTCTGGCCCGGCTCCACCACCTCGCGGGCGTAGAACGCGGCGATGTCCGGGAAATTTCGCACCTCGGTGATGATGAGCTTGAACACGCCGGAGGCGTCGCTGTCGATCACGCCTTCCCACCAGCGTGACAGTACCTCCCGCAGCAACTCGGCACAGCTGCCCTCATGCTCGGCCACCTGGCGGGCCCCTTCGGCGATCTGGCTGGACAGGCGCTGCGCGATGACGGCCTTGAGCAGATCTTCCTTGCTGGCGTAGTACAGGTAGAGCGTGCCCTTGGACACACCGGCCCGAGCGGCGACCTCGTCGATCCGGGTGGCGGAAAATCCCTTTTCCACGAATAGGTCCAAGGCCGCGTCCAGCAATTCTTGCGGACGTTCGGCCTTGCGTCGCTGATGCGATGGGGAGGGCGTGGTCTCGGAGGCGATGGTCAAGGTGGACGGCATCTTAAGTGACTAACCGGTCAGTAATGTAGTCCGCCTCTGTGATCCGGGTCAATCTAGTGTTGTGTCACAGCCGAGCTGACGGTTGATCCGCATTCCTCGCGGTGCCCCCGAACGGGGCGAGAATGAAGGGATGGAAAAGTACACCGTGACACCGAGCGCCGAAGAGGCCGAACAACTGCAGGCGCTGATCCTGCTGAACTGCGACGAGTCGCAGGCGCGGGGCCGGCGGCGCAGCAGCCAGGAGATCGCCGAGGTCTTGCAGGTGAGTCCGCGCAAGATCGACCGGCTCAAGCGGCGCTTTGTGGAGGAGGGGTTGGAGGTGGCGCTGAGCGGCGTGGCGAGCCAGCGGGAGTACGCGCACAAGATCGACGGCGAGGTGCAAGGTGGGCTGGGTGATCGCGCCGCAAGCCAGCGCGGAGTTCGTGGACAGCATGGGGCGGGTGCTGGATGTGTACAGGCGGCCCCTGGACGCTCGGCGTCCGGTGGTGTGCATGGACGAGACGCCGCGGCAGCTCATCGGTCAGACCCGCGAGCCGATCCCGGCCGCGCCCGGCCAGCCCGAGCGGGAGGACTGCGAGTACCGGCGTCTGGGTACCTGCGAGATCAACGTGATGGTGCGGCAGTGCCTGAACCGGCGCATCGCGGACATCGAGACCGTGCGCCGCGAGGTCGCGGCCTGGCAGGCGCACCGCGATCAGCTCCATGCCACGGTCAACCGGCAGTTCACCACCGACACGGCGCGGGTCAAGCTTCGGCGGCTCTATCCGTCAATCGCGGTGTGACGCGACACTAG
>Ga0228699_1001404_pt1 | contig 12304 bp, 9 predicted proteins | sample McNCre217_Aug_MG_FD_178016 | JGI IMG/M metagenome (GOLD analysis project Ga0228699, IMG submission 178016) | Freshwater microbial communities from McNutts Creek, Athens, Georgia, United States - 2-17_Aug_MG | ecosystem: Environmental > Aquatic > Freshwater > Creek | place: USA: Georgia...
AGAGCTACCGGCTCAAGGAAGCCGCCGCCCGCATCGCCATTGGCCCGGAAACGTCATAATTGTGCCGTCTTGCCTGGGGCAGTTTGACCGGCCATAAGTGGGGCAGTTTGGGGTGGCCATCGGGGCAAAACCGGCAAAGAAGAAGGTGGCTCGATTGGTCTGACCAAAGGCTTGAACTTCAATGAAACCCGTGTGGATGGTGATGTCGGCGGCCGCATTGGTACCGACATGTACTACCACGTTGGTGGCTACTTCCGTGACGGTGAAGGTGCTCGTCAGGCAGCTCCTGGTGCTTTGCATGGCTACCAGATCAAGGCCAACGTGACCAAAGAATTCAACGGCACCAAAGGCTACATCCGTTTGAACCTCAAGGCATTGGACGAGACTGCTCCAACAACGCCACAGACTTTCCTGACAGCGACATCAAGCAATGGCGTCTTGTCCGGATTCGGCAATGCACGTGGTTTTAATGGCCTGTATGACTCGCAGTATTCGAAGTTCAACAGCTCATTCCCCGCGATGGACCCTGTGACAGGTCAGATTTCTCAATCGTCTTTGACGAATGGCATCACCTCGAAGTCCAAATCGGTTGGCTTTGAGTTCCACAATGAGTTGAACAACGGCTTCACGGTGGACAACAAGTTCCGCGTGTCGCAAAACGCAGGTGCTTTCCAGACTCAATTCTGGGATGTCAAGACATTGAGCAGTGCTCTTGGTGGCATCACAGGTGCCTCGTACGCGAAGTACTTGAACGGCCCTAAAGCGGGTCAAGTTGTGACAGATGCAAACTTGGCTTCTGGCTTGGTCTCGACTGGTGGCGCAATCAACGTGCAAACACCTGACATGGGCAACTTTGTCAACGACTTCTCAGTCAGCAAAGCATTTGACTTGGGTAATGGCAACAAACTGAACGCCAAGACGGGTCTGTTCTACTCGCGTCAGAATGTGGTTCAGAAATGGAGCATCAGCACACGCGTGGTTGAAGCCGCATACAACGGTGCTGTGATTGACGTTTTCAACGCTCAAAACGCTGCATTGACCAACCAAGGTTTGACCGGCTACAACAACAGCTGGGGTGCTGACAGTGCCAAGAATATCAATGAACAGTTCACCACAACTGCTCCGTACTTGGGTCTGAACCTCGAAACTGGCAACTGGGATCTGGATGCCGGTATCCGTAATGAGCACTTCCGTGGCTACGGCTATGCTGATGTGGGTGCAGCCGGTGCGACTGTGAATGGTTTGTCAACCACGATGGCCACTAACCGTATCTTGGCTGACTACAAGGTCAACTACAACAACTACTCTGCAGGTGCCAACTACCGCGTCAACAAAGACCTGAGCGTCTTCGGTCGCTACAGCTTGGGCCACCGCGCCATTTCTGACCGTCTGTTGACCACGTCGAACAACTTCAACGCCATGGGCGGCTTGGCTGCTGGCGCAGGTGACATCGCCGTGGCACCAGTGGCTCAATTGGAATTTGGTACCAAGACACGGGGCAATGTGGGTGGCGGTCGTTACGCTTTGTCTGCAACCTACTTCCATTCGACGACCAAAGAGTTTGACTACGATCCAACCCGCAACATCCAACGCGATGGCCCTTACCTGCGTGAGCTGGGTTACAAGGCTGACGGTGTTGAATTCGAATCGGGCTACTCCATTGGCAACTTTGCTCTGAACGCCAACGCTGTGTACAGCGATGAATCGTTCACCAAAAACACCGCGAGCAGCACCTACATCGGTAAAACACCTGCGGGTTCTACCAAGTGGCGCTACACCATCTCTCCACGTTACACCTTGGGTGACACTGTGATCGGTGCAACCGCCCGTGGCGTTGGCAAGATGTACCTGAACGATGCCAATACAGCATCCGTGGACGGTCACTACATCGTGAGCGCGTTCGTGAACCACAACTTCGGCAACGGCGTCATTGGTTCTTTGAACATCAACAACCTGTTCAACAAACTGTACCCATCGAGCACAGCCGGTTTGATCAGTGGCAACGTGTATGGCGCTGGTGTTGAAACAGGTCGCACCATCAGCGCTACCGTGCGCTACAAGTTCTAATCCAACTTGCCAAGCAGGCTGACGTCAGGGACGCGGCCTGCTGTTTCTGCGGAAACATGTTCAGGTGTGCACTCTGTCACTTGAACCGGCCGACGACATGCGAATGTCGCCGGCCAATTTTTTTCAGGCAAGCTCTTGCCTCAGATATTTCCTAATTTTGTCTTGCACGGCCATGTTGATGGCATCAAGGACGAAGCACGCATGAAATTCTCTTTTGCATCTTGGTTGATCACCCTGAGCGTGTGGCTGGGCATGAGTGCACCGGCGCAGGCTGTTGAGGTCACCATCACTTGCGGCCCGGGTGGCAGCGATGTCGAGTTTTGCCTCAAGCATGCCCAAGCCTGGGCAGCCAAAACGGGCAACACCGTCCGCAATTTTTCACCACCAGGTGGATTTGGTGAAAAAATTGCGCTGTACCGCCAGTTGTTCGCCGCCAAGTCCAGCGATGTGGATGTGCTGATCGTGGATGGCACCTGGCCAGGTATTTTGAAAGACCACTTGACCGACCTCAAGCCCTACAGCAAGGGCTGGGAAAACCAGCATTTTCCAGCCATGGTGGCCAACAACACCGTCAACGGACGTTTGCTGGCCATGCCATGGTTCACTGATTCGGGTCTCTTGTATTACCGCAAAGACCTGTTGGCCCAGTATGGGGAAGCCGTCCCCACCACATGGGCTGAGCTGACCCGCATGGCACAAAAAATTCAGACGGCTGAGCGCAACAAAGGTCGTCATGATTTCCACGGCTTTGTTTTTCAAGGCAAGGCCTATGAAGCACTGACCTGCTTCACCCTCGAATTGGTGGGCGGTCATGGCGGCGGCACGATCATGGATGCCGATGGCAACATCACCATCAACAACCCACAAGCGGCCAAAGCCTTGGATCTGGCGGCGTCCTGGATCGGCACCATCTCGCCCATCGGGGTTCTGAATTACGAAGAAGAAGAGGCGCGAGGCGTCTTCCAAAATGCCAACGCCTTGTTCATGCGCAACTGGCCCTATGCCTGGGCCTTGATGGAAAAAGACGACAGTCCCGTCAAAGGCAAAGTGGGCATTGCCAAATTGCCTGGCCAGCCCAGCACTGCGGCCTTGGGTGGTTGGCAATTGGCGGTGTCCAAATACAGCCAACACCCGGAAGAGGCGGTCGATCTGGTGATGTACATGACCAGCGCCAAAGTGCAAAAGGCCAGAGCCATCGGCAACTCCCTGAACCCGACGCTGCCTGAGCTTTACAAAGACAAGGATGTGATCGCCGCCAATGCGTTCATGGCCAATTTGTCGGATGTGTTTGCCAACAGTGTGGCCAGACCGGCCACATTAACGGGACTGAAGTACCCGCAGGTCAGTCAAAGCGTTTTCAGCGCTGCGCATGAAGTCCTGTCCAAGCGTGCCACAGGTGAAGAGGCTGTGAAACGACTGGAGCAGCGCCTCAAGAAAATTCGTCGCAAACACTGGTGAAATCCATGCATTCAAGAACACGCACGGCCTGGCTGTTTTTGACCCCCATGATCGTGCTCATGCTGATCGTGGCGGTCTGGCCATTGGCCCGATCTATTTGGTTCAGTTTTACCGATACCAACATCAACGACATTTCTGCGGGCCAATGGGTCGGTCTGGAAAACTACTTCGGTGAATACGGCCTGTTTTTCAACCCCAACGATGAAGAAGGCTTTTGGTCAGGCGACTGGGGCATTTCCATCCGCAACACCTTTGGCTTTGCGGTGGTCTCGGTTGTTCTGGAAACCCTCACGGGACTGGGTGTGGCTTTGCTGCTCAACCAGGACTTCAAAGGACGTGCACTGGTGCGCACTGCTGTGCTGGTGCCTTGGGCGATCCCGACCATCGTGTCGGCCAAGATGTGGGGCTGGATGCTCAATGACCAGTTTGGTGTGATCAACACTTTGCTGTTGAATGCCGGGTTGATCAGCAGCAAGATCGCCTGGACTGCCGAGCCCAGCTATGCCTTGTGGACCGTCGTGCTGGTGGATGTGTGGAAAACCACGCCCTTCATGGCGCTCTTGGTTTTGGCCGCACTGCAAACCGTGCCCAAAGACTGTTACGAAGCGGCCCGCGTCGATGGCGTGCACCCGCTGCGCGTGTTCTGGCGCATCACCTTGCCCTTGATCCGCCAGCCCTTGATGGTGGCCATCGTGTTCCGCTTGCTCGACTCGCTGCGCGTGTTTGACCTGATTTATGTGCTGACCTCCAACGGCAGCAGCACCATCAGCATGTCGGGCTTTGTGCGCCGCGAAATGGTGGAGTACGGCAACATGGGCTTTGGCTCTGCCGCCTCCACCTCCTTGTTCCTGATCATCATGCTGACTGCGGTGATCTTCTTGCGCCTGACCCGTGTGAAATTGGCTGAGGACACCCCATGAAGCAACGCTCCACATTGGCCACGGTCCTGCTGTACCTGATCTCGGCCGTCGTCGTCGTCTTGTCGCTGTACCCGTTTGTGTATGCGATCTCGACATCGCTCAAAACCGGCAATGCCTTGTTCACCGCAGACCTCTTGCCCAGCAATGCCGATCTGCGCAATTACCGCGCATTGTTTGAAGGCGTCCAGCCCTTCGGCAAAAGCCTGGTCAATTCAATCGTTGTGTGCTTTCTAACGGTGGCATTTGCCATGTTGATGGGCATCACAGCCGCTTATGCCTTGGGCCGTATTCGTTTCAAAGGCAAAGGCTTGTTGCTCGTGAGCTTGCTGGGCGTGTCCATGTTTCCGCAAGTGGCCGTGCTCTCGGGCATGTTCGAGTTGATCCAGTCGCTCGGCCTGTACAACAAGGTGTTGGGCCTGGTGGTGCCTTACACCATCTTCACATTGCCTTTCACGGTCTGGATCTTGACCACCTTCATGCGCGAGTTGCCTGGTGAGCTTGAAGAGGCGGCCATCATGGATGGCTGCGGCCCGCTGCGCATCATCTTTCAGGTTTTCATGCCACTGTTGTGGCCCGCATTGGTGTCCACAGGCTTGTTGGCTTTCATCGGTGCCTGGAACGAATTCATGTTTGCGTTGACCTTTGTCGTCAGCGACACCGAGCGCACCGTGCCCGTGGCCATCTCGCTGATCGCAGGTGCCACGGCATTTGAAATCCCTTGGGGCACCATCATGGCTGGCTCGGTGATTGTCACCGTGCCGCTGTTGTTGCTGGTGTTCTTCTTCCAAAAACGCATCGTGTCCGGCTTGACGGCGGGCGCGGTCAAAGGCTGATGGCTGCACACACATGAGCAAAGCACCCAACAACAACTGGTGGCGCGGTGGCGTCATTTACCAAATCTATCCCCGCTCTTTTGCCGACAGCAACAGCGACGGCGTGGGCGACTTGCCGGGCATCACGGCCAAGCTGGACCATGTGGCCCAACTGGGTGCCGATGCGATCTGGTTGTCGCCCATTTTCAAAAGCCCGATGAAGGACTTTGGCTACGACGTCAGCGACTACTGCGACATCGATCCCCTGTTTGGCACGCTCGATGACTTCCGCACTTTGGTGCAGACCGCACACGCCAAAGGGCTGAAGGTGGTGATCGACCAAGTGCTCTCGCACACCTCGGACCAGCACCCCTGGTTTGTCGAAAGCCGCGCTTCGCGAGACAACCCCAAAGCCGACTGGTACGTCTGGGCCGATGCCTTGCCCGATGGCAACCCTCCCAACAATTGGTTGAGCGTTTTTGGTGGCAGCTCCTGGCAATGGGACACCCGTCGCAAGCAGTACTACCTGCACAACTTTCTGGCCAGCCAGCCCGACCTGAACTTCCACAACCCCGATGTGGTGGACGCCATCCTCGGCACCGTCAAGTTCTGGTTGGAGATGGGTGTCGATGGTTACCGGTTGGACACCACACCGTTTTACTTTCACGACCAGCAGCTGCGCAGCAACCCGCCACGCGACAACACGGTTGCGGCTGACCCGGCCTTGAGCGATGCCAACCCCTATGGCTGGCAGCGGCACATCTACGACAAGGAGCGCCCAGAAAACCTGGGATTCTTGAAACAACTGCGTGAATTGCTCGATCAGTATCCCGACACCACCATGGTGGGTGAGATCGGCACCGACGACAGCATCGCGACCATGGCCGAATACACCAGCGGTGGCGACAAGTTGCACATGGCCTACAGCTTTGACTTGTTGGGCAAAGACTGCAGTGCGCCTTACCTGCATGGGCTGATGCAAAAATTCGCAGACAAAAGCAACGGTGGCTGGCCATCGTGGGCCTTGGCCAACCACGATGTGGAGCGTGTGGGTTCGCGGTGGGGTGGTCCCGACCGCAATCTGCAGATGCTGCGTTTGGCGGCTGTCTTTCAGATGTGCTTGCGGGGCTCGCCTTGCCTGTACCAAGGCGATGAATTGGGGCTGCCCGAAGCCGATGTGGCTTTTGAGGATTTGCAAGACCCTTATGGCATCACCATGTGGCCTGAGTTCAAGGGCCGCGACGGTTGCCGCACACCCATGCCCTGGAACAGCCAAGCGGCTGACATCGGCTTTGGCGATGGACACACCAAGGCCTGGTTACCGTTCACCGAGGCTTACCGCCCACTGGCGGTGGACCTGCAAGACCAAGACGCGAATTCGCACCTGAATTTTTACCGTCAACTGCTGCAATGGCGGCGCACCAAGCCGGCGCTCATCCACGGTGAGCAAACCTTGCTGCCCGTGCATCCCCAGGTGATGGCCTTTGTCCGTGAGCATGAAGGCCAGCGGATTTTGTGCGCCTTCAACTTCAGCGACCAGGTGGCCAGCTTGCATTTGAGCGATGCGCTTGAGCCCACCCATACCCTGCCGGTTCCAGGCCTGACGGGTGGCTGTTTGTCGGCAAATACGTTGGCCTTTGAGCCCTTCGGCGGCCTGCTCGTGCAGCTGCTCTGATCCGAATCATTTAGAAATCCCCCGCGCTGGAGCCAACCCATGTCCCGCATTGAATTCAAGAACATCTGCAAGCGCTATGCGCCTCATTTGCCGATGACCATCCACAACGCCAACCTGACCATCGAGCATGGCGAGTTCTGCGTGTTTGTTGGCCCCTCGGGCTGCGGCAAATCCACCTTGCTGCGCATGGTGGCGGGTCTGGAAGACATCAGCTCGGGCGACCTGCTGATCGGCGACCAGCGTGTGAACGACCTGCCACCGGCCAAGCGCGGTGTGGCCATGGTGTTCCAGAGCTATGCGCTCTACCCCCACATGACGGTGGCCGAAAACATGGCCTTTGGCCTGCGTGTGCTGGGCTCGGACAAGGCCGAGATCGACCGCAAGGTCAAAGAGTCGGCTGAAATCCTGCAACTGACCCCGCTGCTGGACCGCCTGCCCAAGGCCCTGTCGGGCGGACAGCGCCAGCGCGTGGCCATTGGCCGTGCCATCGTCAAACAGCCCAAGGTCTTTTTGTTTGACGAGCCCCTGTCCAACCTCGACGCCGCCTTGCGCGTGCAGACCCGGCTTGAGATTGCCAAGCTGCACAAGGACATGGGCTCGGCCAGCATGATCTATGTGACGCACGATCAGGTTGAAGCCATGACGCTGGCCAACAAGATCGTTCTGCTGCACACGGGAGCACTCATTCAGGAGCGCGGCAGCGTGGCCCAGGTGGGCTCCCCCATGAACCTGTACCACCGCCCAGCCAGCCTGTTTGTGGCCGAGTTCATTGGCTCGCCCAAAATGAACCTGCTCCAGGGCACTTTGCGCAGTGCTGACGCCCAGCACGCCAGCGTGGATGTGGGCGGCCAGACCCTCACGGTTGCTGTGGATGCCCGTCACCTGAAAGCAGGTGAGTCGGTACAAGTGGGCATTCGACCAGAACACATCCCTCTGGGCACGGTGGGCCAAGGCACGTGTGTGGCCGCACAGTTGCAGCACATCGAGCGCTTGGGCGATTCATCGCTTTTGTACGTTCAGATCGCAGGCCAGCCGATCGCCACCGTCAAAGTGGAAGGCAGCGCAGCCATGGCCGCAGGTTCGGCGCTCACGCTGCGCTTGTTGCCTGATCAGCTGCATCTGTTTGACAGTCAGGGCATCGCCTGCCACCGCACTGTTGAATTGCCTGAGTAAATTTTTCAGAGTTCGCCATGACCTCACACAAACTGGCCTGGTGGCAAAACAGCGCCGTTTACCAAATCTACCCCCGCAGCTTTTGCGACAGCAACGGTGACGGCATCGGCGACATCCCCGGCATCACCGCCAAGCTGGATCACCTGAAAACACTGGGTGTGGACGTGGTCTGGCTCTCGCCGGTTTACCAGTCGCCCAACGACGACAACGGCTATGACATCAGCGACTACCGCGCCATCATGGGCGAGTTCGGCACCATGGCCGACTTCGACGCCATGCTTGCAGGCATGACCGAACGCGGTATCGCCTTGATGATGGACCTGGTGGTCAACCACACCTCGGACGAGCACGAGTGGTTCAAGCAAGCACGGACTTCGCGAGACAACCCGTACCACGATTACTACATCTGGCAAGAACCCGTCGATGGCCGTGAGCCCACCAATTGGGAATCGGCCTTCAGCGGCTCGGCCTGGAGCTTCAACGAAGCCACGGGCGAGTACTACCTCCACATGTTCTCGCCCAAGCAGCCCGATCTGAACTGGGAGAACCCCAAGGTGCGCGCCGAGGTTTATGAGTTGATGCACTTCTGGTTCAAGAAGGGTGTGCGCGGCTTTCGCATGGACGTGATCAACCTGATCTCCAAACCGTGGCTGGCCGATGGCCGTCTGCCCAACGCGCCCGTGGTGCAGGATGGCTTTTTGCAGCCAGCTTTCGAGATGGTCAAACACGGCCCGCGTTTCATGGAGTTCATGCGTGAAATGCGCCGCGAGGTGCTGGACCATTTCGACAGCATCATCGTGGGTGAAGCCCCCTGCGCCACAGTGCAGGAAGCACGCGAGATCACCCACCCCGAGACCGGGGCTCTGAGTATGGTCTTCCAGTTCGAGCACATGGACCTCGATTCCCAGCCAGGCAAAGGTAAATGGGCGCTCAAACCGCTGCACTTGCCTGACCTGAAGGCCAGCCTGAGCCGCTGGCAAAGCAGCCTGCACGGTCAGGGCTGGAACAGTCTCTATTGGAACAACCACGACCAGCCGCGCATCGTCTCGCGTTTTGGCGACGACAGCCCGGCTTACCGTGAACGCTCGGCCAAGATGCTGGCGACTTGCCTGCACCTGATGCAGGGCACGCCGTATGTGTACCAAGGTGAAGAGCTGGGCATGAGCAATGTGGCTTGGCCTGGCATTGAGCACTACCAGGACATCGAAACACGCAACATGTACCGCGTGGCCACGCAAGAACGCGGGCAAGCGCCTGAGGATGTGCTGCGCAGCATCCACGCTAAAGGCCGCGACAACGCCCGTACGCCCATGCAGTGGTCAGCGTCTTTGCATGGTGGCTTCACCACAGGTCAACCTTGGTTGGCTGCACACGACAACCACACCCACATCAACGCCGAGGCGGCGCTGGTCGATCCGAACTCGGTGTTTCACCATTACCGCCAGCTGATCGCGCTGCGCAAGCAATACCCGGTGCTGGTGCACGGCCGCTACGAACTGCTGCTGCCCGACCATCCGCATGTGTTCGCGTATCTGCGCGACGACGGCGTTCACCGGGTGCTGGTGTTGTGCAATTTCAGTGGGCAGTATCAAGACATGTCCCTTTGCGATTTGCCTGATATGACGGGCGCGCAATGGCTGATAGGCAACGTCTCGCAACATGAAGCGCAAGCCAATGCGACACAGTTGGCTCCGTGGCAAGGGCATGCATGGATCCAGTTACAGGCGGGTAACTGACAGTGTTGGAGGTTTGCGCTGGCCAAACTGCCAGCCGACCCAAAAACAGATCATTTTTGGAGATTTTTTTGCAAGGGTAAGACCCCATCGATTACATAAGAGGACAGGGTGACAGTACGAACTAAGTAATCGTTTGCAAAAACATGTCCCAAGCCCTGTTCAGAGACGAAGTGATGCAAGCCCGCCAGTCCGCATGGCTGGGTCGCATCCGCATAGGCCGTAACCCACGCCACAGCGTTGTGGCAGGTCTGTCGCTGTTGTTGGCAGGCTGCTTGATAACGTTTGCAGTTTGGGGGCAAGTGGCCCGCAAATCACGTGTGCCGGGTGTGCTCATGCCTGCACAAGGTACGGTGCAACTCAGTGCCAACGCTGCAGGTGTGTTCACCGAACAGCTGGTGCAAGAAGGTGAACAAGTCAAAACGGGTCAGGCGCTCTTTGTGCTGGGCACCGACCGCCCCACCACTGAAGGGTCTGCCGCCGTCTTGTTGTCGGCTCATCTGAACCAGCGACGAACCACACTCGAAACCGAGCGCACAGCCCGCGTGCAGCAGACCCGCCAAAGGGATGCGGCGCTGCAAGACCGTATCCGGGCACTGGACCATGAAATCGCCCAGGCCCAACAAGAAGCCCTGTTGGCGAGCCGACGGGTTGATCTGGCCAAAAAAACCTTGGGCCGCTACCAGCAAATGGCACAAGAAGGTTTTGTGTCGGATATTCAGGCCCAAAACAAACAAGAAGAACTGATTGACCTGCAAGCACGGGTGGAAAGCACCCAGCGCAACGCCGCCACGCTGCAGCGTGAGCAACAAAGTCTGCAAGCGGAGCGGCAATCCAACCAACGGCAGTTGAACATCGACCTCGCTCAGCTGGACCGTGCTTTGGGCAGCCTGGAGCAAGAAGTCACAGAAAACCAGTCACGCAAAACCATCGTCATCACCGCGCCGCAAACAGGCGTGGTGTCCAGCGTCCACTTGCCCAAAGGTGCAGCCGTGCAGGCAGGGCAAGCAGTTGCCACGCTGCTGCCCATCCATGCGCAGGCCCAATCCAGCACCGAGTTGCAGGCTCATTTATACGCACCCAGTCGCACCGCAGGCTTCATCAAGCCCGGCCAAACCGTGTGGATGCGTTATGGGGCCTACCCCTACCAAAAGTTCGGACTGGCCCAAGGCCAAGTGCAAAGCATCGGCGCGACGCCCACTGCGCCGCAAGACCTGCCCAACGGCCAAAGCGCAGCGCTGCAAGCCGCAGCTCAAACACAAGAGCCGCTGTATCGCATCCAGGTGCAGCTGAAAGACCAACACATCGCCGCCTATGGCGAAAGTCTGCCCTTGAAGCCCGGCATGACGCTGGAAGCCGATGTGGTTCAGGACAAACGGGCGCTGTGGGAATGGATTTTTGAGCCGTTGCTGGCAGCACGGCAAAAAGTGAAGGTTCTGTGATCAGTATGGCTGTACATGGGGTATGGCTGCCTGAATGCGGAAATAGTGATTGCAAAAGGAAAGAAAATGCAAGTCTTGACAATTAATCAGGTTGAAGCAGTGGCTGGTGCATACGAAATAAGTGCATTCGGTTGTACAGCTAGTAACGGTGGAAATAACGCAAATAGCTTCATCCAAGGTGGGATATGGGGGGTGGCGGGCGCTGTGACGGGTGGCTTAGGCGGCGCAATTGCTGGTTTTGCTGCTGGTTTCGCTGGATCATTTACTTACATCTGTTAATGATAATTATGGGCGGGAAACTGCCCATAAACTTGAGGAAGTTTGCAAGGTGAAAGTTGATGGTTTTATTGCACATTGATTAATTGAGCTTAAAGGATTTGCTGTGGAAATTTTTATTAAAACATTGGCGACGACATGTATTGTTGTAATACTCAACATTATATATGAGAAAATTTCAAATTCTGAAATTGATTATCAGCAAATAGCTAAATCTTCAATAATGTTTTTGGTGGCTTTGTTGGTATTTAATTTAGTAAAAAAATATCTCTCAAGGTAAATATGGAATGCTTGGAGATATATTTGGCGTGGGTTTTGATTCGTTATGAAAATACGTTGCGTACAGGGGGGTATTTCCATGAAGTTAAATTTGGAATATTGGCCCTAAATTTTTATCGAAAATTGAAAAAAGGTGATTGGGTTTTTCGATTAAATAAATTTGGAAATTTGTGTGCGGCTGCTCATGTTGTTTGTGTGGAGCATACTGAAGTGCCATCAGTACTCCATTCAGGTCCTGAAGTTATTTATCACACGGACTATCTGGAAAGGCCCGATGATGCCATTTGTCAGTTGTTACTCTTGGATTTTTGGGCAGAGGTTGGGTACGGTAAGTCTTTAATGGGGCGTGTCCGGAATTTTGTGTAAACGGGGCGGACATCAAATATCGGAGAGACGATCTCCGAACTCGATGGTAAACCGGGTCAATGCAGCCTTCCAATCTCGGATGGGCATCGACCACTTCACGCTG
>Ga0228699_1001410_pt1 | contig 12251 bp, 10 predicted proteins | sample McNCre217_Aug_MG_FD_178016 | JGI IMG/M metagenome (GOLD analysis project Ga0228699, IMG submission 178016) | Freshwater microbial communities from McNutts Creek, Athens, Georgia, United States - 2-17_Aug_MG | ecosystem: Environmental > Aquatic > Freshwater > Creek | place: USA: Georgia...
AAAGAGGTACGTGAGCTGGGTTTAAAACGTCGTGAGACAGTTTGGTCCCTATCTTCCGTGGGCGCTGCAGATTTGAGGAAGCCTGCTCCTAGTACGAGAGGACCGGAGTGGACGCACCTCTGGTGTATCGGTTGTCACGCCAGTGGCATTGCCGAGTAGCTATGTGCGGAAGAGATAACCGCTGAAAGCATCTAAGCGGGAAACTCGTTTCAAGATTAGATCTGCCGGGGCCTTGAGCCCCCTAAAGAGTCGTTCAAGACCAGGACGTTGATAGGTCAGGTGTGGAAGCGCAGTAATGCGTTAAGCTAACTGATACTAATTGCTCGTGAGGCTTGACCCTATAACTTTGATAAAATTTTTATCAAGGAAATATGTTGTAGTTGATTATGAAAATATTCAAATTACGTTTATTCAAGCACGCAATTGAAGATTAAGTGTATTTAGCTGATTTATCTCTATGAATTCGTCGGATTGATTTATTAATTCGACAAACAGTTTTGCCTGATGACCATAGCAAAGTGGTACCACCCCTTCCCATCTCGAACAGGACCGTGAAACGCTTTAGCGCCGATGATAGTGCGGATTGCCCGTGTGAAAGTAGGACATTGTCAGGCTATTATTAAAAAAGCCCCAATCGAAAGATTGGGGCTTTTTGCTTTTTAATTGCTAATAAAACTCTATTTCTCCAGTGAACGCACCAAATTAATAGCCTCTTCCACGCGCTCCACGCCGTGAATCGTGAGGCCTTCAAAATCATTTTTGGTTGCGCCCCCTTTGCCGAGTTTTGGCATATTCGCCTTGGGCACAACCGCTACCGAGAAGCCTAGCTTCGCGGCTTCTTTTAGGCGCTCTTGTCCGCGTGGTGCGGGGCGGATTTCGCCTGCTAGTCCAATTTCACCGAAGGCTAGAAAACCTTTGGGCAGGGGCTTGCCGCGCAGGGATGACGTGATGGCGAGCAGCACCGCCAAGTCAGCCGCTGGCTCGGAGATGCGCACACCGCCTACCGCGTTGACGAACACGTCTTGGTCGCCGCAGGCCACGCCAGCATGGCGGTGCAGCACGGCCAAGAGCATCGCCAAGCGGTCGCGGTCTAGGCCGACAGATAGGCGACGTGGACTTGCGCCGCCGCCGTCCACTAACGCTTGAATCTCGACAAGCAGCGGACGCGTGCCTTCTAGCGTGACCATGACGCATGAGCCTGGCACGGGCTCGGGGTGCGTGCTTAGGAAGATAGCACTGGGGTTGCTCACGCCTTTCAATCCTTTTTCCGTCATGGCGAAAACGCCGATTTCATTGACCGCACCGAAGCGGTTTTTGATAGCGCGGATTAAGCGGAAGTTGGAGTGCGTGTCGCCTTCAAAGTAGAGCACGGTGTCCACCATGTGTTCCAGCACCCGCGGACCTGCGAGCGCGCCCTCTTTGGTGACGTGCCCGACCAGTACCACGCCAATGCCCGTGGCCTTTGCCATGCGGGTCAGGTGCGCGGCGCATTCGCGCACTTGCGCTACCGAGCCTGGCGCGCTGGTGAGTTGATCGGAATACATCGTCTGGATGGAATCGATGACCGCGATATTGGGCTGCTCGTGATTGAGTGTGCTGAGGATTTTTTCTAAGCCAATTTCTGCCATCACCTGCACACGCGAGCCATTGATGCCCAGCCGCTTGGCACGTAGCGCGACCTGTGCGCCGCTTTCTTCGCCAGTCACGTACAGCGTTTTGAGCCCCGCGCGTTGCAAGCTGTCCAGCGCTTGCAGCAAAAGCGTTGATTTACCAATGCCAGGGTCGCCGCCAATCAGCACGACGCCGCCCTCGACCATGCCGCCGCCCAGCACGCGGTCTAGCTCGTCGAGGCCAGTGGGTGTGCGGTCAAAGTCTGCGGCTTCAATGTCGGAGAGAGCGACTAGCGCAGTGGTTGGCGCAAGCCCCGTGCGGCTATCACGGATTGAGGCGCCATAACTGGCTTGGCTTAGGCGATTTTTAGATTCGCTGGCAGGTGATGGGGCGACGCTCTCCACCATACTGTTCCACGCGCCGCAGTGTGGGCATTTGCCCGCCCATTTGCTGGACGTGCCACCGCAGTCGTTGCAGGTGAAGATGGTTTTGTCTTTAGCCATGGTGATTATCCAAACTGGGCGCCAAGCTCAGCCGCGCGTTTTTGAGCGGCTTGCATAGCGACAATAAATTCGGGTTTGATATTTGCGCCTTCCATGTGCAACAGCGCCGCGTAGGTCGTGCCGCCTTTGCTGGTGACACGCTCGCGCAAAACGCCAAGCGGCTCGCTGGATGCGACCGCCAAGGCCGTGCTACCCGCAAAGGTGGTCGTAGCCAGGGTTCGCGCCTCGGCGTGGCTCAAACCCATACCGCGGGCCGCTTCTATCATCGCTTCCAAAAAGTAAAACACATAAGCAGGGCCTGAGCCCGAGATAGCAGTGACGGCATCCAATTTGGATTCATCATCCAACCACAGATGCTGCCCCGTGACAGAAATAATTTGGGTGACTCTCTCGCAGGCCTGCTGAGATAGGGCTTGGCGGGCATATAGTCCCGTCACGCCTTGTCCAATAAGGGCTGGCGTGTTGGGCATGGCGCGAACGATGAGATCTGTGCCAAGCCACTTGGCAATTGAGCTGCTCATCACGCCTGCGGCGACGCTGAGGTGCAAAGCGCTTTTAGTGAACGGCGCGGCGGGCACGGCAGCTTCTTTAAACGATTGAGGTTTAACTGCCCACACGATGACATCACATATGGCTAAAGCCTGATTGGCTGTGGCTTGTGCGGCAATCCCAAAGTCAGCTTGCAGTTTATCGCGCGCGACCTCGAACGGCTCAACGACGGTGAACTGCGCAGGCGACATGCCCGATTTGAGTAAGCCACCAATGATGGCGCTGGACATGTTGCCGCCACCAATAAAACCAATTTTTTGTTCTGTGCTCATAATGATTAACTTGATAAATACGGATCGTAAAACCCATGAACTATAGCCGCGCACCATCCTTGGCTCAATTGGCAGAGCAGCCACGCTTTGACATGATCGTTATCGGCGGCGGCGCTACGGGGCTTGGTACGGCATTGGATGCCGCGAGTCGTGGTTTGCGCGTTGCCCTGTTTGAGTCGCATGACTTCGCTTCGGGCACCTCCTCACGCGCGACCAAGCTGGTGCATGGCGGTGTTCGTTACTTGGCGCAGGGGCATATTCCACTGGTACATGAAGCGCTGCGCGAACGCAGTCGTCTCTTGGCAAATGCGCCCCATAACGCTCACGCGCTGCAATTTGTGATGCCTAGCTTCAAGTGGTGGGAGCGTCCGTTTTATGGCGCTGGGCTGAAGGTGTACGGCGCTTTGTCTGGCACGCATGGGCTTGGGCCGACGGAATTTTTATCAAACCACGAGACGCGCCAAGCCTTGCCTGGTGTTCGCTCTGATGGTTTGTCAGGCGGCGTGCGTTATTGGGATGGGCAGTTCAATGATGCACGCTTGGCGATTGATTTGGCGCGCACAGCCACAAGCTTTGGCGCACTTGTTTTTAACTATTGCAAAGTTGATCGTTTGATTGAAGAGGCAGGCAAGGTAGTGGGTGTGCATGTGGTTGATCAAGAGACACAGCAAGGCTACGACGTCCAAAGTAATTGCGTCATTAACGCCACGGGGGTGTGGGTGGATGCACTGCGCGGCGCAGATACGTCGGCCGCTAAGCCACACCTGGTAAGGCCTAGCCGAGGTGTACATTTGGTCGTGAGCCGTGACTTTATGCCAACCGACTGTGCCATGCTGATTCCAAAAACGCGCGATGGGCGTGTGCTGTTCATCGTGCCGTGGCTTGGACATCTCATCTTGGGGACGACCGACACGCCTGTCGACGCGGCCAGCCGCGAGCCGCATGCTGACACCGCCGATGTGGACTTCATTTTGGGCGAAGCGGCACATTATTTAAAGTGTGCACCGACAAGAGCGGATGTGCTGAGCATCTGGTCAGGTTTGCGACCGCTCGTGCAGCCCAGCGCCGACGCCCGTACTCAATCGATCAACCGCGAGCATACGATTGACATCGCTGCGAATGGACTCTTGAGCGTAACAGGCGGCAAGTGGACAACCTACCGAGCCATGGCGGAAGACGTGCTGGCGCATGCCCTAGATCATCGGTTGCTGCCTGCAGGCACCTTTGCCAAGTGCGTGACCTACGATTTACCTATTCTTGGCGCAGATAGCCCTTGTAACACGCCTGACATTGACCGCGCCAGTGATCCCGACTTCGTGCGCTATGCCGTCGAGCATGAGTTTGCCCGTACGGTGTCCGATGTGCTTGCGCGGCGCTCAAGGGCTCTATTTCTCAATGCGAAAGCGGCGCAAAAACTAGCCCCCCAAGTGGCAAACCACATGCTTCATCATGGAATTAGCAATCCTGATACAGTTTCGCTATTCCAACTTGCACAGCAATATCGCAACTGCCCTTAAAGTAGGTTAGCAAACAAGCTACAATCGCGCGCCCAATGGCTTTATTCGCCTCACTTGATTGACCTAAACCCAAAATGAAAACAACCGTAACAGCAGCTAAAAAAGTCGCACCAAGTAAAAAAACAGCGCCCGCAGCTCTAGCCGCCCCTGCCGAAACGACCGCCGCCAAACCCGCCAAGGCTCGTAAGGGCGTCGATAAAAATTATGTAGCCCCTCCCACCGTGGTCTTGGTGCAAACCTCAGCTAAATTAGTGCACACGCCTACGGGGCTTGGACAGGCGCTCAACCCAGCTGTTATTCCGGCACCTGTGAAGAAAAATGCCAAATTAGCGGCGAATTGGAAAACCAAAAAGCCGCACGAGTTATCCGATGCCGAAGTCATTGCGATGCCCGATGGCGAGTACATGAATAAAGTGCAGCTCGCATTTTTCAGATCCAAACTCAGCGAATTGCGCGACAGCATCCTCAAAAGCGCCTCCGAGACCACCGAGCATATGCGTGACGATAGCGCTGTCGTGCCAGACCCTACGGACCGTGCCACTATCGAGGAGGAGCACGCGCTGGAGTTGCGCACCCGCGACCGAGAGCGTAAGCTGCTGAAGAAAATCCAGCAATCTATTGGGCGCATCGATCAAGATGATTACGGCTATTGCGATGAGACGGGTGAACCCATTGGCGTCAGTCGACTCATTGCCCGCCCAACGGCCACCTTGTCGCTTGAGGCGCAGCAGCGCCGAGAGCTCAAACAAAAAATGTTTGGAGACTAATTGTCCTTAGAGCGAAAACAGCACGCTGATTTAGTTCGGCACCGTGAGCTAAACGCCCTGCGGCGGCTCATGGTGCAGCGTAGCGCGGCAACGGCAGATCCGACAGAGCAAAAGATCACACTGCATCAGCCTAGCACGTTTGAGCCAGCCCGCACGATTGAAAAAATCGATGCGCTTGAAGCGCAAATGAATCAGCAGCTGTTTCAACATAGTCGCGAGTCGGGCGGCGAGACGCAGGGATTTCAACTCACTCAAATTCAACCGTTTCACAGCACACTGCAAACCACGCAAACCATGGCACCTCGCTCCCAAGAGCCGACCACGGTGCAGCAAGCAGGAGAGTACTTTGCAAACGACAAAGCGCTTTTGGCGCAAAACATATTGGAGCAAGCCATTGGCGCGCGTGGCGTGCAGCATGACCGAGTACCAACATGGCTCGCGCTCTTCGATTTGTACCGAGCCACCGATCAGATGGATCGGTTTGAAGCGTTAGCACTGGATTTTTCCGTCCGATTTGGGCGCTCATCGCCCTCGTGGGTCTCCATTCCAGAGCAAGCAGCTTTGGCACAAAGCGAGCATACGCAACAGCCGATGAGAAGCACCGGCGCTATCGATTGGGCTGCGCCAGCCGCGTTGACTCAGGGCGATGTGCAGGCATTACAAGCACTGGTTCGCACCACACTGAAAACGCCGCGTGAACTCACCCTCGATTGGCGTGGCTTTGCGCCCGCAGACCCTCACCAATGGGATCTGCTGCAAGCGGCCTTATTGAGCCTAGCCTCGCAGCCTTTGTCTTATTGCGTGTATGGAGTCGCCGAGCTGGAGCGGCTCTTCAATCCAGCACTGGCAGAGTCACAGTTGGCGCGACTCACGCTGCTGCGATGCCAAAATCAGGCGCAAGCCTTTGAAGACGCCGCCATTGCCTATAGCGTTCAGTTCGAAATTTCACCCCCTGATTGGATCAAGCCTGCGTGCCGATTTGAGGCGGCCAACGGCCCGCATCTGCCAGACGACAGCCCGGGCATTGCTGGGGATCTTTTGCCTGAGTTTTATGGCTCACTAGAGGCTGCGCGCGCAGTCAAACTTTTGGCCGAATGGACGCCTTTCGATGGCATGATGATTCGCTGCGATCGACTCGTCCGCTGCGACCCCATTGCCACCATGGCCATTACGCGCTGGTGCGAGGCTGCCAAAGCAAAAGGGCTGCAGATTGAGCTGCAAGGCCCGCACCGTTTGATCTCGGCTTATTTTTCGCTCAAAAAAATGGATGATTACGTCAAAATCAATACACGCCGCGAATACTAAACCAACGCAGGCGCGGATGCGCTTATCCATTGCTCAAAGTCTATGCCAATCACCATCAACCAAGCCCTCGTGATCCACGCCCCGCGCGACTTGCGCATCGAAACCATGGATGTGCCCGAGCTGGGCGCGAATCAATTACTGCTACGCGTGAAGGCAGGCGGCATTTGCGGCTCAGATTTGCACTACTACCAAAACGGCGGCTTTGGTGCGATTCGCATCAAAGAGCCGATGGTGCTAGGGCATGAGGTGTCGGGACAAATATCCGCTGTAGGCAGCGCCGTTACTGGATTCTTGGCTGGCGACCGTGTGGCCATTAGCCCCAGTCGCCCCTGCATGATGTGCCACTATTGCCAAGCGGGATTGCAAATGCATTGTCTTGATATGCGCTACTACGGCAGCGCCATGCGCACGCCGCATGTGCAAGGCGCGTTCCGCCAGTCTTTGGTGGTGGACGCATCGCAAGCACACAAGATTGAAGACCACGTGAGTGATGCCGAGGGCGTGATGGCCGAGCCGCTATCGGTCGCGCTGCACGCTGTGCGCCGTGCGGGGCCGCTCTTTGGCAAGCGCGTGCTGGTAACGGGCTGCGGGCCGATTGGTGCGCTCATCGTGCTAGCCGCCAAGCAAGCGGGCGCGATTGAAATCGTCGCTACCGATATGGCGGCCATGCCATTGAAATCAGCGCTACTGATGGGTGCAGACCGCGCCATCAATGTCGCGAATAAAGAATCTGGGGGAGAGCCTGATGCACTCGCCGCCTACAACACGACTTCAGCAAGCGCCAGCAAAGGCTACTTCGACGTGCTCTTTGAGGCCAGCGGCAATGCCCGTGCGCTCGCGGGTGCGATGGATGTCGTCAAGCCGCGCGGCATCTTGGTGCAAGTCGGCATGGGCGGTGATATGCAGCTACCGATGAACATGATCGTTGCCAAAGAGTTTGAAATGCGCGGCGCGTTTCGCTTTCACGAAGAGTATGCGCAGGCCGTTGAAATGCTGAACAAGCGCATGGTAGACGTGAAGCCTTTAATTACCGCGACCATCCATTACAAAGATGCGGACAAAGCCTTTGCGCTGGCGGCCGACCGTGCGCAGGCTATGAAAGTGATGTTTAGTTTTGACTGATTTTTGATGATTGAAGAAAAAAAATCCCTGATCGAGTTTCCCTTGCTCTTCCCCATCAAAGTGATGGGCGCACGAGTGGATGGTTTTGTCCATGCGCTCACCGAAGTGGCTAAAAATTTCGACCCCAAGTTTGACTCATCCACCATCGAGTTGCGCGATTCCAGTACAGGCAAATACCTCGGTGTCACGCTGCACGTTTGGGCAACAGACCAGGCGCAATTAGACGAGCTCTACCGCACGCTCTCCACACATCCGATGGTGAAAGTGGTGCTCTAGCTCGGGGCTGTTAGAGGCGTTCATCGCCTGCCATTGGCGGCGCATTGCGCACCTTTGCCATCGCCTTTTGAAATTTAGCGGCACTACTTTTTGCGGCACGTTCGGCAAAGAAAGCCTGCGTATTGAGAGCAGATATTTTTTCAGCCACAGCCATCACAATAAATTGATTGAGCGATGCATCGTCACTCGCTGCCATATGCTTGGCGTGTGCGTGCAGCGAATCAGGTAGACGTAGGGCAACTTGGCTCATTTTGTTTTCTCCACAAGGTTAAGTAATTTGGCGGGACTGGATAGAACGATGCCGAAATGCTGTGCTGCGGGCCTAAAGTCTTTGACATTTAGCGTCACCAAATAATTCGCCATGCCATTCACGGCGGCCTCTAGAACCAGTTCATCACCAGCATCGCGCAGCTGGGGTCGCCATAAAAAGTGCGAGCGCACAGAAGTTGCAACGCCAGCCAGCGCATTTAAAACATCGTCGATGCTGGCGTGACTAAGTCGATGTAGTTTTGCGATATCAGCACGTTTGAGTGTGGCCTCGTACTCCAACCAAAGTGCAGGGGAAGCTAGCATCACAAACTGCTGTTCAAAAGCGTTTTGAAGCAGTGCAAACGACGCACCATTTTGACTAGAAAGTCCAGCTATTAGAATATTAGTATCTAACACAGCTCGTATTTTCATGATATTGCCGATGATAGCAAATTCCAATTCAAATTAACTATAAACGTCAATCGGGCACGCCCTCTAAAATTGCACCCCATGAACACTCCACGCACCATCGAACTCAAACCCACCGACCTCAACGCTCAAGGCGGCATCTATTGCCCATCTCCACTGGCTGGCATGAAGCAATGGGACACGCACCCCAAGGTCTATCTGGATGTCGCCAAAGACGGCGCGTCCAAGTGCCCTTATTGCAGCACGGTGTACGTGGTGCACGGCGCTGCACGTCACGCCCACTAAGGCTGGGCGCTAAAGCCGTTTTATGATTCGCTCGCTCGTTATCGCCCCGCAGTGGATTGGCGACGCGGTGATGACCGAGCCGCTGCTACGCGCTTTGAGCGAACGCGGCGAGCAGATCACGGTTTTTGCTGTGCCGTGGGTTGCTCCCATTTATCGTGCGATGGAACACATCGCTGGCCTGCAGGCCACAGTGGATGTGCCCTTCCAGCATGGGGGTCTGCAATGGCAAGCACGGCGTGACCTAGCGGCACGCATCCAGTCCGGCGACTGGGGTAAGTTTGATCGTGCGTATGTGCTGCCGAATTCTTTGAAGAGTGCACTGCTGCCGTGGCTCGCTGCCATCCCTGAGCGAATTGGTTACCTTGGCGAGATTCGCTACGGCTTGCTGAATAAGAGATTGGCTAATCCGCCGCGTCATGCACGTGGCTCGATGGTGGAGCACTACCTACGATTAGCGGGCAGCAGCGCAGCAAACAATTGGGGTCGGGTGCAGGTAGCCGCTTGCGGCGATTCGTCACCTGACCCCAATTGGCTTGCGGACAGGAAGCCAAAGCTGTCAATCAATCAAACCGCCATCAACCCAGCGGAGCTTGCTGCGCAAACCTACACCGTCATCGCCCCAGGCGCAGAGTACGGCCCCGCCAAGCGTTGGCCCGAAGCGCACTTCGCCGAACTCATGGCCAAGCTCGATCATCCTGCCGTACTACTGGGCTCAGCCAAAGAATCCGCTCTGTGCGAAGCCATACGGGATGTGGCTTTGCGGGCATCGCCCGCGCAGACTGTTCACAATCTAGCGGGCAAGACATCACTCACGGATGCCATCCACATCATCGCCAATGCAAAGAGCATGGTCAGCAACGACTCGGGGCTGATGCACGTGGCGGCGGCGTTTGGCATCCCGCAAGTCGCCATCTTTGGCTCAAGCGATCCGCGCCACACGCCTCCCTTAAACACATCAGCCAAAGTGCTGTGGCTCAAAGAGATGGATGGCGAATTTAAAGGTTTGGACTGCTCGCCTTGTTTTCGGCGCGAGTGCCCGAAGACGGGCGAGGAAAATATGCGGTGTTTAAATGCCATTACACCCACTCTGGTTACAGGGGCATTGCAGGGTTCGGCACTGCGATAATCGGGGCATGAGCGATCCACAAGACTTGCCAACTGGCACGACAGCAGACACCACCCAACGTCTGCGCGAAATTCCCTACAACTACACCAGCTTTTCCGATCGCGAGATCGTGATTCGCTTGCTCGGCCGTCCTGCGTGGGACATCCTGAACGAGCTGCGCTCTGAGCGCCGCACGGGCCGATCGGCGCGGATGCTGTACGAGGTGCTGGGCGATGTATGGGTAGTGCAGCGCAATCCTTATCTGCAAGACGATTTGCTGGACAACCCCAAACGCCGCAAACTCTTGGTAGATGCGATCAAGCACCGCCTGAATGAAATTGAAAAACGCCGCACGCCCAACGCGGCGGATGCACAAGCTAAGCAGCGCGACGCAGAAGTTGGCACCTTGCTGGTAGCCGCCAAACGCTTGGTCGAAGCCTTTGATGAAGCCTTTGATAACGTCGCCAAACTTCGCAAGCAAACCGCTAAAACACTTGGCAAACTCACAGCAAAAGACAACCTCAAGTTCGATCCGCTGTCCCGCGTCAGCCACGTGACGGATGCCACCGATTGGCGCGTCGAATACCCACTGCTTGTGCTCTGCCCTGACTCTGAAGCCGAGATGGCGGCGCTCGTCAAAGGTTGTATCGAACTGGGGTTGACTATCGTCCCGCGGGGCGGCGGCACAGGCTACACGGGCGGTGCGATTCCACTCACGTGGAAATCAGTCGTCATCAATACCGAAAAATTAGAAGCCATGAGCGCTGTGGAAATGAAGCCGCTTCGTGGTGTGGTCAACGCAGATGGCTCGCAGCGCGATGTCGCTACCGTCTGGTCCGAGGCAGGCGTGGTCACGCAGCGCGTGGCGGATGCCGCAGAACTTGCTGGCTATGTATTTGCGGTCGATCCAACCTCTGCCGAAGCCTCATGCATTGGCGGCAATATCGCCATGAATGCAGGCGGTAAAAAAGCCGTGCTGTGGGGTACGGCGCTGGATAACCTTGCCTCGTGGCGCATGGTAACGCCGCAGGCTGAGTGGTTGGAGGTCACACGCCTCAATCACAATCTTGGCAAGATTCACGACGTAGAAATAGCAAGCTTTGAACTCCAGTATTTCAAAGCCGATGGCAAGACCCCGATCCGTACCGAGCGACTGGATATTCCAGGACGCACCTTCCGCAAAGAAGGTCTTGGCAAAGACGTGACCGATAAGTTTTTGGCAGGCTTGCCGGGCATTCAAAAAGAAGGCTGCGATGGCCTGATTACCTCGGCACGTTGGATCGTGCACAAAATGCCAGCGCACACGCGCACGGTGTGCCTAGAGTTTTTTGGCAATCCCAAAGACGCCGTGCCTTCTATCGTGGACATTAAGAACTTTATGTTCGAGGAGGCCAAGCGAACAGGCGTGGTGCTGGCAGGACTTGAGCACTTAGACGATCGCTATTTGAAGGCGGTGGGCTATGCCACCAAGAGCAAAAAAGGCGCCATGAATTGGCAGTCGCCTAACGGCTCCGTGTCGGCCTCTGGCTTGCCCAAGATGGTGCTGTTTGGCGACATCGCGGGCGATGATGCAGATGCCGTCGCTCGCGCCACATCCGAAGTGGTACGCATTGCGGGCCGAGTCGAGAACGGCGCGGGTGAAGGCTTTGTGGCGATTTCACCTGAAGCGCGTAAAAAGTTTTGGCTAGATCGCAAAAAGACTGCCGCCATTAGCAAGCACACCAACGCCTTCAAAATTAACGAAGACGTGGTGATTCCGCTAGAGCGTATGGGTGAATACACCGAAGGCATTGAGCGCATCAATATCGAACTCTCGCTTGCCAACAAAATCAAACTGTGCGATGAGCTGCTCATATATGTCGATAGCGTAGAAAGTGACCACGCTGTACAGGCTAAAGAGCTCATCGCAAACGTCAAAAATCAATGGCAAGAGTGGCTAACAAACGTTGACGCGCACTTCGTAGATTTGCAAACCCACGCCCTTCGCGCCAGCTGGAAAACGCAAATCAAAGCGCCACTCACAGCGATTTTTGCAGGTGCGGCTAATGCCCCCATCTTGGCGGAGTGCAACGCCATCCACCAACGCGTGCTCAAGGGCAAAGTCTGGGCGGCGCTGCACATGCACGCGGGCGACGGCAATGTTCACACCAATCTGCCTGTCAACTCGGATGACTACGCGATGCTGCAAACGGCACACCTTGCCGTGGCGCGCATCATGGTGCTGGCGCGTAGTTTGAATGGCGTGATTTCGGGTGAGCACG